>Ga0213875_10002599_pt1 | contig 10730 bp, 8 predicted proteins | sample BarmaccomBMRX_R8_FD_160105 | JGI IMG/M metagenome (GOLD analysis project Ga0213875, IMG submission 160105) | Root-associated microbial communities from Barbacenia macrantha in rupestrian grasslands, the National Park of Serra do Cipo, Brazil - RX_R8 | ecosystem: Host-associated > Plants > Roots... | reverse complement strand
CATCCTCGACCGGTGCCCGGAAGACCGGCAGGATCGCCAACCGTGATGATGCGCTCGACCGTGGCTGTCGTGGTACTGCTCGCCGGCTTGCTCGGCGGCTGCGTGCGCCCTCCGGTGCAGGCAGGGCAGGATTTCGTCACCGCGGCGGACGCGCTGGCCACCGCAGAGTCCGACTATTTCGACCAGATCCAGGCGGCATCGGACGCCAGCCACGTGCTGACCGCCGGCGCCCTCTATGTCGCCCATGCCGGAGATTTCGCGACGGTTGCTGGCGACCTGACGCGGCGCGACGATTTCTCCCGGGCGAAGGCGCTGCGCATGGCGGCGATGAACCAGCTCAAGAACTACGCCCAGCAGGTCGGCGCGATCAGCGCGGCCGCGCAAGGCAGCTGGATCGCCGACGATGTCAAGGCGACGACGACCAGCGTCGATCGACTGCTGGCGGACGCCCACGCCCTGCAGGTGACCCAGCAGGAAGCGGGCATCGTGCAGACCGCGGTCGCCGATCTCGGCCAGGCGATCCTCGCCAGCGTTACGGCCCGCGAGCTGAAAAACCTCGCCCGGCAGGCACGCGATCCGATCGCGCAGATCGCCGCCTTCATCGCCCGCGACAACGCCAACATCGAAGCCGACCATTTCGCGCCGGGCCTCGCGCTGGACCAGACGCAGGCGATGATGAACATGCTGCACAGCGTCTATGAGGACCGGGGGGCGCACAGCGCGGACCGCATGGCGGCGCTTGCGGCCTGGCGCGAGTGGAAGCCGGCGATCGTCACGAAAGGCCGGGACATCGATGCCGCACTGAAGGACCTGGAGCGGGCCAACGACGCTCTGGCCGCGGGCCAGGATTTTTCCTTCGCAGCGCTGGTCGGGCAGGTCCGCGACCTGGCATTGCAGGCGTTGGCCGTTCCGGCAAGCAGATAGGGGTGCGCCATGCCGACGAATGCGGAGGTCATCGACGGGCTTGAGGCCTCCAAGAAGGCGCTGGAAGATCAGTGCAACGGCGCCAGCGGTGCCACCTTCCTGAAGCTCCTGACGTCGATCCAGCACGTCGCCGACGAGGTCGGCGCACTCGAGGCATTGACGCTCGACACCGCCGATTACGTTCCGCAGACAGATCCTTTCAGGAAGGGAACGGCGGACGCGCAGGCGTTCCAGGCGACGCTGGAAAGCCTGAAGACGATCTTCGGCCTGGCCAGCAAGCTGGCGCAGGCGGCGGATACGCTGATCAAGTACATCAAATAGGGGCAGGCGCGGCGGGCCTCGGGCCACGCACCTGGACCTGCCGCCGACGGCGGCCTAATCCATGCCAGGCACCGCCGTCGTCCCCGGCGGTTCGCCCGGTCGGGAGAAGCACGCGATGGACCGCACGCACCACCACGCCGGCCGCCATTTCCTGCAAATCCCCGGCCCAACCAACGTGCCGGACCGCGTGCTGCGCGCGATGGACAACCCGACCATGGACCATCGGGGCCCGGAATTCGGCCGACTCGGACGCGAGATCCTGACCAACATCCGCCAGATCTTTCGCACGACGGGCCCGGTCGTGATCTATCCCGGCTCCGGCACCGGCGCCTGGGAAGCGGCACTCGTCAACACCCTCTCCCCCGGCGACACCGTGCTGATGTGCCGCACCGGCTGGTTCGCGTCCCTGTGGAAGGAGATGGCCGAGCGCCTGCAGCTCGCCCCCGTGTTCATCGACACGGACTGGCGCGTCGGCGCCGATGTCGACGCGATCGGCGCGGCGCTGGCCGAGGACCGCACGCACAAGATCAAGGCGGTCTGCGTCGTTCATAACGAGACCTCCACCGGCTGCACCAGCCGCATCGAGGAGGTGCGGCGCGCCATGGACGCCGCCCGCCATCCGGCGCTGCTGCTGGTCGACACCATCTCTTCGCTCGCCAGCATCGAGTACAGGCATGACGAATGGGGGGTGGACGTCACCGTCGCCGGGTCGCAGAAAGGCTTGATGCTGCCGCCCGGACTTTCGTTCAACGCGATCAGCGACAAGGCCCTCGCTGCCTCGGAACACGCGCGCCTGCCGCGCAGCTACTGGGACTGGCAGCCGATGCTGGCCGCCAACGAGACCGGCTATTTCCCGTACACGCCCGGCACCAACCTGCTGTATGGCCTTGATACGGCAGTAAAGATGCTGCTGGAGGAGGGCCTCGCCAACGTCTTCGCCCGGCACGACCGCCACGCCGAGGCGACGCGGCGCGCGGTTCGCGCCTGGGGGCTGGAGACCCAGTGCCGGGAGCCCCGCCACTACTCCTCAAGCCTCACCGCGGTGCGGCTGCCGGAGGGCCACAGCGCCGACGCACTGCGCGCCGTCATCCTCGAGCGCTACAACATGAGCCTCGGCAACGGGCTGGGCATCCTGAAGGACCGGGTGTTCCGCATCGGCCATCTCGGCGATTTCGGCGACCTGCAGCTCATCGGCACGCTCGGCGGCGTGGAGATGGGGCTGTGCGTCGCCGGCGTGCCGCACCGGCCCGGCGGCGTTCAGGCCGCCCTCGATTTCCTCGCCGGCAACGCCCGGGCACCCTCCGCCCCAGCAACGGGAAGCATTCCATGATCGAAGTCTGGAGCTGGCCGACACCGAACGGTCACAAGGTCCACATCGCGCTCGAAGAGCTCGGCCTTCCCTATCGTGTCATTCCCGTGAATATCGGCGCCGGCGACCAGTTCAAGCCGGAATTTCTCGCGATCACGCCGAACCACCGCATCCCCGCGATCGTCGACGAGGATGGCCCAGGCGGCGGGCGGCTCACGCTTTTCGAGTCCGGCGCCATCCTGATCTATCTTTCCGAGAAGACCGGCGGCCGGCTGATCCCCGCGGCGCCGGCGCAGCGCTACGCCTGCCTGCAATGGCTGATGTTCCAGATGGGCAGCGTCGGCCCGATGTTCGGGCAATACAACCACTTCGCCAACTACGCCGCCGAGAAGCTGACCTACCCGGTCGAGCGATACACCAACGAAGTCAGGCGTCTGCACCGCGTCCTGGACAAGCGACTGTCGCAGAGCGAGTACCTGGCCGGCTCCGAATACTCGATCGCCGACATCGCGACGTTTCCCTGGGTGCGAAATCCGGACCGGCGCGGCATCGATCTCGCGGAGTATCCGTCGTTGCGCCGCTGGCACGACGCGATCGCTGCCCGGCCGGCGGTGCAAAGGGGTGTCGCGGTGCTCGCCGACCGCCAGCGCCAGGGCCCGATGACGGACGCAGAGCGCGAGAACATGTTCGGTGCGACGCAATTCGCCGCGCGCTAGCGGGTGATCGCCCGAATCGGAAATCGGCGAGGGCGTTGATCAAGCGATCAAACAAAGCGCTGGAGCATGACTGGTGCTCCCGTCTGCGCCGATCATGCTCCAGCACGCAGCGAATTGCTTTTGAGAACTTCGGCTTGCGAGCAGCGTTTCCATAGCTGCGTCGCTGTGAAGATCGCGATCATGACAGGATCCCTGGAAGTCCCGTGGGCCGAATTTCCCGGAAAGCACCAGGTTCCGTCTTTCCACGCGCTTGCTGTCGGTGCTAAGCCCGCTGCGGTTGAGAAGCACGGGATGCTGACGGACACGATGGCTGCACGCGTTCTCATTGTCGGTGCTGCCGGCTCGGGCAACTGCCTCTTGCAGGAAGGTCTTGCCGCCGATCACTTCGAGGTTGCCGGCGCGCGGGACGAGCAGACCGCGGTGCGGCTCGCGCATTCCTGGAAGCCGGATCTGATCGTGCTCAACGCCGTGCTGCCAGGCACCGAGCCGTACGAGACGTGTCGCCGGCTGAAGCATGATCCGCGCACGCTGCACATACCGGTCGCGCTGATCACGCGCCACGCCGAAGCCTTGCAGCGGCTGGATGAATTGCAGAGCAGCCCTGACGATTTCCTGAGCAGTCCGGTCGAGCACACCCAGCTCCTTGCGCGCGTGCGCAACATGGTGCGGCTGAAGCGCACGCTCGATGAGTGGCGTGATCGCGCGCCCGACGCACGCGGATCGGGCGACGGCGATACCTCGGTGTCCGGCGCCCGCGCCGTGATCATCGATCCATCCGACGCGGCATGCGCGATGGTGCGGCGCGCGCTCGCTCAGGATGGGATCGAGGTCAGCCGGGCCGCGAGCGCGACGGATGTCTTGACGCAAAGCGAAGCCGACCCGGCCGACCTTGTGGTGATCGGCCTGGCGGCGGGCCCCGCCGATCCGCTGGCCTTGCCGGCACGCCTGCGCGCGACGCCGGCGACGCGCGCCATTCCGATGCTTCTCGTCGCCGATCCCGACCACCGCAGCCGGATCCTGCGCGGCTTCGATCTGGGCGCCAACGACTGGCTGCTGCGACCGGTGGACGAGCAGGAGCTGCGCGTGCGTGCGCGCAATCAGATCCGCCGCAAGTTCGATCAGGATCGCTGGCGCGCCGATCTCGGCGAGGCGGTCGAGCTCGCGCTCACCGATCCGCTGACCGGCCTCTACAATCGACGCTATCTGCTGCGCCACCTTCGGCGTCTGCTCGGCTCATCGCACGCCCACGAAGTCGCCGTCCTGATGGTCGATATCGATCATTTCAAGGCGATCAACGACCGGTTCGGCCATGCTGCCGGCGACGAGGCGCTGCGGCTCGTCGCCGGCACGCTGCGCCGGCGCACGCGGGTTTTCGATTCGGTCGCCCGCGTCGGCGGCGAAGAGTTCGTGGTCGTCATGCCGGGCGCTTCGCCCAGCGACGCGCGGGCAGCGGCAGAACGGCTGCGGCTGGCGATCGAGGCGATCCCGTTCCACCCGGCGCCGCCGGTGCGCCACCGCCTCACGGTAAGCATCGGCGTCGCCGCGACTGGGCTGGCGGCCTGTGCGGGGAACGCGGAAGTGCTCATCCGCCACGCTGACCGCGCCCTCTATGCCGCGAAGGATGCCGGTCGCAACCGTGTGGAGTTCGCGCAGGCTGCGTGAGCGACGGCCGTCACGCGACCGGGCCGCGCGTCCGGTGCGGATCGCGCGCGCTACTTGATCTTGGATTCCCTGAACGCGACGTGCTTGCGCGCGACCGGGTCGTATTTCTTGAACTCGAGCTTGCCGGTCTGGCTGCGCGCGTTCTTCTTGGTCACGTAGAAGTAGCCGGTGTCGGCGGACGACACGAGCTTGATCTGCACGGTGTTGGTCTTGGCCATGGCGGGTCCCTCGATCGCCCGCGAAAATGCGCATCGCCGGCGCCCGGGTCAAGCCAGGCCCGGTCAGGCCAGGCCCGGTCAGGCCAAGCCCGGTCAGGCCAAGCCCGGTCAGGCCAAGCCCGGTCAGGCCAAGCCCGGTCAGGGCGCGCCGGCCGTGCGGCGCGGGCCCTGCGGGACCAGCGCGGTCGCGTAGGCCGCAGGAGAGGCGATCAGGAACTGGGCGGCGCGCAGGTCGCGGTCGCTGCCCACCGCGGCCGGGCAGGCGTTGCGGATGTCCAGCATCTGGGCGATCGGCATCGGTGCGCGCGCGGCCCGGTGCAACGCGAGCGCCTCGGCCAGCGGCTGGCGGCCCTGCGACAGGCTGGCGAGCTGGCGCTCCAGCACGTCCTCGCCCAGGCTGGTGCAGACCTGCGGCAACACCCCCAGCCCCTGGATCGGCCAGCCCAGCGGAGCCAGCACCCGGCTCCAGGTGACGAACAGCTCCCCGCCGTCAGGCAGCGGCGCGATCGTCTGCACCAGGCCCTTACCCATCGTCGCACTGCCGACCACCACGCCCCGCCCGTCGTCGGCGAGGGCGGCGGCGACCATCTCGGCCGCACTCGCGGACCGGCCGTCCACCATGACCACCAGCGGCAGGCCGCGCGTCAGGTCGGTGCCGTCAGCCCGCCAGACGTGGTCGGCCTCCGGGTCCCGCCCGGCGGTGGTGACGACGAGGCCGCTGCCGAGCATCAGCTCCGCCGCCGCGACCGCCTGGCGCAGCAGCCCGCCGCGGTTGCCGCGCAGGTCGAGCACCACGCCGCGCGGCGGCCGGACGCCGGCCAGGGCGGCGGTGAGCACGTTCGCGACCCGCCGGTCCGTGCTGCGGCTGAACCCGGTGATGCGCAGCACCAGCGTGTCGGCGTCGCGCTCGGGGAACACCGTCTCCGGCGGCACCATGGCGCGGACCACGGCGATCGTGTGCAGCCGCCCATCGCCGCCGCGCAGGGTGATCGAGACCGGCGTGCCCTCCGGCCCGGCAATCTCCGCCGCTGCCTGGGCGGCGTCGCGCGTGCGTAGCGCGGCGCCGTCGATCGCGATGATCCGCTCGCCCGGATGGATGCCGGCCAGCGCCGCCGGCCCATCGGCGATGACCTCCCCGACCACCACCTGGCTGCCGCGCGATGCAAGCGTCAGCCCGGCGCCCGCCTCGCCGGAGCGGCGGTCCCGGTCGGCGGCGGCCTCCGCGGGCGAGGCGTAGCGCGAATAGGGGTCGAGGTGGTTGAACAACTCGTCGAAGAAGCTGCGGATCACGCCCTGGGTGCCGGCGCGCCGGACCTGCGGCGAGGCGTCCCACGCAGCCGCGGCGAGCTGCGCTCCGGTCCTGCCCCAGGCCACCGCGTCCTCGGGCGCCGGCAGCGGCAGGCCGGCGAGCAGGCGGTCGCCGCGGCTCAGCACGATCCGGTCCTCGCGCAAGATCGCGACCGTGTCGGTATCCAGCGCGGTCAGGCCGGCCAGCCCCCAATCCGTCAGCTGCGGGATGCCGACCGGATCGAGCGTGCGCGGCTCCATGAACGCCAGCGCGGTGCCGAACACCTGCGCGGCCAGCGTCGCATTGAAACCGGCGCCAGCGATGGGCGCCTCGGCGTGCGCGCTGGCGATCAGCAGGAGCAGCAGCAGCAACGCGGCGCGGGTCACGGGACGCACGTCATTGGGCGCGGGATCGTCGTCCCCTGGAGCGGTTCCGGGATCCCTGCGCGACACCCTGCATGACATGGAACAGCAGGCCGCCGGTGATCGGGTTCGCCTCGACCAGTCGGACCTCCACCGGCTCGGTCAGGCGGAACACCAGGTGTGTCCGTCGGCCGGCGAGGGTCTGCGCTCTCTCGTCATGCATCCAGAAGTCGTCGGGCAAGGTGGAGACCGGAACAAATCCGTTCGCACCGCCGTCCGCCACTGTGACGAAAAGACCGGAGCGCGTCACCCCGGAAATGCGGGCGTCGAACGTGGTACCCACCTTCTCGGCCATGTAGGCGGCGAGGTAGCGGTCGATCGCCTCGCGCTCGGCAAAGCTGGCGCGGCGCTCGGTGGCGGTGATGTGCTCGGCGACCGCGGAAAAGCGGGCGGGCTCGTCGGCACCGAGCCCGCCCTCGCCGAGCCCGAGGCCGCGGATCAGCGTGCGATGCACCAGCAGGTCGGCGTAGCGGCGGATCGGGCTCGTGAAATGGGCGTAGCGCGCCAGGGCGAGGCCGAAATGGCCGATATTCACCGCGCTGTACTCGGCCTGGCTCTGGCTGCGCAGCGTCACCTCGTTGACCAGCGCCGCCGCCTCGCCACCCGCCACCTGGCGCAGCACCCGGTCGAGGTCGCGCGGGTGCAGCCGGTCGCCCGGCGGCAGCGAAATGCCGAAGCCGCGCAGGAAGTCGCGCAGTGCGGCAAGCTTGTCCGGCGAGGGTGGGGCGTGCACGCGGTAGATGCACGGCTGGTGCAGCCGCTCCAGTTCCTCGGCGGCGGCGACGTTGGCCAGCACCATGAATTCCTCGATCAGCCGGTGGCTGTCGAGTCGTGGCCGGGGATCGATGCGCACCACCCGGCCGGCGGGGTCGAGCACCACCTTGCGCTCCGGCAGGTCGAGATCGAGCGTGCCGCGCTCGGTGCGGGCGGCGAGCAGCGCGCGGAACGCCGCGTAGAGCGGCGCGAGCAGGCCGGCGGGGACGCCCTCCGCACGGCCGCCATCGGCCGCCGCCTGCACCTGCTCATAGGTGAGGCGCGCGGCGCTCTGCATCAGTCCGCGCCCGAAACGGTGCGACAGCTTGCGGCCCCCGGCATCGACGCGCATCTCCACGAACAGGCAGCCGCGCGGCTCGCCGGGGCGCAGGCTGCAAAAACCATTGGACAGCGCCTCCGGCAGCATCGGCACGACGCGGTCGGGGAAATAGACGCTGTTGCCGCGGTCGAACGCGGCCCGGTCCAGCGCCGAACCGGGACGGACGTAGTGCGCGACGTCGGCGATCGCGACCACCAGGCGGAAGCCGGACCCGTCCGGCTCGGCGTAGACGGCGTCGTCGAAGTCGCGCGCGTCTTCGCCGTCGATGGTGACCAGGTTCAGGGCGCGCAGATCGGCGCGCTGCCCGAGCGCCACGTCGCCGGCCCGCGCCGCCTCTTCCAGGGCGGCGGGCGCGAAATCCTGCGGGATGCCGTGGCTGTGGATGCAGATCAGGCTGACCGAGCGCGCCTCGCCGAGCCGGCCCAGCCGCTCGAGGATGCGCGCCGGCTTCAGCCCGAGGCCGGAATGCGGCAGCGGCGTCGCCAGCACGATCTCGCCCGACTCCGCCCCCGCCGCCTCGCCCGGCGGCACCAGCCATTCCGCGCGCGCCCGCCGATCGGTCGGCACGATCCGGCCGCCGGCGGCGCGCTGCCGGCCAGGGGAGGGACGGAACACGCCGAGGATGCGGCCGGGCGTCTCGGTCAGCCGGCGGAGCGTGCGGGCCTCGTAGCGGCCGGGTCCGGTCGGCCGAAGCCGCGCGAGCACCCGCTCCCCCGGCGCCAGCGCCGGCCGGCCGCGCGGCTCCGGCGCCATGCGGATGAAGGGCAGCGGGCCGGCCTGCCGTTCCACCGGGCGGGCGAGCGCGTCGCCGTCCGCGTCGGTGCCGGTCACTTCGAGCACGAGGGTCTCCGGCAAGGCCTCGGCCTGAGGCTCACCGTGCGGGCGTCGCGGCTCCTGGAGGTTGGGGGCGAAAGCCGATCGAGGGCCCGCCCGCCGCCGTCCGGCCATGTCAGCCGGTGGCTTTGCGGGCGCGGGTGGGCTTGGGCAGCGCCTTCTTGACGGGCTTGCGGGATTTCGCCGCCGCCGGACGGCCGGGTTTGGCGGCCGCCTTCGGCGCGGGCTTGGGTACGAGGCCCACACGCGCCGGGGCGACAGGGACGGCAGCGGCGGGGCGGCCCGCCCTGGGGCCGGCCTGTTTGGCGCGCCGTCCCTTCGGCTTCAGCACTTTTCCGCGCTCGGCGAGCAGCGACAAGGCGCGGTCGAGATCGACATCCTCCATCGCCACGTCGCGCGGCAGGGTGGCGACGGTCTTGCCGTGCTGCACGTACGGCCCGAACCGCCCCTTGCGCACCAGCACGGGCTCCCGGTCCGCCGGGTGCTCGCCGATCGTGCGCACGCCGGCCAGCTTGCGCGCCAGCACGTCGACCGCGCGGTTGAGCCCGACCGCCAGCACGTCGTCGTCCCGGTCGAGCGAGCCGAACAGGCTGCCCATGCGCACATACGGGCCGAACCGCCCGATCCCCGCCTCGATCGGCGCCTTCGTCTCGGGATGCAGCCCTATCAGGCGCGGCAGGCCCAGCAGCCCGATCGCCTGATCGAGCGTGATCGCCTCGCCGTCCAGGCCGCGCGGCAGCGTGGTGCGCGGCGGCTTCTGCTTGCTTCCCGCCTCCGGCTCGCCCTGCTGCACGTAGAGGCCGTACGGGCCGCGGCGCACCGTGATCTCCTCGCCGGTCTCCGGATGGTGGCCGAGCACGCGGAGCCCCTCCTTCAGCGTCTCGCCGGGCTCCTCGCCGTTCTCGATCGCCAGCCGCCGCGTGTACTGGCAGGCCGGATAGTTCGAGCAGCCGATGAAGCTGCCGTAGCGCCCGAGCTTCAGTCCGAGCCGGCCGTTGCCGCAGGCCGGGCAGACGCGGGGGTCGCTGCCATCCGGCCGAGGCGGGAAGAAATGCGGGCCGAGGTCGCGGTCCAGCGCCTCGATCACGTCGGAGATCTTCAGGTCCCTGGTCTGATCGACGGCGCGGGAGAATTCCTGCCAGAAGGCGCGCATCACCTCGCGCCAGTCGATCCGCCCGCCGGAGATGTCGTCGAGCTGCTCCTCGAGGCCCGCGGTGAAGCCGGTATCGACGTAGCGGGTGAAGAAGCTGGTCAGGAAGGCGGTGACCAGCCGCCCACGGTCCTCCGGCAGAAAGCGCCGCTTCTCCAGCCGGACATAGTTGCGGTCCTGCAGCACCGACAGGATCGAGGCGTAGGTGGAGGGGCGGCCGATCCCCAGCTCCTCCATCTTTTTGACCAGCGAGGCCTCCGAGTAGCGCGGCGGCGGCTGCGTGAAATGCTGGTCGGCCGCGACCTCGCCGAGATCAAGCGGGTCACGCTCGGCCATCGGCGGCAGCATGCGGCTGTCTTCCTCCTCGGTGTCGTCCACATCCTCCCGGTAGAGCTTCAGGAACCCGTCGAAGGCGATGATCGAGCCGGTGGCGCGCAGGCGGACGCGGCCATCCGCCACCTCGACCGTCACCTGGTCGAGCTCGGCGGACTGCATCTGCGACGCGACGGCGCGCTTCCAGACCAGCTCGTAGAGCCGGCGCTGCTCGGCATTGAGATGCCGCGCCGCCGCTTCGGGCGTCAGGCCGACATCGGTGGGCCGGATCGCCTCGTGCGCCTCCTGGGCGTTCTTGACGCGCGTGACGTATTCGCGGGACGCGGCCGGCAGGTAGTCCGGCCCGTAGGCGTCCTTCACGTGGTCGCGGATGGCGCCCACCGCCTCGCGCGCCATCTGCACGCCGTCGGTGCGCATATAGGTGATGAGGCCGACCGTATCGCCGTCGATCTCCACGCCT
>Ga0213875_10002598_pt1 | contig 10730 bp, 10 predicted proteins | sample BarmaccomBMRX_R8_FD_160105 | JGI IMG/M metagenome (GOLD analysis project Ga0213875, IMG submission 160105) | Root-associated microbial communities from Barbacenia macrantha in rupestrian grasslands, the National Park of Serra do Cipo, Brazil - RX_R8 | ecosystem: Host-associated > Plants > Roots... | reverse complement strand
TATGAAGGCGGACCCACTTGGCCTGAGCCCGATCGTTTCTGGAGCATTATCGACAAGTACAACGTCAGCATCTTCTACACCGCGCCTACTTCGATTCGAGCGTTCATGCGCTTGGGCGAGCAATGGCCTCGCAAGCACCGCCTCGATTCGCTGCGCCTGCTCGGAAGTGTCGGAGAGCCGATCAATCCGGAAGCGTGGATGTGGTATCGCGAAGTGATCGGTCACCAACGCTGCCCGGTGATCGACACGTGGTGGCAAACCGAGACCGGCGCTGCAATGATTTCGCCGCTCCCCGGCGCGATCGCTACTAAGCCCGGTTCAGCCACTCTGCCTCTGCCCGGCGTGATTGCCGACGTGGTGACTCGCGAGGGTGAAAGCGTGCCACCGGGCTCCGGCGGGTTTTTGGTTATCAAACAACCATGGCCCTCCATGTTGCGAACCATCTATGGCGATCCGGAGCGTTTCAAGGAGCAATACTGGTCGCAGATCCCCGGCGTATACTTCGCCGGTGACGGCGCGCGCATCGATTCCGATGGATATTTCTGGTTGCTAGGACGCGTGGATGACGTGTTGAACGTGGCTGGCCACCGGCTGAGCACCATGGAGATCGAATCGGCGCTGGTGGCGAATCCCATGGTAGCCGAAGCGGCCGTGGTGGGGCGCCCCGACGACGTAAAAGGCCAAGCCGTCGCCGCATTCGTCACGCTCAAGGGCGGCCAGGCGCCCAGTCAGGAAAATAAGAATCTGTTGCGTCAGTGGGTGGCGAAAGAAATCGGCCCGATCGCCAAGCCCGACGACATCCGGTTTACCGATTCGCTTCCCAAGACCCGCAGCGGAAAGATCATGCGGCGTCTTCTGCGCGAGCTGGCAACCAACGGCGAGGTGAAGGGCGATACCACCACGCTGGAGGATTTTTCCGTGCTGGCGAAGCTTGCGGCGGAAGAGGAATAGTCGAGTAGCGGCCATGCGCGGTAACCGTTAGCTCTGAATTGCGCCGGCTGTAAAACTCAACAAGTCCCCGCGTTGCCGCGCCAAGTCTTTGAGCCGTTCCGCGTCGCCTGCGAGTTGACAAAGCTGGAACAAACTCGGGCAAGCTAACTGGCCGGGTGCGACGCCGCTCAAATACTCGACCGAGATGTCGACGGCGTCTCCGTAGCGCTTGTGCCGCACCAATAATCCCGCGAGCACCTGCGCACAATTGATCGCCGCGATCGGGTCGTCTTCATGGCCGTCGATCTTAGCCCGGAAATACTCGATTGCGCCGTCCAGATCCTGGCCCAATAACGCGCGCAAGAAAACGCCATGTTCGCGATAGATCTCTTCGAAAGGAGGCTCGCCGCGCATTCTGAATTCGGGCGATAAATGCGCGCCATAATCGCAGAGTTCGAGCGCTAGAAGGATCGCGTCGGGATCCTCAAGATCCACTGCGAACTGAATGACGTTGATGACGTGAGAGGTGTCGCAATACGTGTCGAACTGGCCGAAGAGCCAATCGCGCCCGGCGATCAGCTCTGGAATACTGTTGCTCCCAGGGACATCATCTTCTCGCCCCGCGATCGCGCGCTTCAAATTAGCGATCAACTCCGCGTGCAGCGTGCGCACCAATACGATCAAGCATGCCTCGCGTTGTTCGAGATTCGGAAATTGTTCGAAGTAAGTAATCGCACGGCAGATGCCGTGTTGCGCGATCACGAGTTCCAACCCCTTGCGTGGATGGACCCGCTGGTTTAGCGCAATGTCGATCAAAGCATCCATCTGCTCGCCTGGTTGCTCAACGGACGCGGCATTCTCGATCGCGGCCGCGATGGTTTCGCGGTCACCGACAGCGCGAAAATACGGCCACGCGTGTGGGATATCGCCGAGAGCGAGAAACAGCGCGCCTGTCTCCCGCGCCGCCTCTCTGACAGCGTCTTCAAAGTTGCTGCGCTCGGGCTCCGGCAAATCTTCGATCGGGCCGAGCTGAATTAACGGAAGGCCCAGTTCCAGGCGCTTCTGCATGAGGCGCGTCTCAAACAGCAGGGGATACTGGCGCTCGGCGATAAACTTTTGCGCCAACAGATCGAGCGCCGAAGCAGCTCCGCCCGATGCCACGGCGCGTTCCACGCGGTCGAAATCGTCGCTCGGTTGCGGGCTCATGTCGAACCGCGCTCGCGCTTCCGCTAGCCCCCGATTGCGTACATCGGGCGGGGAGGAGCGATGAACTTGGAACTGTTGATCTCGTGGCCCAGCCACTTTTGGTGGACAGTTTCACGAATGATCCCGGCGATTTCCGAATCCGGCGCGCCATTGCGCAGCAGGGCCCGAACGTCGGTCTCTTCGATCGCGAACAGACAATAGCGCAGCTTGCCGTCGCTCGTGAGTCGAATACGATTGCAGTTCAGGCAGAACGGCCGAGTGACGGAGGCAATGAAACCTACCGTTCCCACGCCATCGGCGTACCGGTAATCCAAGGCCGGCGCTCGCGGATCGCGATCCGGAATTTCCATCAGCGGCGAGATTTCGCGCGACAAAGTTTCGATGATCTCGCCCGCCGACAGTACGTTCCCACGCGACCACAGCCCTTGCGAATCGAGCGGCATGAACTCGATGAACCGGATCTCAATGCCGCGCTCGCGGCCGTATCGCGCTAAGGGGACAATGTCGGGTTCGATCAGATTTTTCACCGCAACGGCGTTGATTTTGATTGGGCCGAAACCTATGCGCTGCGCAGTGTGAATGCCTTCGAGGACCTTGGCTAACTCGTCGCGCCGGGTGATCTTCAAAAACCGATCGCGGTCCAGTGTGTCCAGATGCACATTGAGCCTGCGCAATCCCGCGTCGTACAAGGCCTGTGCGTGCCGGGCGAGCAGCACACCGTTGGTGGTGAGGGCAATATCGCGAACGCCTGGAACAGCGCAGAGCTTCGAGATCAGCAGCGGCAGATCCTTGCGGACAAGCGGTTCGCCGCCCGTCAGGCGGATTTTGGTGACACCCATCGATACCGCGATGCGAACGAAACGCTCAATCTCCTCGAACGACAGGATCTCCTCACGCGGTACGTAGTTCACGTTATCTTCGGGCATGCAGTAGAAACAACGGATGTTGCAGCGGTCAGTAACACTGATCCGAAGATTGTCGTGAAGACGGCCGAAGGTGTCGATCAGCGGCGTTTGAACGACGGGCTGTTCCGCGATGGGTGTGAGTGCGGTCATAAGAGATTAGGAATCCCGGAGCCCGGATTTATTGTAACAAGGCGTATATAATGGACGTACCCGTCCTGGTCCACCGCAAGAGGTTTACATCCATGTTTCCCCTGCTGTTCGCATCTAAGTTTCGCCTGCTGTTCGCCATACTGTCTTTTGCCGCAACCGCCGCATTTCCAATTGCCCGCGCCGCCAGCTTGAACTGCATTCCCGCCGCTACTCCTCAAATTGTGCACGCAGAAGGGATCACCGAACGAACCGGCGACATTGTCTTCGTCTGCTCCGGCGGCGCGCCGGGCGCCACCCTGACTGTCGATCTGTTCTTTTTCTTGAACGTCGATATCACCAATCGGCTCACGTCCGCTGGCTCAAACACGTTTACGGGCATTTCGCTGACCGCCGATAACGGCTTTGGACCGCAGCCGATTGCCGCGCCCGCGACACGCGTCGGTCCCGGAACGCTGACGTTTAATGGTGCTACGTTCACCCTATCTTCAACCGGCACAGTTACTCTGCGACTGACTAATTTGCGGGGCGCCGCCAATGAATTAGATTTCGATTTGACCAAAGCGATGCAGGTATTGATTGGCCTGAATCCCAGCACCGTCCTCAGTCTCCCAACTAATCAACTCGCAGTGGGCAGGCCTGAGTATGGCCTTTACGTCGGCTCTTCGGGGGAGCTTGTTTGCACCCAGGCCGGATCGCCGCTGCCAGGGAACGTCGCGAGTTTCGCAAGCTTTGTGGCGGCCGGATCGGTCAGCGCATCTACGCGCGTCACTGAAGGATTTGCCGATGCCTTCGGACCGAAATCCGATCCGCAAAATCTGAACGCCGATACCGGAACCCGCATCGTGGTGCAATATTCCGGATTCCCGCCCGGAGCGCGCCTGTTTGTTCCAACCGTGGTCGCAGGTTCCGACGCAACACAAGCCACCTCGGGCGGCAACCTCGGCCTGCCCGTCTCCGGCGGCGAATATACCCCAGGCCCGAACCCTTCCTTATTGCTTTCGTTCGTTTCCAACACCGACGCTAACGGCGCAGGCGGGATTCCGTCTTACTTGCCCGAACTTCCCGGCTCGGGCACCGCGACTTTCGATTCGATGAGCGAGGTGGTTCTCATCAATGGCGCGGGTATCGCGGTATATGAGGTGGTGGATGCCAATCCCTCTCTTCAGGAAAGCGCCCAATTTCCAACTTTCCTCGCACTTGCGCCTTCTGGCAGCGGAACGTCTATTCAAACTTCGCAGAACGTCTCTCTCGGTCCGATTTCCACCGTCCAGACTGCGACCGCGACAGATCCAATCCCGCGCTTCCAGCAGATCACTCCGCCGGAGGACTGCACGTTGCTCGGGGACTGCGGCGCTCAGTATTTTCCGAGGCTCCTCCTGCAGACGTCGTCGTTATCGTACACAACGCAGGCAGGCGGCAATTCTCAAACCCAGTACTTCGCGATCCAGAACGGATCAGGCGGATTGCTCGAGTGGACCATTTCAGTGAAATATTTGAGCGGCAACGGATGGCTGAGTTTATCCGCGAGCTTGGGCGAGAACAACGGCGACGTTCGCATCGACGCGGTTCCCGGCAGCCTCGCACCCGGCACTTATCAAGCGATCCTGACGGTAAACGCGGGTCCTCTAGCAGGATCGCAGGATGTTCCCGTCACCTTCGTCATTACACCGGCAGCCCCTCCAGTGCCTCAGCCTCCGACGGTACAAAGCGTTGTTAACGGAGCGACGTTTGCCTCGGGTCCCATCGCTCCTGGTTCTATTGCGACGCTGAACGGCTCTCAGTTTTCGGGTCAGAATGTGTCGGTGACATTCGGTGGCCTTCCGGGCCAAGTGCTGTTCAGCAATGCCACGCAGATCAACGTGGTGGTCCCGGCCGGTCTTGCGAATCCATATGCTGAACCGACATCCACGCAAGTGGTCGTCACAGTGGATGGAACAGCGAGCGCTCCTTTCACCGCGAGTCTTGCGCCTTTTGCACCAGGCATTTTCGCCAACGGCGTGCTCAATCAGGACAACAGTCTGAATAGCGCGAAGCAGCCCGCGGCGCCCGGCAGCATCATCCAAATTTTCGCTACAGGCTTGTCGGGGAGTGGCGCCATTAGCGCGACGTTTGACCAAGCATCCGGCTCGCGAGGGTTCCTGCTCAAACCTTACTATGGCGGCCCCGCTCCAGGACTGGCGGGAGTCCAGCAGGTCGACTTGATTCTAGCAACCGCTACTTTAACGGGAACGACCGTAAATGTTTCGGTGTGCGGTGGTTCCACGGCAGCGCAAACAGTCTGCAGCCCGCCGGTTGCTGTATCAGTTTCTCAGTAGATGAATCGCCCTTAAAGTTATAGATCGTTCACGATTCGCAACCCATCGAACTCCTGCCTCGATCCAACTGGTAGGAGATAAAATGAGCACGAAATCTGTAATTCTTTCGGCAATTCTTTTGGGATCGTCGGCGATGGCGGCTTGCGGCGGAGGATATGTAGCGTATCGGGTGCCCGCTCCGCCTGCGCCCTATGTCGTGGGCGCGGTGGGATACGCGCCCGGTCCGGGGTACGTTTGGGTGGACGGCTATTGGGACCTGCATGGCACGCGTTGGGCTTGGGTAAATGGCCGATGGGCCGTTCCGCCGCGTGGGCACAGGATCTGGGTGGCGGACCGTTGGGAGCGGCATGGCGAAAATTGGCGTTTCCGGCGCGGGCGTTGGCGGTAAGCCGCTTCGAGCGGCCAGAAGCACTAAGCCGCCTACAATAGTTGTGGATGCCTGAGCTCGCCTATGACGCCGTCCTGGTGCTCTCTTTCGGCGGCCCCGAAAAGCCGGACGACGTCATTCCGTTCCTCGAGAACGTGCTGCGCGGGCGCAATGTACCTCGCGAACGGATGCTCGCGGTCGCCCAACACTACTATCGCTTCGGCGGCAAGAGCCCCATCAACGATCAAAATCGCGCCTTGATTGCGGGGCTCGAGAGCGAGCTCGCGCGCCATGGCCCGAGGCTGCCTATCTACTGGGGCAATCGCAATTGGCATCCGTTGCTCGCCGATACTTTGCGTCGAATGCGGGACGAGGGCGTGCGCAAGGCGCTGGCATTCGTCACCTCCATCTTCAGCTCCTATTCGGGCTGCCGCCAGTATTTGGAGGATGTCGTACGGGCGCGGGCACAGGTAGCCGGCGCGCCCGAGGTCCACAAACTGCGCGCGTTTTACAATCATCCGTTGTTCATCGAGGCGCAGGCGGATCGCGTTCGTGAGGCGCTGGGCGATAGTCGAGCAACAATCGTCTACAGCGCGCACAGCATTCCGCTCTCGATGGCCGAGACCAGCGATTATCAGCGGCAGCTTCATGAATCGTGCCGGTTGGTCTCGGAGCGCCTTGGGAAGGAGCAGAGCGACTGGCGGCTGGTGTACCAAAGCCGCAGTGGTCCGCCCGGCCAGCCGTGGCTTGAGCCCGACATTGCCGGTGTACTTCGCGAAATGGATATCGGATCTGATGTAGTCGTCGTGCCGATCGGATTCATCTCGGACCACATGGAAGTAATCTACGATCTCGATACTGAAGCACAGGCTGTCGCCCGCGAGCGTGGTCTCAACATGGTGCGCGCCGCGACGGTCGGTGTGCATCCGAAATTCTTGGAAATGATTCGCGAACTAATTGGCGAGCGTTTAGGGCTCTGCCCACCGCGCGCGATCGGCCAGTATCCGCCGAATCACGATGAGTGCCCACCCGGCTGCTGTCCTGTGCCCGCGCGCCGCGCCAATTCCGCCTTCAGCGATTCCTCTCCTCGCGCCATCGCCCAGCGATGATTTGCGCTGAACAGCGGCTGGAGAAGGAAAGATAGATGTTGCAGCGGGAGCTAGCGGGCATAGCTATATGGTTTCCCGCTCGCGGGCGTGATTGGTATGGCTTCGCGCTAGCGGGCGTGGTTCGTATGGTTTTCCGCTCGCGGGCGTGGTTCGTATGGGTTTCGCGCTAGCGGGCGTGGTTGGTATGGCTTCTCGCTCGGGCAGGGCGGTATGGCTTTGCGCTACCGGGCATGGCTGTATGGCTTCTTGCGCTCATTTAATTTCTGGTAAATCTCGCGCTTCGACAAGCCCCGCTCGCGCGCCAGCGTCTTCATGGCATCCATGCGCGGCACGCCGGCTCCCAACAGTCTTTCGAATGCCGCTTCGATCGGCAGGACGCTCGCGGACGCACTCTCGCCTTTACCGATCATCAAAGTTATCTCGCCTTTGAGCGACGGCCGTTTGGCCAAAGTCTCACGCAGCTCCGCCGCAACGCCCGCGAGAAACTCTTCGTGAATTTTGGTGAGCTCGCGCGCGAGCATCACGCGCCTGGGGCCCAGCACTTCCGCGATGTCGTCCAATGCTTCCAAAATTCGATGCGGCGCTTCGTAAAACACCAGAGTTGCGGGATAGCTCTTCACTTCCTCCAGCGTCTTTCTGCGCTGCGTTTTCTTAGCTGGAAGGAAGCCGCCAAAAACGAACGAGTCGGTGGGCAGTCCGGACGCGCTCAACGCGCTCAATAGGGCCGATGCTCCGGGTATCGGCGAGACGGTGATGCCCTGCGCTCGCGCCTCCGCTACCAGCCGGTAACCGGGATCGGCGATCAACGGGGTGCCGGCGTCCGATACCAAGGCGATGTTCTTGCCCGCCTCGAGCTCACGCAGTAATTCCGCCGCGCGAGCCGACTCGTTGTGTTCGTGATAACTTACCAGCGGCTTCACGACGCCGTGCCGCTCCAGCAGCCTGCGAGTGTGCCGCGTATCCTCGCATGCGATCTGATCCACTTCCTGAAGGACGCGAAGAGCGCGCAGCGTGATGTCCTCCAGATTGCCGATCGGAGTCGCGACCACGTATAGGGTTCCGCTCACGCGCGTTGGTCCTCAGCTAAGTATCGCGCCCTGGATCACTACACGCGCGAGACTACGCCCCGCGAACCATCACGCCGGTATTCGCTTCCCCGTCATCCATGTTGCGCAGAACGAGATTCTCTTTGGATGGACCAAGCTCGGCCCGAACGCGGTTGCCCGGATCGATCTCGCCGCCCACCACCATGGATGCCAACGGTTGGATGAGCTGGCGGTGGAGGGTTCGCTTCAGCTCGCGCGCGCCATACTCGGCGCTGGTTCCGGTGTCGAGCAGGAATTTGCGCGATCGCGGGGGTACTTCGATGCGGAACGCCCGCTCGCCGAGACGCCGCTGGATATGATCCTGTAAGTCGTCGATATGCTGATCCAGAATCGCCGACAGAGCGTCTGCATCGAGCGGCCGGTAGGTCACGAGCGAATCAATCCGATTGATGAACTCCGGCGAAAAGTTCTTGCGAACCGCCGTCTTGCCGATACGCTCCAGCTTGCCGGTGCCTTCCTGGTCTTCGAGAGCTTCCACGCCCTTGCGCGGCAGAATCGACTCAAATCCGAAATCGGGACGCAACTCGTGGCTCATGTCGCGCGCGCCCAGGTTGCTGGTCATGAAAATGATCGTTTTTTCGAAATTCACCACGGTACTATCGCCCAGACGCAGCGTCGCCTTGTCCAAAACCCCCAGCAGCAGCCGCACCAGCGATGGCGCGGCTTTCTCGATCTCATCGAACAGCAGGATGGAAAGGTCGCAGGATTCACTAGCCGAGCCACTCAGCTTCTGCTGCGTGAGCAGCGGCTGCGTCTCACGGTGTCCTAAATATCCGGGGGGCGCTCCCAACAATTTCGCGACTTCGTGCTCCATTTGGTACTCGCCGCAGTCTACCTTCAACAGTTTCTTCGGACTGCCATGCAGTACGTCGGCCAAGGCCTCTACCGTCTTGGTCTTGCCCGTACCGGTGGGACCCAGCAATAGGAAAATCCCCGCCGGTCTGCCTTCAGGAGCTAACCGCGCCCGGTACATCTCTACATAGGGGACAACAGCGGCAATGGCGGCGGGCTGTCCCACTAGCCTCCGCGAAAGTGCTTTCGCGATATCGCTCGACCGATCGCCGTCAGATGGCACACGTGATCTCGCAGGTGTGTAGCGCATTTGAAAAGTTGAATCCTCGTAGCGATTATGGACTTCAAATTGCGTTTCCCAGCCTGAATTACCCCCAAATAGAGTAAATTTTGCTCAATTACGGTAAGAATTTATCGTCAGGAATGAATGAATTAGCGTGGATATTCGCGCACTTGCCAGCCCATCGCCGTATGGATTGTGAACGCGTGACACTTGGTGATATGCCCCACTGTTCTCCAGCAGGTTAGTAGCTTCGCTTACGATCCGGTTATCGTCGGTACCGACTAGCTTTACCGTCCCTGCAGTTACCGCTTCCGGCCGCTCCGTCTTCTCGCGCAGCACCAGAATGGGTTTCCCAAGCGATGGCCCTTCTTCTTGAATCCCGCCGGAATCGGTGATCAGCAGGTAGGCCCGGCGCATCAGATCGACGAAGGGCACGTAACTCTGCGGCTCAATGAGCAGGACATTGGGATTTCCAGCCAGGTAGCGCGTTACCGGGTCCTGCACGTTGGGATTGGGATGAACTGAATACACCAGTTGCACATCGCTTCTGTCGGCGATTTTGGCCAGCGCCCGGCAAATGCGCTCGAATCCCTCGCCGAAGCTTTCGCGCCGATGCGCGGTGACCACCACCAGCTTTTTCGAGGTATCCAGTTCCGGCCAACCAGGCGCGTGCAGCGTGCCCCGCTCCAGGCCATCGCGCACATAGAGCACCGCGTCGATACCGGTATTACCGGTCACGCTGATTGACTCCGCGGGAACGCGTTCTTCGCGCAGGTTCTCGGCCGCCTGCTCGGTAGGCGCGAAGTGCAGGACCGCTAAACGTGATGTAAGCACCCGGTTCATTTCCTCCGGGAAAGGCTGGCGCATATCGAAAGTGCGCAATCCCGCCTCCACGTGCGCCAAAGGAATCCGCGAATAAAACGCCGCCAGAGCGCCGCACAAAGTGGTGGTGGTGTCGCCCTGTACGATTACCATATCGGGCTGCTCTTCGCGCAGAACGGGCTCTAATCCCGCAAGAATCCTGGATGTCGACTGGAATAACGTCTGATCCGGCAGCATCAGGTCCAGATCGTAGTCCGGAGCGACCTCGAAGGCCTCCAATACCTGATCCAGCATTTCGCGATGCTGCGCGGTGACGCAGACCTTCACATCGAATTTATTAGAGTGTTCGCGTAACTGGCGAATCACCGGGCAGAGCTTAATCGCCTCCGGCCGGGTGCCGAAGATTAACAGGATCTTATGCATTAAAGAGCCTGCCCCGGTCGCGGGGGCGGAATTTAAGATAATTCGACTACTTGTGCCTGTAGGTGATTCGTCCTTTGGTCAAATCGTAGGGAGAAAGCTCCATGGTTACGCGGTCGCCGGCTAACACGCGGATGCGGTTGCGGCGCAACTTACCTGCCAGGTGTGCGAGTACTGTGCGGTCTTGGTCCAACAAAACGCTGAACTGGCCGCTCGGAAATTTTTCTACAACGGTGCCTGTCACTTCTATGCTATCTTCCTTGCTCATCGTCCTCCTTCATCAGGATTTCTGCCATAGGTATGTTAGCAAACGAGCGTCCATGGC
>Ga0213875_10002597_pt1 | contig 10737 bp, 10 predicted proteins | sample BarmaccomBMRX_R8_FD_160105 | JGI IMG/M metagenome (GOLD analysis project Ga0213875, IMG submission 160105) | Root-associated microbial communities from Barbacenia macrantha in rupestrian grasslands, the National Park of Serra do Cipo, Brazil - RX_R8 | ecosystem: Host-associated > Plants > Roots... | reverse complement strand
GGATGAGGGTCGTCGCGATCATGACGACGGCGCCGCCGAACACCGGTGACCAGGAAAGGGCGGACTGACCGCCCGTCGCTACGCCGGGTTCGGCGCTTGCGAGTGTAGCCATCTGCCCCCTCCTCAATGCCAGAGCAGCAGCAGGATGATGATGATCGGGATCGGAATACCCAGCAGCCAGAGCAATATCGGGCCCATTATCCATCTCCTCTTTTCGTTCTGAGACGACGTCGCCCCGAGCCGGCCGCAGGGTTGTCCAGCCTTTTCACCGGTTCGGGACGTCAACGAAACGATGAACTGCGCGATTGGCTCCGCGAGCCGAGGGATCAGGAAATCCGCCGCAATGGGATGTCGGCTGGCGACATCACCCCAGCAGGCCGAGACGATGCAGGCGCTGCAGTTCGCCGGCGATCAGCCTGCCGCCGATATCGCGGCGGTAGCGTGCCCGCGGGATGGTGACGCGATCGACCCGCGCGTAACAATCCTGCCGGGCGGCGGCGACGCTGCGGCCGGTGCCCGTCACGACCATCGTCCAGCCGTAAAGGCCGCTCGTCACCAGCGCGTCGTCGCGCAAGCCGACCTCGCCGTAATGGAGATTGTGGTCGTCCTCGATGTCGCCGCTCGCGAGCATGATCGGCAGACCGACCGCCTCGTCGACCTGCTTGCGGCTATATGGAAAGGGCGGCGTCGTCATCACGACGCCGACGGAATAGCCGGTCTCGGTCTCGAAGCTCCGGCTCTCCCGCGACAGCATCAGCCGGAACAGTTCGGACCACGACGTGCGCTGCAACGGCGACAGGACCGCATAGCCCGGGTAGCCGAAGCGGCAGGTGAACTCGAGCGGCCAGATCCCGGCCTCGTTCACGATCGTGTTGAGATTGACGTAGCCGACATGGCCGTGGCCGCGCAGCAGCGGCTCGATCCGGGCGAGCGTGAGATCGAAGAAGCGGCCTGTGCCTTCGAAGGTGGCGACGGTGCCCATCTCGCCGGTGAGCTCGCCGAGATCGCCGGGAAAGAAGCGCTTATGCTCCCAGTCCAGGCAGGCCGGCAGCAGGAAGCGATCCCCATTGAAATAGGCGCCGACGCCCATCTCGATGCCATCGATGAAGTCCATCAGGATGTGCTCGCCGCCATCGTGCGCGGACGCGCGTAACAGGGCGCGGACGTCGCTCCCGTCCGGCATTTCGCCGATGAAGCTGTCCGCGGCCTCGTGCCCTGCCCCGCTGCGCTTCAACACGTAGCGCCGGGGCCGCGCATCGATCCGAGCGATGCCGTCCTGCGCATCGCAGAAGCGGAACAGACCGGCCTGGTCGAAGCCGAGCCCGGCCAGCAGTTCCTGAGCGAAGGCACGATCATTCTCGAGCCGATCGCCGAAGCCGCTACCGCCGATCACCTGGAAGCCATCCACACGCAACGCGTCCTGCAATGCGCCGAAGCCTTCGGAAACGCTCTCGAACAGGATCACGCCGTCGGCACCGGCCGCCCGTACCCACGGCAGCGCCTCGCGCCAGTCCTGCACCCGATCGATCAATCCCGCGCCGGTCCCCTGCGCGGCCGGCTCCGAGACCGCGACCCTGACGTCGTGCCCCTCCTGCTTCAGCCTCAGGTAGAGCGCCAGCAGGTCGCACGTCTCGCCGACACCGAGGAAGCGCATCTACGACCGCTCCGCCGCGGGAATCTTCGTCCCGCCTCGCTTCGGCGCTTCGTCCGCGAGTTCGATCCAAACCGGGGCGTGGTCGCTGGTCTTCTCCCAGCCGCGAACTTGGGCGTCGACTTCGGCAGCGACGAGCCGGTCGGCCAAGGCCGGGCTCAGCAGCAGATGATCGATGCGGAGCCCGGCATTGCGCGCGAAGGCGTTCCGAAAATAGTCCCAGAAGGTATAGATCGTCTCATCGGGGTGCAGCGTGCGCAGCGCATCGGTCCAACCCTGGGCGAGCAACCGCGCGTAGGCGGCGCGCACCTCCGGCGCGAACAGCGCGTCGTCGAGCCAGCGTTCGGGCTTATAGACGTCGCGGTCAGTCGGCATGACGTTGAAGTCGCCCGCCAGCAGCACGGGCAATCCGCTCGCGAGGAGCTCGGCGCCGTGCGCGATGAGCCGCTCGAACCACCGCAGCTTGTAGTCGAACTTGGGGCCGGGCTTGGGATTGCCGTTGGGCAGATACAGGCCACCGACGAGGATGCCGGCGACCGCCGCCTCGATGTAGCGGCTGTGCGCGTCATCGGGCTCTCCCGGCAGGCCGCGCCGAGTCTCGTGGATGGCACCGACGCGGCTCAGGATCGCGACGCCGTTCCAGCTCTTCTGCCCGTGCCAGACCGCATCATAGCCGAGATCGCGGATCGGCCTTTCCGGGAACTTCTCGTCCGGCGCCTTCAGCTCCTGCAGGCAGACGATGTCGGGCTTTGTCTCGGCAAGCCAGCGGAGCAGCACCGGTAGCCGGCCATTCACGCCGTTCACATTGTAGGTGGCGATCTTCACGTGCCCGCGCCTCCGCATTCCCCGCGCCGCATTGAAATCATGATCGCCGATTGGGTTGCCGAGACGGCGGAGATAAGCATCCACCGAACCGGGTCGGCGCCGCGAGCGCTCGGATCATCGTGTTGGGGAGCCGGAGTGACAAGCTTCGCTCGTCCTATCCTGATGCAGGGTAAGAGGAACATCGGATGAGATATCTGCTGATCGCAGCGGCGCTGGCGATCGCGCCGGCCGCCGCAATCGCGCAGGATGCCGGCGCGACCATCACCACGACCACCGCCGCACCCGGCGATCCGGTGACGGGAACGCCCGCGACGACGACGGCGAGCATGGCGAGTACGCCGACGGACGCTTCGGGCTATACTGCACCCGGAAAGAGCAGCACCACCTCCGTCACGAGGTCCGATGGGCCGGATGGCACGACCAAGACGAAGGTGAAATACAAGGACGACTAGGCGCGCCTACGCGACTTCGACCCGGCGGCTTTCAACCTGGCCAACGTCGCCGCAATCCGCCCGCGAACCGATCGGCTCGCGGGCGGCGCGGCGTCTAACCTCAGTAGTAGTGCCAGCCGCCATGCCACTGCCGGCGATGACCCCAATAGCGGTGACCATCCCAATAGCCGCGGCCGGGGTAGAAGCGATCGACCACCACCGGTCCGCCGCCCCAGGCCGGTCCATTCGGGCGGCAATGGCCGTAAGGCCCGCGATGGCCGCCGGGGCCGCATCCCTCGGCAGCACTGGCGGGCGCGACGGCTGTCAATGCCGCGCTCGCGGCAAGAGCGGCCAAAATCACCTTGCGCATACTCTTCTCCTCTCTCCGTTGCGAAAGCGAACAGGAATCGCCGGCGGCTTCTTCTCGTTCCATGAAATCATCGCGCCGGGCCGCAGCCGCACCAATCTCGGATGTCATAGCGGCATCCGTTTCGCGACGCGCTCGACGCCGTGGACAGCATGTTCCGTCGTCCGCGCGTCATGGCGCAGAATCGTCACGGCGCCCCATGCCAGGATCACGAGAAACAGCGCCCAGAGCACGCGCTGACCGAAGGGGAGCCGCTGCTGCATCCGAAACGACTGCGCCGTCGAGCCTGAATCCCGCCTGACTCGTATGCGGAAGACCGGCGCGCCGTGGCGTCGCTCCGACCGCTCGCGAACATGCGCGGCGGAGCTCGGGCGATTTCGTTGTCGAACCGGATATTTAAGCGCGCTTATCCCCCAAATGGGTGAGGTAAGCACCGCCTCGCTGCGCTACGACACGCCCGCGACCCGACCCTGGGGCGTTGCGGCGCAACAGGGTTCACTGAGGCCCGGTCTCTGGCCGGGCCTCATTTTCCTTAGCACCTCGCACGACATCGACCGACGGCAGCCGAGCGTCGGGCTCCTTTATGCCTTGTCGAACTTGACATAGATGTGATCGGGCACGCGCAGCGAATGGCCGCGAATGTCCGGCGCGGGCCTGTCCGGATCGAGCCGCATGTTCCTCGTACGGTCCAGCAGCGCGTTCAGCGCGCGCGTCATCTCCACACGCGCGAGATGCTGCCCGATGCAGACATGCGGGCCGTTGGCGAAGGCGAGATGGCGCACCTTTCGGTCCCGGAAGATGTCGAACTTGTCGGGGTCCGTAAATTTGGCAGGATCACGGTTCGCCGAACCCAGGACGACGTTCAGGATGGTTCCCTTCTGGAGCGGAACGCCATCGAGCACGGTGTCATGCGCCACATAGCGATCGGTAGCGGCGACGGGACCTTCCCAGCGCAGCGCCTCGTCGATCGCCTGCGGGATGAGCGAACGATCTGCCGCCACTGCCTCCCACTGCTCGGGATGGCTGAGAAGGCCGGTCAGCAGCACGCTGGTGCCGCGGAATGTCGTGTCACCGCCCGCGTTCATGAGCTGGCGCAAGAAGGAGATCAGCACCTCGTCCGGCGCCGCTCGCCGTCCGCCTCGACCGTGGCGAGATGACTGATCAGATCGTCGCCGGGATTGGCGCGGCGCTGGGCGAGCAGCTCCTTGAAGTACGCACCGAGCTTGCCGCTGGCTTCGTCGCCCTGCGGCTTGCCGATCGCCGAGAGCAGCTGCGCGATCGCCAGCTTGTGGAAGACTTTGGTTTGTTCCTGCCCGATCTGGAGTTGGCTGTAGATCACCTGGAACGGGTAGTGGTGGGTGAACTCCTCGACGAGATCGGCCTCGCCGCGATCGATGAACGCGCCCATCAGCCGATTTACCACCGGATCAACGAACGTCTCGCCCCATTTGGAGACGACGTTGGGCAGAAACGCCTTCTGGAAGATTTTGCGGTAGCGCGTGTGTTCCGGCGCATCCATCACGGTGACGGTGCGACCGAAGGATCGGCCGAGCGTGAGGATGAAGGCATCGCGATTGGTGAAGGTCTCCGGCGTCGTAAGGACCTTCAGAATCGTGTCGTAGCCGAACACCATATATTGCCTGGAGCCGGTCAGGACGTTGGGAATGTCGCTGAATTCGGCGCGGTAGGCGCCTTCGCGCACCGTGCCCTCCGCGTGCATCTTGTGGATGTGCGGATAGGGATCGTCATTGTCGCCGGTCGAGAGCTTCTCGACCACGAACGGGTTGAAGCTCTGATCTTCGAGATCGGCAAGCTTGGGCATCGCGCTCATGGTTCGACTCCGGTCCGATCGCCATCAGCGACGATGCTGGCGGCGTGAACGATCATGAATCCGGAGCACGCTTCGGAACAGCCGGCGAGGCGCGGCCACCGCGCACCGGCCGAGCGTTTCCTGTGCGATCGCATCCGGCATCCTCAGCCTGCCGGTCTACCGCCGACTTGACAGCTATACTTCTTCTGTAAAGTGACAACTTCTGCTATTCTGTCAAGTGCTGTCTCGACGTGCCGCACGGTTCCGCGGTGGAGCGTCCAAGACCGATAGCGTGAGCAGGCGGCACAAGTTGAGCCGAGGCCCATCCTTGTCCGGCCAAAGCCGGGTCTTGATCGCTGCGCGTGTCCTCCGGATTGCGGGCACCAGCCCACGGGCCGTTCCGAGCGGCGAAGAAAGGGAACGAGACGAGACGGTCCTCGAGAGAACCGCCTCGCCCATCGACGGCCGATTGTTCGTCAGCGCTTCAGGTCGTAGCGATCCGCGTCCATCACCTTGTTCCAGGCGGTGACGAAGTCGCGGACGAACCTGTCCTGCGCGTCCGCTTGCGCATAAACCTCGGCGAACGCCCGCAATTCGGCATGCGAGCCGAAGATCAGGTCGACGCGCGTCGCCGTCCATTTTGGCGATCGGCTCTTGCGGTCGAGGCCCTGGAATGCATTGTCGCCCTCCGTCGCGACCCACTCTGTCCCCATGTCGAGCAGGTTGACGAAGAAGTCGGTGCTGAGCTGACCCGGCCGGTTCGTGAACACGCCTGCCTTCGAGCCGCCGGTATTTGCGCCGAGCACGCGCAGGCCACCGACCAGCGCGGTCATCTCGGGTCCGCTCAACCGCAGCAACTGGGCACGATCGATCAGCGCCTCTTCCGGTGACATGAACTGCTCGCCGCTCCGCCGATAGTTGCGGAAGCCGTCCGAGCGGGGCTCGAGCACGGCGAAGGATGCGACGTCGGTCTGCTCCTGCGTCGCGTCGCCGCGGCCCGGCGTGAACGGCACCGTCACGGTCGTGCCGGCATCCTTCGCTGCCTTCTCGATCGCCGCTGCGCCGCCGAGCACGATCAGATCGGCGAGCGACACCTGTTTGCCGGATTCCGACCGGACCTTCTCGAGCGTCGAGAGCACCTTGGCGAGGTCGGCCGGATCGTTGACCTCCCAGTCCTTCTGCGGCGCGAGCCGGACGCGCGCGCCGTTGGCGCCGCCGCGCTTGTCCGAGCCGCGGAAGGTCGAGGCCGAGGCCCAAGCCGCCGAAACCAGCTGCGTGACGGTGAGGCCGCTGGCGAGGATCTTCGCCTTGAGATCGGCGACGTCGGCATCGCCGAGCGGCGGGTAACCCGGAATCGGGATGCGGTCCTGCCAGATCAGCTCCTCTTTCGGGACGAGCTTGCCGAGGTAGCGCTGGATCGGGCCCATGTCGCGATGCGTGAGCTTGAACCAGGCGCGGGCGAACGCGTCCGCGAACTGATCGGGATTCTCGTAGAAGCGCCGCGAGATCTTTTCGTAGGCCGGGTCTTCGCGCAGCGCGAGGTCCGAGGTCAGCATGGTCGGTTTGCGTTTTTTGGCCGGATCGAACGGATCGGGAACGTCAGCCGGCGCGTCCTTCGCGAACCACTGCTTGGCGCCGGCCGGGCTTTCGCCGAGTTCCCACTCAAATTTGAAGAGATTGTCGAAGTAGTGGTTCGACCATTTCGTCGGCGTCTGGCTCCAGATCACCTCGAGGCCCGAGGTGATCGCGTCGGCGCCGACGCCGCTCTGAAACTTGCTGCGCCAGCCGAGCCCCTGATCCTCGATCAGCGAGCCCTCGGGCTCTGGGCCGATGAACGACGGGTCGCCGGCGCCGTGGGTCTTGCCAAAGGTGTGGCCGCCGGCGATCAACGCGACCGTCTCCTCGTCGTCCATCGCCATGCGCGCGAAGGTCTCGCGGATATCGCGCGCGGAGGCCTTGGGATCGGGGTTCCCGTTCGGGCCTTCGGGGTTGACGTAGATGAGCCCCATCTGCACCGCGCCGAGCACATTGTGCAGCTGGCGCTCGCCGCTGTAACGCTCGTCGCCCAGCCACGAGCCCTCGGGTCCCCAAAACAGCTGCTCGGGCTCCCACGTATCCGGTCGGCCGCCGGCGAAGCCGAAGGTCTTGAAGCCCATCGATTCGAGCGCAACGTTGCCGACGAGGACGAAGAGATCGGCCCAGCTGATCTTCTGTCCATATTTCTGCTTGATCGGCCAGAGCAGACGGCGTGCCTTGTCGAGGCTGGCATTATCCGGCCAGCTGTTGAGCGGCGCGAACCGCTGCTGCCCGCCGCCGGCGCCGCCACGGCCGTCCGTCACACGATAGGTGCCCGCGCTATGCCAGGCGAGACGGATGAAGAGGCCGCCATAATGGCCGAAGTCCGCCGGCCACCAATCCTGCGAGTCCGTCATCAGCGCCGTCAGGTCGGCGATCACCGCATCGAGATCGAGGCTCTTGAACGCTTCGGCATAATCGAAGTCCGCGAGCGGGTTCGATCGCGGCGAATGCTGGTTCAGTCCCTCGAGCCTGAGGTTGTCCGGCCACCAGTCGCGATTCGCCGGTCCACGGCGTCCAAAGCCCATCGGGCACTTGCCGCCTTTGCTCTCCTCAGTGATCGCGTCCATCGCCGTCTCCTAGATTTGCCCGCTGACAACCGTGTCGAGCCTTTTGCCAGCTGATCGCCAGCTGCAGAGACGCCTATGGAACGATCAAGGAAAGCGAATAATCCAGATCAAACTGATCGAAACAAGTTGCCGTGCACGCCGGCGCGGATGCGTTTCGGCGGTTTAGAAGATGCTCCCAGCCGGCCGCGAGGCGGGCACCGCGCCGCCGTCGTCGGCGAACAGCTTGGCGGTCGTGCCGCCAAGCGGGGCCGGCACATAGCCGTCGCCGTTCGGCCAATCGAGAAAGCCGGCTGCGGCGAAGGTTCCGCCGTCGACGTGTAGCGTCGTACCGGTGATGTAGCGCGCCATGTCGGACCCCAGAAACAGGACGGCGTCTGCCAGCGCCTCGACCGGCGGCTGCTCCTTCATCGGAACGTAGAAGCGCACGCCGCTGCCGCCGAGCTCGGGCGGCAATGCCTCTATCCGAGCCTTGTCTTCGGGGCGGAGCGCGTTCCAGTTGCCCGCACTCGGCGTCACGTCGGGCGCGATGCAGTTGCAGCGGATATGCTCGGCGGCGAGCTCGACGGCCACGGCGCGGGTGAAGTTCGTCGTCGCCGCCTTGGCACCGGCGTAGACCGCGAAGGTCGCGGCGCCGCGATGCGCTTCGATCGTGGTGAAGTTGACGATGCTGCCGCCACGCCTGCCGCGCCGGATCAGCGGAACGGCGTGCCCGACCGACTCGATGACATAGCCGTAGTTGCGCTGGATATCGGCGGCGTTCTGTGCCGCCGTGCCCGCCATGAAATCGCGCCGATCGACCCCACCAACGACGTTGACGCAGATGTCGAGCCGTTCGAAGCGCGCCGCCACCGCGGCGTAGAACCGTGCGAGCTGGTCGGATGCGGTCGCATCGGCGGCGTGCGACAGCGCACCGCGACCGAGCGCGGATACCGCCGCCTCGGTTTCCGCCATTGCGGCTTCGTCGATATCGCAGAAGGCGACGTCGACGCCGGCCTGCGCCAGCGCGCGGGTGACACCGCCGCCGATGCCGCCACCGCCGCCCACGATCACCGCGACCCGTCCGGCAAGATTGGCGCGCTCTTCGATCATCGCTCTCCCTCCAGTCGTCCCCGCTGACGCGGCGGCTATCAGCGATCGGCGAGCCGCGCCTCATATTGTGCCTTGCGTTGCGCGAGCTGCGCGGCACGCTCTCGCGGCGTGACCCATTTGGTGTCGGGCGGCAGCACTGCCTTCAATTCCGACAGCTTGATCAGCCGCGACTGCACCGTCGGCTCGACGGTGGGATGCGCGGGCAGCCCCTGCAGCCGGATCATCATGATCGAATTGTGCAGCCCGCCCGGATCGATCCAGTTGTGGATGCCGGGATCCTTGAGCGACATGACGTAGGTGATCGTGCCGTCGCGATTGGGCTGCGACTGGCCGTTGGCGAGGCTGGAGAGATAACGGGTCACGTCGCGCGTGATGAACCAATAGTCGTGCGCGACGAGGCTGTAATATTGCGCGCCGCCGGGCTGGAGCGTGATCACCAGTGCCTCGTCATCGCCGAGCATCGCATCGCCGATGCTGGCGCGCTGGGTGAGCAGGCCGCCGCCCGATCCGGACGAGTTCGGGAACGGCTCGAGATAGTTGGGCGTGCCGTGCGCCATCTTGACGTAGTAATAGACCTGCGCCTGCCCGTTCACCATCGCATCGGCGGCGATCGCTGCGGCCTGCTCATCGGTGCGCGGCGGCGCGTCGGGGGAATCGAGCCGGTGGATGGAGAGCGCGTTCGCCTTCTCCGCCCAATCGCCGAGCGAATCCCGTATGAACAGAAAGAGCGCGGTCGGCTTGGTCTGGATGTGGTTGGGCCGGCCGTTGGCGGGCTCGGGATCGAGCGTGATCGAGAAGCTGCCATCGGGCTTGTAGACGAGATCCCGACCACCGAGCAGTCCCAGCGTCTGCGTCGTCTGATAATCGCCGACGAGCTGATAGCTGACATCGTCGGGGCCGGATCCAATCCGCTGGCCGTCGAGCCGGTAATGCGCCTTCCCGTCGATCGGGATGATGCGATAGACGTTGTCGGGATTGTTGCCGCCCCAGCGCGAGCCCGGCACATCCATGCCGCGCCACTTGTGCGGCTGCGTGTAGATGTGGATCACCCTGGGGTAATTGGGGTCGGCGACCGACTTCAGGGCGTAGTTGTAGGTATAGTCGGTGAGCATGTCCTGGAAGCTCAGCCAAGCTTCTTCCGGCGGGTCATTGTGGAGCACGCGTCGCCAGCGCATCTCGACATTGCTCCGCGCGTGCTGGACCTCCGGGCGCTTCACGATCCGCAACGCCTGCGCGTCAGCCTCGGTCTGATCCGTGGTCGCCAAGGGATTGCCTCCATTCTGAATGGCGCCGTTCGCAAGAAGCATCGACGCTCGAGCATCGCACGAAAGAAAGATGAGAGCCGATGCGATGGTTGCCTTGATGCTGTTGCGCATCCCACTCCTCTCTTGTTCGCTTGATCCGGCCTGAGGCATCATCGACGGCTCAGGCACGGCCCGGCTGATCTGGCACCCCGCCTTCTTTGCAGACATGGCACGACCTTGCTCATCCTGTCCTAGCGCAAGGCAGGGAACAAGCCCCGCCTTGGCCGGTCGGCTGTTCCCGCCGGGCGCTTCCGCGGGCGGATAGTTTTCCCTGCTGACCGAAACATGCCCTATTGGCAACGCGCAATTTTTGCGCATAATCCACGAACCAGGATAAATCGCGTTTAAACGCGATAGATGGGAGGGGATATGGCTGCTCGAATGTCGCACCTATTTTGTGCCGGCGCATGCCTCGGCGCGATTATCACCGCATTGGCTTCGGCACCGGCGCTGGCACAGGGTGCTCCGGCCGGCGGCACGTCGTCGACCGACACCGTCGCAGCGGCCCCGCAAGCGGGTGTTGGCGACATCGTCGTGACTGCGACGCGGCAGGCGGCGTCGCTTCAGAAGGTGCCTTTGGCGGTGACGGCGCTGTCGACGGACGCGCTCACGCGT
>Ga0213875_10002596_pt1 | contig 10741 bp, 9 predicted proteins | sample BarmaccomBMRX_R8_FD_160105 | JGI IMG/M metagenome (GOLD analysis project Ga0213875, IMG submission 160105) | Root-associated microbial communities from Barbacenia macrantha in rupestrian grasslands, the National Park of Serra do Cipo, Brazil - RX_R8 | ecosystem: Host-associated > Plants > Roots... | reverse complement strand
GGGATACCGTACGCCGCACCCCGCGACTACGCGCGGAGTCAGACCTCCATCACGACCGGAATGACGATCGGCCGGCGGCGAGACTTCTCGAAGACCGCCTTGGAGAGCCCGCTGCGGATGTGCTCCTTGACGTTGCCGATGTCGCGGATCCCCTCGACGCTGCACTCGGCGAGGATCGCGCTGAGCTTCTCCTTGAGCTCGTCGAGGACGTCACCGCTCTCCGGAAGATAGAAGACGCCGCGCGAGATGAGATCGGGTCCCGCGACGACGCGCGCCTCCTCGGCATCGACGGTGACGACGACCATCATGATGCCGTCGCCGGCGAGGTGCTTGCGATCGCGCAGGACAGCTTCGCCGACGTCGCCGACGCCCGAGCCGTCGACCATGACGTTGCCGCCGTACGTGCGGCCCACTTTGTCGGCGCCGTCGCGCGTGAACTCGAGCACGTCGCCGTTCTCGGAGACGAAGACGTTGTCGCCGGCGACGCCGGTCTGCTGCGCGAGGCGGCCGTGGGTGACGAGCATGCGGTACTCGCCGTGGATCGGGATGAAGTACTTCGGGCGCACGAGGTTGAGCATCAGCAGCAGCTCCTCTTGCGAGGCGTGACCGCTGACGTGCGCGTTGCCGCTGCTGCCGTGGATGACGTTGGCGCCGATGCGGTAGAGGTTGTTGATCGTGCGCGAGACGGCTTTCTCGTTGCCGGGGATCGGGGTCGCGGAGATGACGACCGTGTCGCCCGGGACGATCTTGAAGTGCTTGTGGTCGCGAACGGAGAGGCGGGTGAGCGCGGACATCGGCTCGCCTTGCGAGCCGGTCGTCATGACGCACACCTCGTGCGGCGGGTACTCGTCGACGTCTTCGAGCCGGACGACGAGGCCCTCGGGGATGTCGAGGTAGCCGAGCTGACGCGCGAACTGCACGACGTTCTGCAGCGAGCGGCCGAGGAACGCGACCTTGCGGCCGTGGCGCTTCGACTGGTCGACGACTTGCTGGATGCGCGGCACGTTCGAGGCGAACGACGTGACGATCAGACGCCCTTTCGCGCGCGCGAAGATGTTCGAGAACGCCTCGCCGACGATGCGCTCGGAGAGGGTGTGTCCCGGACGTTCGGCGTTCGTCGAATCGGACAGCATCACGAGGACGCCCTCGTCGCCGACGCGCGCGATCGACGCGAAGTCGGCGGGGTCGCCGTCGATCGGCGTCTGGTCGAACTTGAAGTCGCCGGTGTGGAAGACCGTGCCGACGGGCGTGCGGATCGCGAGCGCGCATGCGCCGGCGAGCGAGTGGTTGATGTGGATGAACTGCGACTCGATGCCGCCGAAGCGAACGCGGTCGCCGGGCTCGACCTCGCGCGCGTCCCACTCGCCCGGCTTGTGCTCCTTGAGCTTCGCGCGAATCAGCGCGAGCGAGAGCGGCGTGCCGACGACGGGAACGTCGCGGAACTCGCGCAGGAAGTACGGGATGCCGCCGATGTGGTCTTCGTGCCCGTGCGTGACCAGCAGCGCGCGCAGCTTGTCGCGACGCTCGCGGACGTACGTGAAGTCGTTGATGACGATGTCGACCCCGAACATCTCTTCGTCCGGGAACATCAAGCCGCAGTCGACGAGGACCATGTCGTCGTTCGTCTCGACGATGGTCATGTTGCGGCCGATCTCGCCGCATCCGCCGAGCGGCACGATGCGGAGGTAGGGGTCGTCCGGCGGGGGCGGGACGACGAACGTGTCGGGATTCACGGGTGTCCTAGTCGCGAAGCGAGCCGGCGGGATGGACCGGCATGAGATATCTGATGTTCACCGGCTGCGTGCTGGTGCTCTTTCCGTCGGTGCCCGCCAACCCGATCGGGGCATCGCCGGTTCCACGTCCGGCTCCCAGCCCCGTCCCGAAGGCCGCCCGCGAGCACCGGATCGCGGCGGCGGCCCTGTACTCACGCCGGTCGCGACGCCTCGTCCAGTCCTACCTTCGCCTGAAGCTGCTCGAGATGCGCGAGCGCGACCTGGAGCGCGCGCGCAAGGTCGTCGAGCGAAAGCTCGGAATCGGATCGCTGCTGGGCGAAACACCGCCGCCGCACACGCGGTAGAGACCGGTGGCATCGCTCGTTTCTTTCGGGGAGAGATTTTTGCGTACGTCGGACTCGCCGGCCGCCCCTCGCGCGGGCCTCAGCAACGTCGTCGATATCGTCGTCTCGCCCGACGCGGCGTTCGCGCGACTGCGAGAAGTGCCGGCCTGGGGCTGGGCGTTCCTGGTCGCGTCGGTGCTCGGCGTCGCGGGATCGCTGGTCGTGGGACCCGCGATCGCGCACGCGATGGACGTCAGCCTGCCGGCGCAGCTCGCGGCGAGCCCGCAAGTGGCGAAGATGCCCGCCGACCAGCAAGCCACGTTTATCGCGAACTACCTGCGCATCTCGCACATCTTCGCGCAGTGGTCGTTCGTCGCCGTGCCGTTCGCGCTGCTGATCGCGGGACTCGTCCAAGGCGTGATCATGCTGATCGCCAACGCGGCGGGAAAAGGCGACGGCAGCTTCCGCAAGCTCTTCGCGCTCAGCATCACCGTGACGGTCGTCGGCGAAGGATTGCGCTCGATCGCGTTCGCCGCAATCGTGCTGGTGCGCGGCACCGGCTCGTTCGACTCGATAACGGCCGTGCAGCAAGTCGTGCCGAGCCTCGCGCTGCTCGCGCCGGGCGCGCACGGCGCGCTCGCGGGCTTCCTCGGCGGCTTGAACGTGTTCTACCTCTGGGCCGCGGCGCTGCTCGCGCTCGGCATGCAGCGCGTCGCGCGCATCTCGCCCGTCGCGGCGTGGAGCACCGCCGTGGTCATGCTGCTGCTGACGGCGTGCTTCGCCGCCTTCGGCGCGTCCCGGGGCGGCTGATCGTGCGGCACGCCATCGCCGGCGCCGTGCTCGTCACGGTCGCCGTGTTCTCCGCGCCCACGCGCGCGGCGCACGCGCAGGCGCTGCCGTCGCCGAGCGCGTCGCCGGCGGCGAGCCCTGCGCCGACCCTGCCGCCGCGGCCCGCCACGCCGCTCGACCTGCGCGGCGCGGTGCGGTACGCGCTCGACCACGATCCGACGGTCCTCAACCGGCGCTTCACGCTCGCGCAAAACGAGGCCACGTTCGCGCGCGACCACGCGGCGGAGTTCCCGACGCTCGCCGGCACGCTGCAGAACCAGATCGCAAAGACGAACGGCAACAACTCCGGCGCGCTCGCGCAGTACGGCCTCTCGACCGCGCAAGTGTTCTCGCAGAACCTCGCGCAGATCGGTTCGACGTACAACATCTACACGGGATCGTCGACGCAGATCGCGGCGCAGTCGGCGAAGCGCGAGGTCGAGTCGGCGCGTGCCGACACGCGTCGCGCGGAGCAGCAGCTGGCGACCGACGTCGCATCGGCGTGGTTCAACGTGGTCCAGCAGCGCCAAGCCGTTGCGCTCGCCGCGGGTGACCGCGCGTACCAGCAAGAGCTGCTCGACGCGGCGCGTGCGCAAGAGCGGGTCGGGCGCGCGGCGGGCGTCGACGTGCTGCGTGCGCAGGTGAACGAGCTGCGCAGCGAGGCGAGCCTCACGAGCGCACAGGCGAACGAGGCCGACGCGCGCGACGCGCTCGCGCAGCGCATCGGCGCGCCGCCCGACACGGCGTTCGCGTTTCCGGCCGCGCTGCCCGAGCCGCCGCTGCCGTCGACGCCGCTCGCCACGCTGGTCGCCCAGGCCCTCGCCGCGCGACCCGACATCGCGAGCGCGCAGGCGCTGGTCGCCGTCGCGCGGCTCGCCGACGCCGCGATCGAGACGGACCGCCGCCCGCAGATCCAGCTGACGGGGTCCTTCGGCAACGCCGAGATCCCGACGAACCCGTCGACGGCGCCGGTCGTCATCCCCGGATTCGGCGTGCTCCCGGGCTCGTCGGTGAACCGGCCCGGATTCTGGCAGATCGGGGCGACGTCGACGTGGACGGTGCCCTTCATCGAGTACGGCGCGCGGCGCGCGGCGCACCGCGCCGCGCAGGCGCAGCTCGCGGCGGCGCAAGGTACGCTCGCGTCGGCGGAAGGCGCCGTCGCCGTCGACGTGCGCCAGTCGCTGCGCGCGGTGCAGACGTCGAACGCGAACCTGGCCACGCAACGCGAAGCCGGCCGGCTCGGCGCGGAGTCGGCGCGCATCGCGCAGCTGCAGTACCGCAACGGGCTCATCTCACTCACCGACGCGACGGCCGCGGAGCAAAGCGCGCTGTCCGCCGCGAACGACCTCGTCGTCGCGCGCGTCGCCTATCTCAACGCGCTCGTTCGTCTGCGCGCCGCGCTCGGGACGCTCGATCCCGTGGCGGTCGTCGACGTCGGAGGATAGTCCGCTGAAGCGTCGCCGCAACGTCATCATCCTCATCGTCGCCGCCGTCGCGATCGTGGTCGTCGGCGCGCTGGCGGCACGCCCGCACGAAGGCGCGCTCACCGTTCGCGTCGTCACCGTCGCCTACACACGCTTCCAGACGAAGCTCCCCGAGACGGGGCAAGTGCAGCGCCCGCAGACACAGACGCTGGCGGCCCTCGTCTCGGGAAACATCGACCGCATCTCCGTCCATCCCGGACAGCACGTCGCGGGCGGTCAACTGCTGGCGACGATCTCGAACCCGCAACTCGTCGACACCGAAGCGACGGCGCACGAAGCCTACCTCTCGGCGGCCGGACGCGCGCGCACCGCGGCGGCGACGAACGCGACGCTACCCGCGCAGAACCGCTCGTCGATCGTGCAGGCACGCGCGAGTTTGCAGTCCGCGCGGTCGAGGCTCAACCAGGCGATCCAGGACGAGCGCGCCGGCGCGCAGTCGGGCCTCGGGTACGGCGGCACGTCGGCGAGCCAACAGCGCGCCGCCGCCGATGCCGCGGTCGCGCAGCGGCAGACCGATCTCCGCGAAGCGCAGCGCATCGCCGACGCCGACCGCGACCTGCTCGCGCAGAAGGCGATCGCGCGCAACACGGTCGACGCCGACGTCGCGAAGCTGCAGCAGGCGCAGGTCGCGTACGAGCAGGCGCGGCGCGACCGCGACGAGACGTACGCGCAGATCGCGCGGCAGTCGCCCGTGCTCGCCGCGCGCGTGCAGGCGAGCCGCGACGCGGTCTCCCAGGCCGAAGCCGCGCTCGCGGCCGCCGAGGCGACCGCGCGGCAAGACAAGAGCGGCGACGTGGCGGCGGCGCAAGCCGACGCGCAACGCGCATACGACGACTGGCGCTACGCCGCCGATCAGGTGGCGCGGCTGCGCATCGTCGCACCGTTCGCCGGCGTCGTGCAGACGATCGCGAACGAGACGGGCGACACGCTGCGGCAGCTGCAGCCGGGCGACGCGGTGACCGCGGGCCAGTCGGTCGTCACGATGGCCACGGACTCCGGCTTCATCGTCCGCACGAAAGTCGACGAGCAGGACGTCGCCAGCATTCGCGTCGGCCAGCACGCCGACGTCTCCGGCGAAGATCTCGGAACCTCGACGCTGCCGGGCCACGTCGCGACGATCGGCGCCGTCGCCCAGAAGAGCGACGACCCGTCGAACACCGCGCGCCAAGTGCTCACCACGATCGCGCTCGACCGCACGCTGCCGTATCTGCGCGACGGGATGTCGGTCGACGTCGACATCGTCACGCAGGACCGCCCCCACGTGCTCGCGGTGCCGGCCGACGCGGTGCGGCGCGACGATGCGAACGCGGCGTACGTGCTTGCGATCGTGAACCGCCGCACGGTGAAGCGGCCGGTGCGGCTCGGCGCCACGAGCGACACGCAGGATGTGATCCTCTCGGGCGTCCGCGCGGGCGACGTCATCGTCGCGGAACGCAACGTCGGAATCGTGCCGAACGTCGTCGTCAAGCCGACCGCCATGCCGACGTCGAGCCCGTCGCCGCGTCCGTGACCCGCCTCCTCGCGTACGCGGGCGAGGCGCTCGCGGCGATCTGGCGCAATCGGATGCGCTCGATCCTCACGATGCTCGGCATGATCATCGGCACCTCGTCGATCATCGCGGTGCTCGGGCTGAGCCGCGCCGCATCGGGCGGCATCACGGACACGCTGAACTCGTTCGGCGATCAGGGCATCACGATCGCCGTCGATCCGAGTCAGGACGACCCGAAGTCCGCCGAGATCGCATACCGGGACGTCCGTTCCGTCGACGCGGCGGCTGGGCCGCTGCTCGCGCACGTCGAGCCGTCGTTCCAGCGCAACATGACGATGCGCGCCAACGGCGTCACCTCGACCTCGATCGCGCTTTCCGACGACGAGTACCACCCCGGCGGGACGCTCGCGATGCGCGAGGGGCGGCGGTTCACGGCCGACGACGTCGCGGCGGGCGCGCACGTGTGCGACCTCACCGCGCAGCTCGCCGACAAACTGTTCAAAGGCGCCGCCGCGCTCGGCGGCACCATCGAGGTCGGGCCGACGCGCTGCCGCGTGATCGGCGTGTACGCCGACCTCAAGGGCGGCCTGTTCTCGTCGGCCGGCGGCAACGAGATCCTGTTCCTGCCGTACACGCTCTTCCACGAGATCGCGCCGGGGCCGATCGACGGCCTGCAACTGTACGCCGCGCCGGGCGTGAGCGTCGATCGCATCACCGACGCCGTCGACACCGAGCTGCGCCGCCTCCACGGCGCGCGCGCGCAGTACGTCACGTCGGACAATCAGGCGCAGCTGCAGGCGTTCAACACGGTGCTCGGCGTCATCGCGATCGGCTTGACCGGCATCGGGGGCGTCGCGCTGGTCGTCGCCGGCATCGGCATCATGAACATCATGCTCGTCTCCGTCACGGAGCGAACGCGCGAGATCGGTTTGCGCAAGGCGATCGGTGCGAAGCGCGGCGACGTCGCGCTGCAGTTTCTCCTCGAGGCGGTGCTGCTCTCGATGATGGGCGGCGGCATCGGCACCGTGCTGGGCTTCCTCGTGACGCTCGCGGGATATTCCGCCGTCGCGGCGCTCGTCGGTCCGGCGCCGATCCCGTACCTCTTGATCATCTCGGTCGCGACCGGTTTCACCGCGCTCGTCGGCTGCGTCTTCGGGACGTATCCCGCGATCCGCGCCGCGCGGCTCGATCCGATCGCGGCGCTGCGCTCGTGACCCTGGAGCCGCGCGCCGCATGATCCAGTACGTGCTCGAAGCGTTCGCGGTGCTCGCGGCGAACCGCGCGCGCAGCATCCTCACCGCGACGGGGCTGATCATCGGCGTCACCGCCGTCATCGCGATCCAAGTGCTCGGCGCGGGGATGTCGGGCGCCGTCGCAGGCATCCTCGGCGCGGTGAACGACCGCACGTTCGTCATCGTGCCGAACCAGCAGCAGACCGACTTCACGCGCGCCGCGATCAGGCTCGACGATCTGCAGCGCGCGAAGAACGAGATCCCGAACGTCGTCGAGGTCATCCCCGCCGGCGGTCAGACGCAGCGCGGCTCGTACGGCCACACGCAGCGGCGCGTCCTGCTCGGTGCAGGCGTCGACGACCGGTTCTCGACGTCGACGCCGCTGCGCTACGGGCGCAAGCTCTCGGCGGACGACATCGACGAGTCGCGCCACGTCTGCGTCATCTCCGATCAGGCGTACCACAAGTTCGCGATGACCGGCGACCCGACGGGCGCGTCGCTGCACGTCGGCGAGCACCGGTACACGATCGTCGGCGTGCTGGGCGTCGACAAAGCGGGGATTCTGCCGGTGAGCTTCAACGCGGACGTCAGCATCCCGTACACGACGTACGAGCGCGAGTTCGCGCGCGGCCGCGCGATCCTCTTCGCACGCGTTCTCATGGACGACCCCGCGCAGGTCGAACGCACGGAAGCCGACACGCTCGCGTGGCTTCGGCACGTCAAGGGCGGGCGCGTCGAGTACCAGACGTTCGACCGCAAGTCGTTCACCAAGGCCGTCGACGGCATCTTCTCCGGCATCACCGTCGTCGTCGGGCTGATCGGTGCGGTGTCACTCCTCGTCGCGGGGATCGGGATCTTGAACATCATGCTCGTGAGCGTCGCCGAGCGCACGCGCGAGATCGGCCTGCGCAAGGCGATCGGCGCGACGCGCTTCCAGGTGCTCGCGCAATTCTTCATCGAGGCGCTCGCGCTCTCGGCGTTCGGATGTCTCGTCGGGCTCGTCCTCGGCGTGACGATCGGAGGGACGATCAACGCCGTCGCGATCGTCAACATCTCCGGCGTCGTGCCGCCGATCCCGTGGGCGCGCAGCATCGCGATCGCGACCGGGTTCGCCACGATCGTCGCCGTCGCGTTCGGCACGTATCCCGCTTGGCGCGCGGCGACGCTCGATCCGATCGAGGCGCTGCGGTATGAATGAGGCGCGCGCGGCGATCGACGTGCGCGACGTGACCAAGACGTACGCGCTCGGCGAGGTCGAGGTGCACGCGCTGCGCGGCGTCACGTTCGCGATCGGGCGCGGCGAGTACGTCGCGATCATGGGGCCGTCCGGATCGGGCAAGTCCACGCTGATGAACGTGCTCGGATGTCTGGACCGTCCGACAGCGGGAACGTACGTGCTCGACGGCGCCGACGTGTCGTCGTTGCGTGACGACGACCTCGCCGCGATTCGGCTGCGCAAGCTCGGCTTCGTGTTCCAGGGCTTCAATCTGCTGGCGCGCACGAGCGCGCTCAAGAACGTCGCGCTGCCGCTGTTCTACGCCGGCGTGCCGACGCGCCGGCGCAACGCCCTCGCCGCCGACCGGCTGCGCGAGGTCGGGCTCGGCGATCGCATGGACCACAAGCCGAACGAGCTGTCCGGCGGACAGCAGCAGCGCGTCGCGATCGCGCGCGCGCTGGTGAACGATCCCGCCGTGCTGCTCGCCGACGAGCCGACCGGCAACCTCGACTCGGAGACGAGCGAAGAGATCATGGGCCTCTTCCGGGAGCTCAACGCCGGCGGGCGCACGATCATCATGGTCACGCACGACGAGAACGTCGCCGGCCATGCGAAGCGGATCATCCGCGTGCGAGACGGCCGTCTCGTCGGCGACCAGGCGACCGCAAGAGGTTAAAACTCCGGGAAAAACGGAAGCGGACCGTCACCTCGCGAGCGGGCGCGGGGTAGTCGCATCCGTCTCCCCGTCATCCGTAGGAGCTTGGAACAACACGTGAAGCCTCGTACCAGCATCTTCGGGACGGCGGTCGTCGGTCTGATCGGCGCGATCATCGGGAGCTTCTCGATGATGCTCTACGCGAGCACGCACTTCGCCGGCGTCGCAGGTCCCGGCAACACGCCTCCCCTGGTGAGCGCCGCGCCGCTGCCGGTTTCCGGCACGACCGATCAAGAGCGGATCATCAACGCGGTCAAGCGCGTCGAGCCGTCGGTCGTCGCGCTGCAAGTCACCGTCAACGGCGTGCAATACGTTCCGACCGATCCGTTCGCGCAATTCTTCGGCGGCGGCGGCGGGATGCAGCGGCAGCGCGTCGTCGAGCGCGCGTCGGGCTCGGGCTTCGTGTACTCGCGCGACGGCTTGATCGTGACGAACGCCCACGTCGTGCCGCGCGGCACCAGCAAGGTGACCGTCGTCTTCGCGAACGGCGACCGCGTGCCGGGCCACGTGTTCTCCTCGAATCCGACGGCCGACCTCGCGCTCGTGAAGGTCGACAACTACGCGAAGCTGCCGCCGCCCGTCGAGTTCGCCGACAGCACGAAGCTCCAGGCGGGGCAGTGGGCGATCGCGATCGGCGAGCCGCTCGCGCTGCAGCGCTCGGTCTCCGTCGGCGTCGTGTCCGGTTTCAACCGCGACGAGCCCATCCAGGACGAGAGCCAGCAAGTGCGCTTGTTCAAGGGCCTGCTGCAGACGTCGGCGCCGATCAATCCCGGGAACTCCGGCGGGCCGCTCGTCGACTACGACGGCCGCGTGATCGGCGTGAACCAGTCGACCGCGAGCCCCGGCTCCGCGCAGGGCATCGGCTTCGCCATCCCGTCGAACACCGTCACCCAAATCGCCGTCGCGCTCGCGAAGGCGCCCGGCCAGACGATCAACGCCAACGGGACCGGCACGGGCGTCGGCTACCTCGGCGTGCTGCTGAGCCCCATCGACAACAACGTGCGCACGCAGATCAGCTACCACGATCCAGGCGGCGCCGTCATCGCGCAGGTGCAGAGCGGGCAAGCCGCCGACCAGGCGGGGCTCGAGCCGGGCGACGTGGTTCAGGCGATCAACGGCAAGCCCGTCAACCAGCCCAGCGACCTGACCAACGTGATCAAGGCCGCAAAGCCCGGCACCACGGTCACGCTGCGCGTCTGGAGCCAGGGCGTCAAGAAGAACGTTTCGGTGAAGGTTGGCGAGCAGCCGGCGGACGTCTACATCCAGCAGCAGCAACAGCAGCCGTGAGCCGACCCAGGGGCGTCGGCCGAAGGGGCGTCGCGCGAGCGGCGCCCTTTTTCTATGCAACCGCTGTGTCAGTTTCGGTGTCACACCGGATGAATGCAACAACCCGCCTGGGAACACGTATCATAGGCGGGGCTGCCCGGCGGGCGGCGTTGCTCACATCCCTTGAGTTGCGGTAAGCGGCAAGGCCGAACGAACGCGTAGCGTTCCGGGGCTGGTCCACGCGGCTCGGAAAGCGAGACACATAACTTCATGGCTAAAGTGGTCGGAATCGACCTCGGCACGACCAATTCGGTCGTCGCCGTGATGGAAGGGCAGAGCCCGACCGTCATCGCCAACTCCGAAGGATCGAGAACGACTCCTTCGGTCGTGGCGTTCACGAAGACCGGCGAACGGCTCGTCGGCCAGCTTGCGAAGCGCCAGGCCGTCACGAACCC
>Ga0213875_10002595_pt1 | contig 10743 bp, 12 predicted proteins | sample BarmaccomBMRX_R8_FD_160105 | JGI IMG/M metagenome (GOLD analysis project Ga0213875, IMG submission 160105) | Root-associated microbial communities from Barbacenia macrantha in rupestrian grasslands, the National Park of Serra do Cipo, Brazil - RX_R8 | ecosystem: Host-associated > Plants > Roots... | reverse complement strand
CCGATGCGCCCGCTGGCCTCGGCCAGCTTGGTCAGCCGGGGCAGCATCACGTCGCCGATGTGCCGGGCCCGGCCGGCCAGGTCCTCGGCCTCCATCGTCTCGATCGCGCCGAGCGCGGCCGCGCAGGCCACCGGGTTGCCGCCGTAGGTGCCGCCCAGCCCGCCGACGTGGACCGCGTCCATCAGCTCGGCCCGGCCGGTGACCCCGGCCAGCGGCAGCCCATCGGCGATGCCCTTGGCCGTGGTGATCAGGTCGGGCACCACGCCTTCGTGCTCGCAGGCGAACCAGTCGCCGGTCCGGCAGAACCCGGTCTGGATCTCGTCCGCGATCAGCACGATGCCGTAGCTCCGGCAGAACTCGGCCAGCCCGGCCAGGAACCCGGGCGGCGGCACGATGAACCCGCCCTCGCCCTGGATCGGCTCAATGATGACGGCGGCCACGTTCTCCTCGCCGACCTGGGTGTGGATCAGGCCGGTGATCACGTCCAGCGCCTGCTCGCGGCAGGCTTGCGGTCCGCCCGGCCAGCGCAGCGGATAAGCCATCGGGGCCCGGTAGATCTCGCCCGCGAACGGCCCGAAACCCTGCTTGTAGGGCATGTTCTTCGCGGTCAGGGCCATCGTCAGGTTGGTCCGGCCGTGGTAGGCGTGATCGAACGCGACCACCGCCTGGCGGCCGGTCGCGTGCCGGGCGATCTTGATCGCGTTCTCGACCGCCTCGGCCCCCGAGTTCAGCAGCACCGACCGCTTCTCGTGGTCGCCGGGGGTGCGCCGGGCCAGCTCCTCGCAGACGGTCACGTACTCCTCATACGGCGTGACCATGAAGCAGGTGTGGGTGAACTGGGCGGCCTGGGCGCTGACCCGCTCCACCACCCGCGGCGCGGCGTTGCCGGCCGACACCACCGCGATGCCGGAGCCGAAGTCGATCAGCGAGTTGCCGTCCGCGTCGACCAGCACGCCGCCCCCGGCCGCGGTCACGAACACCGGCAGGACGTGGCTGACGCCGCGGGCGACGGTGCGCTGCCGCCGCTCGAGCAGCTCGCGCGAGACGGGCCCGGGGATCTCGGTGACGACGCGGCGTTCCTGGGGCAGTCCGGGGCCGCCCACGCTGGCTGAAGTGCTGGTTGCAGAGGCGTTCATGCTGCCGACCATACGCCTGCCCGCGCGGGTGGCCCACCCCGCGTTTGCCGCCCGTCTAGGGTGATCCCATGTCTGAGCCCGACCAGAACGACAACCGCCGCGGCGTGCTGTTCGGCGGGGTGTTCGGCCACAGCCAGGTGGAGGCGGGCGACGCCGCCTGGCTGCGGGCCATGCTCGACACCGAGGCGGCCCTGGCCCGGGCGGCCGAACGGGCCGGCCTGGTGCCGGCCGGGGCCGGGGCGGCGGTGACCGCGGCGGCCGAGCCCGGCCGCTTCGACCTGGCCGAGCTGGGGGAGCTGTCCGCCCTCACCGGCAACCCGGTCCCGGGCCTGAGCCGGGCGCTCGCCCGGCAGGTCCCCGGCCCGCTCGCGGGCGCCGTGCACAAGGGTGCGACCAGCCAGGACATCATCGACACGGCCGCCATGGTGCTGGCCCAGCGGGCGCTGGCGGTGATCGGCGCCGACCTGGCCGCCGCCGCCGCGGCCGCCGCCAGCCTGGCGGCCGGGCACCGGGACACCGTCATGATCGGGCGGACCCTGCTCCAGCAGGCCGTCCCGACCACGTTCGGCCTGGTCGCGGCCGGCTGGCTGAACGGCCTGGACGAAGCCCGGGCGGCCCTGGCCCGGACCGGCCGCGAGCGGCTGGCCGTGCAGTTCGGCGGGGCCGCGGGCACCCTGGCCGCCCTCGGTGACCACGGTCCCCGGGTGCTGGCCCTGCTGGCCGAGGAGCTGGATCTGCCCGCCCCGCCGCTGCCCTGGCACACGATCCGGCTGCGGGTGCTGGAGCTGGCGGCCGCGCTGGCCGGGGTCGACTCGGTGCTGTCGAAGATCGCCCGCGACGTCACCCTGCTGGCCCAGACCGAGGTGGGCGAGGTCCGCGAGGGCCCCGGCGGCTCGGCCGGCGCGGGCCGTCCGCGCCGCGGCGGTTCGTCGGCCATGCCCAACAAGCAGAACCCGGTGGCCGCCATCGCCATCCTCGGCTGCGTCAAGCAGGCCCCCGGCCTGCTGGCCACGCTGGCGGCCACGGGCGAGCAGGAGCTCCAGCGGGCGGCCGGGGCCTGGCACGCGGAGTGGCAGCCGCTGACCGACCTGCTCACGCTGACCGGCTCGGCCGCGTCCTGGGCGGCCGACCTGCTCGGCGGCCTGATCGTCGACCCGGCCCGGATGAGCGCCAACCTGAACGCGGCCGGCGGGCTGCCGCTCGCCGAGCGGGTCACCGCGCTGCTGGCCGGGTCGCTGGGCCGGGCCGCCGCCCACGACCTGGTGGCCGAGGCCGGGGCGCGGGCGGTTTCGGCCGGGCTGCCGCTGCGCGACGTGCTGCTCGGCCGGCCCCAGTCGGCCGAGCCGCTGGAGGCGGCCGGGATCACCGCCGAGCAGGTCGACGCGGCCCTCGACCCGGCCAACTACCTGGGCGCCGCCGCCGCGTTCGCCGACGCGGCGCTGGCCGCCCACGAGCGCTCGACCGGGAGGACCACCTGATGGACGACGCCGAACGCACCGAGCAGGGCATGGCCGTGCGCCGGGCGGTGCTGGGCGACGAGCACGTGGACCGGGCGGTAGCCCGCACCACCCCGTTCACCGCCCCGTTCCAGGACCTCATCACCCGCTACGCCTGGGGTGACGTCTGGTCCCGGCCCGGCCTGTCGCGGGCCGAGCGCAGCCTGGTCACGCTGGCCGTGCTGACCGCCCTCCAGCACGAGGGTGAGCTGGCCATGCACGTCCAGGCGGCGCTGCGCAACGGGGTGACCCGCGAGCAGATCAGCGAGGTCCTGCTGCAGGTCTCGATCTACGCCGGGGTTCCCACCGGTAACCGCGCGTTCGCGGTGGCCCAGCGCGCCCTCGATGAGGCCGCCGAGGAATAGGCAGCATCGACGCCCGAACCCGGGGCCGCTATTGTACGGATGTCGAACGGTTGTGCACTAGGCGGTCAGAAGCGGAGTGGTATGGCGGAGATCGTGCCCCTGGCCGAGGCGATCGGCGCCGCCGTCCACGACGGCGACGCCGTGGCCATGGAGGGTTTCACGCACCTGATCCCGTTCGCGGCCGGGCACGAGGTGATCCGGCAGCGCAGGCGCGACCTGACCCTGATCCGGATGACCCCCGACCTGATCTACGACCAGCTGATCGGGGCCGGCTGCGCCCGCAAGCTGGTGTTCTCCTGGGGCGGTAACCCCGGCGTCGGCTCGCTGCACCGGTTCCGGGACGCGGTCGAACGGTCCTGGCCCGCGCCGCTGGAGATCGAGGAGCACAGCCACGCCGGGATGGCCAACCGCTACGTGGCGGGCGCGTCCGGGCTCCCGTTCGCGATGCTCCGCGGCTACCGCGGCACCGGCCTGATGGAGGCCGGCGGCCCCGGCCGCGACGGCCCCCAGCATCCCAGTATCCGGGCCGTTACCTGCCCTTTCACCGGCGAAATACTGACCGCGGTGTCCGCCCTCAATCCGGACGTGGCCATCGTCCACGCGCAGCGGGCCGACACCAGCGGCAACGTCCAGCTGTGGGGCATCACCGGGATCCAGAAGGAAGCGGTGCTGGCGGCCCGCCGCTCGGTCGTCACCGTCGAGGAGATCGTGCCCGCGCTGGACCCCCGGCCGGACGCGGTCGTGCTGCCGGCCTGGACGGTCAGTTACGTGGCGGCCGCGCCGGGCGGCTCCCGCCCCTCCTACGCGCTCGGCTACTACGACCGCGACAACGACGCCTACCAGGCCTGGGATCAGATCAGCCGGGACCGGGAGCGGTTCGGTCAGTGGCTCGACACCGAGATCTTCGGCGCCGCCCGTGTCTGAGCACCCGGCTGACTACACCGCCGACGAGATCATGACGGTCACCGCCGCCCGGGCGCTGCGCGACGGCCGCACCTGCTTCGTCGGCATCGGGCTGCCGAGCGGGGCCGCCAACCTGGCCCGGGCCACCCACGCGCCCGGGCTGGTGCTGATCTACGAGTCCGGCACGATCGGGACCAAGCCGGACCGGCTGCCGCTGTCGATCGGCGACGGCATCCTCGCCGAGACCGCCGACGCGGTGGTCAGCGTGCCGGAGATCTTCAACTACTGGCTGCAGCCCGGCCGGATCGACGTCGGTTTCCTCGGCGCCGCCCAGATCGATAAGTTCGGCAACATCAACACCACCGTCATCGGCGACTACAGCGACCCTAAGACCCGGCTTCCCGGGGCGGGCGGGGCTCCGGAGATCGCCGCGTCCTGCCGCGAGGTCATCGTGATCGTCCGCCAGACCCGGCGGGCGTTCGTCGAGCACGTCGACTTCATCACCTCGGTCGGCTACGGATCCGGGCCCGGCAGCCGCGAGCGCCTAGGCCTGACCGGCGCCGGCCCCGGCAAGATCATCACCGACCTCGGCGTGCTTGAGCCCGACCCGCAGACCTGCGAGTTCACGGCGACCGGGCTGTATCCGGGGGTCACCCTCGACCAGGCCCGGGAGCGGACCGGCTGGGACCTGGCGGCCGCCCCCGGGCTGGTCACGCTGCCGCCGCCGACCGCCACCGAGCTGGCCGCGTTGCGGCGGTTCACGACCAGAGCGAAGGAGTAGAACCGGATGACCGCTGAGGTGAGCCGCGGTGGCCTGGTGCTGCCGTCCTACGAGCGCCCGCGCGGCGCGCACCCGCCGCTGGACTTCAGCGGGTACCGGTCGACCGCGCTGCGCCACCCGCAGCAGCCGCTGGTGCTGCTGCCGCAGCGGCTGACCGAGGTGACCGGGCCGCTGCTCGGCAACGACCTGATCACCCCGTCCGACTCCGACCTGACCACCCAGCACGCGGGTGAGCCGCAGGGGCAGCGCATCATCCTCACCGGCCGGGTGCTGGACTCGGGCGGCCGGCCGGTGCCGGACACGCTGATCGAGATCTGGCAGACCAACGCGGCCGGCCGGTACCGGCACGCCCGCGAGCACCACCCGGCCCCGCTCGACCCGAACTTCACCGGCATCGGCCGGGCGATGACCGACGCGGGCGGCAACTACCGGTTCGTCACCATCCAGCCCGGCGCCTACCCGTGGGGTAACCACCACAACGCCTGGCGGCCCGCCCATATCCACTTCTCGCTGTTCGGCCGGGCGTTCACCCAGCGGCTGGTGACCCAGATGTACTTCCCGGGCGACCCGCTGCAGCCGATCGACCCGATCTTCAACTCGGTGCCCGACCCCAAGGCCCGCGAGCGCATGGTCGCCCAGTTCGACATCGACCTCACCCAGCCCGAGTGGGCCCTCGGCTACCGCTGGGACATCGTCCTGCGCGGCCCGGGCGCCACCGTCTTTGAGTCCGAGGTGGACGACCAGTGACCGAAGGCCTCACCCCCTCGCAGACCGTCGGCCCCTTCTTCGCCATGCGGCTGCCCTGGCCGGACGGGCCGTTCGTGGTACCGGAAGACACTCCCGGGGCGATCACCATCGTCGGCCGCATGTACGACGGGGCCGGGAACGTCATCCCCGACGGGCTGGTAGAGACCTGGCAGGCCGACCCGGCGGGCCGGTTCGCCCACCCGGACGACCCCCGCGGGCCGGCCGCCGGCTACCGGGGGTTCCGCGGGTTCGGGCGCTGCCCGACCGCGGTCGACGGCTCGTTCCGGATCATCACCCTCAAGCCCGGCCCGCTGCCCGCTGACGGCGCCGGGGCGGCTGAGGCCCCGCACCTGGACGTGTCGGTGTTCTGCCGGGGCCTGCTGGACCGGGTCGTCACCCGGCTGTACTTCCCCGACGAGCAGGCCGCCAACGAGGCCGACCCGGTGCTGGCCTCGATCGATGAGGCCCGGCGGCCGACGCTGATCGCCACGGCCGAGCCCGCCGACCTGGCCGATCCGGCGGGTCCCGGCACCGTGCTGCGGTTCGACATCCGGCTGCAGGGCGACGGCGAAACCGTGTTCTTCGATGTCTGAGCAGCTGGTCGCGTCCTTGGCCGGCCCCGACGACGCCCCGGTGGTGGCGCTGGGCACCTCGATCGGCACCCACCAGGGCCTGTGGGACCCGCAGGCGGCCGTGCTCGGCCGCCGGTTCCGGCTGCTGCGGTTCGAGTTCCGCGGGCACGGCCCGGCCGGCGCCCAGTCCCCGGCCCCGCCCGGCCCGTACCGCATCGCCGAACTCGGCACCGACGTGCTCGACGTGCTCAACCGCTACGACCTCGACCGGGTCGCCTACTGCGGCGTGTCGCTGGGCGGGATGGTCGGCATGTGGCTGGCCGCCAACGCCCCCGAGCGCATCAGCCGCCTGGCGCTGTGCTGCACCGCCGCCCACATGCCGCCCGCCTCGATGTGGGAGGACCGGGCGAAGACAGCCCGGACCGAGGGGCTGTCGGCGCTGGTCGAGGCGACCACCGGCCGCTGGTTCCCGGCCGCCTTCGCCGCCCGGCACCCGGAGGCGGTCGCGCCGGTCGCGGCCATGTTCACCGGCACCGACCCCGAGGGTTACGCGGGCTGCGCCGAGGCCATCGCGGCCATGGACCAGCGCCAGTCGATCACCTCGATCAGCGCCCCGACCCTGGTCGTGGCCGGGGCTGAGGACCCCTCGACGCCGCCCGGCCAGGGTGCGCGGCTGGCCAGGTCGATCCCCGGCGCCACCCTGACCGTGGTCCGCGGTGCCGCCCACCTGGCCAACTACCAGGACCCCGGTCCGGTCACGGCCGCCCTGGCCGCCCACCTGGCCCCGCTGCTGGGCTGACCCGGCCGGTCCGTTCGGTTTTCCCACGCACGTGCGGCATGCTGTGGGGTGGGGGATCCACGGTGGAGGGAGATCGAATGCTGCCCTGGTCGGCAGATCTGGCCGGACGTCTCGACGAGCACGTGGTCACCAGTGAAATCCTGCGCGACAATCCGCTCGGTGACCCGTTCGAACGGCCGCTGCTCGTCTACGTGCCGCCGGGCTACGACGACGACCCCGGGCGCCGCTATCCGGCCGTCTACGTCATCCAGGGCTACACCGGGCACCTCAGCATGTGGCGGAACCGCTCGCCCTACCGGCAGCCGTTCCCGGAGACCGCCGACGCCGTGTTCGCGCGCGGCGAGGCGCCGCCCGCCCTGGTGGTGTTCGTGGACGCCTGGACCAAGTACGGCGGCAGCCAGTTCGTCGACTCACCGGGCACCGGCCGCTACCACTCCTACCTGTGCGACGAGATCGTGCCCTGGGTGGACGGGCACTACCGCACGCTGGCGGCCGCCCCGCACCGGGCCATCACCGGCAAGTCCAGCGGCGGCTTCGGCGCGATGATCACCCCCATGCTGCGGCCGGACCTGTTCGGCGCGCTCGCCACCCACTCCGGCGACGCGCTGTACGAGTACTCCTACATCCCCGAGTTCGCCAAGGCCACCCGGCACCTGCGCGACTACGGCGGTGACATCTGGCGCTGGTGGGACGACTTCGGTTCCCGGACCTCGTTCACCAAGCCCGAGGACCACGACCTGCTCATGCTGCTCGGGGTGTCGGCCTGCTTCTCGGCCAACAAGGACGGCTCGGTCGACCTGCCGTTCGAGCCGGCCACCGGCGAGCTGCGGCCCGACGTGTGGCAGCGCTGGCTGGACTGGGACCCGGTCCGGATGGCCCCCCAGTACGCGGACGCGCTGACCGCCCAGCGCGGCATCTGGATCGACGCCGGCACCCGGGACGAATGGTTCCTCGACCTCGGCGCCACCGCGTTCAGGGAGACCCTGCGCGACCTCGGGGTCAAGGATGACGTGATCAAGTTCGAGCTGTTCGACGCCACCCACATGGGCATCGACTACCGCTACCCGCTGTCGCTGGCCTGGCTGGCGCAGCGCATCGCGGAATGACCAGATCCTTGACTCCTTAAGGAAGTGTGAACTGCGCCCACCGCCCTCGCGTGACCCGTTTGAGTGACTCAGAGCGGGTCAACGCGAAGGGAGACGTGCGATGCGCAAGCGCGGATGGGCCGTGGCCGTCGTCGGCCTCAGCGGGCTGGTGCCGGTACTGGCCGCCTGCGGCAGCTCGGCCGCCAACACCGGTGCGGGCTCGGCCTACGGCGGTTCTGGCCTGAGCGCCACCCCGACCTCGTCGGCGATGTCGGGCGGCACCACCGGCAGGATGGGCACCAGCACGGCCCGCCTGACGATCAGGACCACCAAGATCGGCAAGGTGCTGACCGACGCCAAGGGCGACACCCTCTACTGGTACTCCAAGGACACCAAGGACGGCCCCTCCACCTGCACCGGCAGCTGCCTCAAGGAGTGGCCGGTCGTGACCGGCAAGGCGGTCGCCGCCCCCGGCGTGCAGCTGGCGGGGGTACTCGGCGCCATCACCGACGCCGGCGGTACCGTCCAGGCCTCCTACAACGGCTACCCGCTGTACACCTACGCCGGTGACATGACCCCCGGCGACACCGCGGGCAACGGTGCCGGCGGCGTCTGGCACGTCATCACCGGCTCCACCCTCACCAGCGCGGCATCCACCGCCGCCGGGGCCGCCAGGACCAGCGCGCCCAGCCCGGCCAAGACCACCTCCGGGGGCTACGGGTCCGGCTGGTAACGTCGCTCGCATGCGCCTCGCCTCCATCAACACCCCCAGCGGACTTCGCCTGCACGTCCGTGGCCGCAGCGGTTACGTCGACGTGGCCGAGGCCACCGGCCAGGACGGCTATGTGACCCTCCAGGGGCTGCTGAACGCCGGCCCGGCCGGGCTCGAGGCGGCCCGGTCGGCCGCCGCGGGGGAGGGCCGCGAGTACGCCGAGCAGGACTTCGGCCCGTCGGTGCCCACCCCGCGGGTCATCCACTGCCTGGGCCTGAACTACGCCGACCACGTGGCCGAGGGCGGCCGTGACCTGCCCTCGTTCCCGAACGTGTTCATGCGCAGCCCCGAGACCGTCACCGGCCCCTTCGCCGACCTGGTGGTGCCCGCCCTGACCGACGGCTACGACTACGAGGGCGAGGTCGGGATCGTCATCGGGGCCGGCGGCCGCTACATCCCGGCCGAGCAGGCGATGGCCGCGATCGCCGGGTTCACGGTGCTGAACGACGCGTCGGCCCGCGACTGGCAGCGGGCCGCCAGCCAGTGGATCCCGGGCAAGAACTTCGACGGCTCGATGCCGATCGGCCCCGAGGTCGTCACCCCCGACGAGGTCGACATCCTCGACACCACGCTGACCACCCGGCTGGACGGCGAGATCATGCAGCAGGCGCGCACCTCGCAGATGCTGATCGACATCCCCAGCACGGTCGAGTTCTACTCCTCGTTCACCACGCTGCGGCCCGGCGACGTCATCGCCACCGGCACCCCCGGCGGCGTCGGCTACGCCCGCAAGCCGCCGGTCTGGCTCGAGCCCGGCAAGACGATCGAGATCACGGTCGACGGCGTCGGCACGATCCGCAACCGCGTGGTGGCCGAGACCGGCGACCACGGCCGGTGGCGCTGGCACCCGCCCCAGGGGAGCTAACCCCGCCAGGTCTCACCGGTCAGCCGCTGGTACACGTCGATGTAGCGGTCCCGGGTCGCGGTCACGATCTCGTCCGGGATCGGCGGCCCGGGCGGGGTCCGGTCCCAGTCCAGGGTGGCCGACCAGTCGCGCACGAACTGCTTGTCCAGCGAGTGCTGGGGCCGTCCCGGCTGCCATTCATCGGCGGGCCAGAACCGGGACGAGTCCGGGGTCAGCACCTCGTCGGCCAGGATCACTGAGCCGTCGGTGCCCAGCCCGAACTCCAGCTTGGTGTCGGCGATGACCACCCCCCGCTCGATGGCCAGGCTGGCCCCGCGCCGGTACACCTCGAGCGTGATCCGCCTGAGGTCGGCGGCCACCCCGGCCCCCACCGCCTGCACGGTCTCGTCATAGCTCATCGGCTCGTCGTGCCCGGCGGCCGCCTTGGTGGTCGGCGTGTACACCGGCTCCGGCAGCTGGGCGCCCTCGGCCAGCCCGGGCGGCAGCTCGACCCCGGAGATCGTCCCGGTCTGCCGGTAGGAGGCGAGCCCCAGCCCGGCCAGGTAGCCGCGGGCGATGCACTCGACCGGCACCATGCCCAGGCGGCGGCAGCGGATGGCCCGGCCCGCCCACTCCGGCGGCACGTCGGTCGCTGAGATCACGTGGTTCGGCACCACGTCGGCCAGCTGCCCGAACCACCACAGGGAGAGCTGGGTGAGGATTTTGCCCTTGTCCGGGATCGGCGTCGGCAGGATCACGTCGTAGACGCTGACCCGGTCCGAGGCGACCAGGATGAGATCTTCTCCGTCGGCGTACAGGTCACGGACCTTGCCGGAATGGACGAGCTGCACGGCCACGAAGTCTAGCGGCGTACGATCAGCCCATAGCGGCGGAGGGCGGCGTCATGACCGGCTCGTCAGCGGACTACCTGCAGGTGCAGACCACGACTGATTCACGGCCGGAGGCGATGGAGCTGGCCCGGGCCGCGGTCGAGTCCCGCCTCGCGGCCGGGGCCCAGGTGGCCGGCCCGATGACCACCACCTACTGGTGGGACGATGGCGTCGAGCGGGCCGAGGAGTGGCTGGTCATGTTCAAGCTGCCGGCCGACCGCTACGACGAGCTGGCCGCGCTGCTGACCGAGCGCCACAGCTACGACGAGCCCGAGATCGTCGCCCTCCCGATCCTGCGCGGGTCGCCCGGCTACCTGGGCTGGATCACCGAAGAGACCCGCGCCTGAGTCCAG
>Ga0213875_10002594_pt1 | contig 10757 bp, 11 predicted proteins | sample BarmaccomBMRX_R8_FD_160105 | JGI IMG/M metagenome (GOLD analysis project Ga0213875, IMG submission 160105) | Root-associated microbial communities from Barbacenia macrantha in rupestrian grasslands, the National Park of Serra do Cipo, Brazil - RX_R8 | ecosystem: Host-associated > Plants > Roots... | reverse complement strand
GAGTTCGAACGCGAGTCGTATCGCATCGACGAGCAGATCTGGAACGCGCTCGCGCTCCGCTCGGGCGAGCGCGCGATGTTTCTCGGCCTCGCCGCCGAGGGCGCGTGGGTCGAGCGCGCGGTGCAGGTCGGGGTCGAGGCGACGGTACTCGTCACGACCGGCGCGCAGATCGCGATGTGCGAACGCATCGGCGCGACGCCGATCCGCGGGAGCGCGACGATGCTCGGCGCGCCGGAGGGCGCGTACGACATCGCGATCGCGATGCATTTCCTGCACGAGATCGACCCGGGGTTCCACGCGCAGGCGATCTCCGAGATGGCGCGCGTCGGCAAGCGCGTCGCCATCGTCGAGCCGTCGCCGCCGGCGGACCCGCTCGGCAAGCGCATCGCCGCGCTGTATGCGCGCGCGAAGCGCGAAGGCGGTCAGTTCGAGGGCTACCAGCCCATCGAATACTGGCGTAAGCTCCTGTCCGTCGTGAAGGCGGACGTGTGGCAGAACCTCTTCACGTTCACGCGCGTGCCGTCGCGCCGCGCGGTGTCGGAAACGGTCACCCTGATCCTCGACGCGATGGCGATCGAATCGATGCCCAAGCCGTATCTCGACGAGTTGCGCCGGCTGGCGTCGCGCCCGGACGCGCAGCTCTTGCCGCTCTCGCGCATCGTGCTCGTCGGCACCGCCGCCGGCGAAACGCTGCCGGCCGGCTCGGGCGCGGCGTTCCGTCCGAACGTCCCGCCGGCGCCGCCACCCGGGACCGCGTCGCGCCCGCTGCCCGGCGCGCCGAGGCCGGTGCCGACGATGGCGAAGACGCCGGTCGCGAAATCGCCGGCGGCCGTGCCGAAGCCCGCTGCACCGGCGCCCGCGGACCCGTGGGGAGACGACACCGGCTGGGAGATGCCCCCGCCGCCGCCGGCACCCGCGCCGCGCGCCAATCTGCGGCCGCCGGGCCCGCCTGCCGCCGGACCGAAGCCGCCGGCCGCAGCGCCGCCGCCGCCGGCGGCGCCGCGCGCGCCGTTCGGGGCGCCGTTCGCGCTTCCGGACGACCCGCTCGACGACGACGCGCCCTTCGGCGCGGACGCGAAAGGGAACGACGCCGCGTTCGGGTGGACGTGGGAACCGCCGGACGACGAGGAGCCGAAACCGCCGGCGTAGCTCACCGGCTCGGCGCGATGCGGCGGGTCAGATTCCGAGCTTGCTGAGGACCCCTTGCGCGAACGGTGGCGCGAACTGCGCGAGCACCTGTGGATTGTCGCGCAGGAACGCGACGGCGGCCGCCTTGAGCGACTCCGGATCGACGCTGCCGCCCTGCACCATGCGTTCGATTTGCTCCGCCAGATCCGTGTCGCCGTTCTGCCGCAGGTTGGTCGCCGCCGTCTGCAGGTGTCCGCTCAGCTCGTTCGGGTCCATCCCGGCAACGTGCTGCTCGGCGGCGTTCGCGACGGCGCCGGGATCGGCGTTGGCGCCGGTGACCTGCGCCATCACGCCTTCGATTTCGTTGAACACGCCGCGTGTCGTACCCACCGCGGCTGCGCGAAACGCCGTGGCGCGCGCGCTCAGACGCGTCCCGAGCGGTATGCTCGGAACGAGGCGACCTCGGCGCGCATGCGCGCGAACGCCGTGCGCAGGCCCGGCGGCAACGGACCCGCGCGAATGATGTCGAGCGCCGCTCTCGCGCGCGCGGCGAGGTCCGGCAGCTGCGAAAGCGCCGCCTCCAGGCGCGCGATGTCACGCGCGGCGGCATCGCCGGCGGCGAAGACCGGCCGACCGGCGTCTCCAAGCCGATCCGCTGCGCGCTTGAGCGTGCGATACGCGCGCACGAGCGGAACGCCCGATGCGATCAGCAGGCCCATGAAGAGGACGAGCACGGTCCACCAGACGGCGGCGTGCACGGACATGGCCTACGCCGCGCTCGACTCGGTTTTCGTCGCCGGCTTCGCGGCGGAGTCGCTCGACTTCGTGGCGGCGTCCCCCGGCTTCGCACCGGTCGTCCCGGACGTGCCGGCGGTGTCCGCGGACTTCGCGGCGGCGTTGCCGCCGGACGCCGCCGGGGCGTCAGACTTGGCGGAGGAGCCCTCGGACGTGGGCTTACGCGAGTCGGTCACGTAGAAGCCCGAGCCCTTGAAGACGATGCCGGCCGGGTTGAAAACGCGCGCGAGCGTGCCGCCGCACGCGGGGCACGGCGCGTCGTAGGCCTCACGAAAGCCGTGTCGGACCTCGGTAACCTTCGAGCACGCCCGGCACCGGTAGTCGTACAGCGGCATATCAGATACAGTGTACCGGCTCTAGCAGACGACGTCAACGAGTGCTAGAAGTCCTCCAGAACGGCGCCCGACTGATCGAACTCGCACAGCCCTTTGAAATGGATCAGCGAGTCGTTCAGCGCGACGTCGAGCTTCCGGCGACGGGTGAAGCGATCGATCAGCGCGCCGAGAACGCCGCCGTACGTGGGGTAGTCCACGCGCACGACGAGCTTCGAGCGCTCGCTCTTCTGCTCGATGCGGATGTCGATGCGGCGCCGCACGGAGAAGGCGCCGACGAGCGAAAGCTGATGGCCCGGGATGAACCGGTCCACTTCGAACAGCTCCTCGTCCTCGCCGCGCAGGCTCGAGCGGATCGCGATCTCACTCCCGACGCCGAGCGGCTCGGCGGGGTCGACGCGTCGCGCGCTGCGGAGGAACGAGAGCCAGACCGGCCACTTCTCGACCTCGCAGATGAGGTCGAAGGCAGTGCGCGCCGGCGAGGCCACGTCTTGGCAGTGGTGGAGGGCCCGCGGCGACGGCCGGTCCAGGGTGACGGACGGCATTGCCATGGGCCTGCGACTTCGCGTGCCTTGGGTGCTTAACCCTGCCGTAAACCACTAGATAGTGTGCACGCCGTCCACAAAAAGCACTACACCTTGTGCACGAGCCTGTGCATGCGGTGGAATCAGCGGGCCGGGATGGGGATCGCCCCGCCGCCGATCCCGCGGGCGAACGCCACGAGCGCCGCGATCCCCGTCGGGATCGCGCCCTCGTCGAGCCGGAACTGCGGGCTGTGCCCCGGGTGCACGCTGCCGATCTGCTCGTTGTAGATGCCGAGACGGATCAGCAGCCCGGGCACACGCTGGGCGAAGTACGCGAAGTCTTCGCCCCCCATCGTCGGTGCGGGCCGTTCGACCGTGAAGCCGCCTTCGCGCGCGTAGTCCGCGAACGACGCCGCGAGCTGCGGATCGTTCACGACCGCGGGGTACCCGAGCAGCATCGTCACGTCCGCGCGCGCGCCGTACGCCGCCGCGACGCCGTCCACGATGCGCCGCAGCTTCGCCTGCGCGTCCCTGCGAATCGTGTCGTCGTACGTGCGCAGCGTACCGGTGAGCATGGCACGGTCGGCGATCACGTTGTTGCGGTAACCGCTCTGGATCGTGCCGATCGTGACGACGATCGACGCCAGCGGATCCGTTTCGCGCGCGGCGATGTTCTGCAGCGCCAGCACCGTCGCCGCGGCGCACGGGATCACGTCGATCGACGTGTGCGGGTACGCGCCGTGTCCGCCTCGTCCGCGAATCTCGATGTGGAACTCGTCGGCCGCGGCGTTCACCGGGCCCGGCGTCACGCCGATGGCGCCCGTCGGAATGCGCACGTCGACGTGCAGCATCGCAACCGCTTCGACCGCCGGATCGTCGAGCGCGCCTTGCTCGATCATCGGCAGCGCGCCACCCGGGCCTTCTTCCGCCGGCTGGAACAGCAGCACCGCCGTGCCGTGCAGCGCGTCACGCGACTCGTGCAGCACGCGCGCCGCGCCGAGCAGCATCGCCGTGTGCGAGTCGTGACCGCATGCGTGCATCTTGCCGGCGACCGCCGATGCGCACGCCTCGCCCGAATCTTCCGTGACCGGAAGCGCGTCCATGTCGGCGCGCAAGCCGACGACGTGCCCCGCACGGGCGCCGCGCACGACGGCGAGCACGCCGGTCGTCGCGATGCGCCGGTGCTCGACGCCGATCGCGTCGAGCTCGCGCTCGACGATCCCCTGCGTGTTGAACTCCTCGAACCCGAGCTCGGGATGGCGATGAATCTCGCGGCGAATCTCGGTCGCGCGCTCGACCGCCTCGCGAGAAAGCGTCGTCGTCATGTCACCCCGAGCTTGTCGAGGGGTGAGAGACCGTTCCTGCCATCGGCCACGTCGCCGCAAGCACGACGGGCGCAGCGACGGGCGCACCGTCGATCCGACGATGCGCCCGCGTCGATGGCCCGATCGTGCTCGCCCTTCGCCGAGCTCAGGGTGACAACGCGGTCAGCGCGATGCGCGGTCAGCGTGACGACGCGGTCAGCGCGACGACGCGGTCAGCTTCGGTAGCGCAGGAACGCTGGGACTTCGATGTCGTCCATGTTGACCGGCGCGACTTTGTCGAACTCGAGCGGTGCGCCGAGCAGCGCCGTGGAGGACTGCATGCGCGAGGGACGCGTGCCGAAGCCGGCGGCGAGTACCGTGACGCGAACCTTGCCGTTCAGCGACGGGTCGACCGACGCGCCGAAGATGATCTGCGCCTCGGAGTCGACGGCGCGCGAGATCATCTCGGCGGCCTCGTTCACCTCGTACATCGACAGATCCGTGCCGCCGGTGATGTTGAAGATCACGCCGCGCGCGCCTTCGATCGTCGTCTCGAGCAGCGGCGATGCGATCGCCTTCTGCGCGGCGTCCGCGGCACGGTGCTCGCCCGAGCCTTCGCCGATGCCCATCATCGCCGAGCCCGCGTCCGTCATGATCGTCTTGATGTCCGCGAAGTCGAGGTTGATCAGTCCGGGTTGCGTGATCAGGTCGCTGATGCCTTGGATGCCCTGCCGCAGCACGTCGTCGGCACACGCGAACGCTTCGTTGAGCGGCGTGCGCTTCTCGATGATCTGCAGGATGCGCTCGTTCGGGATCGTGATCAGCGTGTCGACCTTCGACTCGAGGTCGGCGATGCCGCGCTCCGCTCCCTGCATGCGCTTGCGACCTTCGAACGCGAACGGCTTCGTGACGACGGCGATCGTCAGCGCTCCCGACTCGCGCGCGAGCTCCGCGATGACGGGCGCCGCACCGGTGCCGGTGCCGCCGCCCATGCCGGCGGTGATGAACACGAGGTCGGCGCCGTCGAGCACCATCGCGAGGTCATCGCGCGACTCGTCGGCGGCCTCGCGGCCGATGTTCGGGTTCGCGCCGGCGCCGAGCCCACGCGTGAGCCCGCTGCCGATCTGCACGGTGTTGTTCGTCTTCGCGTTGCGCAGCGCTTGGACGTCGGTGTTGATCGCGAAGAAGTCGACGCCGGAGAGTCCCGCGTCGATCATGCGGTTCACCGCGTTGCAGCCGCCGCCGCCGAGCCCGATCACCTTGATCGTCGCCGCGTGCTCGGGCACGTACCGTTTCGCATCAGCCATGTCTGCTTGTTCCTCTTCCGGGAAGAGCGGGAGCAACGATCACTTAGTTCCAGAGGGACTTGAACCAGGAGTAGAACCGCGCGAAGACGCCGTTGCCTTCGCCGTTCAGATGCGGCGCCGATTCTCCGCGCGGACCGAAGAGCACGAGCCCGACCGCGGTCGCGTATTCGGGCTGCTTCACCGCGTCGGTAAGTCCTGCGACGGTCGCCGGCACGCCGACGCGCACGGGAAGGCCGAACACCTCCGCGGCCGTCGTCTCGATGCCGCGCAGGTGCGCGCCGCCGCCGGTGAGCACGACCTCGCTGAGCACCTGGTCGCGCGGGATGCGCTCGACGATGTTCGCCCGGACCAGGCGAAAGATCTCAAGGACGCGCGGCACGACGATGCTCCGCAGCTGCGACGAGCTCACCTCGCGCGTGCTGCGGCCGTCGAGCGTCTTCACCTGAAACGCCTGATCGGCTTCGTCGGTGCGCACGAGGCCCGAGCCGTACGTGCGCTTCACGTTCTCGGCCTCGGCGAACGTCGTCTTCAGGCCGAGCGCGATGTCGTTCGTGATGATGTTGCCGCCGACGGGGATCGTTGCGGAGTGCAGCACGCCGCCGTCCGCGTACACGGCGATGTCGGTCGTGCCGCCGCCGATGTCGAGCAGCACGACGCCGACCTGCTTCTCTTCGGGGAGCAGCGTCGCGGCCGACGATGCGAGCGGCTCGAACACGATGCCGGCCGGCTCGAGGCCGGCGCGGTGCACGCACTTCAGCACGTTCGAGATGAAGCTCGAGCCGCCGGTCACGATGTGCGTGTCGACTTCGAGGCGACCGCCGCTCATGCCGACGGGATCCGTCACGCCGTCCTGGCCGTCGATCGTGTAGTGGCGCGGAAGCGAGTGGATGATCTGCCGGTCGGCGGCGAGGTTGATGATCTTCGACGCGTCGACGACGCGCTTCACGTCGTTCGCGATCACCTCGCGGTCTTCGCCGGTGACGGCGACGACGCCGCGGTTGTTCGTCGACTGCATGTGCTCGCCGGTGACGCCCACGTAGACGTGCGAGACGTGCACGCCCGCCATGCGCTCGGCCTTCTCCGTCGCGGCTTCGATGGCGTGAACGGTCGCCTCGAGGTCGGTGACGACGCCCTTGCGCATCCCACTCGACGGCGCTTCGCCGACGCCGATGATCTCCAGCCCCTCGGGGCCGGACGCGGCGACGACGGCACAGGTCTTCGTCGTGCCGATGTCCAGGCCGGCGACCGTCTCGCCCCTAGCCATCCGTCGTCGCCTTCACTTGCGGCCCAGTATATTGTGGTTCGTCGAACGATCACCTACCACATCATCCACACGCGCCCCACGGATTCCATCCACAGGGGTTGGGGATGGCTACCGGAATTCGACGACCGGCGTCCCCGGAGTGCGCACGTCGATGGCGCGCAGCGCGCGTTTTGAACCGACGCCCGCGCGGACGGGCGCGATGAGCCGCACCTTTTGCGCCAAGTCAGCGTCGTCGCCGAAGCGGAGTCGCACGCCCGAGACGTCGACGGCATCGAGACCGCCCCACCGGTCGCGTCCGACGCTGCGCAGCGCGATGCCGGAGTCCGTCACGGTCTTCACGTCGGCGAGCAGCCGAGCGACGTCCCGGTCCCCGATCGTACGACCGGGCACCGGAAGTGCGCCGGCTCCCGCGTCGATGCGTGCGGTGCCGGCATCCGCGCATCCCATCTGCAGCACGCGCGAGCTCGCGTCGATCGTGACTTCTTCCCCGTCGGTGCGCACGCAGCCGGACGGGCGCCGCACCGTGATGCCCAGCTCGACGAACGGCTTCGGAAACTGACCGCGCCGAACCAGCGCGCGGTCGACGTACGGAATCGCTTCGACGCGATGCGCGATCGCGCGCGTGTCGAGCAACCAGACGTTCGCGCCCGGAGCGACCGCGGCGGCGGCGCGCACGTCGTCCGCGGACACGGGCGATGCGAGCGGGACGTCGACGCCGACGCGCGTCAGCGCGAACCACGGCGCGTGCACGAGCCACGCGCCGCCCCAACCGGCGAGCGCCGCGAGCACGACGGTGACGATCCAGAACGGCCGAACGCGTGCCGCGATCGAGGGCCTTCGGCGGCGCGGCAGCGCGCGAGCGTGCGCTCGCATCACGCGTCCTGCGCCGGCTCGAGGTCGAGAACGTAGCGGTCGATCGCCTCGGCCACGCCGTCGTGCGCGACGTCGCCGACGATGTGATCGGCGCGCGCGAAGAGCTCCGGCGGCCCCGAACCCATCGCGACGCCGATACCGGCCGCGTCGATCAGCGGAACGTCGTTCCAGGCGTCGCCGACCGCGAGCGTCTCGTCCAGCGCCACCCCGTAGTGTTCGGCAACGAACGCCAAAGCTTCACCCTTGTTGACCGCGGGATCGACGACTTCCACGAAATCGACGTGGCTGCGCGTGAGGTACGCGCGTGCGCCCAGCAGCGACCGCATCGCGTCGAGGATGCCGTCCGCCTTGTCGGCGTCCGTCACGAGTACGATCTTGACGGTCGGGCGCGACGCGAACGCGTCGAGCAGCGACGGCACGACGGCCGGCTCGACGCGCGCAAGGTCGGTGTACCGCTTCGAGAAGCGGTTGATCTCGTCGACGTACAGCGTGTCGTCCGCGTAGCACTGCGCGTGCACGGCGTGGTCGCGCGCCCACGTCAGCACGTCGCGCGTGACGTCCGCGTGCACGGGCGTCTGACGCAGCGGCGCGCCGCTCGCCACGTCGTAGATCGCGGCGCCCTGGTAGTTCACGATCGGTCCCGTGATGTCGAGCCGTTCCGCGAACGGGCGCGCGGCGCGGAACATGCGCCCGGTGACGATCGTGACGCGCACGCCGGCCTCGCGCGCGCGGCGCACCGCGTCGACGACGCGCGGACGCAGCACGAGGTCTTCGCCGACCAGCGTGCCGTCGAGGTCGAGCGCGACGAGGCGGATGCGCGGTGCCATCAGCCGCGCGCTCCGTCGCGCATCCGTGCGGTCCGCGCGTGCGCGGGCAGCCCTTCGAAATCGGCGAGCGCGGCGAGCGCGGGCGCATCCGACGTCATCCGCGCGCGCGAGTTCTCGACGAGGGACATCGTGCGGAAATAGTCGGCCGTGCGCAGCCCGGACGAGAACCGCGCCGCGCCGGACGTCGGCAGCGTGTGGTTCGTACCGGCGATGTAGTCGCCGGCGGCCACCGGCGTGTCGTCGCCGACGAAAATCGCGCCGGCGCGGCGAATGCGCGGCACCCATGCGTACGGATCCGCCACCATGAGCGAGAGATGCTCCGGCGCGAAGCCTTCGATGACGTCGAGCACCTGCGCGTCGTCGTCCGCATGCACGAGCCACGCGCGCGCGTCGAGCACGCGCGCGACGATCGCATCGCGGCCGCTGGCGCGCCCGAACGCGCCGTCGAGCAGCGCGCCGACGCGCTCGAGCAGGGCGCGGTCCGTCGAGACGGCCGCGACGCGCGCGAGCGCATCGTGCTCCGCCTGCGCGACCATCTCACCGGCGACGAGCTCGGGCGTGGCGCGCGCGTCCGCGACGACGAGCACCTCCGACGGGCCGGCAAGCCCGTCGATGCCGACGATGCCGAACACCTGACGCTTCGCTTCCGTCACGTACGCGTTGCCCGGACCGACGATCTTGTCGACCGGCGCGATCGTCCGCGTTCCGTACGCCAGCGCGCCGATCGCCTGCGCTCCGCCGACGGCGTACAGCTCGTCCACGCCCGTCAGCGCGCAGGCGAAGAGCACCGCGGGATCGACGCGACCATGCCGCTGCGGCGGCGTCACCACGACGACGCGCTCGACGCCGGCGACCGTTGCGGGAACGACCGTCATCAGCACGGTCGACGGCAGCGGCGCCGTTCCGCCCGGAACGTACGCGCCGACCGCGGCGAGCGGACGAGCCAGCAATGCGTAGCGCGTGCCGTCGTCACCGCGGTAGTCGATTGGCGCCGGCAGCTGACGCGCGTGGAAGTCCGCGATGCGCTCGCGCGCGAGCTCGAGGCCGGCGGCGATCTCCGGCGGCACGAGCGCGCGCGCTTCGTCGCGCGACGGCACGCGCACGCCGAGCGTCGCGGCGCCGGCGTCCGGAAAATCCCACCTGCGCGTGTAGTCGACGAGCGCGTCGTCTCCGCGCGTGCGCACGTCCGCCAGGATCGCGTCGACGGCCGCGACGACGTCGCGCGGCGCACTCCAGCCGCCGGCGAACAGACCGCGCAACGCCGAGCGGTCGGATGCCGCCACGATCTTCACGGCGCGGTCGTGACGGCGGCGAGCCGGTCGAGCAGCGCCGTGATCGCGGCGTACTTCGCGCGGAAGCGCACCGGGTTCACGACGAACCGCGCCGTGCTCGCGTCGATCTCCTCGACGACGACCAAGTCGTGCTCGCGCAGCGTGCTGCCGGTCGCGACGAGGTCGACGATGAGGTCCGCGAGCCCGACGAGCGGCGCGAGCTCGACGGAGCCGTGCAGCGGGATCAGCTCGACCGGCAGATCGCGCTCGGCGAAGAACGACTCCGCCGACCGCGTGAACTTCGTCGCGACGCGCAGGAACGTCGGATACGGCGCGCCTTCGTGATAGCGATCGATGCGCCGCGCGGCCACGACGAGACGGCAGTAACCGAAGCCGAGATCGGCGAGCTCCGCGACGTTGCGGTCCGTCTCCCACAGCACGTCCTTGCCGACGATGCCGCAATCCGCCGAGCCGAACTCGACGTACGCCGGCACGTCGGACGGCCGCAAGAACACGAGCTGCGCGCCGTCGGGCGTCGTCACGGTGAGCTTCCGCCCGACCTCCTTCGGAACGTCGATCCCGGCTGCCCGAAGGCGCTCCGCAGCGTCGTTGTACAGCGCGCCCTTCGGCACGGCGATCGTGAGAGTTTCCGCAGCGCCGTCCAACGGCTTAGCCATGCGCCCTGCCGTTGACGCGTCCGCGCGAACGGTCGCGTCGTGCCACCGTGCGCCCGTCGCACGGCCGGAGAAAACGCCGCACGTCAGCGCGCATCCCAGTTCGAGAGCGTCCGCGGCAGCGGTAGGTCGCCGACGCGCGGCCCGACGCGCACCTCGCGCACGGCGCCGTCCACGGCGATCACGACGCGCGGAATCTGCAACGCGCGCGCTTCGTCCACCAACGCTTCCTCGCCCGCGCAGGCGCCCGCGAAGCGCACGATGTTGCCGGCGGCGCGCTCGCGCGCTGCGACGACGTCCGATCCCGCGACGAGCACGTCGATGCGATGCCGGCGCGGCCGCACGTGCTTCCCCCGGCGTTCGAGCGCGATCAAGAGCCGTTCGACGCCCGCCGTCCACCCGACCGCGGGAACGTCGAACCCGAAGCGCGGCAGCAGCGAGTCGTACCGGCCGCCCCC
>Ga0213875_10002593_pt1 | contig 10760 bp, 8 predicted proteins | sample BarmaccomBMRX_R8_FD_160105 | JGI IMG/M metagenome (GOLD analysis project Ga0213875, IMG submission 160105) | Root-associated microbial communities from Barbacenia macrantha in rupestrian grasslands, the National Park of Serra do Cipo, Brazil - RX_R8 | ecosystem: Host-associated > Plants > Roots... | reverse complement strand
CCGACGATCGTGCCGCGGCCGCCGAACAGGCTGGCGCCGCCGATCACCACGGCCGCGATCGCATTGAGCTCGTCGTTCGACCCGGAGGTGGGGGAGGCGGCCCCGAGCCGGGTCATGACCGTGACACCGGCCACGCCGGCGAGTAACCCTGACAGTACGTACACCTTGGTCAGGTGACGCCTGTCGTTGATCCCGGCACGCACCGCGGCCTGGCGGTTATCCCCGATCGTGTAGGTGTAGGTGCCGAACCTGGTCCGGGCCAGGGCGACCCCGGCGGCGAGCGAGATCACCGCGGCGACCAGGACGGGGACCGGGATCCAGCCGGCGATGTTGGCGTTGCCGATGTTGCCGATCAGCGGCGGCAGCGTCGAGATCTCCTGACCGTTCGAGATGAGGTCGGCGAGCCCGGTGCCGATCCCCAGCGTGCCCAGGGTCACGACGAACGGCGGTATCGCGTAGCGCGATATGAGCGTTCCGTTGATGGCGCCGGCCAGCGCTCCGACCAGGATGGCCACGAGGACCCCGATCGCGGTGACCACCCCACCCGGTGTGCCGCCAGTGCCAAAGAAATGGGCCATGACCCACGCGCCGACCATTCCCGACAGCCCGAGCGTGGCGCCGACCGACAGATCGATCCCCCCCGAGACGATCACGAACGTCTGTCCGACCGCCAGCAGCAGGACCTCGGTGGCGGTCGAGGAGGTGTTCAGCCAGTTCGCCTGGGTCAGGAAGTTCGGCGACGCGATCGAGAAGGCGATGACGATCGCGACGAGCACGCCGAAGATCCAGCCCTCCCGCAGCAGCGACAGCGCCCTCGCCGCGCGCGGCGGCCCTCCGGGCTCGCGGTTGCTCTCAGCCGGCGAGCTCGCGCGCTCACCGACCCGTGCCTGGCCGTTCACGAGTCCTCCTGGAGCGCGGAGCCGCGGTCAGCGACCCGGGCGCCGGTGATGTAGGCGACCAGGTTCTCCACCGTGATCTCGTCCTTGCCCAGCCGCGCGGCGACGTTGCCGAGTCGCAGAACGGTGACGCGGTCGCACACGCTCACGACGTCCTGCATCTGATGGCTGACCAGCACGACTGCGACGCCGCGGTCTCGAATCCGCCGGATGAGCTCGAGCACCTCGTGTTGCTGCTTGACCCCTAGCGCGCTGGTCGGCTCGTCGAGGAGCAGCACCCGCCGGCACCACGCGGCAGCCCGGGCGATCGCGAGGGCCTGCCGCTGACCGCCGGAGAGCTCCCGGCACATCACCTCAACGTTCGGGATGCGCGTCTGCAGCCTGGCCAGCTCGTCCCGGGTTCGCGCGGTCATGGCCGGTCGATCGAGCCACCCGAGCCGCCGGCCGAGCCAGCCCGGCGACACCAACTCGCGCCCGAGAAAGAAATTGGCCACGACGTCGCGGTGCATGGCGAGCGCGAGGTCCTGGTACACCGTGCTGATTCCGGCTTCGACCGCGTCGATCGGGTTCGCGAACACGCGGGCCTGCCCATCTACCTCGATCTCGCCCGACGTGGGTGGCTGTGCGCCGGCGACGATGCGCATCAGCGTGGACTTGCCGGCGCCGTTGTCGCCGACCAGTCCGACCACCTCTCCGGGGAACGCCGTAAGGCTCACGGCCTCGAGCGCGCGCAAGCCGCCGTACGTCTTCGAGACGTTGTTCACCTTGAGCGCTGGCGCCGCGCCCGAGCTCATCCGCTGAGCGCTCCGGCCCCGACGCCCGCTTCGGCGACGGCTCGCTGCGCGGCCATCCGGACCGGAGCGTTCGCCGCCCCGTACCCGCCGTAGCCACCCCTTCGCTCGACGAGCTCGAAGAACAGCCGATCGCCGATCGTCTGCGTGTAGAGGTGCAGGAACTCGCCTCCGGCGTGGTCTGTGTCGTAGAGCACGCCGAGCTCACGCATCGCGCTCAGCAGGCCCGGATCGAGATCGGAGCGGGCCGCGAGATCCTCGTAGTAGTTCTCCGGAATGGCCAACGGGACCAGACCGCGGGCGCGCAGCTGCTCGCCGACGGCGAGGATGTCCGCGCACTCGAACGCCACGTGTTGCAGCCCCGCCGGCTGCGCCGTGTCGTGGGCGAGCAACGGCACGTTGAGCGCTAGCCGGAGGCTTCCACTCTGGTTGGTCACCGCTCGGCTACGCACCAGGCCGCTCGGCGCGGAAAGCTCGAGGCTCTCGAGCGGCTCCAGCCCGAGCACCGAGCGGTAGAACAGCACGGCCTCGTCGAAGTAATCGAATGGCTGCGCGAGCGCGATGTGGTCGATCCGATCGAGCCCGGTGAACGGCCCCCCGCCCGGCGCGAGCGCCTCAAAGTCCTCGAGCCAGTGCCCGGCCGACACCCGTTCGTCCACGTCAGTGCGGCAGAAGAACACCGACGTCCCGTCCGGCGCCGCGATCGCGGACAGGTCCGCTTCTCCAGGTCCTCTCTGCCGCGCGAGGACCGGAGCCAGCAGGCCTTCGGCGCGCTCCGAGGAGCGAGCCGGATCGCTGCTCTCGACCGCGATCGCGGCCACGCCGGGCGGGGTGGGCGCGGCGGCGTTCAGCAGCACGCGGACGTCGCGCTGGCGCCACAGCGTCACCGGTTTGGTTCGGTGCTGCGCGGCCGGCGTGAGGCCCATCGCGTTAAGGAGTCGCTGCGTCTGCCCGACCGACGTCGGCTCGACCGCGAGCTCGAGAAACGCATAACCGTGCAGGTCCGGCGGCGGAGGCAGTCGTCGAGCACTGGGCGCCTGCATCGCCTCCTCCAGGATCAGCAGCGAGCGCTTGGCATCGACCGCCATGCGCGTCGGGTCGGCCTGGCGGAACACGTCGTTGAACACCTCGAGCGAGAGCGGTCCTGCGTAGCCCGCGCTGAGCACCCGCGAGGTGAAACCGGCCAGATCGAACCCGCCCTGCCCCGGGAAGCAACGGTAGTGCCGGCTCCACTGCAGGACGTCCATGACGAGATGCGGAGCGTCGGCGAGCTGGAGAAAGAACAGCTTGTCGGCGGGAATCTCATCGATCGCATCGAGCCCCGTCCCGCGCGAGAGGATGTGGAAGCTGTCCAGGCATACGCCGAGCGCGGGGTGGTCGGCCTGGCGGACGATGCGCCACGAATGGTCGTACTCGTTCACGTGGCGCCCCCACGCGAGCGCCTCGTAGGCGATCCGGATCCCGTGTTCGGCGGCTCGGCCGGCGAGGGCGTGCAGCTGCTCAGCGGCCAAGGCATCGTCGTCGATCGCGTCGCTCGACACGTTCGAGCAAACGAGCATCAGCGTCGCGCCAAGCTCCTGCATGACCTCGAACTTGGCCTCCGCCCGTCGAAGGTTGCCCTCCAGCCGACCAGGCTGCACGCCCTCGAAGTCACGAAACGGCTGGTAGAGGTCGATGGCCAGATCGAGCTCGGCGGCGCGCAGGCGAATCTCCCTGGGCGACAGACGCGAGCCGATCAGGTCGGGCTCGAACAGCTCGACCCCGTCAAAGCCGGCGTGGGCCGCCGCGGCGAGCTTCTCCTCAAGCGTGCCGCTCAGGCAAACGGTGGCGATGCCGCGGCGCACTTCTCAGCGCCTCGAGGCGTGCCGGCGACGGGTGTTTGTGTCCTCTCTCGTTCGCACGGGGTACGCGGGGCGCTCCCGTGACCCGGGGGCAACTCCGCCGTCGCAATGAACGGACTAGTTAGTTATATAGGATTTCTCGGGTGAGCGGCGAGCGCTGGGCCTCACCTCACCGCGACCCGCGGCCGACGCCCCTCGGTTCTCCGCGACCGCGTCGATCTCCGCGAGCGACAGCTCGCGCGTCTCCCGTGCGCTCAGCACGGCGACCGCCGCGAGGATGCTCGCGGCGAGGGTGAGGCAGGCCACCGGCACCCATCCACCCGAGCCCTTGCCGGCGATCGCGGTGGCCAGGGTGGGGGCGAGGCCGCCGAGGGCGAAGCCGATCTGCGTCCCGATGGCCACGCCGGAGAGGCGTACGCGGGTGGGGAACATCTCGCCGAACAGCGACGGCCAGATGCCGTTCTGGGCGCTGTAGACGACCCCCGACATGGCGATCGCGGCGAGGAAGATCAGCGCGTACTGGCGGCTGGCGATCGCGCCCAGGTACGCGAACATCAGCGCGCCGCTGCCCAGCGCGCCGAAGATGAACACCGGCCTGCGGCCGATCCGGTCGGCGAGCGTGGCCCACGCCGGGATCGACGCCAGCGCGACGACGTTGGCCGCGATCGCCACCCACAACATGGTCGTGTCGTCGAGCCCCACTGTCTTGACCGCGAACGACAACGCGTACACGGTGAAGATCGTGCTGACCGTGGACGCCAGCGCGGCGAACGTCACGCGCAGCACCGCGGGGGAATGGTCGCGCAGGAGCCCGGTGAACGGCACCTGGGCTGTGCCCTCGTCCGCCGCCTGCTGGAAGGCCGGCGTCTCGTCGAGCTTGCGGCGAATGATCAGGCCGGCGATCGTCACCACCGCGCTGAGCAGGAACGGGATGCGCCAGCCCCAGGTGGTCAGCTGGTGCTCCGGAAGCGAGCCGATCGGCAGCCAGATCGCGGTGGCGATGACCAGACCGGCCTGCGTGCCGCTCAGGGTGAAGCTCGTGTGGTACGCGCGACGGTGCTCGGGCGCGTGCTCGAGCGTCAGGGAATTCGCGCCGGCCTGCTCACCTGAGGCGGCGAGGCCCTGGAGGAGCCGGAGCGCGACCAGCAGCGCCGGGGCACCCAGGCCGATGTCGGCGTAGGTCGGCAGGCAACCGACCAGGAAGGTCGCGAGCCCCATCACCGTCACGGTGAGGACGAGGACCCGCTTGCGCCCGTGCTTGTCGCCGAGGTGGCCCATGAAGACCGCGCCGACGGGACGCGCCACGTACGCCACGCCGTAGGTGGCCAGTGACAGCAGCGTGCCGGTGGTCGGGTTGGCCGACGGGAAGAACACCTTGCCGAAGACCAGCGCGGCGGCGGTTCCGTAGATGAAGAAGTCGTAGTACTCGAGGACGCTGCCGATCCAGCCTGCTACCGCTGCCTTCCTCGGCGTCTTTGTCCAGCGATCCGCATCCGGTGAAGCCGAATGGCTGTTGGTGCTCTCCACTTTCTTCCTCCCTTGCTCTCCGTTAGGTCTTCTCTGGGCACGCCGCCAGGCTCGGCGGTTGCTCCGCGAGCTCGCGGAAGTGCCGTTCCATTCGCTCTCGATCGGGCTCGATCCCGGTGAACAGAGCAAACGACAGGGCCGCCTGGTTGACCGCCATGCCGCCTCCGTCGAGCGTCCGGCAGCCTCGCCGTCGAGCCTCGGCCAGCAGCTCGGTCTCGAGCGGCCGGTAGACGACCTCCGCCACCCACAGGCTGTCGTGCAGCAGCTCGGCCGCGAAAGGCATGCCTGGCTGCGACTCCATCCCGGTCGGCGTCGCGTGGATCAGCCCGTCCGCCGTGCGGAGCGCGCCGGCCAGATCGTCGGTGGCGCGCGCACGCCCACGTCCGTGACGGCGGGACAGCAGCCGAGCCAGCTCGGCAGCCTGCTCGCCGCGGGCATCGATGATGATCAGCGACTCGGTCCCCAGCGACAGCGCCGCGTGCCCCACCGCCGCACCGGCGCCGCCGGCGCCGAGCAGGACGACGCGGTCGGTGGTGACGTCGGGGAGGCCGGCGGCGAACGCCTGGCGAAAGCCCGAGCAGTCCGTGTTGTGCCCGATCGCTCCGGCCCCGTCGAACACCACGGTGTTGACCGCACCCACCGTGGCCGCGTCGGTGGACAAGCCGTCGAGGTGCTCGACCACGAGCTGCTTGCACGGGTGAGTGACGTTGACCCCGCGGAAGCCGAGGCCGCGGGTGATGCGCAGGAGCTCGCCTACCTGAGCCGGCGCCACCTCGAGCGCCTCGATGTCGATGCGCTCGTACACGCAGTGCAGGCCGAGCTCCTCGGCCTCGCGCTCGTGCAGCGCGGGACTCAGCGACGGCCCGATGTGGGCGCCGATCAATCCGACTCGGTGGGTGATGGCGGATGCGCTGGAGCTCACGGGCCGATTTAGTGGACGAACTAGTTAGTTCTTACCATGGGCGGCCGTCCCGAAACGTGCCTAGAATCGGCGGCGATGCCCCGGGCCCAGGACGTCGCGGGAGATGGCCGTACGCGGCGCAAGGCCGCGACGCCGCGTGCTCGCAATCCCCGAGCCGCCGCGGACGGGGGCAAGGCAGCGGGCTCGAAACCACAAGGTGCCGGGCCGGCGCGCCAGCGCGACGCCGAGCAGACCCGCGCCGACATCCTCGAGGTCGCGTCGCGCGAGTTCGCCGAGCAGGGCTATGCCGGCGCGCGGGTTGATCAGATCGCCGAGCGCACACGCACCACGAAGCGGATGATCTACTACTACTTCGGCGGCAAGGAGCAGCTCTGGATCGCCGTGCTCGAGCGCGCCTACGCCGGCATCCGGGCGGCGGAGCAGGACATCGACGTCGAGCACCTCGACCCGGTCTCGGCGATTCGCCGCCTGGCCGAGCTGACCTTCGACCACCACGACTCCCATCCGGACTTCATCCGTCTGGTCAGCATCGAGAACATCCACCGAGCCGAGCACCTCGAGCGCTCACCCGGTTTCGCCAGCCTGAACTCGCCGGTGATCGATTTGATCGCGCGGATCCTCGCCCGGGGCCGCGAGTCGGGCGCGTTCCGGCGGCAGGTCGACCCGCTTGATCTGCACATGCTGATCAGCTCCTACTGCGTGTTCCGGGTGGCCAACCGGTACACGTTCCGGGCGATCTTCGACCGGGATCTGGGCAGCCGCGACCGGCGCGAGCACTACCGGACGATGCTGGGCGACACGGTCGTCGCCTACCTCACCGCCGAATAGCCGGGCCCTGGTGACTCGAGCACTCGGGCGATCGCCTGAGCGCGCACCGGGGAAAAGCCCGATTTCGTCCAACCACGTTGACCGGCGCAGCGCGAACGTGTTTACTCTCACTACACACACGAATCGCGCCACCGAAAGGAAGCCGAATGTCTCAAATCGCCTCGCGCGGGGCGACGATGGCGGTCGATTGGGAGCAGCGAATCGACTTCGCCAAGCTCCGTCGCGACCGCCTCGAGCGCGCACGAGCACAGCTGCAGGACTCGGACCTGGGTGCGCTGCTCATGTTCGATCCGAACAACATCCGCTATGTGACCAGCACCCACATCGGAGAGTGGGCGCGCGACAAGAACGCCAGGTTTGCGCTCCTGCCGCGGAGCGGCGACCCTGTGCTGTGGGACTTCGGCTCGGCTGCGCGCCACCACCAGCTCTATGCACCCTGGCTTCCCGCGGCCTCCTTCCGCGCCGGCGTCACGCCGATGCGGGGCGCCATGCCGGACGAGACCGGAGTACCAGATGCGCTGGCTGCTCAGGTCAGGCGAGAGCTCGAGGAGCGCGGCGTCGCGGGCGAGCCGGTCGGCATCGACATGACCGACATGGTCGCCCTCGACGCGCTTCATCGCGCCGGGATTGCGACGTGCGACGGATCGCGCGTGCTGATGCGCGCGCGGGCGATCAAGACCGCCGAGGAGATCGCTCTGCTCGATCATGCCGCCGCGATCGTCGATGCCACCTACGAGCGAATCTATGAGCTGCTCCGGCCGGGCGTGACCGAGAGCCACATCGTGGCCGAGGCTCAGCGGTTCCTGTTCGAGCTCGGGTCCGAGCAGGTTGAGGCGATCAACGCGGTCTCGGGCGACCGCTGCAACCCACATCCGCACGTGTTCTCAGACCGGCTTCTGCGACCGGGCGATCAGGCCTTCTTCGACATCATCCACTCGTTCATGGGCTACCGGACGTGCTATTACCGCACGTTCAGCGTGGGCGGCGCAAACGCGGCGCAGCTCGATGCCTACAAGCGCTGCCGCGAGTGGCTGGACGACGCCATCGATCTGGTCAAGCCCGGCGCCAGCACGGGTGACATCGCGGCGGTGTGGCCCACCGCGCATGAGCTCGGCTTCGATGATGAGGCCGCGTGCTTTGGCCTGCAATTCGGGCATGGGCTGGGTGTGGGCCTGTACGAGGCGCCGATGATCTCCCGGCTGCACAGCCTGCAGAGCCCGGTCAGCATCGAGGAGGGGATGGTCTTCGCGCTCGAGACCTACTGCGCGGCGAGCGACGGCATCTCGGCGGCCCGGATCGAGGAAGAGGTCGTGGTCACCGCCGACGGCTGCCGCATCATCACCCGCTTCCCCGCCGACGAGCTGCTCGTCGCGGGCCGCTCGTATGTGCGGGGCGCGGATCTGCTCGGGGCGCAGGAGCGGGCCCCCGAGCCGGTCGCCTCGACGTAGCCGGCCTCAGCTCAAGCGGGTGTCGCCCGACCGGCCGACCACGAACCAGATGGCGTGCACCGGCTCCTCGCCCACGGTGGCCAGCCGGTGCGGGCTCGTCGAGTCGAAGCAGATCGAGTCGCCCGGGCCCAGCCGGTAGGTCTCGAACTCGACCGTGACCTCGAGCGTTCCCGACAGCACGTAGCCGTATTCACGGCCGGCGTGCCGCATCAGCACGCCGGGATCGCATGAGGCTCCGCCGGGTTCGTAGTCGACGAACAGGAAGTCGATGTTGGGGTCAGACGAGGGCGTGAGGCGCTCCCACCGCACCCCGGAAAGGAGCTGGATCGCCTTGCGCTGAGCCGGCCGCACGACCCGCCCGCGGGACGCGGGTTCCTCGGGCGCTGACCCGTTGGACCTGGTCTGGGCGCCGGGCTGGGTGGGACCCGCGGACGTGTCGGCGAACGCGCCGACCGCGGTCGAGGCCGGCGCGGTCGCCCCCTCGGAGAACAGCTCGTCGAGTGAGAGCCCGAGCTCGTTGGTGATCGCGTACAGCGTCGCCACCGAGGGCGTGGCCTTCCCGCGCTCGATCTGGGAGATCAGGCTGGCGGACAGCCCGACCCGGCGCGCGAGCTCGCGTACGGAGAGCTCGAGGGACTGGCGGCGGTCGCGGATGTGGCTCCCCACCGCGGGAAGCGCCGCGCGCTCGCCACCGCTGGGCCGTTCCTCGCTCACGGACGCAAGTGTAGCCCAGCGGTATGTTTTCTGTGCGTTATCTGTTGACACTCGTGGCGAAGTGTGTAGTAGGCTTGCACACCGCTACCGCCGAGTCGAGAGGACCGGCGGCGAGCGACACGCACCCGATGGCTTCGCCCGAACACACCGCGCCCGTGGAGTCACTACGCCAACGAGGTCTTGGTCGCACACCTGCCTCGCTGCCGATCCTGCTCGCCACGGTCGCGCTGTTCTTGATCAGCCTGGTGTTCGAGCCACAGAGCGTCCGGCACTCGGCGCTCCTCGGGATGCTCCCCTTCGCCGGAGTCCTGGCGATCGCGGCCATGGGCCAGACGCTGGTCATCCAGCAGGGCGGGATCGACCTATCCGTGCCCGGAATGATCTCGCTGACCGTCGTGCTGCTCACCAGCTATCCCAACGGCGACTCGGGCAAGCTGGCCATCGCGATCCTGCTCGCGTTCGCGGCCACCCTGGCCGCCGGTGTGCTGAACGGCTTGATGATCAGCGCCGTCGGCGTCACGCCGATCGTGGCCACCCTGGGCATGAACGCGCTCCTGTACGGCGGGGTGATCCAGATCTCGGGCGGCAACCCTCCGCCGACGACTCACGTCCTGGCCACGTTCGCCGGAGGGAAGTTCGCCGGCATTCCCAACGCGCTGCTGATCGCGGTCGTCCTCACCGCGATTCTGGCTGTAATCATCAAGCGCTCGGTTTGGGGGCGGCGCTTCGAGGCGGTCGGCGCTGGGCTGTTCGGCGCCCGCGCCGCGGGTCTCGAGGCGCGCCGCTACCAGTTCCTGGCCTACGTCGGCGCCGCTGCCCTGTACTGCACGGCCGGTCTGCTGTTGGCCGGGATCGTGTCGTCGCCGGGCGCCTTCCAGGGCGACTCCTATCTACTTCCCTCGGTGGCCGCGGTGGTTCTCGGCGGCACGTCGTTGCTGGGTGGTCGGGGAAGCGTGGTGGCCACGGCCATCGCCGCGCTCTTCATCAGCCAGCTCGACCAGTTCGTGCTGGTCACGGGCGCCAGCCAGGGCGTTCAGAGCCTCGTCGACGCGGGAGCGCTCGCGGTCGGACTGGCCATCTACAGCGTTCCCTGGCGGCGCTGGCTGCGGAGGTATGGGCGCTCGTCGCGGGACGGACCGAGGCGAGTCGGACAGACCGTCGACCCGGGCTTGTCACTCCCCACAGACACGGGCGCCCGGCTGGCCTCCGGGCAGCAGAAATGAACACGACGCGCAGGAAGGATTGGAGAGGTTCATGCACATGACCAGGAAGCGCCTAGTCACGGCCGCCATCGGGCTGTCGTGCGCCGCCGCCGTCTCGGCTTGCGGATCAAGCTCGAACTCGAGCTCGGGTTCTGCCTCGAGTGCCGGCTCGAGCTCGAGCACTGCCGGCGCCTCGCCGGCGGCGTCAACCGGAACGTCATCGGCGTCGTCGTCCGGCCGTCCCTCATGGTGCGGCTCCAAGAAGATCACGCTCGCGCTCGCGGACGGCTTCGGTGACAACAACTGGCGCAAGGTAACCACCGGTGAGGCCCGCGCCGAGGCGGCGCTGTGCCCGAGCGTGACCAAGTTCGTCTACACCGACGGGCAGGGCAACACCCAGAAGGCGATCTCCGACATCCACGGCCTGGTGGCCCAGGGCGTCAACGCGATGGTGGTGTTCCCGGACGCCGGCCAGGCCGTGCTCCCGGCGATCCGGCAGGCGTACAAGGCCGGCGTGGTCACCGTTCCCTATCGGGTGTTCCCCGGCGGCCAGGCGGGCGTGGATTACAACTACTACATCTCGACCCAGTT
>Ga0213875_10002592_pt1 | contig 10761 bp, 12 predicted proteins | sample BarmaccomBMRX_R8_FD_160105 | JGI IMG/M metagenome (GOLD analysis project Ga0213875, IMG submission 160105) | Root-associated microbial communities from Barbacenia macrantha in rupestrian grasslands, the National Park of Serra do Cipo, Brazil - RX_R8 | ecosystem: Host-associated > Plants > Roots... | reverse complement strand
GATCGCCGTTGCCTACCGCTTCACGCCGGAGGTCAGGCCCCAGCCATGATTCGCGTCCTATTTGTGTGCCTGGGCAACATCTGCCGCTCGCCGATGGCCGAGGCCGTGTTCCGGCATCGGGTGAAACTGGCGGGGCTGGAAGATCAGATTGAGGCCGACTCGGCGGGCACGGGCGACTGGCACGTCGGCGAGCCGCCCCACCATGGGACGGCGCGCCTGCTCGCCGACAACCAGATTGAGTACGACCACTGCGCCCGGCAACTGACGGCGCGCGACCTGAACCACTTCGACTACATCATCACGATGGACGAGGCGAACCGGCGCGGCGTCGGACGGCTTGGAAAGGGCCGGGCCAGAGTCGCCGCGCTGCTGGACTACGCGCCTCACGCCAGAGTCGCCGAGGTCCCCGACCCGTACTACACCGGCAACTTCGAAGAAGTCTATCATCTGGTCAGCCAGGCGGCGGACGGCCTGCTCGCGGCCATCCGGGAGGAGCACGGCCTGTGAGTTCAGAAGAACCCCTCCCGGCGCTGTGCGCCACCCTCCCCGTCCCGGAGAGGGAACGAGACCTGCCGCCACTCATCCTCTCCCGCTTGCGGGGGAGGTGGCGAGCCTCAAGCGAGCCGGAGGGGGTTGCCCGCCATGAATCTGCCGATCGCTGTGCATGACGAACTTGCCGCCCAACTCGGCGGCCCATTACAGGCCACGCCCCTGACCGGCGGGGAGGTGAACCACGCCGCCCTCGTGGCCGGCGGCTCCGAACGTCTGGTCGTCAAGTGGAAGCCCGACGCGCCGCCCGGCCTTTTCGATGCCGAGGCCGACGGTCTGCGCCGCCTGCGCGCCACCGGGGTGATCCGCGTGCCGGAGGTGATCGCCTGGGACGATGCCGCCGACCCGCCCTGGCTGGCGCTGGAATACATCCCGACGGGCCAGCCCCGCGACCCCTACCAGTTCGCTCGCCGCTTTGCGGAGGCGCTGGCCGCCCTGCACCGCGACAATTCCGCGCCCGACGGGCGGTTCGGCCTGGACCGGGACAACTACCTGGGCAGCCAGCCCCAGCGCAACACGCCGACGGAGAATTGGGCCGACTTCTACCGGGATCATCGCCTGCGGCCCCAGATCGAACGGGCGCGCGGTCTGGGGTGGCTTCCCCCGGAGCGCGAGCGCCTGCTGGACGCGGTGACGGAGCAAATGGGGCGGCTGATGGAGGGATTCGTCCCCCGGCCCGTCCTCATCCACGGCGACCTGTGGAGCGGCAACTTTCTGGCGGCGGGCAACGAGCCCGTTCTCATAGACCCGGCCGTCTACTATGCCGAGCGCGAGGTGGAGATGGCCTACACGGAGTTGTTCGGCGGCTTCCCGCCCGGCTTCCACGCCGCCTACCAGACCGCCTATCCGCTGGACGACGGCTACGTGCGCCGCCGTCCCCTGCACACGCTTTATCCCCTGCTGATCCACGTCAACCACTTCGGCGAGACCTACGGCCCCGCCCTTGACCGCGCCTGCCGGCTGGCACTGTCGGCGTAGGGACCTGCCACCGTGCTTCGGACACCCCTGCCCCCAATGCTGGAGGAACCGGCGGGAAAGCGGCGACGGCCTGGCGCTGATGCCGCCGTTGCGAGTATAATACAGGCAGCACCGCCATCGGAGGACCATCATGACGACCACCGCCGCCCGTTCCCGCCTGACGCCGGAGCAAGTCGCCCAGTACCAGCGCGACGGCTACGTGCTCTTCCACCAGCCGGTCTTCGCGCTCGACAAGTTCCAGCGCCTCAAGGCCATCTTCGAGGAGGATTTGGCCCGCTACGGCGACGAGAATCTAGACACGATTCACTTCCGCGACGCGCGCCTGCTGGAGTTTTTGTTGTCTGACGAGGTTCTGGACCTGGTCGAGCCGGTGGTCGGCCCCGACATCGGCCTCTGGAGCAGCCACTTCATCTCCAAAGCGCCGCGCGTGGGCAAGGCGACCCCCTGGCACGAGGACTCGTCCTACTGGAACGGCCGCATTTCCACCATGGCGGGCATCTGCACCGTCTGGCTCGCCGTGGACGAGGCCACGCCGGAGAACGGCTGCATGAAGGTCATCCCCGGCTCCCAGCACAACGGCTTCTCCGAGTACGAGGCCGTGGACACCGCAGGCAACATCTTCCCGACCCAGATCAAGCCGGAGGCCATTGACGAAAATAAGGCTGTCTATTTCTCCTTGCAGCCCGACCAGTGCTCCTTGCACGAGGCGCGCATCATCCACGGCGCGGACCCGAACACGTCGGAGAAGCGCCGCGCCGGCTACACCATGCGCTACTTCCCGACCACCAGCAAGATCTTCCCGGAGAGGAACCCCGGCCACAAGCTCTGGCTGGCCCGCGGCGTGGACCACGCCGGCAACATCTACGAGAACGCTTGATCAGGCTGGCTTTTCTTGTAGTCGCCCCACAATTGCTCGAAGCGGGCGACGAGGCTTTCCAGCACGTCGAAGCCGCCCTGCCAGAAGTGCGGATCGTCCAGGTTGACGCCGACCTTGGCGACCAGTTCGGGCGGGGTCAGGCTGCCGCCGGCGCGGAGCATGGCGAGGTACTTGTCGGCAAATGCCGGCCCCTCGGCCTGCCATTGACGGAATAGGGACAGCACCAGCAGCTCGCCGAACGAGTAGGCATAGACGTAGAAGGGCGAGCCGGTGAAGTGGCCGATGTAGGACCACCAGAGTTTGTGCTCGTCGCCCAGCGTCACCGAGTCGCCGAACATCGCCTGGATCTCGGCCTGCCAGTAGCGGCCGAAGTCGTCGGCGCTTAACTCGCCCTGCGTGCGCCGATGAGCGTGGATGGCCTGCTCGAAGCGGTACATGGCCGTCTGGCGCGGGATGGTGGCGAACGCGCCCTCGATCTTCTCGGCGTACAGAGCGAGCCTGTCTTTCAAGGAAGCCTGCGCCTGCACCTTCTCAAAGACCAGCTGCTCGCCGAACGTGGAGGCGAGCTCGGCCAGCGGCAGCGTACCGTGGAAGTTGAGCAGGGTCTGCTCGCGGGAGAGCGAGGCGTGGACGCCGTGGCCGAGTTCGTGGGCGAGTGTCATCACGTCCTTCATGCGGCCCAGATAGTTCATGAAGACGTAGGGGTGCAGGTCGGGCGTGACATAAGAACAATATGCGCCGCCCTGCTTGCCCTTGCCGGGCGCGGCGTCAATCCAATTCTTATCGAAGAACTCGGCGGCGCGGCGCGCCATCTCCGGCGAGAAGGAGCCGAACGCCTCCAGGACAATTTTGTGCGCCTCCGGGAACGTGACGGTCTCATCGGCCTGGAACAGCGGGGCGTAGCGGTCGTAGTGGGTCAGCGCGTCCACGCCCAGAATCTCGCGCTTGACCCGGTAATAGCGGGCGACGAGGGGGTAGTTGCGGACGACGGTGTCCACGACCAGGTTGACCGTCTCCTCCGAAAGCTCATTGGACAGGTGCCGGGACTGGGCGGGCGTTTTGTAGCGTCGCAGCCGATCCTTGACGTTCTTCTCCTGCAGCAAGGTGTTGAAGACAAAGGTGGTGACGCGGCTGTGCTCTTGGAGGCCGGAGCTGAAGCTCTCGGCGGCCTTGCGCCGCACCTCCCGGTCCGGCGAGTAGAGCTTGGAGAGGACTTCCGGCTGGGTCAGTTCCTGGCCGTCCATATGAAAGACGGCGTTGGCGGTGACTTCATCAAAGAGGCGGTCCCAGGCGCGCCCGCCGGTGTTGGCGAGCTCCTCCATCAGCCGCTCCTCGGTCTCCGAGAGCAGGTGGTCCCGGTACAGGCGCGTGTTCTTGATGTAGTGCTTGTAGGGGGCGACGGCGGGATCGTCCAGCAGGGGCTGAAGGGTCTCATCGGGGACGGCGGCGAGCTCCAGGTCGAAGAACAGCAGCGGCAGGGCGAGCTCGGTGCCCTTCTCGCGCATCTTCTGCAGGAACGCGCCGCGTGCGGGGTCGCCGGTGTCGACCGAGAACAGCAGGGCGGCGTAGGAGCCGGGCTTGTCGGCCTGCTGCTGGATGCCTTCGTACTCGCGCAGGGCGGCGGCTAATGTGGCGGCGCTCAGGTCGGGCGCATTGATCTTGCCCTTGTAGAGCGCCTGGAACTTCTCGGCGCGGGCCTGGGCGTCGTCCAGCGCCTCGGTGATGCGCGGATCATCCATGCCGCTGTAAAGGTCGGCGAGGTTCCAGCGAACGTCGGTGGTCACTTCTTTCGTGGTGGTCATGGGGGCATTATACCCCCACCCCGGCCTGCCGCCGCCCCTCCCTCATAGGAATGAGGGAGGGGCCAGTCGCGGGAAGGTGCTGCCGCTTGTCTGGAGGCCGTGTGGGCGGCTAGGGACTGAATTGCTCGTTGCCGGCGGGGTACGCGGGCAGGTTGGCGGGGCCCACGGCGGCGTCCGTGTAGGAGCTCGCCCAGAAGTCGGGCGGGCCCTGGCTGTCGGGGACGGCGTTGGCGACCGGCTTGATGCCGTGCTTGATGTAGGCGACAATGGCCCACAGGTCCGAGTCCGACAGGTGCCGGAAGGACGGCCAGGGCATCGGCGGGGCCAGGTAGTGCGGCGTGGTCGGGAAGTTCCCCTGGCCCGGCGTCGTGGAAGTGATGGTCACATCCGGTGTCACACCGGGGTCGAGGCCGTACTTGAGGGCGTTGTAGACCTGGCGATCGGTGACGCCGCCGAGGCCGGTCGTGACGTCAGGGGTGAGGTTGGCCGCATAGGTCTCGAACGGGCCGATCTGGAACGAGCCCGGAGGGCCGCCGGCGGCCGGGCCGATGTAGCCCGCTAGCCAGTTCGGATCGGTCGGATCGTCCTTGCCACGATTGTGGCAGTCGGCACAACTGAGCGAGACGACGAGGGCACGACCCTGGGCCACCTGGTCCGCCGTCGCCTTGGCAGACGGCAACCCCGACGCGCTGGGAGAGCCGCCTCCGTTGAACGAGCCGCCGCCCCCGCCGCCGCAGCCGGCCAGCAGGGTCAGCCCCAGTAGCGCCGTCGCCGCGGTGCCGACGCCGAGCAGTTTCATGTGCGGGCGCGAGGCCCATTGCATCAACTGTTTCATGGCGTGTGTCTCCTTTCTCACAGCCATTATAAACATTTGGCGGCGAGCGAGCAATACCCTTTTAGGGTGATTTTCCGCGCCCCATTGACATTGTGAAAAAAGTTGCAAAGTCGGCGGGAAGTGGGTAAAATACATGCGGAGGCAGACCCATGGCGATCCTACAGCCCGCCCCGACTCAGAAGCGGAGTCCGGCGGCGCGGGGGGTACAGCAGACGAAGATCATCCTGGAGATGATCAAGTTCGAACACACGGTTTTCGCCCTGCCGTTTGCGCTGATGGCGGCGACGCTGGCGGGGCGCGGGCACTGGGGGCTGTTCTGGCACAAGATCGGGTGGGTGCTGCTGGCGATGATCGGGGCGCGCTCGGCGGCGATGGCCTTCAACCGGATCGTGGACCGCCGCTTTGACGCGCTCAACCCCCGGACGGCGAATCGGGCGCTCCCGACGGGACAACTGACCGTGCCGCAGGTGGTCGTCTTCACCCTCGTGTCGGCGGCCCTGCTGGTCTGGGCGGCGGCGATGCTGAACCCGCTGGCGCTCGCCCTGTCCCCGGTCGCCCTGGTCCTGGCGCTGGGGTACTCGTACACCAAACGGTTCACGGCGTTCTCGCACCTGTTCTTGGGACTGGCGCTGGCGGTCGCGCCGGTGGGGGCGTGGATCGCGCTGACGGGCCGGATTGACCCGCCGGCTCTCTGGCTGGGCGGGGCCGTCGTCTGCTGGCTGTTCGGCTTCGACATCCTCTACGCCCTGCAGGACACGGAGTTTGACCGGGCGCACGGTCTGCACTCGATGCCGGCGTGGCTGGGCAACGCCCGCGCTCTGGCCGTGTCGCGCCTGGCCCACGCGCTGATGATCGGCCTGCTGGCGATGGTCGGCGTCTCGGCACACCTGGGCGTGATTTACTCCATCGCCGTGGCGCTGGTGGCGGTCCTCATCGCCTACGAGCAGTCGCTGGTCAGGCCGGACGACCTCTCCAAGTTGGACGTGGCGTTCTTCACCCTGAACGGCTACGTCAGCGTCGGCCTGTTCCTGCTGACACTGCTGGACGTGCTGACGCGGGGGTAGTGGGCAACTTTCCTGACGCACCCGTGTCTCATCGGAGGACGCATGAGGGAGGGACAGCGATGCGGCGCGCGTTTCACATCGTTCCGGGGTCGGCGGCGGGGCGAGGGTTTCTGATTGGGCTGAGCGCGTTCTTGCTGGCCGTGTCCGCGGTTGAGGCTTACCTGGGGTTTACGTTGCCTCCCTCGGGTCAGGCGGGCCGGGTGTCCCTGCTCCTGGGCGCGCTGGTCGTTTTTTGCGTCGCCGGCCTGGTGCTGTATACCGCTGGGTCCATGCGCAACGTGCAGTTCCTCGTGTCAGCCGACGCCCTGCGCGTTGTGGGAGACCTGTTCGGCAGGACCATCCCCCGGTCCGTGCTGCGGGCGGGGGAGGGGCGCCTGGTGTCTTTGGAAGGGGCTTACCGCCCGGTGTGGAAGACGTGCGGGACGGGGTCGCCCGGCTACCTGGCGGGCTGGTTTCGGCTCGCAAACCGGGAGAAGGCCCTGCTGTTCGTGACGGACGCCACACGAATTGTTTACCTGCCGACCACGCAGGGCTACTCCGTGCTGCTGAGCGTGGCCGAGCCGGAGGAGTTTTTACGGGCACTCAGGGGATGAGCGGCATGAAACCGATTACGGTCTATCTTGACGGCGAATGTCCCCTGTGCGTCGCGGGGGCGGTGCGGTTTGCGAAATATGACACAGCGAACTCCGTGCGGTTTGTCAACCTGCACGAGCCGCAGTGGGCGGCGCGGGCGGCGGCGCGGTTCTCGCCGGATGACATGCACGAGGCCATGCGGGCGCGGATGCCGGACGGGACCTGGCGGACGGGGTGGTTCGCCTGGGCGGCCATCCTGTCGGCGATTCCCGCGTGGCACTGGCTGGGGCGGATGATGCGCCTGCCGGTCTTCTACGGCGTCGGCCCGGCGTTCTATCGCTGGGTGGCGGGGCATCGGCAGGAGATCTCCAGGGCGTTGCGCCTGCCGCCGCCGTGCGACGAGAACGGGGTCTGCCGGATCGCCTCGCGTCACCCGATCCTTGCGGAGAAGGACACGTCATGAGCATTGTCATCGGCAGCGTGCCGTACCTGAACGAGAAGCCGCTGACGCGGTGGTTCTACCATACCGAGGAGGGGCGGGCGTCGGGCATCGAGGTGGTGTACGCCGTGCCGTCGGCGCTGGCGCGGATGCTGGCGGCGGGGGAGATCGCGGCGGCGTTGGTGTCGTCGTTTGAGTATTTTCGGACGCCCGGCTATGCCATCGTCCCCGGCGTGTCCATTTCGGGGCAGGACCACATCGAGTCGGTGCGGGCCTTCTCGCGGCTGTCCTGGCGCAAGACGGAGTCGGTCGCGCTCGACACGTCCTCCCTGACCTCGGCGGCCCTGCTGAAGATCATCCTGGCCGAGCAGCAGGACTCGCATCCCGCGTACCTGCACCACGCGCCCGACCTGGAGGCGATGCTCAGGGCCGCCGACGCGGCGCTCCTGATCGGCGACAAGGGGTGGCTCGCCGACGATGCGGGACTGAACACCCTGGACCTGGGCCACGCCTGGCGGCGGCTGACCGGACTGCCGTTCGTCTACGCCGTCTGGCTGGGCCGCGCCGAACGCCTGACGCCGCACATCGTCGAGTCGCTGAGCCGGGCCAAAGAGTGGGGGCGGACCCAGATTGACGCCATCGCCGAGGAGGAGGCGTCCCGCCTGAACTGCCCCGCCCAATGGTGCCGTCATTACCTGTCCGAAGTCATGGATTACGAACTGGGCGAGGAGCACTGGCGGGCGCTGGAGACGTTCGGCGCGAAGGCGCGGGCGAACGGCCTGCTGCCGCACGCTCCTGAGGCAGCAGGAGTTCGCGTTCTTGGGGTATCATAGCCGCAGACTTTCCACTCAGGAGGTACACGCGATGCCACGCGACGACGAGTACGACGACACTCAGGACGACGCGCAGGGCGATTACGCCGCCGGCAGCGATTACTCGGACGGGCAGGACGGCGCGGACGCGCACCAGGCGATGGCGAACGCCGCGCCGGAGGAGGTGGACGCGCACCGGGGCCTGATCGACGAGGCCCTGGGGATGCTTCAGGGGCAGGGCGTCAATCCGCAGGCGCTGGCGAACCAGGCCGGCGTCGGCACCACCGACGCGGACCAGATGTCGCACGGCGACCTGATCAGCATGGCGCGCACATTGGCGCAGCAGCACCCGGAGGTGCTGCAGATGGTCGCCAGCCGCTTCCCGCAGGCGCAGGGCCTGCTCGGCTCGGTGCTGGGCGGTGGTGGAGGCCAGGCCCAGGACGGCGGCGGGCAGGGCGGCGGCATGTTCGGCGGGCTGCTGGGCAAGATATTCGGCGGCTAACGGGGGGGCGCTGGGCGCATTTTTGGGTACAGTGTCGCGCTCAACACCCACTCAAAGGAAATCATCACACAGATGCAGACGCTGATCGTGACCGGCGGCGCGGGGTTTATCGGCTCCAACTTTGTCCGGTACATGCTGAACAAGTACCCCGATTATCGGATCGTCGTGCTGGACGCGCTGACCTACGCGGGCAACCTGGACAACCTCGCCGATGTCTGGAAGAACCCGAACTTCTCGTTCTTCAAGGGCGACATCAACGACGCCGCCCTAGTGGACAACCTGGCGCAGAACGCCGACGCCATCGTCAACTTCGCCGCCGAGAGCCACAACGACCGCGCCATCCTGAACCCGCAGGCGGCGGTACAATCCAACTTCAACGGGGTCTGGACGCTTTTGGAGGCCGCGCGCAAGTTCAAACACGAGCGGTTCCACCATATTTCCACGGACGAGGTCTACGGGACCACGGACGGCATCTTCCGGGAGGGGGATCCGCTGGAGCCGAACCAGCCGTACTCGGCGGCGAAGGCCGGGGGCGAGCTGATGGTGCGGGCGTATCATCAGACGTTCGGCCTGCCGACGATCGTGACGCGCGGCTCCAACACGTTCGGTCCGTACCACTACCCGGAGAAGATCATCCCGCTGTTCATCACCAACCTGATTGACGACCAGCCCGTGCCGGTGTACGGCGACGGGATGCAGGTGCGGGACTGGATGTACGTGCTGGACCACTGCCGGGGCATTGACATCGCACTGCATCACGGCACGCCGGGCGAGGTCTACAACGTCGGCGGCGACAACGACCGGCCCAACATGGAGATCGTCACCCTGCTGCTCAAGTTCCTGAACAAGCCGGAGTCGCTGATCCGCCACGTCAAGGACCGCCCCGGCCACGACCGGCGCTACTCGCTGGACGTGTCCAAGATGGGGGGCCTGGGTTATCGGCCGGAGAAGGAGCGCTTTGAGGAGCGGCTGAAGGAGACCGTGGACTGGTACGTCGCCAATGAGGCGTGGTGGCGCAAGATCAAGGAGAAGCAGGCGGAGTACCAGGCGTTCATGAACCAGTGGTATGCCGAGCGCAAGTGACGCCCCCCCCGCCCCCAATGCTGGGGGAGCCGGAAAGGGGGAGCCGCGTGTGCTGTTCGTCGCCACGTCGGGGGGAGAGGGGGGCATCGAGCGGTATTCCGTCCGGTTGGCGGCGCTGCTGCGGGCGCGGGGCGTGCCGGTGACATACGCCGTGCGGCCCGGCGGCTTTCTGGAAGGGCTGTGCGCGGCGCACGGGATACCTACTCTCCCCTGGCGAGTGCGTAACAGCGGCGACGTGAGAGCGTCTTTCGCGCTGGCGCGGCTGCTCCGGGAACATGCGATTGACATTGTGCATGTCCATTCGCGGCGGGACTACGTGCCGGCGGTACTGGGCGCGGCGCTGCGGCGGCCCCGCCCGCGCCTGCTGCTGCACGCGCACCTGATCCGGCGGCTGGGGGAGCCGCCGCGCTTGGCGGGGCGTTTTTTTCAGTGGGGCGCTAGCGGGGTGATCGCCGTCTCCGAGGCGGTGCGGGCGCGTCTGCTGTCGGAGCACGGCTTCCCACCGGGGTTCGTGCATCTGCTGCCCAACGGCGTGGATGCGGCGGCGTTCGCGGCGGCGGATGGGGCGGCGCAGCGGCGGGCCTGGGGCGTCCCGGCGGACGCTCTCGTGATCGGCATGATGGGGCGACTGAACGCGAAGGGTCAGGCGCGGCTGCTGACCGTCGCGCCGGAGATATTGGCGGCCTTCCCGGACATCTGGCTCGTGCTGGCCGGGCCGGAGGGCGAGGCGGGCGACCGCCGGCGGCTGATGGACCAGGCGAAGGCATTGGACATCGGAGAGCGTGTTGTCTTGCCGGGCATGATTGAAGACGTTCCGGCCACGATGGCGGGGTTTGACCTGCTGGCGCACCTGCCGACCGACGAGTCGTTCGGACTGGCTTTGGCCGAGGCGATGGCGGCGGGTCTGCCGACGGTGGCGACGGACATCGGCGGCTGCCGCGAGGTGGTGCAGGACGGCGTCACCGGGACTCTGGTTCCCCCGGACGATGCACGGGCGCTGGCGTCGGCGCTGACCCGCCTGCTGAGTTGCCCGGAGGAGCGCGGGCGCATGGGCGCGGCGGGCCGCCGGCGGGTCCTGGACGAGTTCTCCCTGGACCGGCAGGTGGAGCGCCTGCACGATCTGTACCTGCGTATCTGAAGATGTCCCCCACCCTCACGAAAACCTCCCCGACGACTTGGACGCCGGTGCCGATCTTGATGTATCACGCGGTCGAGAGCGCGCCGCGCCCGCCCAAGTACAAGCACTT
>Ga0213875_10002591_pt1 | contig 10761 bp, 9 predicted proteins | sample BarmaccomBMRX_R8_FD_160105 | JGI IMG/M metagenome (GOLD analysis project Ga0213875, IMG submission 160105) | Root-associated microbial communities from Barbacenia macrantha in rupestrian grasslands, the National Park of Serra do Cipo, Brazil - RX_R8 | ecosystem: Host-associated > Plants > Roots... | reverse complement strand
GCTAAGCCATTGATCACTCCCCCCCATATCGGTGAGTGTGCTAGCACCGAAACCGGGTACGACAATCACCACCGGTTTAGCGGGGGTCGCGGATAATGCTGTTCTGATCAGGAGAGCGTCCGCTCCGCCACCTCCGGTGTCGAGTACGCCCGTGGGCGACGTCGTGGTTCCTGTCGGCGTTCCGACCGTTCCGGATGGGGAGCCGGTAATACCAAGCGATGTTATCGTTGGTGTGGGCGTTCCCGTGGTCCCAACGACATTCTGCCAAGTTCCCGTGTTGTTGAGAGCCGATCCGGCGGCAAGTATCCCGCCCGCCGTATCGACGGAACTGCCCCCTAACGTCACACTCCCGTTTCCTCCCCAGATGCGACTTACGGGCGAGCCTCCAGATGCGAGCAGGTTTCCAAAAGGATCATATTGTAAAAGCATTGCGCTCGAAATACCACCGAGGAAACTCTGCGTTGTTCCTGTTACCACCAAGTTTCCGACTTCGTCAAACACCAGTCCTCCTGAAGATTCCCAGCCACTTCCGCCCCATGAGGTTGCCCAGAGCAGATTTCCGTTGGCATCGAGCTTGAATAAGTCGGCGTCGAAGTTGCATGTAGCGAAATTCGAGCTCTGGCATACTGACGCACGGTGCGCGGCTAGGTAGATATCTCCGCTAGAATCGAACCGGACCACTTTTGACCCACCGGCTTCATCTTCGGCGCCCGTTACGATGTTCTTATTCCAAAGCGAGCGTCCTTCATTGTCGAATTTCACCAAGAGAATGGAATTGTGATTCGGGTAGACGCTATAATCCCAACTGGTTCCCGCCAGGATCACGTCGCCGCTCTTGTCCACATCGATGGAATACCCAGAATCGTAGGTGGCGGGGCCCTTGTAGGAGTAAGCGGCGAGAAGTGACCCACTGGAACTAAATTTCAAAACGACGGCACAATTCCCATTGCTGTAGCTCTCAGCCGCTACATACAGATTGCCGCCGCTATCAAGGGCCGTGTCATAGCCCACGTCAAAGCTCTAACCTCCCCAGGTCCTGCTCCAAAGTAGGTTTCCCGAGCGGTCGAATTTCAGGATCAGGGCATCATACCAGCCGGCTCCAAAGCTGTCTGTTGAACCGACCACATAGACATTCCCGAGGCCGTCTACAGCCACACTGTTACCACTTTCGTTGCCGGGACCACCCCAGGTGCGACTCCACACCAACGAACCTGAAGAGTCGTATTTCAGGAGAAGAACATCCACACCCCCAGCGCCAAAGCTTGAGGTCGAGCCCGTCGCATAGATCGCTCCGCTTGCAGGATCCACCGCGATACCACTCACGGAATCGGCGCTGGCGCCTCCCCAGGTATGTGCCCAGTCCTGACCAAGCGCAGTTGCGCTGCTCATCGTCATCGCTATAACAAAAACGGCGAAGAATCTAGCCACCAATCCGGACGAACTCGGCGTTACCCACTTCTGGGCCGCGTTCAATGACAAAACTGGTCTCATCACGCTTCTCTTTTCGCTTTTCCTGCCTCGCTGTGCAAGTGTCATAATGCGACATAACTTGACATGCAGGCGGAAACCGCTAACAAACGGTCCCGAAGTGGAACTGATAGTACCCCGCTGCCGCTGCATAGTGCCTCACGCGACGAGCCTTCCTCAAGACCCGAGGAAGACCGCCTGGAATCCTGGAAGGAAATTGCCGCATTCATCCAGCGCGACGAACGGACCGCCATGCGTTGGGCGAAGGAACTCGGCATGCCGGTCCGACGGACTCCCGGAAGTAAGCGGAGCCGCATCTTCGCGTCCCGGGAGGAAATCTCCAAGTGGCGTCTCGGACGTGTGGAACCATCTTCGGTGCCCGTTGCAGGGCTCCCCAGGGCATGGTCCCGCAAACGTTTGGTTGCAGGCACCGTTGGACTATGTTCGGTCGCGCTGCTTGCGGCAGTTGGGGTTGCGATTTGGCATGCATTCCAGCCACACCCCCAACCCGCACGAGTCAGCTTCAGAGAACGTTCTATCGAGGTGCTCGATGCCCGAGGCAATCGGGTATGGACCTATGACTTCGGCCGGAATATCGATCTGTCAGCTTTAGATGGACCAAGAGGAATCGAGGATTTTGTCCGGATAGCTGATCTGCGGGATGACGGGAGCCGGGAAGTTTTGGTTGCCGCACCATTCCGTCTTGGCAATAATCCGAGTGACCCGCCAGACCTGGAGGTCGATTGCTTTTCACAAACCGGCAAACGTCTTTGGAAGTATCTTCCACGGGAGAAATTCCGCTTCGGGACTCATGAACTGCAGGGGCCTTGGTACTCCGAAGCGATTCTGATTTCCGATCGAAGTCCAGTGCATACGATCTGGATTGCGTTTAGCCATGACGTATGGGGCAACTCCTACGTCGTAAGTCTCGAGCCGATTGACGGCCGTGCGGCGGTCCGATATGTGAATACCGGGGTAATTCATAGCCTGTATGAGCTCTCCACTCCTCGCGCCGTATACCTGCTCGTGGGTGGGTTCAACAACGAGCATGACGGCGGAAGTCTTGCGATAATCGACGAACGCAAAGCATTTGCCGCCTCACCGCAAACCGCCGGTACGCGACATAAATGCTTAAGTTGCCCGCAAGGTTCCCCCGACTATTATTTCGTGCTGCCGCGGTCGGAATTGAACCAATTCCGGAAAGTCTACGAAAACGCCGTATCGAGTATCCATGTCGAAGAAGAAGAAGTTACTGTTCGCACGCAGGAATTAGGTCCGCGAGAAGACGGGGTGGCGAGGTTATTCCTGTTCCGTGCGGCGGATACGCTTCGCCCAAGCTCAGTGAGATACGATTCTAGTTATGACATGCTGCACCGAGAACTCGAAAAGGCGCATCTCGTAGGCCACAGCCTGGAGACCTGCCCTGAACGCCTTCATCCGTTCCCCATCAGGATGTGGACACCTTCTACAGGTTGGACAGAGGTTCATCTGCCACCGAGGCCGTTTAACCAGTAAAGATGTTGGACTCGCTTTCGGATCGAGAATCTAAGAGCGTGCCGATTATGGCTGCGCCAGGGGATTAAATCAAGATCGTTTCGGTAACGCCCGCACTGCGCCGGTCGAAATGCCTCCATCGACTAGCAGTGTTTGCCCGGTAATATAGCGGCTCGATTCCGAGGCGAGGAAGACAACGGCGGAATCGAGATCGCCCGGTTGTCCTGGGCGCTTCAGAGGGATGCGATCCGTTAGATACCCGACCCAGTCTTGGTCTTCGTACATGACCTTGTTCTGCTCAGTTCGGAACCATCCGGGGGCCAGGCAGTTGACCGTAACTCCGTGCTTTCCCCAATCGTCGGCAAGACTCATGGTCAATTGCTTGATGCCGCCTCGGCTCGCGCCGTAGGGCGCCAGGCCTGCATAGCCGTTTACGCTGGTAACTGAACCGATATTGACAATTCGCCCGTAGCCGCGTGGAATCATACGCCGCGCGACGGCCTGGGCAACGAAAAAGCTTCCGCGTAGATTGGTCTCGAGAATCGCGTTCCAATCGTCCCAGGTCACGTCGAGCGCCGGTTTGCGGATATTCATTCCGGCATTGTTTACCAGAATGTCGATGTGCCCGTAGGCCTGTTCCGCTTCGGCAGCCATGCGTTCAATGCTCTGAAGATCTCGAACGTCGAGCGCGAGGGGCAGGGCGCGTCTTCCCAAACTTTTGATTTCCGCCTCAAACTGGGCCAGACTCTCACGCGTGCGGCTGGTAAGGACAAGATCTGTCCCAGCGTTCGCGAGGGCACGCGCAAACTGCTGGCCGAGGCCCCTGCTTGTGCCGGTCACGATTGCCACACGGCCGGAGAGATCAAAGAGTGGCGCGCTCATGAGCGTTCGCTCGGCGTAAGGATTACTTTCATCAAATTGGCTTCGCGCGCGTGCAGCCGTTCGAACCATTGCGGTCCTTCTTCGAGAGGAGCAACCATGCTAATGAGCGGCTTCACGTTCACCGCGCCTCGCGCGAGCATGTCAATGCATTGTGGATATTCTCCGGCGGAGGCGGCAGAACCTTGCAGCCGGATCTGGCGACTCACAACGATTTGCAACGGAATCTCGGCAGTCGGGACTACGTTGCCGATCAGCACCACCGAGCCTCCTTTTCGGACACTTTCGACCGCAGTTTTGATCGTGGCCGAACTGCCGACTGCCTCAAGCGCCACATCGACGCCGCCTTCCGGCGCGAGCCGTTGCATCTCAGGCTGAATATCGGCCGTCTTGCCGTTGATGGTAGCGGTGGCGCCGAGCTGTTGCGCGAGTTGTAATCGCGATTCGTCGATATCGACGACATAGATGCGGGAACAATGTGCTTCTCGCAGGGCTTGCAGCACGAGCAGCCCGATCATGCCGGCTCCCACCACCAACGCCGTTCCGTTTTCAGGAACATTGGCGAGCGAGACAGCGTGAACCGCAACGGCCAGAGGCTCCACCATTGCAGCCTCTGGAAAAGCAATATTGGACGGCAGCGCGTGAACGATGCGATCGGGCACGACCAGGTATTCCGCGAAGGCTCCAGCGCGCCGGTACTCGGGCGTCGAGACACCCAGCACTTGCCGGCGGTCACACAGATTCACTTCGCCTCGACTGCAATAGTCACAGACCCCACAGTAGACTGTGGAATCGAAGGTGATGGGCTCGCCTTCGCGAGCGCCGCTTACCTCAGGCCCCACAGCTGCGATGGTGCCGGCAGCTTCGTGTCCCATGACAATGGGAGGAATGCGCCGGCCGGATCCGCCATCGTATCCATGCACATCGCTGCCGCAAATGCCGCAGGCCTGGACTCGAACGAGAACCTCGCCGGGGCCGGGCCGCGGCATGGGAAGATCTACGATTTCGAGACGACTGTACTCGGAAAGCAGCAGAGCCTTCATGCTTGAATCGTAGCGAAACGGTGGTTCGGTATTCCTCGATTTTTTGTATAGGGTTCATTCGTTTGTAATGTATGCTTAACAATGGTTCAGTAAAGGCGAACTCGAATGGATCCCCGCGTTTGCCAGGCGTGCGGAGGGAGAATCCGGCGTTCTCGCCGCACAATATCGGAGCGGTTCCTGTATGTTGCTGCTTTCCGCTGTGAGGACTGCAAGGTCCGTTCCCGCATCTCCTTTTGGGACCGGGTAAGGCGAGCGCGTTTTGTGTCCTGTCCGCAATGCGGCCGGACGGATTTAACGATTATGGCGAAGAGAGATCGCGTAGACCGTTTCAGCAAGCATCCAATTCGGCTCTTGCAGGGGTTGTTTGGCGCAAGGCTGCACCATTGCTGGTCGTGCCGGTTGCAATTCTATGATCTTCGGCCGCGATTCAAGAGCGACTGAAAGAGGCACGGACGGAGTACAAGGAGAGATATGATAACCGTGGTAGCAACCACCCCGGTTGCCTCGAACCAGAGACCTGGGGCCCCAGGACGGGACAGACAACCGGGGCTTTAAACTGCACGTAACGGCGCGTCGGGATTCGTGTGATCCTGCAGGTCTTCGCTGAAGACGAACAGTTCGCGCTGATCCCAATAAACAGTGACAAGGCCGCTTTGACGAGAAAGGACGTCGTCAACGGTCAAAACGGCGTCCTTCGGAATCTTCACGAACCCTTTCTGCTGGCCGGGAGTACCCACGCCCAGAAAGGGTACGGTGACACGACGCCGGTACAGCATAAAGGGCTCAATTTTCATCCGGTAAGTTCTAACTTAATCGCAATGCGCCGTCAGCACAACTGGGATGATGCCTAATCAATGGGCGTCAGCTCTGGAGAGTCCTATTTTGGCTCTGAAGTGGCTGGACTCGTCGTCGGCGCCGCTTGAGGGGCTGGATTGTTACCTGCGGACTTAGTCTTCCAATCATCTGCTGTGGCGGCGTTACCGACCGCATTCTTTTGCAGGTCTTTCGCGACGTCTTCCTTTACTGCGCGGTCGGCTTGTTTTGCGGCTGCATGGGTGCCATCGCCGAATTGAACAACCCGGACCCGCACCGGGCGACTCCCGAACTTGCGGCAAGCTTTCGTGCTGGCCACGTAAAGATCTAACTTGCGGCCCTCGATTTTCATTCCCGTGTCTGCCACCACGTACTCGCCTGAATAGCGGCCCGCATGTCGAATTTTGATCCGGCTGCCGATGGGGAGTATTGATGGGTCGGCCGCGACTACGTGCCGATGCGTATACTGCCCCGAAGCTGTTATTCCTTGCACCGAATAAGCAGTTGCCATGAAAAGTCCATCGACCTCGTTGTCTGCGGTCGCGGGGCGGGAGAAAAGAAAAAGTAGAAGGGCGACGCTCAAAGCGCTCCACCCCGATCCCAAGAGAAGAAATCGATTCGTTCCCATAGATCCTCGATATTTCTTATTGCTTAGCCGTAACGTGGCTGTGCCAAACACCCCACGAACCATCGTCGCGGGTTTTCAGTTTGATCGTGTAATCTGACGAATGACCGTTTTCAAATGATACGGTGAATCGGCAATTATAATCGCTGCCGTCCGGTTGGCAGTCTCCGCTGACGCGTTTAGCTTTTCCGTTTCGGCGCACGTCGTTTTCGGTGGTCGCCATCCAGTCCTCTTGGGTGACACCGTCGTTGAAACCCGGGACAGTTTCTGCCCATGCGGTCTGGAAGTAGCCCGAGGTGCGTTCGCGAATGAATCGTTCTGCGACTGTAAGTGGGGAGGGTCGAGGATGAGGATGACGAGTCAACAGCCAGACCGCGATGATCAGCACGATTACCCCAACAGCGCCGATAGCGACCCATCGGACTGAATTGCTCCGTTCGGTAGGCCTCTCAAATGAGACAACGGGCGGCGGGACTGGCGAAAAATGTGGCGTACTGTCGGGAGGAGGCGCTGGACTGGGTTCGGTCGTAGGTTCATCCGTTTGCGTCTTAGGCGCTATTGGTTTTGCGGGAGCATTACGCACTTCGGTCTTTTCCGCTGGATAACTCGCGCTTTCCCGCACTACGTTGACCAGACGGGCGAGCGCGGAGTCGAACTGACCGCCAAAAGCGTCGAGCCATTGGATATTTCCCAGGAAATAGAGCAGCTCAGCGGGAGGCTGAACGTCTTCTATTCGGAACGTAATGATCGGAAGGCCCGCTCGATCGGCGATCTCTGCCTCACGTGAAATCTGGCGCGCATTTTTCGAATTAGAGGATAAAACCAGCACGAACGACTTTGACCGCTGCAGTCCGTCCACGATGGCCGCGGCCCATTCGCGGCCGATACCGATATCGCGCGGCGCAATCCAGCAGGAGATATTTTCACGCTCTAGAGCTGCGCACAGACGGGTCGCGACTTCCTTGTCTTCGGTTTTGTAGCTGATGAAAACGTCGCGAGCCAATGCAAGTGAATTATATGGCATTCAGGTGGTATCGTTTCGCTTGAGGGTATTGATTGGATTGAAAGGCCTGGCGGGACTCGTGCTGCTTTGCGCCTGCGTTCAGGCAGAATCGCCTCCCGCATGGACGGTTGCGAAGAGCGACCATTTCGAAATTTACTCGCAAGCGGGCGGCGATGCGGCGCGCTCGGCTTTGATTTGGTTTGAAGAACTCCGCGCGTTTTTTCAGCAAACCGGAGTGGATTTGGATGAGCGGCAGCCCATTCGCGTCATCGCATTCCGTTCTGCAAAAGAATACAACGCATACCGGCTGCGTCCCACTGCCGATGCTTACTATGTGGGCACCGAAAGCCGCGACTACATCGTGATGCCGGCGCTTGGCGCGGACCGCTTCCGCGTGGCAGCGCACGAATACGCGCACGCGATGATGCACGCCGCGGGTTTGAAGTTTCCTCTCTGGCTTGGAGAAGGAATCGCTGAGTTCTTTTCCACCATTCGCATCGGCGCTCAGGGTTGCGAGATCGGCGGCGAATTGCCCGCGCACTCTCAAGTTCTGCAGCGTCGCGCTTGGGTTCCGCTGGCGGATTTGTTCGCGCTTTCGGAGAAATCTCCATTTCTCGAGAGCCGCGAGAACTCTTCAGTTTTTTATGCCGAAAGCTGGATGATCACCGAAATGCTGGTGTTATCGCCGGCGTACAGCTCTCGCCTTTCGGACCTTTTCGCGGCGCTGAAGTCCGGCGCCCCGGGGGTGCAAGCGCTTCCGAGCGTCTATGGCAAGCCGTTGAATAGGATCGCCCGCGATGCGCAGCTATGGGCGGTTAAACGCAATGCTCAACCTGTGAAATTGCCCGGCGTGAGCATGGACGACGTTGCAGTCACGACTTCCGCGCTATCGCCGTTTGCCGCGCGATCTTTGATTGCGGAGCTGATTCTTGCTACAGGCGAGTTGGACCGGGCCGAAACCCTGTATCGCGATCTAGAGCGGGAGTCACCGGAGAACGGAGGCGTCTGGGCCGCGCTCGGCACGATCGCCATTCGCAAAGGGGACCGCGAGAGCGCCTTGCAGCACTGGAGGCAGGCACTTCAAATGGGCGTCGATGATGCTTCTCTGTGTTTCCGGTACGCGGTACTCGCCGAAGAAGCTGGGCTGCCCGCGAACGAGATTCGCGCCGCATTGGAAAGAGCTATTGAACTGAACCCGAACTTTGACGATGCACGCTACAGATTGGCGCTACTCGAAAACAATACTGGGGATTATCAGACCGCTTTGGGCCATTTTCAGGCGATGCGTCACGTGAATCCCGCGAGAGCCTACGGGTACTGGAGCGCGATGGCTTACGCGCTCGATGAGTTGGGCAGGCGCGAGGACGCGCAGGCGGCAGCGCAGAAAGCAACCGTCTACGCCGCCACTCCCAGCGAGCGCGAGCATGCAGCCCAACTTGCCTATGTGGCGCAAACGGATGTTGCGGTTCAGTTTTCGCGCGATGCCAATGGACGTACGCAACTGATCACCAGGCGCGTGCCGCACGGGACGACGGATTGGAATCCTTTCATCGAGCCGGGGGATGAAATTCGCCGGGCCGAGGGACAGCTTCGCAGCATCGATTGCCAGGAGAACAAGGTGACAGGCGTTTCTATACAAGCCGCCGACGAACAATTGAATCTTTCGATTCCGGATCCCTTGCAAGTTTTGATGCGCAACGCGCCTAACGAATTCACTTGTGGCGCGCAATCGGGCGTTACCGTGCTGGTACAGTTTGCAATTTCTAAGTCGCAAGCCGGAAATGTCAACGGGATTTTGAGGAGCATGGAATTCCGGTGAAGTTCCCAGCAATCGCCCTGTTCCTCTACTGTTCTTTATCCATCGCGCAGCCAGCCGCAACCATTCAGGAGTTGGAGGCTTCTGCGCGCCAGCATCTTGCGGCGCGCGATGCAAATGCCGCTCTAGCCGACTACCAAAAGCTGGCACAGCTTGTTCCCACCTCTGCTGTTTACCAGGACGAGATCGGTTTCCTACTCGCTGCGACGAATCGCACGTCTGAGGCCGTAACTTATTTGAGACGCGCTACCGAACTCGATCCGAAGATGGCGCAGGCCTGGTACCATCTCGGGATTGCGCTTTTTCTGGTTCGGCAGACTGATTCTGCAGTGCGAGACCTGCAGAAAGCCGTTGCGCTCGCGCCGGGTCACGCCGACTATCGGTTTCGCCTAGGCGTCGCGTATAACGACACAAGGCATTACTCCGAAGCTATTCCCGAGCTACAGAAAGCGGCGCAGCAACTCTCGTCGAATGCCGCGGTTTGGGAGGCTCTAGGGCTTGCATTCGAGCAGCAAAAAAGATTCCGGGATGCCCGTGACGCCTACCGGCGCGCTCTCGCGCTCGATCCTGGTAATGATGCAGTTCGCAATGACTATGGATATGTGCTCGTCAATGCGGGGGATCCGACAGGCGGGTTGAAGGAATTTCGCGCGATCTTGGCGCGCGACCCCCACAACGTTCGTGTGCAGGTCAACGTGGGTTACGCCTACATAGGAGCCGGAGATTACAAAGAAGCAATTAAGCAGCTTTCTGAGGTTGTGAAGATTCATCCAGAAGCCGGCGATGCGCATTATGATTTGGGCATCGCGTACAAAGAATCCGACGATTTGACCCATGCAAAAGCAGAGCTGCAGAAAGCAGTAAAACTGGAACCGGCACTTGCCGAAGCACACTACGTTCTGGCTACGACGCTGGTGGACCTCAGCGAGACAGACAGCGCGATTGCTGAGTTGCGCGCTGCGGTCGAGCAGCGGCCCGATTACGTGGACGCCTGGTTCGAGCTCGGAACAATTCTCAAACAGCAGGGTGATGTGGACGGCGCAATCGACGCGTTGCGGCACTCGGTCGCGCTGGATGGCAAAGATGCTGGCGCCTTCAATACTCTCGGACTACTTCTGCGGCGCAAAGGCGATTCTGAAGGAGCCAAGCAAGCCTTTGCAAAAGCGGCTGAAATCAGGGAAGCCGAAGAGCAGGAGAAAGAGAAGAAGTTGCGGCAGGGCGCGGCGCGAATGTCCAAGTAGTTTTTGGCGTTATGACCCAGTCTCTCTCTCGTTTTAGGATCATAGTTCGTTTGGTGACGTTCTGGACGAGCTCTGTTTTCGCGGGCCAATCTTGCACGCGATATGCGCGATGATTGAGAATTTGGAAACCCAACTTCCCGGCCGACTCCCATTCCCGAGAGTCGGCCCTATGAATCGTTTGCTTAAACTTCTGCTCGCTTCAACCTGCGTTTGCGCCGGGCCGTTATTTGCGCAAACGACCGCGAGTGTCGATCAAAGGCTGAACGTATTGGATGCGGCGGCGAAAACCGCTCAGCTCTCCGGCGACAACGCCTGGATGCTGACCAGCGCGGCTCTGGTCCTCATGATGACGGGCCCGGGATTGGCTCTTTTCTACGGCG
>Ga0213875_10002590_pt1 | contig 10762 bp, 11 predicted proteins | sample BarmaccomBMRX_R8_FD_160105 | JGI IMG/M metagenome (GOLD analysis project Ga0213875, IMG submission 160105) | Root-associated microbial communities from Barbacenia macrantha in rupestrian grasslands, the National Park of Serra do Cipo, Brazil - RX_R8 | ecosystem: Host-associated > Plants > Roots... | reverse complement strand
CGATCCGTTATCGATCGACTTCGAGTAAGTGTAGGAACCCTGCACCTGAAAACCACCTGAGAAGCGCCGATTCAAGCTGACTTGCAGCGAGTTGTAATGCGAGTGGCCGGCCGGGAACTTTTCGCTGAGAGCGCCTACAGCGCCACTGCCGTTGAGCCGTCCGGTTTGCGGGATCTGAACGCCTCCGCTCGGTGACAGCGTAACGTCGAACACCGGATTGGCGGCGGTTCCGGACGCCAGCAGAGCGGGGTTCACGTCGCGACTCTGCACCAGGTGCACTCCTTGCGATCCAACGTATCCAACCGTCAGAACATTTCCTCTACCCAGGTCCCGCTGGATGTTGAAGTTGTATTGAATCATGTAGGGTGTGGTTCCGAATGCATAGGCAGTGCCTTCCACTTGGCTGGCCTGCGGAGGCAGCAGTCCCGCGCCGGCGAAAGGAACGGGGTAGTTCGGCGATAACTGCACGCCTATCGCAAACGGCGGATTTAGCCAATAGCCTGGATCGTACAGCCTCGGCAAAATGATGTCATGAAATATTCCGAAGCCGGCGCGAATGGAGGTCTTGTGATCGGCAAACGGATCATAGGCGGCGCCAATTCGCGGATTGAAGTTCTTAGCGGATGGGTTGGTTTGGAAAGGATGCGTCACCGGCTGAAAACCGCCAAAGGGAGGATCGATGAATGCTGTCATCTGGTGCCGCACTTCTATTGGGTTGCTCTCGAATTCGTAGCGCAGGCCCATGTTCAGAGTAAGCTTCGAAGTAACCTTCCAATCGTCCTGAATATAGGGCGTGAAGAAGTTGATGCGAAAATCCTTGTAAGCATCGTCTTGATTCGGAAGAGCGGACACAACCGTCACTGCCGTTCCCTGCAGGAAAGATTGGAGACTCGGAAACGTCCACTGTCCGCCCCACAAGAACGGGGCGTACGTGTTGTCGTAGTCGCGCTCGCCTGTTATGCCAAATTTGAGGTTGTGGGATCCCTTGGTCCAGAACAAATCGTCACCCAGACTGAATTTGTTTTGCGGAAGCCCGAACGGGAGCAATTGTTGAGCGCCAATGGTGCTCAGCACACCGCCGGTTAGAGTAACGGTTCCATTGATGCGGCCCGGGAAAAATTGAAGCGGAGGCGTGGACCCGGTGACAGCCGCGGAATCGTCCGGCCGCACAAAACTCACGCGAGCCAGATTGATAATCGTTGCCGAAACTATATGTTTTTCTTCGACGGTGGCGTAGTGATTGGCCGTGATGTCTGTTTCCGGCCAGAGTGGGATACTGGATCCCGAAAAAGGCTCCGTCAGGGACGCCGTGTCCCGCACATAACGAGCAAACAAAGAATCCTTGTCCGAAAAAATGTAATCGAAGCGGCCCAGGAAATAGTTTTCACTTCCCGGTTGACTTGCGACCGAGGTGTAAGTTCCCACGCCCCCGCCAATCTCATTCTGCGCCACCGGGTACAGAGCCAGAGTAGACGCGATGTTGGGCGCAACCCCCACGTTCAAAAGAGTTCCGTTCGGGCCGATGGGCAACAGGCCGTTGTGGGCGTTGGCGTCCGGAACAAAAGAAACCTCGGTTTCCCCGAGACTCTGCCGAAGACCTTCATAGTTCACGAAGAAAAAAGCCTTGTCCTTCTTGATCGGACCACCTATTGTCCCGCCAAACTGATTTCGCCGGAAAGGTGCGATGTTTTTGGGGTCGAAGAAATTACGCGCATCGAGATCGCTATTGCGAAGGAACTCATACGCCGAGCCGTGGAACGAGTTGGATCCCGATTTGGTTACCGCGTTGATCACCGCACCGTTGCCGCCGAATTGCGCGCTGTACGTATTCGTCAGGGTCTGGAACTCGGCGATAGCATCCACACCGAGCTGCGTTCCCAAAGCGCCGGAGCCGGTTCCGTGGTTCCAGAATCCCGCAATGTCAACGTCGTCGAGAAGATAACCTGTACCCTCGGGCCGGGAGCCGGCGATCGAAAAATTTTCGGTTTTTCCATAAAAAGAGCCCCCGAAGGCCGGCGTGGATTGGACTCCGGGCGCGAGCGTAATTAGTTGTCCGAAATTGCGCCCATTCAGGGGTAATTCGCGCATCTGGGTCTGCTCGACGAGCGCGCCGACGGCGGTCGACTGCGTATCCACCTGCGAAACCTGGGCCTCCACCGTGACAGTCTCCTGCGCTTGCCCCACACGCAGCACAAAATCCAGCACGTTTTGACCTCCGACCGCCAGAGTGATGCCGGAACGGACGAAGTTCTGGAAACCTGCCTTGGATGCCTGCACTTCATAATCGCCGATGCTTAAATCCGGCAAGCGATACCGTCCCTGCGTGTCAGTGCTGGTGGTCTCGGTGATTCCGGATTGAATATTCCTGGCCTGAATCGTAGCGTCCGGAATTACCGCGTTAGACGAATCGGTGACCGTTCCTGAAATCGAGGCGTTGGTACCCTGCGCGTTCAGATAGAGACTTCCAAGAATGGCGAACATTAACCATGCGCTCGCGGCATAGGCGAAGGTGCGTCGAGGACCTCCAATATGGGTTGCCATGTTGACTCAGCTCCTTTACTTTCTTTGCGATTTGAGTGGAAGCTAGATCTAGCCCCCAATTGACATAGGCGGGAAATCGAGTGGATACTTCGATCGTCGGGTTCGAGTCCTGGTAGTACGTACCGTATCCTGTTTTGGAATGACGTTACTCGAAAGACGAGAGTGAATCTTACAGAAAATTACGTTGTGTAACAGAATCATGACCTCCGGCCGCAGTGGGAGCTTGGGCAAGTCTTACAGCCGACAATCGAAACGACATTCCCTGGGAATATCGCCGGAACGTGTCAAAAGTCAGTCAAAACTTATAGAAGTTGCCAGACGCGCTTAAGGTCAGCGCAATTAATGCCGGAAGGCGCCATTAATTAGACTTTTGTTCGTCCTGTGTCCTGAGGACCCTTGACAACCTATTAACTCCAATCCTATCATAGGGTTTGCTCCCTCGGTTGGGGGCTGCGGCAATCGCGGTCCGGATGGGCCACGCTACGCGCACGTTCGTCGTCAGGGGGAGACCGTGATCAAGCTTGATATTATTAACGAAGTCGTCAACAAAACCGGCATCACCAAGACTAAGGCTGAGATGGCGGTGGAAACAGTTTTCGAGAGTATGAAGCGGGCCCTCTCACACGGTGAGCGCATTGAGCTCCGTGGTTTTGGGATCTTCAATGTACGGCCACGGAAAACCGGCATTGGCCGGAATCCGCGCACCGGCGCCGAGGTTGCCATTCCACCCGGCAAGGCCGTGCGATTCAAGCCGGGCAAGGAGCTGCAGTCGCTGCAGTAGCGAAGTTTGCCGTGGTTCCCCGGTTATCGAACGGCGCACTAAGAACAGCGCTTAGCTTTCCGCAAGACACAATTTCAAGCGCCCGCTGGGCGCTGCATTGGCTGCTATTCGGGCTCACGCTGTGCAGTACCACGCTCGTGGGCGTTGTGCTTACGGACACCTTTCAAGCCAATCGGCCGCTAGAAATCGAACAATATCTGAACGTCTTCGCCACGTTGGAAGCAAGACCTGTATTGCTGCTGGATGGTCTGGCATTTTCTTTGACGCTGATGAGCATTCTGCTCGCGCACGAACTCGGCCATTACTTCGCCTGCCGCTACTACGGAATCGATGCCAGCCTTCCCTATTTCCTCCCGTTTCCCTCCCCGATTGGAACCTTGGGAGCTTTCATTCGCATCCGGTCACCGATCTACACGCGCCAAGCGCTGTTCGATGTCGGCATTGCGGGACCACTGGCGGGGTTTGCCGTCCTTCTGCCAGCATTAGCGATCGGCATCGGAGAATCCAAAATAATTCCCGGAATCGCCGCGCGCGGGGATCTGACTTTTGGTGTTCCAGCAATCCAACGAATTTTCGAATGGCTGATCCTGCCGGGCGCGCGGTCCGGGGATATCTTACTGCATCCTGTGGCAAGGGCTGCGTGGGTGGGGCTTCTGGCTACCGCCCTCAACCTGCTGCCGATCGGCCAATTAGATGGTGGACACATCCTGTACGCGTTCGCCGGGCGGTGGCACGGGCGTTTGTCGCAGCTCTTCGTGGTGGGGCTGGTTGCCCTGGCGCTTGTGACACACGTGTGGAGTTGGCTGGTTTGGGCGGCTCTTCTGTTTTTTTTCGCATTACGGCATCCGGTGATTTTCGATGGAACAAGACTCGATAAAACGCGCGTGGGCCTGGGACTAGGGGCGCTCGTAATTTTCCTGCTGACGTTCACGCTCGCGCCGCTACGCTGAGGGGCCCAAGCTCCGTTGTAAACTACATGAGGACGCCGGTTGCGGCGATTCCTAACCCAGAACGGGCTGCATCGGCCCACTGGGCAGATGCATCCAAGTAGACTTGCGGATATTCAGGTCCGCGAAAGAGGAGAATGTCACCATGAGCACCGCCACCACAGCGACCACAGCCGTCACTTATACGATTGATCCGGCGCATTCGAGCGCGGGTTTCAAGATCAGGCACCTGATGGTCGCCTATATAAGAGGGGGATTCAGCGGAATTAACGGCACCGTAATTGTCGACGCCGCGAACCCTGCTAATACGACCATCGACGCCAGCATCGATGCCACCACACTCCACACGCATGACGTGAAGCGTGACCAGCACGTGAAGGCAGGCGACTTCCTGGACGTGGATAAATATCCCAAGATCACCTTCGTATCGAAGCGGGTGGTCCCCGATGGCAAGAACCAATGGAAGATTACCGGCGACCTGACATTGCGCGGCGTGACGAAGGAAATTACGTTGGAGGTCGAAAGCGCTCCGGCCGAGGCCAAGGATCCTTGGGGAAATTTGCGGAGCGGCGCAGAGGCCTCCACAGTGATCAAGCGCAGTGACTTTGGGCTCACGTTCAACGCGCCTCTTGAAACCGGCGGCCTGATGCTCAGCGACGAAGTCCATCTGCATTTGGACGTCGAGCTGATCAAGAAGGCTTGATCAGGACGGTGACGTCAGACGGACCATCTCGCGAATCGCTTGAACTACTGTTTCCGGTTCGTCGAGTTGGATCCAATGCCCGCTCTCGCGCGCGATGATGTGCCGGCCGCGCGGGGAGCGGCACGCCCAAGCATCGCGTTCCTTCAGTTCTAAGGGCGGCGCGTTCCGAGCCGAGAGCACGGTCAGGGGAATTCCCGCGAGCTCCGGGAGTGTGGCAGCTTCAGCGGCACTGGTTGGAAGCGATTCCAGATAAGCTGCCATGCCAAGAAAGCTTTTGGGATCGCACCAGTGCGCCCGCACCATCCGCCAAGTTTCCGGAGGCATCTTTTGGACCTCGCCGACCAGACGCGAGATCACCGATTCGCCTCGGCCACTGCTCACCCGGGCAATCCATTGCGGAACCCGGCTGCCGCCCGTCATCAACAACGCGAGCGCTGTCCGCACGATTCCGATACGCGCTAAGAGGGCTCCGCGGCGGGAAAGCTTCACGGCCAAGCTGAGCATTCCCGCATCGGCAGGCGATATGTTTATCCATTGGCGAGGTGAAAGCGGGTCGACCAAAACCAATCCGGCAACGTCGCCGGGATAATTGGCAGCGTAGGCGCGCACCAAAAGACCGCCGAAGGAATGTCCCACCAGGATGTACGGCCGCGGTATCGCCGCCGCTTGAAGCAGCGCGTGAAGGTCGTCCACGGTTTTGGAGGCGGTTCGCGGAGATGTAGCTCGATCGCTCCATCCCAGCCCCGCGCGATCATAAGTGCAAGTGCGCGCAAATTTCTCTACCTGTGTTCGAACTTCGGTCCAATTCAGACAGGTGGCGGAAATTCCGGATTCAAAGATCACCGGCGGACCGCTCGCCCCGCTGTCAAGAAGGTGCAAGCGGTGTCCACCAATGTCGAGCAGCCGTCCCGGTGGAGGATGGCGGCGTTGATCGGCCGCCATCCCCACCGCTTGATATATTGCTCCAGCAACAACGAGAACGGCGCCGATCGCGAGAACGAATAGGAGAATCGGCACCGCGACCCACGATTCTAGCGCACGGTGGGTGATTGCATCGTGCTACCGCAGGTAGGGCGGCCTGGACCTCTCGCCAGTGTCCGCCCGGCTCTCTCTCGCTAGGTTAATTCTCAGCGCCCGCTTGCGATGCGTGACGCCGGGCTTTTCGCGCCTGTTGGAGAGCAGCCATTTTCTGCTGCTGATCGGGCGTGAGCGTTTGGTAGACCTTGGCGAAGGCCGTACTTCGAATGGCCGTAAGCTGACCGACTTCGCTACCCTCGGCTGATGCGAGCTGTTGGATCTCGGCTGCATTGTTAGCTTGGATCGCGGCTCGTAACGACTGACGAGTCTGCCGCAATTGCTGCCGGATGGGTTGCGCGGACTCGCGCGCTGAGTGGAAAATCGACTTCGCCTGAGCCTGCTGGGCGGGGGTCAAATTGAGATGGCTCGATAAGAACGCAGCCTGCCGGCCGTGCCTGTGACCACCGGCAGCCGAAGTTTCAGCCGCAAATAAACTGGAGGCGCCCAGGACTGCAATGGCCGTCCAGGCGGCAAAATTGTTTCTAAGGGATTTCATGTTTGGTACTCCTAATCGCTTGGACGAGACATTCAAGATAAGGTTTAGTCCTTAGGCTGTAAAGTATCGTAAGATCTTGCGATCACATTGCACTTCGGCTAGAGTGGTCTGGAGAGTGGAGGCCCTAGGGGGAAAAGAATGGCGTATTGTCCAAATTGCGGAGCGGCGGTAACGGGCCGATATTGTCAGCAGTGTGGGACGGCGGTGGGCGCACCGGGAACAGGTCCTGCAACACCGCCGCCCGAACCTCCACCACCCGGAGTACATCCCTCAGACGTCCATCCTCTTCCGCCGCCCGCCGGAGTAACCAACGTCGCGATGACCGACAATATGGCCGGGGCGCTGTGTTATCTGTTCGGCTTCATCACTGGGATTTTATTCCTGGTATTAGCTCCATACAATCGAACCCGGCTTATCCGATTCCACGCCTTCCAATCCATCTTCTTGAACATTGCGTGGCTTGTTCTGTGGATCGTGGTAACGATCATTCTGATCCCTTTTCGTTTGATCCCGTTTCTCGGGATATTTATCGCAATCGTTCTACATACTGCACTGGGTTTGGGGGGAATCATCGTGTGGCTCTACATGATGTTCAAGACCTACAATGGCGAAAAGATCGTGCTGCCCGTGATCGGTCCGATGGCTGAGAGACAAGCGGGCGTTTACTAAAGGCGAGACTTCTTCGACCCGCCGTCGATGAGGGGTGTTGTATAGGATGAGGGGTGTTGTATAGTAAGCTACTTGAGATGCTGCTCGATTTTGAGTTTCGAGGCGACATTTGCATAATTCGGCTGCAAGGTCGTTTCGCAACTGGCCAGGATGCACTCTACCTGCACGCCCAGGCCGAGGAGCTAAAGAGCTCCGGCTGCATAAAAATCCTGGTTGATTTTTCCAACGTCGATTACATCGACTCAACCGGCATCGGGTTTCTTATCGGAATCTATACCAGCGTGATGAAGAGCCCACAAGGCCGATTTGCTTTATGCAACACACATCGGCGCGTGCGAGAAGTGCTGGAGCTAACGCGGCTGGCGCAGGTGATCAACATCTATCCCAGTGAAGCCGCCGCTCTGGAAGCGCTGAATGCCGGCAGCAAATCGTCGGCGTCGCAGGCGAGCTGAGCCATCGGCCTAGCGCGGCGCGCCCATTACACGAATGGATTCACTCGTGGCACCAGCGGCTTGGGACGCCACTTCGAGCCGAATGCCGAGATCGGTGCTCCGCGGTTCATAGTAGATGTGTCCTGTTCGGATTTCGGACGAATCCAGACTGACTTGTTTCAGCAGGCCGCCATCGCGGATGGTCATGAAACCACCGTCGGAATTTCTGGCCGTACCCGAATTGCGATCCCAGCCAATTTCCAAGAGCCCTCCGCTGCGGTCCACTGCGAGGCCGAGCGGATTGGAAAGGGCTGCGGGATCGGATATGGCCAAGGGATTGGTCATGGCTATGGGGCGTAATTCGGTAGCGCTAGGACCACCGGCATTGACTATGTTGCGGCCGTCCATGCACCACATCGTAGCGCCGACAGCGATCGTCCAGACGGCGGCCATCGAAAGCCATGAAGGCCAGGAACGCGCGGGCTGCGAAGGTGGGTTGTCGAAGGAGGATTCGAGCAGGTTGGCAGGCGCATTGAGGCCGGTCTGGACTTCACCGGTCAGTACTTCAGGGGATTCGTCTGGCGCGGGCTCTTCGAGAAGCGGTGGCTCGTGGATCTTTGCGGGCTCGGGTTTTTCGGGGGCGATGGGTGCACTTGGGGCTGCGCCGTTGGACTCCGGCCGAACCAGCACTGGCCCTTGCACTGGCTCTGGGGGAGCTGGCCGAACGATATCGACCGGAATGATGGATTCGGTGTGCGGAATGTTCGTGACTGCTAATTGCTGCACCCACTGGCGCGCAGTTATCACGCGTTGGGTGGGCTCTTCGAGCTTAATGCCCTGAGCCAGCGAGCGGGCACGGAGAATATCCGCATCAAAGGGAAACTCACCATACTCCTTTTCGACTTCTGAAGCACCAGCTTGGCGGAAGTAGAACGCCCCCGTGAACTGGCCGTCGACGGCAGATCCAATTAGCAGAAAAATATTCTGAGCTCGCGGAAACAGCCGCTCGGCGCTCTTTAGATCCTGACTGTCTATTATTGGCCGTCCACGCCTTTGAGAGCGAAAAAATCCTAGCACGCGACTTGCTTCGTTGCGCCTGCCCCATTCCGCGATTGTGTCCGCGATCCGCCCATTGATGTCGTATGCGCAATCTCCCGCGTCGCCTGTATAGCGGGAAGTTTTGTAATCCTCGACCATAACGGCCAGTCCAGTTTCAGTGGCGACACGTCCCATGAGAATCCCTGCTATATCGCAGGGCGCGCTCATATTGAGCCCGCTGACGATTTCTTGTTGCAGCCGATCGAGAACTGCGACCTGCATGTGGATCGAAACCGGCTGGTCACGAATGCGCCAGCCGTAGATCTCGAGGTCGGACCGGGAGAGCGCTGCGTCAATTTCCCTGCGCACGTCGTGCCGTGCCGGAGTACCAACGGGCGTCAAGCCGAACCGCCCACTGGCTTGAGGTTTTCCAGCGGCCTCATTCTTCATGAACGTAGTATAGGGCCAACGCACGATTCTGAGGTTCGGCTTTCGTACTATTTCACGGAGTACCGCGCGGTCCGATCCTTTTTTTAGGAGGCAACGTCCGGTGACGATACAACGGCAGTGCCTTCGAAATTCTCAGCTTTGCCTGTAATTGCAACGCGTGGGATCGCAGCAGGGTCACACTCGGTACCAAGCGAATAAGCCGGTACCGGAAAAACTTTTCTTTTTGATGTGCGGAGAACGACAGCTTGGCTATTATGGAATGAGCTTCGCTGCGCAGAACTGTTCTATGGAAAGCATCATCAGAATATGGAGATTCAAAGATGCACCGCAGCACCTGCAGGCCTTACATCCTGGCGGTACAGAATCCACCTGGGTGATGGAAGCTCCAGCCGGAATGAGCGGAGAGGCCGAGAGCATGATCGAAGAGCGCTCTCATCTTCACGCTGATATTTCCCGCTACCCGCTGGCCGACGGCACAGTGGTTTTCTTCGGGCAATCTCTAGCTGCCGGGCGCGCGACAGGGAGTATCCATTGAGGTCTCCGAGTTCGCGGATATCCTGCTGATCGAACGCTAAAGTCCGTAAACCATTTGGATCAGGGAGGCGGGCGTCTTCGCGACTGGCGAAGATCCAGGACCAGGGATCGACACTCTTAGTACAGCCTATTACGATCTACGCTATGCACAGCCAGAACGGACTGATAAGTTTGCACTGGCAAGTCTGATTGGAGGGGCGACTACAGTGAAGAATCGCAAAAAAAAGATTCGTGCGTCGACTCTTAAGGGTCCGGGTGTTGTTTTGAGCATTGGCGCGCGAGTTGTCGTAAAGGGTGGGCCGCTCCAGGGCAGCGAGGGAATCGTCGTTGAGGATCGCCAAAAGAGAGTGGTTATATCGATACGCCGGGAGCATGGGAGCGTGTTGGTTGAAATGGATCGGGAGTGGCTGGCCCCGCGCTCGATCTCCGTGCGGGCTTCTTAGGCTCGCGCTTCCATCGCGACCGCGTGCTCGAACCGATTTACATCTTCCACTAGAGCAAACATCGGGTCGTCACAGTCACCGAAAGAACACTTGCGAACGCTTTGGAATCCGTGTTGGTCCAGAGCGCCCGTTAGCGATAACGAGTCCCACATCCAGCCATGAGCGGAGGTGGCTAGAGAGTTATAGATCGCGCCGTGCAGGCCACGCACACGATCCTTCTTGCCGAGGCAAGTCTCCTCAAGGAAGAACTGGTTGGCGGTAAGATCTCTAGATTCCAATCTTCTAAGATATTCCCTGGCGGCCCATTCGAGGTCGGGAACCAGCATACGAAATATTCCTCCCGGCCGAAGGAGACGCTTGGTGTTACGCACCGCAATATGAAACTCGTTGAGCGTCAAATGTTCCAAGACGTGGCTGGCATAGACACCGCTACAACTCGCCTCCGGCACCGGCAATCCTTTAACAATGTCCCCCTGAATGACATTTCGCGGAAAGCGCTGGGCATTTTTGGTGCCGAGTTTTCCAAGAACGGGAATCCGCTCCCATTTCAGAGTTACCGAGGAATCGAAGTTGGTCCACTCCCGCGGCGCACTCAATCCACAGCCGTACTGTACATACATTTCTTAAGTCCCTCTCGAATGGTTCCGTGGCG
>Ga0213875_10002589_pt1 | contig 10766 bp, 5 predicted proteins | sample BarmaccomBMRX_R8_FD_160105 | JGI IMG/M metagenome (GOLD analysis project Ga0213875, IMG submission 160105) | Root-associated microbial communities from Barbacenia macrantha in rupestrian grasslands, the National Park of Serra do Cipo, Brazil - RX_R8 | ecosystem: Host-associated > Plants > Roots... | reverse complement strand
GTCGATGTGGCGCGTTTGATTGTCGGTCGCGCGCCCGTTGGGGTTGACGGCAGAGTAGGAGAGATGCAGGCCGCTCGGCAGGAAGACGAGCTGGCGCTGGGTGTTGTAACCGATCTGGGCTCCCAGGACATAGTCCTCATTCGCCCAGATGCCCTGGCCGCCCTCATTGAAGGCGAGCGGGCGCTCCGGAGAGAGGATGTTGGCGGCGGAGGAAAACAGCTGATAGCCATACGGGTTGGCGAACAGACCGGCCGTCACCGTGGGATTGAGGGTCGAGTCGCCGTTGCCGAAGGTGTAAGCGACATAACTCTCGCGGACAGTCACCTGCTGGTTGGTCGGGGACACGGCCGCCCCCGTCGCACCGGAGGTGTCAATTTGGATGCCGTACTTCGTGTTGCCGGTGATCGCCCCGGCGACCTTCAGGCGGGCCCGGCGCACCAGGAATGACTGCGAGTTGTTGCCCTGGTCATACGTGCCGTTGTAGGAGCCGGGAGCGAATGCGCCCCCGCGCGGGAACAGCGTGTTGTTGCCGCTGCCGGTAGACTCGTAGCGCGCCTGGACGTAGCCGCTGATGGTGAACTTGCGGTTCGCCCCTGCGCCGTAGGAGTTGTTGGCGGTGTCCTGGGCCTTGTTCGCCAGGGCCTTGGTGTCCAGCACGTCCTGGCGTAGCGCATCCAGTTGGTCGGTCAGGTTGGTGACGTTGCTCTGGATCGTGTCCAACTGGGCCTTGAAACTGTCCACCAGCGCCTGAATCTTGTTCAGGTCGTCCTGGGTGACGGGGGTGCCCGTCGGTGTGGTCGGGATCGCGCCGACCTTGGTGTTCAGGTCGTTGACCGTCTGCACGATGCGGTCAATGACGGTGGCGAACTCGTAGCGCGTCAGGTCGCGCTTGCCCAGGAACCTGCCGTCGGGGTAGCCCTTGACGTAGCCCTTGTCGGCCAGGTCCTGCACCGCCTGGTAGGCCCAGTGGTTGGCGGGCACGTCGGGGAAGGTGGTCCCCTGGGCCTGAGCCGGCAACGTGCCGAGCGCGGCCCCGCCCGCCAGCGCGCCGCAGGCCAGTGCGGCAGTCCAAATCTTCATGCGTATCCTCCTCAAAGGTCATGGTCTTGAGATCGTTGTCTCAACTTAACGCGGCTTCTGATGACCGCGTCGCAGATGCCTGGATAACATGAGGGCACACGGCTTTGTGATGACTCAATTATAGCCCGCGAAATGTTGCCACTCAGTTTCCAAAGCAACCGTGAGCCATTGTAGCACAGGAACATTAACAAAATGTTAAATTCTTGAAAAGACTTTGCAATTTTTTTACTGGCAAAAGCCGCCAAAAGAGGAAGCCTTTGCCGAGGGCGGACCAGAGAGCGCTATTCGGAGGAAGAGGAGGCGACCCCGCGCCGCGCCGCAGGTTCGGGAGAGGCGACGGCGACGGGATGCAGGTAGATGGGGTTGGAGAATATCCAGGGCTTCGCACCGAGACACAGGCGGCCCAGGCGGTGGCGGTACAGATAAACTTCCACCCGATACGCGCCCGGCTCGGTCGCCCGGTAGTCCAGCCGGCCCCCGCGCGCGGCGGCGACCAGGCGGCCGTTCCGGTAAAGGCGCAGCAGGGACCGGGTGCGCGGCGCGCTCGCCGTCAGGCCCACAGCGCGCCGGGCAGGAGCGCCCGACGCAGCCGGAAGGGCCACCGAGTCGCCCATCAACGCAGGCGTCCCCCCGGCATCGCCCGGGGCGGCCTCGAAGACGAAGCCGGTCGAGTCGCCGTAATTGTCGTAGGCGATGTAGCAGTGGCCCGCCGCCAGCGCCCCATGGACCAGCGCCTGGTCGGCCCCGGCGTCGCCGCAGAACGGGCGGCCCGTGACCACATGGGTGCGGAGCGTCCGAAACAGCTCATCATACGTCGGGAGCGCGTAGGCGCGTCCGGCGACCTTCATGACGCCGTGGGCGTCCAGCGAGCCGATGCCGGCCACCCGCGTCGGGCCGCCGTCCGGCGCGGGCGCGGCGGTCAACTGGTCCCACAGCCGCAGCTCGCGCGCCGGACGCGCCGAGACCCAGTGAAAGGCCCGCTGGGGCCGGTCGCCCTTGTAACGCAGCCAGACCAGCATGAATCCCGGCAGGCTGATCTTGGCGCGCGCGATGGAGGAGAGGTTGAACACCTCCAGCCCGACGCCCTCGCGCCGCAGCCCGAAGTCGCGCCAGTGGTCCTTGAGGTCGCAGGGCAGGGCGATGAAGCCGAAGCCGCCGCTCTCCTGGATCGCCCGCTGGGTGTCGGGCGCATGATCCGGGGCGGGCAGGAACGAGAGCGGCACGTCCAGCGCCAGCAGGTGGCCCGAGTCGGTGGTCACCTCCGTGCCGACCAGCACCAGCGTCCGCCCGCGCCAGCCGTTCTCGCCGTTCCGGCGCGCGTCCAGGCTGGAGTGGTCGCACAGGATGACATAATCCAGCCCCGCGGCGTTCGCAGCTTCCGCGATGTCCGCCACCGTGCCCATGCCGTCGCTGTAGGTGGAGTGGACGTGCAGCGCGCCGGCGTAGTCATGGTAGCGCGGCATGGCCGGCGGCCTGGCGGCGGATGGCCCCGCCGACGGCTCCCCGCGCCAGCGCCTGGGTGCCCATTGCAGGCGCTCGCGCAGGGTCGCAAACAGCCCCTCGCAGGTCAAGATCGAAAACGCCAGCCGCACCCGCGACCACTTGATCACGTTCCTACTTCTCCGCCCCCATGGTCTTTCCTATTTTAACATGAATCCCGCCGATTTGTTCCGGGCGATTGGGTCGGCCGGCGAGGAAAAGTGGTATAACTTCCTCATGCAGACAGAGACACCGATGCGGGCCATTGAGCAGTTGCAGGCGCGGCTGGCGGATGTGAAGGCCGTCCGCGGCGCCGCCTCCGTGCTGGGCTGGGACCAGCAGACCTACATGCCGCCCGGCGGGGCCGGGGCGCGCGCCAACCAGTTGTCCGTCCTCAGCAAGATCAGCCACGAGATGGCGACCGGCCCGGACACCGAGCGCCTGCTGGCCGAGGCGGAGCGGGAAACCAAAGACGCCGACCCCGACTCGGACGAGGCGTCCTTCGTGCGGGTGGCGCGCCGCGACTACGATCAGGCCGCCAAGCTGCCCACGGCCCTGGTCGCGGAACTCAGCCGCGTCACCGCCCTGGCCCACGAGGAGTGGGCGCGGGCCCGGCAGGACAGCGATTACCCCCGCTTCGCCCCCTGGCTGGAGCGGATACTCGACCTGACGCGCCAAGTCGCGCAACACCTCGGCTATCAAGATGTGATGTACGACGCCCTGCTGGACCTGTACGAGCCGGGCATGAAGACGCGCGAGGTGCGGGCGATGTTCGACGCCCTCAGGCCCGCCCAGGTCGCGCTTGTGCAGGCCATCATCGCCAAAGGACCCGACCTCATTGATGCCTCCCCCTTGCAGCTCGATTACGACGAGGCGACGCAGACGCAGTTCGGGCTGGAGGTCGTCCGCCGGCTCGGCTTCGACTTCGCGCGGGGCCGCCAGGACCGCGCCGTCCACCCCTTCTGCACCTCGTTCAGCCGCGACGACGTGCGGATCACGACGCGCTTCGACAAGAACTGGCCGCCGATGTCTCTGTTCGGCTCGATCCACGAGACCGGCCACGCGCTCTACGAGCAGGGGGTGGACCCGCGCTACGACGGCAACACCCTGGAGGGCGGCACGTCGCTGGGCGTCCACGAGAGCCAGTCACGGCTCTGGGAGAATCTGGTCGGACGCTCGCGCCCGTTCTGGCAGTGTTTCTACCCGTCGCTGCAGGCCGCCTTCCCCGGCGCGCTCAGTGACGTGCCCCTGGAGTCCTTTTACCGCGCCATCAACCGGGTGTGGCCCTCCCTCATCCGGGTCGAGGCAGACGAGGTGACTTACAACCTCCACATCCTGCTGCGCTTCGAGCTGGAGAACGACCTGCTGGAAGGGCGGCTGTCCGTCGCCGACGCGCCCCAGACCTGGAACGCCAAGATGCGGGAGTACCTCGGCCTGACGCCGGAGAATGACGCGCAGGGAATTCTGCAGGATGTCCATTGGTCCGGCGGCTCCTTCGGCTACTTCCCCACCTACACCGTCGGCAACCTGCTGTCCGTGCAGCTCTTCGAGAAGGCCGACGCCGACCTAGGCGGCCAAACCGCGGACCAGGTCGCGCGCGGCGACTTCGCGCCGCTGCTGGCCTGGCTGCGCGAGCACGTCCACCAGTGGGGCCGCAAGTACGACCCGTCCGACCTGATCCGCCGGGTGACGGGCGGCCCGCTTGACCCCGCGCCCTACCTGCGCTACCTGCAAAGAAAGTACGGGGAGATTTACAGGATGTGAGGCCGCCTACATCCCTGCTTCGTCCGTGCCTCACTCTGCGGCATCCTCCCGCCCGGCACTGGCAACCCCGGAGGGGCGGCTTTTTCCGCCTACCGCTGGCAATCTCGTCGGAAATCTGGTACAATTATCTATAGCACTGTCGCTCGCGCCGCGCAACAAGGACTTGGCACCCCGTGGAATCAAACGCGCCCAAAAATGGGCATGACATCATCGTGATCGGGGCCTCGGCGGGCGGCGTGGAGGCGCTGGCGGCGCTGGCGCAGGGCCTGCCCGCCGACCTGCCGGCGGCGGTTTTCGTGGTGCTGCACGTCCCGGCCTTCGCGCCCAGCGTGCTGCCGGCGATCCTGAGCCGCAAGGGGCCGATGCCCGCCCGCCATCCCAGCGATGGCGAGTCCATCCGGCCGGGCCACATCTACGTCGCCCCGCCGGACCACCACCTGCTGGTCGAGGCCGGGCGCGTCGGCCTCTCGCGCGGCCCTACCGAGAACGGCCACCGGCCCGCCGTGGACGTGCTGTTCCGCACGGCGGCACGGGCCTACGGCCCCCGCGTGATCGGGGTGGTGCTGTCCGGCGCGCTGGACGACGGCACGGCGGGCCTGCAGGCGGTCAAGATGCGCGGCGGCCTGGCCGTGGTGCAGGACCCGGAGGAGGCCCTGTTCTCGTCCATGCCGCGCAGCGCCCTGGAGAACGTCGCCGTGGATCAGATACTGACCCTGGCCGCACTCGGCCCCGCCCTGGCCGACCTGGCGCGTACGCCCGCGCCCGCGGAGTCGGAATACCCTATGCCAGACAGGATACAGACCGAGTCTGAGATCGCGGAGATGGACATGGCCGCCATCGAATCCCGTCGGGACGGCACCCCCAGCGAGTTCATCTGCCCGGACTGTCACGGCTCGCTCTGGGAGGTGCAGGAGGGCGAGCTGGTGCGCTACCGCTGCCGCGTCGGCCACGCCTACTCGCCCGATAGCCTGCTCGCCTCCCAGGTGGAGGGCCTGGAGGCCGCCCTCTGGATCGCGCTGCGCGCCCTGGAGGAGAGCGCCGCGATGGCGCGCCGCATGGGCGAACGGGCCGGACAGCGCGGCCACGTTCTGTTGGCGGTGCGCTTCGGCCAGCAGGCCGAGGATGCCCACCAGCGCGCCGCCATCATCCGGCAGGCCCTGGCCCACGAGCAGGCCGAGGCCGCCAGGGGGGACGATCCATCGTCCCTCGCGCCCTAAACGCCCTCCACGCCCCATGCCTCTGAACGGATGCCGGGAAGAAGCCATGAGTCGCACTGCCGAGATCGATCCCGAGTTCGAGAATCTGCTGGAGTCCCTGAAGCGCGAGCGCGGCTTCGACTTCACCGGTTACAAGCGCGCCGGACTGGCCCGCCGCTTCCAGAAGCGGATGCAGGCGGTCGGCGCCCCTGACTACGCCGCGTACCGCGCCTACCTGGTAGAGCACCCGGACGAGTTCGGCGCGCTCTTCAACACGATTCTGATCAACGTCACCGGCTTCTTCCGGGACCCGGAGGCCTGGCGCTACATCGCCGACGTGGTGCTCCCGCTGCTGCTGGAGGAAAAGTCGCCGCACGAGCCGATCCGCGTCTGGAGCGCCGGCTGCGCCTCCGGCGAGGAGCCGTACACGGCCGCCATGCTGCTGGCCGAGGCGCTGGGCGTGGACCAATTCCGCGATCGCGTCAAGATCTACGGCACGGACGTGGACGAGGAGGCGCTCGGCCACGCCCGCCACGGCTCCTACAGCCTGCGCGACGTCGACGGCGTCCCCGCGCCCCTGCTGGACAGGTACTTCGAGCGCACCGACTCGCGCCTGCTGTTCCACCGGGAACTGCGCCGCAACGTGATCTTCGGGCGCAACGACCTGGTGCGCGACGCGCCCATCTCCCGGGTGGACCTGCTGATCTGCCGCAACACCCTGATGTACCTGAACGCCGACGCGCAGGCGCGCATCATCTCCCGCTTCCACTTCGCCCTCACTGACACCGGCTTCCTGTTCCTGGGCAAGGCCGAGATGCTGTTCGCGCACAGCAACCTGTTCCTGCCGCGCGACCTGAAGTGGCGCGTCTTCACCAAGGTGCCGTCCCGCAGCCTGCGCGACCACCTGCTGCCGCCGGCCCGCGCCGGCGAGGAGAAGGAGACCTCGCTCCAGCGCCAACTCCTCATCCGGGAGGCCGTCTTCGATAGGGGATCCGTGGCGGAGGTGGTGGTGGACGCCAATGGGGAGCTCGCCCTGGCCAACGAGCAGGCGCGCGACCTGTTCCGCCTGAGCGCCCGCGACCTGGGACGCTCGTTCCAGGACCTGGAGATGTCCTCCCAGCCCGCCGAGCTGCGCGCTCTGATCGAGCGCGTTTGTGTCGAGCGCCGCCCCGCCAGCCTGAAGGAGAGCAAGTGGCTGGCCGTGGGTGGCGAGGTCAAGTACCTGGACGTGCTGGTGATGCCCCTGCTGGACTCGCGGGGCGCCCTCCTGGGCGTCAGCGTTGCCTTCACCGATGTGACTCGCTACAAACTGATGCAGGCGGCATTGGAAGAGGTCAACCATGAGATGGAGGACACTAACCGCGAGCTGGAGACGGCCTACGAGGAGCTACAGTCCACCAACGAAGAATTGGAGACCACCAACGAGGAGCTGCAGTCCATCAACGAGGAGCTGGAGACCACCAACGAGGAGCTGCAATCGTCCAACGAAGAGCTGGAGACCATGAACGAGGAGCTGCAATCCACCAATGAGGAGATGCAGACCATGAACTTGGCGCTGCGCCAGCGCAGCACGGAGCTGGACGGCGTCAACGCCTTCCTGGCCTCAATCCTGACCAGTCTGCAGGCCGGCGTGGCGGTCGTGGACCCGGACCTGCAGGTGCTGGTCTGGAGCCGCCACGCCGAGGACATGTGGGGCCTGCGCGCCGACGAGGCGCAGGGCAAGCACTTCCTGAATCTGGACATCGGCCTGCCCGTGGACCGGCTCCGGCAGCCCATTCGCGCCTGTCTGATGGGCCAGGCCACGGAGGATGTGGTCCTGGACGCCATCAACCGGCGGGGCCGCCCGATCCGATGCAGGGTCACCTGCAACCCCCTGCTCGGCTCCGGCGATGACATGGGGGGCGTCATCCTGCTGATGGAGGAGCTGAACCACGCGGAGTAGCGGCGGCCTGAGATCGGCGTTCGCTCGGAATGGGAATCGTCATGTTTAACCGTGAGGCCCAGGCGGGTAAACCAAAAATAGGCCTCTTCGCCATACGCCTCTTCGCCATACGCCTCTTCGCCATACGCCTCTTCGCCATACGCCTCTTCGCCATACGCCTCTTCGCCATACGCCTCTTCGCCATACGCCTCTTCGCCATACGCAGGAGATCCGCCCTGCCCCAGAAAGCCGGCAAAAACCATGAACAAGACCATGGGCATGAACTTGAAACCGTTCACCGAAGAGATCACTGACGCGCACGCGCGCATGGCCGACCTCCGCGACTTGGTCGGGGAGGAGGGAGCGCAGCGGGGCGGCCTGTTGGCGGATTCGCTTCAGGAGCTCGGCATCTCCCTGGAGGAGCTGCGCGTCGCCGAGGAGGAGCTGCACGCGCAGAACGAGGAGCTGGGCAGGACGCGCCTGGCGGTCGAGGAGGAGCACCGGCGGTATCAGGACCTGTTCGACTCCGCGCCCGACGCCTACCTCGTCACCAATATAGACGGCAGGATTCTGGAGGCCAACCGGGCCGCCGGCAGGCTGCTGGGCATCCAGTCCCGGCACCTGGCGCGTAAGCCGCTGGCCGCCTACGTTACGCTGGAATCCCGCCAGGACTTCCGCTCCCGTCTAAGACAGATGCAGCAAGAGGATGCTCGGGCCGAGTGGGAGGTAGTGCTGCGTCCGCGCCGGGGGGCCGCCCTCCCCGCCGCCCTCTCCGTCAGCGCCGTGCGGGGGCGGGACGGCGCCCCGATCGGCCTGCGCTGGCTGGTGCGCGACATCACCGAGCGCAAGAACTGGGAGGCGCGCCTCCAGCAGATGAACGCCGAGCTGGAAAGGCGCGTCCAGGAGCGCACGGCGGAGCTGGAGGCCGCCGAGCGCCGCAGCCGGGAGCAGGCCGCGCTGGTGGAGGCGCTGCTGTCCGCCGCCCCCGTCGGCTTCGCCCTGCTGGACCGCGACCTGCGTTACGTGCGGGTCAACCCTGCCCTGGCCCGGCTCAACGGCCTCCCGGCCGAGGCGCACCAGGGGCGACGCCCCGCCGACGTGATCGGGGCGGACGCCTGGCGGGCCCGGGAGCCGCTGTGCCGGCGCGCCCTCGCGGGCGAGGCCGTGCTGGACCAGGACCTTTCCGGCGAGTCCCCGGCCTATCCCGGCGAGATACGCCACTTCCTGGTCTCCTACTACCCGGTGCCGACCATGGGCGAGGCGACAGGGGTGGGCGTCGTCGTCCGGGACATCACGGAGCGTAAGCGGGCCGAGCTGGCACAGGGGCGGGACCTGGACCGGACCCGTCGCATCGCCGACGCCCTGCAGACCGCACTGCTGCAGACCGTCTCCGAGAACGCCTTCCCCGGCCTGGCCGTCTCCACGCTCTACAAGGCCGCCTCCGACGAGGCCAGGGTCGGCGGGGACTTCTTCGACGCCTTCACGGTGGACAGCGGCAAGGTCGCGCTGGTGGTCGGGGACGTGTCCGGCAAGGGCCTGAGCGCGGCGACCCACACCACCGAGATCAAATTCGCCCTGCGCGCCTTCCTGCGCGAGACGCCCCAGCCGGGGCGCGCCCTGGCCCGCCTGAATGACTTCGTCTGCGAGGCCCAGCGGCAGGACGACTGGGGCAACACCAACATGGTCGTGCTCGCCCTGGCCCTCATTGAGCCGAATACCGGCGAGGTCACGTACACCTCCGCCGGGTCCGAGCCGCTGCTGGCGCTGCCGCCCCCGGACGCGGAGAGCGACGCGATTCAGGAGGTCGGCCTGGGCAGCGGCCTGATCCTGGGCGTGTCGCCGGGCCAGAGGTACCGGGAGACGACGTTCCGCCTTCCCCCCGGCGGGATGCTGCTAATGGCGACCGACGGCATCACCGAGGCGCGCCGCCCCGGCGGGCCCCTGCTCGGCCTGGACGGCCTCAAGCGCCTCGCGCGGGCGTGCCGCGACTGCGGTTCCGTCGGCGAGATCAGCCGGTCCATCCTCGACGGCGCGCGCGCCTTCGCCAGCGGCCCCCTCGCCGATGACGCCTGCATCCTGCTGGCGCAGCGCCGCTGATGCCTTCTTAACCCAAATTTAACCGCGATTTAACAGTTCGTTAACGGAAACAGGCGGGCGGGCACAGGTACTATTTCGGGGAAGCATCGTTCCCTGGAGGACACCGTGAAACTTCGCCCCGCCCTGCCCGCCGCGCTCGGCCTCGCCTTGCTGGCCTCGGCCAGCCACGCGCAGCCGCCCGCCCGGCCCGCGTCCCCTGCTCAGGTTCGCGCCGTCACCGTCGCGCCCGCTGCTCACGTCCTGCTGATCAGCGTGGACGGCCTGCATGCCTCCGATCTCGCCTACTACATCCAGAACAATCCGACCTCGACGTTGGCGTTTCTTGCCGGCAAGGGCGTCATCTACCCCAACGCCGCCACCACGCGCCCGTCGGACTCGTTCCCCGGCACGATGGCGCTGCTGACGGGCGGCGACCCCGTCACCGAGGGCGTCTACTATGACGTCGGCTACGACCGCTCCTACCTGCCGCCGACCAACCAGGGCTTCGTCCAGGGCATCGACCCGACCAGCGGCGGCCCCGGCTCCTTCGACTACGTCGGCATGAACGCCCCCACCTTCGCCGCGGGCATCGCCATCACCGGCACCCAAGCCGAGTACGACGAGTTCATCGAGTACGACTTCCAGCACCTGGACGGCGGCGCGAGCCTGAACGGCGGCGCGGTCCTGGACCCCACCCGCGTCCCGCGCGACCCGAACAACAACAACCTCCCCGTCACCCCCAACAACTTCGGGCGCAACAACACCATCTTCCAGGTCGCCCACGCCTCAGGCCTGTACACCGCCTTCAGCGACAAGCACGCCGCCGCGTACACGATCGCCAACGGTCCCGACAAGTACGGGCCGGGCGTCAATGACTACTACAGCCCGGAGATCGCCGCCTACCTCGCCGTGGTCCCTAATCCGGCCAACGGGAACAGTCCCCTGCTGGACTCCCGCGGGCTGATGGAGGTCGTGGACCCCACCACCGCCTCGGCCACGACCCTGGCCGACTCGAACTTCACCGCCGGCAAGAGCACCGGCACCAGCAGCATCCTCAACGTCGAGGCCTACGACGACCTGAAGGTCCGGGCCATCCTGAACGAGATCGACGGCAAGGACCACACCGGGACGACGACGGAACCTGTGCCGTCGATCTTCGCCATGAACTTCCAGGCCGTCAGCGTCGGGGAGAAACTCACCAAGGAGCCGGCCCCGGTGGCCGGCGCGGCGACCGACGCCTTCTACAGCGC
>Ga0213875_10002588_pt1 | contig 10766 bp, 7 predicted proteins | sample BarmaccomBMRX_R8_FD_160105 | JGI IMG/M metagenome (GOLD analysis project Ga0213875, IMG submission 160105) | Root-associated microbial communities from Barbacenia macrantha in rupestrian grasslands, the National Park of Serra do Cipo, Brazil - RX_R8 | ecosystem: Host-associated > Plants > Roots... | reverse complement strand
TGGCGCCGACGAGGACGCCCCGCTTGGGGAGTTCATCGAGGACGCGGAAGCCACCGACGCGGAGAGCGCGGTCATCTCCAGCCTGCTGCAGGACGATCTGCGGCGCGTGCTCGCAACGCTGGACGAGCGGGAACAATCGGTGATCCGGTTGCGCTACGGCCTTGAGGACGGCCAGCCGAAGACCCTGGACCAGATCGGCAAACGTTTCGGCCTGTCCCGTGAGCGGGTGCGGCAGATCGAGCGAGAGGTGATGGGGAAACTGCGCCAGGGTGACCGCGCGGAGCGGTTGCGGGCGTACGCAAGCTGACGACTGGCCGCGTGATCCTGATCACTGTTGGACAGGAGCGGCCCTGGTCTTCGGCGGCCCTGGCTCTGCCAGGGATCGCTTTCCACGGGAGGTCGGGACGGCCGGGGGCCGCCTCGGCCTCTCGGCCTGTGTGGCCGGGGACCTCGGGGCGGTCGGCTAGCGCGGATGTACGGTCACTCGGACAGCCACCGCGTGCAAGGGAGCTCGCGTCCGTGACCACCGCAATCCCCTTCGAGTACACCGATCTGCTGCCGCTGGCCGACGACCACACCGAGTACCGACTGGTGACTCCTGGCGGGGTGCGCACCATCGAGGTCGCCGGCCGGCGCTTCCTCGAGATCGACGCGTCCGTGCTGACCCTGCTCACCCGCGAGGCACTCAGAGACATCCAGCATCTGCTGCGCCCGTCCCATCTCGCTCAGCTGCGGGCGATCGTCGACGATCCCGAGGCCAGCGGCAACGATCGGTTCGTCGCGATGGACCTGCTGCGCAACGCCTGTGTCTCCGCGGGCGGTGTGCTCCCAATGTGCCAGGACACGGGCACCGCGATCGTCATCGGCAAACGCACGGAGACGGTGTTGACCGGCGGCGCGGATGAACAGGCCATCGCGCGCGGGGTCTTCGACGCCTACCAGCAGCTCAACCTGCGGTACTCGCAGATGGCACCGGTCACCTTCTGGGAGGAGCGCAACACCGGCACCAACCTGCCGGCGCAGATCGAGCTCTACCACCGCGACGCGGCACCGGATACCGAGCCCCGCTACGAGTTTCTGTTCATCGCCAAGGGAGGCGGTAGCGCCAACAAGACATTTCTCTATCAGGAGACCAAGGCGTTGCTGAATCCGTCCCGGCTGGCCGCGTTCCTCGACGAGAAGCTGCGGTCGCTCGGCACCGCCGCCTGCCCGCCCTACCATCTCGCCGTGGTGGTGGGGGGAACCTCCGCGGAGTCGACGCTCAAAGTCGCCAAGTTGGCCTCGGCTCGATACCTCGACACCCTGCCGACCAAGGGTTCGGCCGCGGGGCACGCCTTCCGCGACGTGGACCTGGAACAGCAGATCCTCGACATGACACGACAGTTCGGCATCGGCGCGCAGTTCGGCGGCAAGTACTTCTGCCATGACGTGCGGGTGATCCGGCTGCCGCGGCACGGGGCGTCCTGCCCAGTGGGCATCGCGGTCTCCTGTTCTGCCGACCGGCAGGCCAAAGCCAAGATCACTCCGGATGGCGTGTTCCTCGAGCAGCTCGAGCGCGATCCGGCCCGCTACCTGCCCGAGGTGAGCGATACCGAGCTGTCTGACGAGGTCGTGCGGATCGACCTGAACCGGCCGATGGACCAGATCAGGGCAACGCTGGCGGCCCTGCCGGTCAAGACCCGGCTTTCCCTGTCCGGACCGCTCGTGGTGGCCCGCGACATCGCCCACGCGAAGATCAAGGAGCGGCTCGACGCGGGTGAGCCGATGCCTGAATACCTGCGTGACCATCCGGTCTACTACGCCGGGCCGGCCAAGACCCCGCAGGGATACGCATCCGGATCCTTCGGCCCGACAACGGCCGGCCGGATGGACTCCTACGTCGAGCAGTTCCAGGCCGCGGGCGGCTCACTGGTCATGCTGGCCAAGGGCAACCGCTCGCCTCAGGTCACCGAGGCGTGCCGGTCTCACGGTGGGTTCTACCTCGGCTCGATCGGTGGGCCGGCGGCGCGACTGGCCAAGGACTGCATCCGCAAGGTCGAGGTCCTCGAATATCCGGAGCTAGGCATGGAAGCGGTGTGGCGGATCGAGGTCGAGGACTTCCCCGCCTTCATCGTCGTCGACGACAAGGGCAACGACTTCTTCGCCGAGACCTCGGCCCCCACCCTGCAGATCTCCTTCCGCCGGTGAGCCTGCCGTCAGGCGTGGTCCACCCGTGTAGTGAGGACGATCTTCCTGGCGCCGAGCGGGGCGTCAAGCCGGACAGGCACCGGTACGAAGCGGACGTGTAGCGGACAGTTCAGCTGCGTCGTGGTCACCGACACCAGTGTGATGTCGACCTCGGTCGAGGACTGGGCACTCGGTTCGCCGGTCAGCCTGCTGCAGCCGCTCTGCTCGCCGGACACCACGACCGTCCTGCCGTCATCGGTGGTCCACAGCGAGTGCGGGTAGTCCGCGGGAAGCCGGGAGAAGTCGACCTGGCGCGACGGCACCGCCGGACCGGTGGCGCCTGGGGGGAGGCCCGTGGTCGGGGGCGCACTGGACGGCACCGGGCTCGGGGGCGCTGGGGCGTTGGATGAGCCGTCCGCGCCGGTCCCCTTGTCCCGCGATGCGCACGCTGTGATCATCAGGACCAGCACGCCTATTCCCGCCGCGGCTCTCCGCATCGCCTACTCCTTCCCCATTGGCCGCGCTGGTGTCAGGGCCGCAGCGTCTGTTGCTCGAGCACCACGGTCCGTTCAGCCAGTGGCTGGTCGAGCCGCATGGTCAACTTCTTGGCGCGCAGGTCCTTGCTGCACGGCCGGTGCGAGTCGGTCATGTCCCTGATCAGGATCACCCGGACCGCGGTGGCGTTCTGCTCGGCAAGAGTCGACCGGACGTGTTCGCAGCCGCCCTCCTCGCCGAGCACGGTCAGTGTGACGCCGTCGGCCGCGATCCATGCCTTCCTCGGATAGCCCGCGGGGAGGCGCGTGCCATCGATCCTGCTGTCGGGGACCTCGGTCACGTCGCCGTCAGCGGGTGACGTCGACACGGACGCGGTCGTCGGGCCTGGTGACCCGCCGTCCCCGGCCGGCTGCCCGGCCTGACCGCAGCCACTGGAGAGCAAGACGGCCGCCACGCCCACCGCTGCCGCACCACCTCTGATACCTGTCATGGATCTGATACCTGTCATGGCGGGTCTCATACCTGTCATGACGGAAGCGACCGTGCCGGAGGTTGCCCGGGACCGGTCATGGCACCGCGAGCTGGGCGGTGGTGCCCTGTTCCGCCACTGGCGCACGCGCGGGGAGCGCAAGCAGGCCGATCATGGCCAGCGCGGCGCACCCCACGATGTACCAGCTGATCCACGTGCTCGAACCGGTCGCGTGCAGGATCGCCGCCGCGACGAGCGGCGCCGGCCCACCGGCGATCAGCGACGCGAGGTGGTACCCGATTCCGGCCCCGGAATAACGCACGTTGGTGCCGAAGCTCTCCGCGATCAGGGCCGCCTGCGGTCCGTACTGCATGGAGTGCACCACCAGCGACACGACGATCCCTACCAGCACCAGGGCCGGCAGCCTGGTGTTGAGCAGGCCGAAGTACGGGAACGCGAACAGACCCATGCAGACGATGCCGGCCCCGTACACCAGCCGGCGCCCGAGCCGGTCGGACAGCCAGCCGAACAGCGGCACACAACCGAGCCCGACCACGGCTCCGATCATGGTGTCACCGAGCAGACGGTCCTGGCCGAATCCAAGCACGGTGGTGCCATAGGTCAGCACGAACGTGACGAAGAGGTAGAACGGGGCCTGCTCGGACATTCGCAGGAACGCGGAGCTGAGAACCGCCCGCGGATGCTTCACGATCACGCGCAGCACCGGCTGTCTGACCACCTGTTCCGCCTGCCTGACGCGGGCGAACTGCGGCGACTCCATGACCCGCAGCCGGACGTAGAGCCCGACGGCGACCAATACGACGCTGACCAGGAAGGGAATCCGCCACGCGCCGTCGAGGAAACGGTCCCCGGCGAAACTGGAGGTCAGCCTGACCACGCCGGTGGACAGCAGCAGCCCGATCGGCACCCCCAGTTGCGGAATACCGGCCATCAGCCCGCGTCGCCGCGGACTGCCCCACTCCATCGACAGCAGTACCGAACCACCCCACTCGCCGCCGACACCGATGCCCTGCGCGATCCGCAGCACGGTCAGCAGGACCGGTGCCGCCACGCCGATCACGGCGGTGGAGGGCAGGCAGCCGATCAGAACGGTTCCCGCGCCCATCAGCAGCAGCGTGGCGACAAGGGCCGCCTTGCGGCCGATGCGGTCGCCGTAGTGGCCGAAGATCGCCGCACCGATCGGCCGGGCGGCGAACCCGACGAACTGGGTGCCGAAAGCCGCGAGCACTCCAGCGAAAGGCGAACTGGAGGGGAAGAACAGTGCCGGGAAGACCAGTGCCGCGGCGGTGCCGTAGAGGAAGAAGTCGTACCACTCGATCGACGTGCCGATCGTACTGGCGACAACGGCACGTCGCCGTTGCTGCCGCACCAGATCGGGCTCGACGGCCGTATCGCTCATGCACAACGACAATGGAGCCACCAGGTAGCACTGTCAAGAACGCGATCGCAGCAAACACCGGCGTCGGATATCGTCCGCTCGTTCCACGCCGACGTGGTGGCGCGGCACGGGCCGGCTGACCGTGGGTGAGCGTAGCGGCTGTTCGCCGGACCGCACTCACCCGCCGCCCTCACGCGATGGGCACCTGAATCTCGGTCACATACGTCGCGGGATCGTTACTCGTGGCCGGACCGACGTGGACCAGTTGGCGATTCAGGCCGCGCTGGGTGTGGCCGTTTTCGGACAGCCAAGCCTGGATCGCCTGGTAGGCCAGATACCACTCCTCATATCGACCGATGTGCAGTGTGGAGGCGAAGCGGCCCCCGGGCAGCGTTCGGCACTCGTTCCCCTCGCCGTCGGGTACCTGGCTGGCCACGGTGAAGCCGAGGTCGAAGTCGAACGGCTCACCCCAGTCGTCACGGGCGCTGTCCGAAATCCACATGCCCAGGCCGGGTTCCACCTCACAGTTGGCCAGATACCGCCGGACCCGCTGATAGGCCGGATCGATCAGCGACCAGTCGTAGTCGGGTTCGAGCCGCAGAGGGGTAAGCACAGCACGGACATCGGCGATGTCCTTGACGTCGATCTGGTACGGCATGACTCCTCCTGAGTCGATGAGGCGTTCGACGATCGCGATCCTGCGTTCCGCGTCGTCCAGTTGGCGTTGGAGGAGTTCGCGGTGATACCGCAGCGGCTGCTTGATCAGGGCGGAATCCGCCCAGTTCGACACCAGGTCACGAGTCTCGACGACGGGCACCTCCAGCTGACGCAGTACCTTGACCAACTCGGCCTGTGCCATCTGGTCAAGGCGGTAGTAGCGGTAACCGTTGGCGGGATTGACGTGGTCCGCTTTGAGAACGTCCTCGTCGTCGTACAGTGCTGGTAGATACCAATCCGACCGAAAGTAGGCAGTTTTCACCTGGCGCTATGCCGTCCTGGTCTGCCTACTTTCGGTCTTCTTGGTAAGGCGCAGAGTTGGAACGGACAACTGCGTCAGAGCCGAGAACCGACCGAGCGGGATGGCATTCACCCAAGATCTCCTCACATCGGCGATCCTCACCCCTCAGGCGACTTGAGAGTCAACTCGAGTCTTCGGCACGGTCACGTTCAATCGTACCGAGCGTGTCGGGATGGTGACCAAGCTGAAGTGGGTCGTCCGCGTGAAGGGCTGAGCCGGAGGGGACGGTGTCGTGGCGACACCGTCCCCTCAGAGCACGACAACACCGCTGGGCACCGCGCTGAGCCCGAGTTCGACAGTGCCGACAACGTCAAGGGTTGCCGTGCTGATCGCCGTCACGGTGCTCGACGCGTTGTTGGTGATCCAGATCTCGTCGACTGTGGCGGTGATTGCCGTGGGAATGTGTCCAACGAGGACCGTCGCGGTGACGCCATGCGATCTGGTGTCGATGACCGAAACGGTGTCGCTGTTGGCGTTGGTGACATAGGCGAAGGCGCCGTCCGGCCGGAACGCGACCTGCCAGGGAGTCCTGCCCACCGCGATCGCCGCCACGAGTTCGTTCGTTGTCGTGTCGAGCACGGAAACCGTGTCCCGCCACGAGTTCACGACATAGACGGTGGCACCGTCTGGGCTGACCGACACCCCTCCTGATCGCTTCTGGTCCCGACGCGCCGCACGGACCTGGTTCGTTCTGATGTCGTAGGTCCACAAACCGTCCGCGCAGGTGACGTACACCGAGGCGTTGTCCGGGGTGACCGCGACGGACCGTGGCGCGAGCCCGACGGTGATCGTGTCGGTCACCGTGTCGGTGGCGGTGGTGATGACGGAAACCGTACGTGATCCACCGGCACCGGTGTCCGGCCCGGTGTTGGCGACGTAGGCCAACCGCCCGTCCGGTGCGACGGCGATGCCGTGCGGGAAAAGTCCCACGGCGACAGTGCCGGACACCGTGTTGGAGGACGGGTCGATCACGGAGACGTCGCTGGCGCCGGAGTTGGTGACGTAGAGCTTGCGACCATTGGGGGTCGCGGCGATGCCGTAGGGGTTCGCGCCGCCATGGATCCCGGACAGCAGCTTGGCCGCGGCACGGTCGATCACCGACACGGTGTAGTTGACGATGCCCGGAACATAGACGCGTCCGCCGGTGCGCGGAACGGCCTTCCCGGCCGCGGCGGCGAGGATGCCGGGGAACTGAGTACCTGCCGTGCCCGCGGGAAAGTCTGCGCGGTGACTGGTTGTCGTCTCCTTGAGCCGACTCACGGGTCGCGGCCGTGAACCGTCGAGCACCGCGGATGAGGGTGGTGGTAGCGACACGGCGGCGCGGCCGCGGTCTCGCGGGGGGCGGTACGGTTCCTGGTGCGGCGGCGACTGGCCGGCGCCGGGTATCGGCGCCGGTGGAAGGTGCGCGACGTCGTATTCGGTCTGCCACAATCCAGGCTTCGTAGCGGGCAGCGCAGGAAACGGTCGGCCGGCCGAGAAGCCGAGCGCCGAGGTCAGGTCGCCGAACGTCTGTCGGCGCCAGGCGCTGATGTTGGTTTCGTACACACCGGTCAACCGTTCGAGGAACCTCAGCACGGACGTGTGATCGAACGGCTCGCCGCACACCCAGCCGCCCGCCGTCCATGGCGACACGATGATGCAGGGCACCCGGATGCCGGCACCGATGGGCAGGTCGCCGACGAACTCGTCGGCGGTTCCCCGCGGCGGCATGGGTGGTGGGACGTGATCGAATAGCCCGTCGTTCTCGTCGTAGTTGACGATGACCACCGTCTTGGCCCAGACGTCCTGGTTTGCGGCTACGGCATCCAACGTGCGGGCCACGAAGTCCGCGCCGGCGGCCGGGGTGTAGGCGGGATGTTCGCACTGCGGCGAGGTCGGGATGATCCAGGACACGGTGGGCAGCCGGTCGTGCAGGGCGTCGTACTCGAACTGGTCGGCCGGACCGATCGCCAGGCCGTGTCGGTGCAGTGGGGATGACGGGCTCGCGTCCTGGTAGTTCTGGAAGAACTCGAGCGGATTGCAGCCGTAGTCGTCCTCCTCCTGGTACACGTGCCAGCTCACACCCGCCGCCGACAGCCGCTCGGGATACGTCGTCCAGCGGAACGGCACCGCGACCTTGTTGGTGAGGACCGGGCCGCCGTTCTTTCCCGCCGGGTCGATGGTGCCGGTCATGTGGTACAGCCGATTGGGCCACGTCGGTCCGAGCACCGAGCAGTGGTAGGCATCGCAAATGGTGAAGTTCTCCGCGAGCGCGAAGTGGAACGGGATGTCCTCGCGGGTGTAGTAGCCCATCGTGTAGGGCCCGACGGCGTCGCCGTCGGCCTTGCGGTGCGCGGCGAGCCAGCCGTCCATCTTGCCGCCGTTGACCGACCTATGCTGCACGCTCCAGGCGTGGCTGGTGGACGGGAGGGCCTGCGCGTTGGTCCGCCGGGTGTCCAGATGGAACGGCAGCAGGTAGCCCTCCGGGTTGCCCATGTCGGGCTGGTAGAACACCGACCGGCCGGTGGACAGCTGGATCGCGGCGGGATCGTCGAACCCGCGCACTCCGGCCAGCGTGCCGAAGTAGTGGTCGAACGACCGGTTCTCCTGCATCAGCACCACGACGTGCTTGATGTCACGGAGTGAACCCCTGGCCGGTTCCGCGGCGATGGCGCGGCGCAGGTTCGGCGGCAGCACGCCGACGAGAGCAGCGGCTCCTGCCGCGCCGGCGACGGATCCGAGAAGACGACGGCGGGAAATCCCGGGCATGTCCACCTCTCCCGTGCGCTGCGGGGCGTATGCCGCAAAGCGCACCGCATCGGGCACAAATTGGCAATGCGCCAATCATTGGTGATCGACGTCACGTCCAGTCACCGCGGTGAGGTGATCGTCAGTCGCCGTGGCCCTCGTGCACGAAGTCGGCGAGCCGCCCGGCGATCTCCGCCGGCGACGGCAGCGCTCGGATCTCGGCGCTGATCTCGCCGGCCCGCCGGCGCAGCCCGTCGTCGGCGAGCGTCCGCGCGATCAGGTCCGCGTCCAGCTCGTCCTCCGTGGCCGACAGTCCCGCGCCGGCGTCCCGCACCGCGTCGGCGTTGACGTGCCGGTCCGCGCCGCTGGGCAGCACCAGCTGCGGCAGGCCAGCGACAAGCGCGCCCAGTGTCGAGCCCGCGCCCCCGTGGTGCACCAACGCCGAACTGACCCGCAGCAAGGCGTTGAGCGGAATCCAGCCCGCGACACGCACGTTCGGCGGCAGCTCGCCGAGCCCGCTGGTGTCGACGTCGCCGAGCGCGACGACGAAGTCGGCGTCCACCTCCGGTGCCGCCGCGATGATCCGCTCCACCGGGCCGAGGCCGCTCATCCCCGGCGCGACGGTGCCGAGGGTGACCGCGATCAGCCTGCGGCCACCGCGGTCGGCGAACAGCCACGGCGGCAACACACCGCCGCCGTTGTACGGCACGTAACGCATCGACCAGCCGGGCACCGGCCCGCCGAGCATGCTCGGCGGCGCCACATCGATCGACACGCGGCGCTCGGGAAGGTCGTCGACGCCGTGCCGGTCGAACACCTCGGTCATGTTCCGGAAGAGCTCCTCGGCGAGCCCGATCGAGCGCACGAACCCGGAACCATGGTCGACCGAAGGGATGCCGAGCTTGGCGGCCGCGACCAGACCGGCACCCTGAATCGGTGATCGGATGATGACGTCCGGCCGCCACCGCAGCGCCGTGTCGACGACACCGTCGACCAGCATGCTCGACACCGCCGCGAGCCGCGGTGCGAACTCGCGAAGGTCGGTGACCCTCGCGCTAAGCATGGTCGCGACGAGCTCGGGTTGCTCCCGCTTCATTCTGGCGAACATCCGGGCTCCGTCGAAGTCCGGGGCGACGTCGACCACGGCGAGCCCCGCGTTCCTGGCCGCGAGCGCCTGGCCCGCGGTGGCCACCAGCACCTCGCTGCCAGCCGCCCGCAGTGCCCAGGCCAGCGGAATCATGGGAAAGACGTGTCCGATGCCGGGACTGGGAACAAACATGACGCGCATCGAGCCCCCTCACCCCCGAAAGAACGAAACGGACCCTATGGAACGGACATACCGTACGGCGAACCAGCGTAATGGCCCACCCGGCTACTCCGCTCGGGGTACATCGCGGCCGAGAACGCGGTGCCGGCAGAATCTGCGGCCGTGACAGGACCACTGCGGGCCTCAGGTGCCATTCAGCGGCGGATCGCCGACGAGTTGGGCGTGCGCGACGATCAGGTGCGAGCCGCCGTCGACCTACTCGACGGGGGCGCCACCGTGCCGTTCATCGCCCGCTATCGCAAGGAGGCCACCGGCACCCTCGACGACGCCCAGCTGCGCACCGTCGAGGAACGGCTGCGCTACCTGCGGGACATGGAAGACCGCAGGACCGCGATCCTGGAATCAGTGTCCGAGCAGGGCAAACTGACCGATGAGCTACGCGAGCAGATCATGGCGGCCGATTCCAAAGCCCGCCTGGAGGACATCTACCTGCCCTACAAGCCCAAGCGGCGGACCAAGGCGCAGATCGCCCGCGAGGCGGGCCTCGAACCACTCGCGGATCAGCTCCTTGCCGACCCGACACTGGATCCGTCCGATGTGGCCACCGCTTTCGTCGACGCCGACAAGGCGGTCGCCGACGCGGCCGCGGCTCTCGAGGGCGCGCGGGCCATCCTGGTCGAACGGTTCGCCGAGGACGCCGACCTGATCGGCGAGCTGCGTGATCGGATGTGGACCAGGGGCACCCTGGTGTCCAAGGTGCGCGACGGCAAGCAGGAGACAGGTGCGAAGTTCGCCGACTACTTCGACTTCGCCGAGCCGTTCACCAGACTGCCGTCGCACCGCGTCCTCGCGATGCTGCGTGGCGAGAAGGAGGACGTGCTCGACCTCGCCTTCGAGCCGGGGCCCATCCAGGAGGACGGCCCGGTCAGGGACAACGCTCCGGGCGAGTACGAGATCCGCATCGCCGCCCGCTTCGGGATCGACGACAAGGGGCGGGCCGCGGACAGGTGGCTGTCCGACACCGTGCGCTGGGCATGGCGGACCAGGATCCTGGTGCACCTCGGCATCGACACCCGGGCCAGGCTGCGCGCGGAGGCCGAGGACGAGGCGGTTCGGGTGTTCGCCGCCAATCTGCGCGACCTGCTGCTCGCGGCGCCGGCCGGTACCAGGGCGACGATGGGCCTCGACCCCGGTTTTCGCACCGGCGTCAAGGTCGCCGTCGTCG
>Ga0213875_10002587_pt1 | contig 10766 bp, 8 predicted proteins | sample BarmaccomBMRX_R8_FD_160105 | JGI IMG/M metagenome (GOLD analysis project Ga0213875, IMG submission 160105) | Root-associated microbial communities from Barbacenia macrantha in rupestrian grasslands, the National Park of Serra do Cipo, Brazil - RX_R8 | ecosystem: Host-associated > Plants > Roots... | reverse complement strand
TGCGCATGCTGATGACGCTCGAGCGCATCGATCGAGGCATGATCTTCGTGGATGGCGAGCCGCTCACCAGCATGAACCGCAATGGCGAGCTCGTCGCCTCCGACGCCAAGCATCTGCGGCGGATGCGAGGCAAGATCGGAATGGTGTTCCAGCACTTCAACCTTTTCCCCCATATGAGCGCGCTCAAGAACTGCATGGAGGCTCCATGCACAGTGCTCGGCCTCTCGAAGATGGAAGCGGAAGCGCGTGGACGCGAGCTCCTTTCGATGGTCGGGCTCGGCGACAAGCTCTTTCATTATCCTTCCCAGCTCTCGGGGGGACAGCAGCAGCGCGTGGCCATTGCGAGGGCGCTCGCCATGCGCCCCAAAGTCATGCTGTTCGACGAGGTGACCTCGGCGCTCGATCCCGAGCTTGTCGGCGAAGTGTTGAACGTGATTCGCAAAATTGCCGCGGAGCTCGATGTCACCATGCTGATGGTGACCCATCAGATGGGCTTCGCAAAAGAGTTTGCCGACCGCGTCTGCTTCTTCTACGGCGGACGCATTTGCGAACAGGGGCCACCCGAGAAGATCTTCGTGTCGCCGGAGAATGAGCGCACGCGCCAATTCCTGCGCGCGTGCCTCGAAGCCACATGAGCGTCGCCGACGGAGCGATTTTCGAAACTCGGCCCTCGTCCCACCGCTCGACGCCGTCGCGCGAGCGCTTCGAGCGGCTTTACCGCACGCTGCGCGACCGTATCTGCTTGTTCGAGTATCCGCCCGGCGGCCGGCTTTCAGAGCAAGAGCTCGCCCGGGAATTCTCGACCAGCCGAACCCCAGTGCGCCGCGTGCTGGGCCGACTCGAAGCCGACGGCCTGATCGAGGCTCGCCACGGGGTCGGCCACATCGTGACGCCCGTCAAGATCGAGGAGCTGGCGCAGATCTATCGCCTGCGCATGGAGCTCGCCGTTCTGATCGGAAGGCTTTCCCCCATTCCGCGCGAGAAAGCCGATCTCGAGCGCATTCGCGCCTTGATCGAACGTTGCGATCGGCTCTCGAAAGAGCCCGAATACAAGGCGCTGTCGCGCCTCAACATGGATTTTTTTTCCGAGATTACCGCGATGACCGGCAACGCCCCGTTGCGCGAGATCAGCGAGCGGCTCTATTTCCAGACTTCCCGAATCTGGCTCCAGATGATGCCCCGCCTCAACCTCGTCGAGGAGTTCGCGATCTTTCGCCGGGAGATGGCAGACATATTGGTGGCGGCGGAAAGCGGGGACCTCGAAGCCGTGGGTCACATTCGTCGCGCGCATATTTCCATGAGCTTCGCGCGGATGACGCATTACGCGCGCCAATCCATCAAACAGTGATTGATGGGGACGGCCCCAAAGAGCATCGACTCTCAACCCGCGGGATCACGATCAGGCCGGCTTTCGCGACGCGATTATCCAGCTCGCCGGGGCGGCAAATCGACCCGTGCCGCTTCGGCATAGACCTTGATTACGGCCGCGTCGTCCTCTCGTCCGAGGCCTTTCGCGCTCGCGGCCGCGAACTGACGATGCGCCGCTTCCGCGATCGGCACGGGAAAATCGAGTGCCTCGCCTGCCTCGAGCACGATGCCCAGATCCTTCACGAAGATGTCGATTGCCGAGCGAGGCGTGTAGTCACCCGCAAGAATGTGCGGCACGCGGTTCTGAAACATCCACGACGAGCCGGCGCTGTTGCCGATGACCTCGTAGAGTTGATGGGGATCGAGACCGAGCTTCAATCCGAGCGCCATCGCTTCCGCGGCCGCAGCGATATGGGCGCCGGCAAGCAACTGGTTGATCATCTTCACTCGCGATCCGGCTCCCGGCATATCGCCCAGTCGGTAGACCTTGCTTGCGATCGCCCGAAGGAAAGGCTCGGCCTTGCTGAATGCCTCGGCAGCGCCAGCAGCCATGATGGTCATCTCCCCGGTGGCCGCCTTCGCCGAACCACCCGAAACCGGGGCGTCCAGCATGAGGATGTTCATCTCGGCGAGCCGTTGGGCGAGCTTCTCGACGAATGCGGGAGGCACGGTCGCGCATGCGACGACGACCGAGCCTGCTGCAAGTGCAGGCGCCGCTCCCGACGCGCCAAACAGGACCTCATCCGTCTGGTTCGCATCGACGACGAAAATGAAAGCTGTTTCCGCGCCGCGCACGCCTTCGGCGGGCGTTGCGGCAGTCGTTCCGCCGGCTGCACGAAAGCGCTCCAGTGCTACCGAGTTGCGATCGACTCCTCGCACGTCAAAGCCGGCGCGCAGCAACGAAATTGCGGCTCCATATCCCATGGAGCCCAGCCCGATGACGCATGCTGCACGCATCATATGTCCTCCTCGCCGAGATCTCGACAAGTGAGCGCGGCCTTGGCTCGCGCCGAGGCCGCCACTGCAGGCGTTATTTCAGCTCGTTGGCGAAAACGGTCTGTTTGATCGTCGGGAGCACTTGCTCGAGATTCTTCTCGGAAACGACGATGATCGGCACGAGAATCTCCTTCGCCGGCGTCTTCCCGTCGAGATGATCGAAAATCGCTTCGGCGGAGCGAACACCCATGAGGTAGGGCTGCTGCATTCCCGAAGCGACGATCTTGCCTTGGCGGATGAGATCGATGAACTCGGGCACGCCGTCGAAAGCTGCCAAGAGCACGGAGCTTTCACGATGCGCCGCCTGAATGGCCCTCACGGCGCCAAGAGTGGGCGTGTCGGTTTGGACGAATATTCCGTGCAGGTCGGGATGCGCGGTCAGCATGTCTTGCACGTATTTGAAGGTCTCGTCGGCGGTGTAGCGTTGCATCTGGTCGAGCGCGACTTCCTTGATATCGCCGTTCTCCTTCATCGCATCGCGGAAGCCCTTTGTGCGCGCCTTGCCGTTGTTGCGCGCCAACGAGATCGTCACCAACCCGACCGGCCCCTTGTCCCATTGATGTTCTTTGAGCGCCGCGGCCAATGCGACGCCGGTGTCGTGGGCGCCTTTTTCATTGTCGGAAATGATGAAGGACACGTAGTTGCCGGACGCAGTGCCGATGTCGGCGATCACCACAGGAATGTTGGCCTTCTCGGCAAGGCTCAGCACGCTCGGGGCGGTAGAGGAATCGGTCGGCGAAATCAGGATGCCGTCGACTTTTCGGGCGATGGCGTCCTGCGCGTTCTTGAGCTGGGTCGCAGCGTCGTTGTGGGAGTCGTAATTGGTGACTGTCGCGTTGTGCTTCTTGGCCTCATCGGCGATGCCGACAGCGAGATAGCGCCAAAAAGGTAGATCGAGACCTGGTGTCAGATAGGCGAAATGCCGCTCTTGCTGCGCAGGGGCCGGTCCGGCCAGCGTCAAGGCGGTGATGACGCCAAGGACCGTCATCAGTGACTTACCTCTCATGATCTCCTCCCAGATATTGCCGCCATCCGTGCCGGCCTCGAGCCGGGTTCCGCCTTCGTCCGCCCGGCGGTAGAGGGCGGCGGCGAGCTCGTGAAATCGGTCAACCCTCTTCCCCCTGGCTGCGGTGCATCCCTTCGCGCGCGCTCAGGAATCGCTCGAGCAGAACGGCGGCGACAATGATCGATCCGATCGCCGTCCCTTGCCAGTAGGGATTGACGTTGAGGAGATTGAGCCCGTTGCGGATCAGTACCATGATCACTACACCGATGAAGGTGCCGATGATCGTGCCGCGGCCGCCGAAAAGGCTGGCGCCGCCGATCACCACTGCGGCAATGGTGTCGAGCTCGAGGCCGGTCGCCGCGATGGGGTCGATGGAGAGGATGCGCGCCGCAAGGAAGACCGCGGCCACCGCGCTCAGCGCGCCGGATATGACATAGACGAGCACACTGTAGAAATCGACGCGAAGCCCGGCTGTGCGCGCGGCTTCGGCGTTGGAGCCGATCGCGTAGATCGTGCGGCCGCCCTTGGTGAACGTGAGATAGTACCAGGCGATCGCGTAGAGCACGACCAGCACGGCGAAATTCGTGGGCACGCCAAGGATCGTCGAGCTGGCGAGATCGCCCAGAGAATCCGGCAACTGCGAGATCGAGTTCGCCCCGCTGAGCACATAGGCCATGCTGCGGCCAACCGACATCATGCCAAGCGTGACAATGAAGGCCGCAACGCGACCCTTGGTGATGATGAAGCCGTTGACGAACCCCGCAAGACCGCCGGCCACGATGGCAGCGAGGATGGCGATGGGCAGCGGCAGCTCGGCGAGGGAGAGACCGAAGATTATGCCCGTGGCGCCCGTGAGCGAGCCGACCGACAAATCGATTCCCGCGATCAGGATGACGAATGTCTGTCCGATCGCGACGATGCCGGTGATCACCGACTGATCCATCAAATTGAGGATGTTGCTGAGCGTGAAGAAATACGGCGAGATCAGCGAGAGGGCGACGGCGAGAAGGAGCAACAAAAGCAACATGCGAAGCTCGAGCTGCGCGCCGCGCAACACGCGCCGCAGCACGCTCGGACGAAGCTGTGGCCCCGTCTTGGTCTCGCTCGCCATCTCAGTGCCTTCGAGCGGCAACTGACGTGACCGGGGCCGTCGGGCCATCGAGAATGCTCGCGCGCACTGCCGCCACGTCCGGCAGCGCATTGTCATTGGCGAGGGTCAAGCCGACATAGCCGAGATCGTGGCCGCGATGGCCGCGCAAAGGGACGAGCAATGTTGCGCCGGCAGGCTCGAGAAGAAAGCGCTCGGGCCGTTGGCGCAGCGCCTTCGGAATCGACACATCATCGATTTGGGGGAAGCTGCCGCGCGCAAAGCCGATCTCGGGCGCGTGTTGGGCAGCGACGGAATCGAAACAATAGAGGCGATCACCGTCCATCGAGATCCAATAGGCGATGCCGCCGAAGCGCTGCACCAGCATCTCGAGAATGGACCGGGTCGCCTCCGCCGAGCTGCGCGGCGCCGCGAACATGGCGAGCTTCTCGACGTCGACGAGAGCGCTCGGAATGCTGGTCACGTCACTGCCATCACTCATCACGACGATCCGATCCGAAAGGCCGATCACCTCCTCGAAATCGGAGGAGACGAGCAGCACGGCCATTCCCTGCCGAGCCAAGCGCCGGATCATTGCATAGATCGTGCTTCGCGTGGCGATATCGACGCCCCGCGTCGGCTCGTCCAAAATGAGAAGCTTGGGTGACATCAGGATCCAACGCGCCAGCACTACTTTCTGCTGCATGCCACCCGAGAGTGTCAGGATGCCCTCGTCCAGAATGCGCTGCGGAAGGCCGAGCTCTTCGAGAAGCCGTGCCACCGAGGCGCTTTGCTCGTCATAGCCGAGGCCAAGGCCGCGCCGCTGGCCGAGATGGGCCAGGAGCAGATTCTCGCGTACGGTGAAATCCTGAACCAGCCCCTGTCGGCGCCGATCCTCCGGGATGAAACCTATTCCCGCGCGCACTGCCTCGATGGGTGCACGCGCCGTAAAGGGGGAGCCCGAGAGACGGACCGTGCCCCGCTCGATCCGACGCAAGCCGAACAGCGCCTCGACGCATTCCGAGCGACCGGCGCCGATCAACCCGGCGAGTCCGAGGATCTCTCCCGAGTTGACGGTAAACGACACGTCCTTGACGCACGGCGCGCAAGCGAGGTGCTCGACTTCGATCACGGGCTTGCCGGTGGATTTCTCTCCGCGGCCGTCGACACCGCGTGCATAGATGTCAGCGATCTCGCGTCCCACCATCAGGCGGACCAATTCGGCAGGCCGCATCTCGGCCGCCGGCGATGCGGAGGTAACGGCTCGCCCCTCGCGAAAAACAGTGATGCGATCGGTAATCTCGAAAATCTCCTCGAGGCGGTGCGAGACGAAGACGAGGGCTTTGCCGCCCTGCGCCAGGAGGCGCATGATGTCGAATAGTCGATCGACTTCGTTCGGCGAAAAGGACGCAGTGGGCTCGTCGAAAATGATCACCTTGGCGTCGAGCGCGAGAGCCTTGAGGATCTCGACCATTTGCAGCTGACCCGCCGAGAGCTCGCGAACCGGACGCCGCAGCGGAAGATGCGCGCGCTGGCCGAATTGGTCGAGCAGCGACTCGGCTCGGCTGGTCAGGTTTCTCCAGGAGAGACGGCCCGCAGCACCCAATTCCGGCAGATAGATATTCTCGAGCACGCTCAAATCCGGCGCCAGGCTTGTCTCCTGCATCACCATGGTGACGCCGCCTTGAATCGCCTCTCGTGCCGAACCGAACCGAGTCGGGCGACCGAACATGAAAATTTCGCCGCGATCCGCCGAGAGATGGCCGGACACGATCCGCGAGAAGGTCGATTTGCCGGCGCCGTTCGCCCCGACGAGTGCATGAATTTCACCCGCTCGTAGCGCGAAGCTGGCACCGGACAGAGCCTGGGTACGCTCGAATGCCTTCCAGATCCCACGCGCATCGATCGCAAGAGCGGGTTCGCCGGGCACCGCGGAGTTCGTTTCGAGACTCATGTCCGGCCAAGCGTTACGAAAGCGACTGCGTATGCGGAAAGCTCGAGCGAACCATCGAACCGTGTGCCGGCGCGCTCAGCCCAATTCGGCTCTGACGTGGCCGCTGCAAACGCCGAAGAATCGAGCAGCCGACATTCCGCACCGGCAAGGGGCGAGCCTGCCAAGCTCACCCGTTCCGTGGCGGGAGTGAGGTTCGCAAGCAGGAGCCGCCGCGACTTGCCGTCCCGCCAGCCCAAGGCAGCCACGCGTCGAGGGTCGCTCGATAAGACGGAGATGAGCTCGGCGCCCGAAGCGGAGGCGACGTCCTTGATCACATGGAAGATCGGATATATCTGCCGCCCGTCCGCTTCGTCGTACCAAGGAAGAGGCCTGTCACTTCGACGATGGATCGCGCCCCGGGGGCCGGTCGAAGTGCCAAGCACGATGGCCTCGGCACCGCTTGCGGCGAAAGCCGCGAGGTATCCCACGACCCACGCCGCGCCGAAAAGTGCGCGGTGACGCGGATCCGATTCCGCCATGCACACACGTGCATTATCCGGGTTTGGCGTGGGGCCGGGGCCATACGGGTTGTCGCGGGTGCCGATACTTGACGGACCGACGCGCCATGGCTTTCCGGAAGCTATGGCGGCTGCCGATTCGATGATCGCCGGAAGCGTCTCGAGCGTTTCCATGACCGAGCGATCGTCTGCGGCATGAACGATGGGAGTGATGGTGAAGCTGATGTAGTCGAGGAAATGCGTCAACGGACGACGGCGGTTGAGCTCGGTGAAAAAGGCGTGCGCGCCGCCGCCTATTCGTGTTCCGGGGAACGAAGTGAGGGCAGCCCAACGGATCGCTTCGAGCGGCGGCTGCACCGGCCAGGTGCTGCCCGGCAGCACGCCTTTGAGGTCCGGCGCAGACCAGAGCGTGAGGGCGTCGATCTTGGCCGCAGCGGCGACGCATTCCTCGGCGAGCTCGCGTGCTTCGTCCCTGGGTTCCCTTGTTCCGGGAAGCGCCGCCTCGACGGTCAGCTCTGCATTGCAAGCGCGAGCGATCTCACCGTAGCTGGCGAGTTCGGCGCGCCCATGACCCTCGTTGCGCAGCACCTCGCCGACTATGAGCCGAGGGCCGAGGGATTTCAAAAGCGACAGGACTTCGTGGCTCGCCTTGGCCTCGCGCGCCGGAATCTCAAGGCCTATCCTGGGCATTTGGCCGATCGACCTGCCGATCTTCACCGCAATTGTGCGAGAGCCGCCGGAGCGCGCTTTGCTCGGCGCCTTTCCCTCAATCGTCAGAGTGACGCGCTGCTCGAGGCTTTGCCCGGCCGCAAGCTCGTATGGCCACGGCAAACCGATCGGCCGAACGTAAGTCTTGAAAGAGGCGTCACTCCAGTTGCGCTGATCCTCCATTTCGAATGTATCGCCTTCAAGCCGCGCGGTCACGAAGCTGCCCGGGGCGAACTCATGCTTCAACGCGCGCACGCCGAAAAAAGGTTGGTAGGCACTGATACGTTGCGGAAAAGCGGCCTGCTCGCGACAGCCTTCGACATGTTCGACCTCGACCGATCTCCCGGCACAACCATCGAGTGGGTGCAAGATAACGAACCCCGTTCGATTGGTTCGGAAGTTGCGCACGATGCTTACACGGGCGGCAAAGGTAAGCTCATTCTCCGTGCCGTTGATATCCGCGGCGTAACGCACGGCGCCATCGGCGCACGCGCCCTCGTAGCCGATGTGAAATTTATCGGAGGCTTCGTTGATTTCGAGGTTCTTGATCTCAGCGCCATAAGTTCCCCACGCCTCATCGCGGACGATGAAGGCGATGGCGCGCATCACTTCACGGCCCGTACAGCGCACATACCGCAGCTGCCCGTTCTGGAATTCGACCGAGAGCGCTCCGGCCCGGATGATCCGGCCCTTCTCGTCGGGCTCGCGGGTGCCATAAAGAGCAATGTCTTCCGCCGCGTTGCGCTCCGTCATGCCTCCTCCCGATCGGCTTCTCCTCGGCGCAGGCCTATCTTTTTCTCAGACCCGCAACGCCTCGTCATTCGTGAATGACCCCCAGGCGCGCAAAATGTTCGTAGATACGTTTCGAATATGCGGCAAGCTCGGGCTCCTCGCCAAGTGCCACCGGTCTCGGACGTGGAAGCTCGATGACAAGCTCCTCCACGATTTCGCCGGGGGATGGGGACATGACGAGCACGCGATCCGACAACCCCACAGCCTCCTCGACACTATGCGTGATGAACAAAACGGTCGGCCGATCGGCCATCCACAACCGCTCGAGATCATGGCGCACTTGCACGCGCGTGAGCGCGTCGAGAGCGCCGAACGGCTCGTCCATCAGCAGGACCGGAGGCCGAAGGACGAGAGCGCGCGCCAACGACACACGCTGGCGCATGCCGCCGGAGAGCTCATGCGGGTAGCGATCGGCGGCGTCGCTCAGTCCCAGTCTCTCGAAAAGCTCGATCGCGCGCTGCCGAATCGATTCCAACGGGAGACGCCGGATTACCCCTTGAAGCAGCACATTGTCGAGCGCTGTCCGGAACTCGAGCAAGAGATGATCTTGAAAGGCGATGCCAACATCCGTAAGCGCGCCGGTCAGGAATTCCCCGCCGATGCGGATCGTGCCCGCTGATGGCTTGAGAAGGCCTGCGACCATGAGCATCAATGTGCTCTTACCGCAACCGCTCGGACCGACAACGGATACGAACTCGCCCGGCGCGATATCCACCGTCGTCGGGTTCAACGCATGAACCCGTTGTCGCGCGCCTTCCCCGTAGATCTTCTCGACGCCTACGATTTCAATGCGGACGCCGTTCGCGCTGGAAGAGCGCACGGCTTCGACGAGCGGTGAAGCAGGCGGTCGCGCCCTCACTTCAAGGGACACGGACGCAATTCCGAATCCGGCGGAAGGAATTCATAGGTGTAATAGGTCGTCGCCGGAATGTCGGCAGGCAGAATTCCGATTTCGCTCAAGATATTCACTGTGTCGGACCACTGATCGGGCGTCGCCTTGCCGACGAATTTTGCGCGATTCACGCACATCAAATACTTGGTGGCGTCGAGCTGCGCCGGCGCGAGCTTCTCCGAGGCGTCCGGAAACATCGACTTCATCGCTGCGACCGCGTCGCTCGGATTGTCCAAGGCCGCGTACCATCCCTTGAGACTCGCGGCCACGAATTTCTTGGCGACGTCAGGATGAGCGGCAAGGAAACTTTCCGACGCAATGATCGATGTCGAAACAGTCGGAGCCCCGTGCTCGATGAAGGGGAAGTCCACGGTGTCGGCGCCGAGGCTCTTCAATTGGATCGCGAAGTAATCGATGGAACCCAAGATGACGTCGACCTGTCCTTGGATGAGGGCGGCTGTCATCGAATCCGGTGGCATGTTGACGAGCTTGATGTCGGAATCCTTCAATCCGCTCGCCGCGAGAACCAAAGGAAACATCGAGGATTGTGACCCTGCATTGGGAACGGCAACCGAGTGCCCTTTGATCTCGGCGATCGACTTGATTCCACTCTTCGTCAGCGCGGTCACCTGGTTGGGGTTGCCTTGAAGAATGGTCGCGAGAACCTTGATCTTCGCGCCGGACGAGACAAGCTTCATCACCGGCGCGGAATCCGCAAATCCAAGATCGACCTTGCCGGCTGCCAAAAGCTGCGCCGTGATTTGCGAGCCGTTTCCGGGCTCGATCCTCACGTCGAGACCCGCATCTTTGTAGTAGCCATTCTTGACGGCGAGCTCGAAGCCGGCGTTGAAACCGGCCGCCGGATAGTTGAGCTGGAAAGTCACAGGAAAAAGATCGGCAGCTCGCGCCGTCGTGAAGGGTAGCGTCAGGGCGGCGAGCGCCAGTCCGATCAGGCCAAGCGCGGACCTCCTCTCACGAGACGAGCTTCCAACCATCATGATTACCTCCCAAGTCCGGTTTTCGATTTGTTCAGCTGGCGCGCCGCCGTCGCCGCCACGGCGCCAATAGGTATTCGAGAAGCTCGACCAGGCTGTTCAAACCGAGCCCGATGATCGTCATGATGAAAAGGATCGCAAAAACGAAGGTGGTGTCGAGACGCCCCGTCGCCTGAAGCATCAGATAGCCGAGACCTTGATTCGCACCGACGAACTCTGCGACGATCGCAGCCGTCGCCGCGATCGTCGCGGAAGTCTTGAGGCCGCCGAAGATCACTGGAAGGGCCGAGGGGAACCGGAGGTACCAGAAGGTTTGCCAGCCCGACGCCCCCATGGAACGGGTAAGGAAAAGGAAGCGTTCGTCGAGGATTTGGAACCCCGAGATGCTGGCGAGCAAGAGCGGAAAGAAGGTGAGGAGAAAGGTCAGCATCACTTTCGAGCTCGGGCCAAAGCCGATCCACACGACGAAGA
>Ga0213875_10002586_pt1 | contig 10773 bp, 11 predicted proteins | sample BarmaccomBMRX_R8_FD_160105 | JGI IMG/M metagenome (GOLD analysis project Ga0213875, IMG submission 160105) | Root-associated microbial communities from Barbacenia macrantha in rupestrian grasslands, the National Park of Serra do Cipo, Brazil - RX_R8 | ecosystem: Host-associated > Plants > Roots... | reverse complement strand
GCGGCCGGTCAGGTCGTGCCGGTGGTCCCAGCTGGCCGAGTGGAACACGGTGCCGGCGAAGTTCGCCAGCCCCGGCAGCTCGGGGATGAGCGGGTCGGCCAGCGGGCCGGCCGCGCTGACCAGGAATCGGGCCGTGAGCGGGGAGCGCCCGCGGACCTCCAGCCGCCACAGGCAGCCGTCGGGGTCCCAGCGGGCGGCGGTGACCTCCGCGCCGAAGTGGATGTGCCCGGTCACCCCTTCGGCGTCGGAGACCCGCCGCAGGTAGGCCCAGATCTCCGGTTGCGGGGAGAAGCTCCTGGACCAGCCTGGGTTCGGGGCGAACGAGAAGCAGTACAGGTGCGAGGGCACGTCGCAGGCGGCCCCCGGGTAGGAGTTGTCCCGCCAGGTGCCGCCGAGCGCGTCGTCCCGCTCCAGCACCACCAGGTCGTGCACGCCGGCCCGTCTCAGCCGGGCCGCCATCCCGATCCCGGCGAACCCGGAGCCGATGACGGCCACGCTGAAGTCGGGCATCATAGGAGGCCAGCCCGGCGCCAGATGCGATTGGTGGGCCGCGACATCAGGCCGGCGGCGGTGAACGTCTCCACCGCCTGGCGCGCGAACCAGGTCTTGGACTCCCGCCAATGGGGGTTCCGGGCGGCTGCCCGGCGGGCCTGCCTGGGATCGAGCCCGACCCGCTCGTAACAGCCCGGGTGGATCAGCCGCTCGGTGGCGTGCAGCGCCACCAGCGCCAGCACCAGCCGGCTGTAGGCCCGGGTCAGCACGCCCCGGCGCGGCCAGTCGCGGATCAGCTCCTCGCGGGCGTAACGCATGTGCCGGGCCTCCTCGGTCACGTGCAACCGGGCCACGTCCCGGGGGAGCTGCTCGAGGTCCTCGTCGACCATGATCTCGCGCTGCATCTGGTCCAGCAGCTCCTCCACGAACAGCGCCGCCGAGAACGTCAGCGGCCCGTTGGAGGTGGTCTTGAAGAACCGCCCGAGGGCGCGGCCGACCCGGTCGAGCGGGTAGTAGGGCGCGCCCAGCTTGGTCACGAACCGGGCGAACATCACCGAGTGGCGGCACTCGTCGCCGATCTCGGTGTACGAGTACTGCACGTGGTTGGTGGTCGGGTCGAGGTCGTAGGCGTGCCGGATCAGCATCTGCATGAGGATGGCCTCGAACCAGATGCCGACGCAGGCGACGCTGGCCACCTCCTGGCGGGACAGCTCCTTGCGCTGGTCCTCGGTCAGCTGGTCCCACAGCTCGGTGCCGTACAGCGACACCCGGTGCGGCGGGATCGCGTACCGGTCGAGGTCGACCGGCCGGTCCCAGTCGATCGTGGTCAGCGGGTCATAGGACGCCTTGGCGGACGAGCGCAGCAGCCGCCCGGCGATGTCCTCGCGCTCGGTGGTGCGCAACCTCGGGGTCGTGGTGGTCGCGGCGGTGCTCATGCGGGAAGCTCCTTCCGGTCCTGATGGCGCTCGCGCAGCCCGGCCGCCAGCGCGGCCCCCTCGAACTGGTCACGGCGGGCGAGGCGCCCCACCCGGGCGGCCACCGCCCGGTCCAGCAGCCCCGGTGCGTGCCGGGCCAGCCGCCGCGCGCCCTCCCCGGGCCCAGTAGACGCAACGTCTCGTCTCGTCCGTCGGGCGGCGGCGGCCGAGATCACGGTCAGCACGGTGTCGCGGATCTGCTCGGGCGGCACCAGGCCGTCGAGCGGCACCCCGGCCGCCCGTGACCGGTCGTGGATCGGCGTGTCCACGTAGCCCGGGTAGACGGTGGTCACGTCCAGGTGGGTGCCGTACTCGAGCCGGAGCACGTCCGCGTAGGCGGTCAGCGCCCGCTTGGACACGGTGTAGGCCGCCGTGAACGGCATCGTCACCCCGGCCAGCAGCGACGCGGTGATGACGACCCGGGCCCGCTGCCCGTGGCGGGGGGTGAGCAGCGCGGGCATGGCCGCCGCCGTCACCCGCCAGGGCCCGAGCAGGTTGACGTCCAGGGCCTCGCGGACCTCGGCGTCCGGCCGGCGCCCCACGTCGACCGCGGGCCCGACCCCCGCGTAGTGGATGAGGATGTCAAGCCGCCCGCCGAGCTTCCCGGTCGCCTCCCCGACGGCCGCCTCGACCTGCTCGCCGTCGGTGACGTCGCAGGTCAGCACCCCGTCGCCCGGCACCCGGTCCAGCCCTACGGCCTGGGCGCCCAGGAACTGCAGCACCCCTAGCGTCGCCGACCCAAACGCACCGGCGGCGCCGGTCACAATCGCGGTCCGCCCGGCCAGCGCCTTGCGCTCGACCAGGCTGGTCAAGGTCTCTCGGCTCACGGAGCTCCCTTCGCTTGAGCCCGAACTCGCGCCCGGCGCCCCCTCCCACCCCGGACCCGCGCTGGACGACTCGGCTCGCCCTCCCGAGCGTCCGCCAACCCCCACCAAGAAACCTCGCTAGGTCCCTCCCGAGGAACGTTACAATGTTCATTGTCTCAATGCAATGAGTAAAAGTCAGATCTGCGTAAAGTTGGGGTCATGGCCGAGTACCGGATCGACGAGCTGGCCCGGCTGGCGGGCGCCACCGTCCGCAACATCCGCGTCTACCAGGACCGCGGCCTGCTGCCACCCCCGCGCCGGGACGGCCGGGTCGGCATCTACACCGACGCCCACCTGGCCCGGCTGCGGCTGATCGGCCAGCTGCTCAAGCGCGGCTACACGTTCGCCACCATCGGTGAGCTGTTCACCGTCTGGGGCCGCGGTGGCGACATCGCCGAGATCCTCGACCTGGAGTCGGCCGTCGGCCTGCCCTGGTCCGACGAGATCCCCGACTACGTGACCCCGGTCCGCCTGACCGAGCTGTTCGGCCCCGAATCCACCCCCGCCAACATCGCCCGGGCCATCGACCTCGGCCTCCTCGAACCCGACGGCGCCTCTCAACCCCAGGAGCCCCAGGAGCCCCAGGAGCTCCAAGAGCCCCAGGCGACCCGCTACCACGTCCCCAGCCCCCGCCTGCTGAACGCCGGCGCCGAACTGGTCGCGGCCGGCATGCCCCTCCCGGCGGTTCTCGACCTGGCCGAACGCCTCCGCGCTCACGTCGACGCCGCCGCCCAGGACCTGGCCGCCACGGTCACCGGCTACGTGCTGGCCAACCGGGTGCAGGACGGCCTGCTCCAGGGCCAGGACATCGCCGACGTCGCCGAGATCACCCGGCGGCTGCGGCCGCTGGCCCAGGCCGCGGTGGACGCGCTGCTGGCCCAGGCCATGTCCCAGCGGGTCCCGGAGGCGCTGGGCGACCACTTCGCCCGCGTCCTTGATCATCTCGAACGGGACGAGTCCGCCTCGGCCGGCTGACGTTCCAGGCCCAGCGGAATGTCGCCCTCAACCTTCGCACCAAGACCGAGGTGACCCGGCTGTTCGGGAACCTCGAGCTGGTGCCCCCGGGCGTGGTCCAGCTCGACCGCTAACAGCCCGGCGCCCCCACCCCGGCCACCGACCCCGACGGCGTGACCGCCTACGGCGCCCTCGGCCGCAAGCCCTAATAAGGGCAACCGCACCGGCCGTGCCTGCGGGTCTGTCAGGTCCGGTACACGTCGCGGCGGTGGCGGATGGAGTAAATTTCTACCAAGCGCTTGGCCTCGTCGACGCGGTAGACGATTCGGTAAGTCCCGCGGCGGGCTGAGTAGAAGCCGTCGAATGGCTCGTCCAGCGGCTTGCCTGCCCGATAGGGGTTCACGGCAATAGAACCCTCGATGGTCTCCATCGCGGCCGCGGCGACCTCCAGTGGAAGGTGCTCGCGGATGTTGCGGCGAGCCTGCCCGGACCAGCTCACTGAATACGGCCCGTGCTCAGCACGGTCCCCGCCCACCGGGAATCCAGCCGCCGCTGTTCAAGTTCGGCGCGAACCTGCTCGGCGCTGTAAACATCACCCGCCGCGAAGTCCTCACGTGACTGCCGCAGGTCCGCCATGGTTTCCTCATCTCCGAGGATGTCCAATGTCTCCTGCATGGACTCATACTCCGCCACCGAGATCAGCATCACGTCCGCTCGCCCGTTCCTGGTGATGGTGAAGTGATCGTGCTCGCGCGCCACCCGGTCGGCCAGCTCCGCGATTCGGGCCTTGGCTTCGGTGATCGGTATGGTCTCCATAGAGGCCATTATACGGACCGGTCGCGTATCTGGACAGAAAAGTAGTCATCCCTGGCAGGCGCGCTGGAGCCGGTCGAGGATCGCCGATATGGCCGCGCATTCCGCCTCGGCCAGCCCGTCGCGGTAGCCCGCCCGGTACCGGGCGGTATGCGCCAGCAAGGCGATGGCCCGGTAACTGACCAGGCCGCGCAGCCCGTCGCCGCCCGCCACCCGGCCGGCCCGGGTCAGCAGGCGGCCGGCCGCGGCCGGGTTACCGTCGCGCTGGCTGTCGACCGCCAGGGCGACCAGGTCGAGCGCCCGGCTGCCGAGCCCGAACTCGTCCCAGTCGACCACGCCGGTGATCGCGGCCCCGTCGGTCAGGATGTTCGACAGGTTCAGGTCGTTGTGGGCGTAGTCGGCGGGCGCCAGTCGCAGCCCCCACACCGGCTCCAGCCAGCGCCGCAGCCGCCCGCACAGCGGTCCGGCGGCCGGGCAGGCCCGGGGCGCGTCGGCCCACACCTCGTCCCAGTCGTCGAACAGCACGTTGGCCACGTACCCGGTGAAGTCGCGGTCCCCGTCCACGCCGCCAGCGACCCCGGCCTGCAACTCCACCAATTCGGCGACCGCGTCCACCAGCCGTCCTTCCGCGGCCCGCAGCGGACGGCCCGCCAGCCGCGCCTGAACGGTCACGTACCAGCCGGCCCCGGCCGGCCCGTGCCACCAGGTCACCGGCACCGGGTACCCGCGCTCCGCCAGCACCGGCAAATGGCTCGCCGCCCACCGCGCCTTCCCGGCCGTGCGGCCCTCGTCGGCCGCCCGCACCTTGACCACGACCGCTCCGGCTCCGGCGGCCGACGCCGCCCAGGTCATCGACGGCCGGGCCGGGGTCAGCGGGCGGCCGCCGGTGACCGGTTCACCCAGCTCGCGGGCGACCAGCGCGCGGACCTCGGGCCAGCTCGGCAACTCGGTCGGCACGGGCCGATCGTAAGTCCTGGCCGCCGCCCGCCTGCAGCTGGGCCAGCGTGAGCACCTGGTCGCCGATGCCCCAGCCGCCGTCGGCGACCTCCTCGACCAGCACCATCGTGTTCGGCCGGGCCCGCTCCCCGTAGACATCGGCCAGCAGATCGGTGGTGCGGTGGACGATCTCTTCCTTCTGTTCGCTGGTCAGGGTGCCCGCAGGCAGTTTGAAGTTGGCGAACGGCATGACATTTTCTCCTGGGATGAAAGGGTTCGCAACGGTTGCTTGCCGCGGCAGCAGCTCAGCGATTCCGATCCGCTGGTACAACTCGGCCCGGATCCGGTCGTAGACCACGGAGACGACCGCGCTGCCGTCCCGGCTCGGGTCGACGTGCGTGCGGAGCGGTCGCTGACCGGCAGGCCGCGTCGACCGAGTCCTGGTCCTGCACGTCCATATCGGCGCCGCGCACGCCGACCTGCCCGGCCGCCCGCCTCACTTACCGTGCGGGTCGGAGGCGTTGAGCGTCTCCACCACCTGGTCGTAGTCGCCCCGGGCCTCGCCATAGCGCAGGAACTTCACCCGCTCGACCTGGATCTCCTTGGCGTCAGGCTCCGACGCCAGCAGGCCGACGGCCTCGGTGATGAACTCGTCCAGCGGCATCGCCGCCTCGTTGGTCTCGTGGCCCGGGAGCAGCCCGGTCCGCACCGACGGCGGCTCCAGCTCGATGATCTGCACGCTGGTGTCCGCGTACTGCAGCCGGATCGCCTCGCTGAGCAGGTGGATGGCGGCCTTGGCGGCGCTGTAGCTGGGGGTCGCGGCCAGCGGCGTGAACGCCAGGCCGGAGGACACGGTGATGATCGTGGCCGCCTTCTGGGCCTCCAGGTGCTCGATGAACGCGGCGATCAGCCGGATCGGGCCGAGTACGTTGCTGGTCACGACCGCCTCGGCCGAGGCCAGGAAGCCTTCGGGCCGGTGCCAGTCCTCGACCCGCATGATGCCGGCCATTGGGATCAGCACGTTCAGGTCCGGGTGGCGCTCCAGCACCTGCCGGGCGGCGGCCTCGATGCTGGCCGGGTCGGTGGTGTCGATGACCACCGCGTCCAGCCCGGGGTGCTCGGCGGTGATCTTCTCCAGCTCGCCGGTGCGGCGGCCGCCGACGATGACGGTGTTGCCCCGGGCCTGCAACGCCAGCGCCAGCGCGAGGCCGATGCCCCTGGTTGAACCGGGGATGAAGATGGTGTTACCGGTGATGTCCATGCCTGCAGTCTCGGCCGGGCGGGCCGGTCCGGGCAGAGACCGGTTATCGGGGGACTGGCGATCCCTGGTTGCGCCTCTGACGTGCGCCGATAATGGGGACATGGATCGCGCAGCCCTGGCCGGTTTCCTCCGGCACCGGCGGGAGGCCTTGCAGCCGGCCGACGTCGGCCTGCCCGCCGGCGTCCGCCGCCGGGCCCCCGGCCTGCGCCGCGAAGAGGTCGCTCAGCTGGCCTTGATGTCGACCGATTACTACACCCGGCTGGAGCAGCAGCGCGGCCCGCAGCCCAGCAGCCAGATGCTGGCCTCACTGGCGCGGGCGCTGCGGCTGACCCGCGACGAGCGCGACTACCTGTTCCGGGTCGCGGGCCACAACCCGCCGTCGGCCGCCACCGCCGCCAGCCACGTGGCCCCGGCGCTGCTGCGGGTGCTCGACCGGCTCGACGACACCCCGGCGATGATCTTGTCGAACCTGGGCGAGGCGCTGGTCCAGAACCGGATGGCGGTCGCCTTGTTCGGCGACCGGTCCGGTCACACCGGCCTGGCCCGCAGCGAGATCTACCGCTGGTTCACCTACCCGGCCGAGCGCCGCATCTACCCCGCGGACGACCGCCCCCGCCAGTCCCGCGCCCAGGTCGCCAACCTGCGCGCCGCCTACGGCACCATGGGCCCCCGCTCGGCCGCCGGTGAGCTGGTGCGGGCGCTGCAGAAGGCCAGCCCCGAGTTCGGCGCCCTCTGGGAGCGGCACGAGGTCGCCCAGCGCTTCGCCGACCACAAGATCCTGCTCCACCCCGAGCTCGGCCCGATCGAGCTCGACTGCCAGGCCCTGTTCACCGAGGACCAGTCTCAGCTGCTGCTGGTGCTGACTGCCCCGCCCCACACTGAGGGCTACGACAAGCTGGAGCTGCTCTCGGTCCTCGGCCACCAGCAGTTCACCGAGACCCACTAACCCGGCCAGGCTGCCTTAACTTAGATCCGGGTCGTCTTCATCAATTTCCAGCTCTCCGCCGCCATATCCCAGAATCCTGCGGATAGGCTCGTCGAGTAGTTCTGCATAGTCAAGACTGCTCAATTCCGTAGCGCGCCTTTTCTTTGGCCTCTCGACAACTCCGATTTCCCTAAGCGCTATAGTTCCCGTCTGCAAGATTTCGTTACGAGCACTTTCTACCAAATCTGCTTCCGCTGTGGCTCGGCGCACCTGTTGTTCTTTGAGAGCGTTTACGAGCTGGATTTCGTGAAGCCGCTCAGGGGCCAACGCGCGATTTTCATCCAGAGCTCGACGGCGTTCACGTATGTCCAGGCCTGCGGCCAAGACGTCGGTCCAGGCTTTAACCGCCACCAAAATTCTATTGGTAGCGGCTGCTACCCCTGCGATGCTCGCAGACGCGCCTCCTACGCCGAAAATAATTTCCAGCGGGGACCCAAGCGAGATACGTCTGATCTTCAGTCTGTCTTCTGCTCGAAGTGAACTCCATCTCCGGGGTCCAAGTCGATTTGATGGCATGGACATACGTTCATATCCCGGCAGGACGGCTATGGCGGTGACGTCGTAGGTGAGCGACAGGTCCTGGGTGACAATTGACAGCGAGCTGAGATCGCCAAAGTCGGTAAATCTCGGGAACTTGACCGCAGGCGACAGGGCAGGCTCAAGAGGACTTGTCATCTATGTATCTCCGCTTATCTTTCTTAAGGAGCTGACACGAATGCCCTGAAAAGGGTTTCGAATCCGAACATGGTTGGGCATGAACAGACTCATGCCAGTTTGCCAGCGAAGTCGTCGCCATCTGCCTTGGTTGCGAAGGCTGTCGCAAGCTGGCCGCCGGATGTGGCTTGCTACCCCGGCTAGCCTGGTCCGCAGTTGCCAGCGTTCGACGGCTACTTTGTCGAGAGCTCGACCCAACTATGCAGCGAGTTCGCGATCAACCAATTGAAGGTCGTTGCCCCCACCGAGTTAGCCGATCTGTCCGTGCTCGAGCTCCAGCACACGTTCTCGAGCCGTACCGGTAGCGCCCGTGGGCGCATGCCCTATGGCCAACGCCCGCACCTACTTGCCGGTACGGGGGATGTCCACGTTCGCCGAAGGCCCCCGGCCAAGGGCTACCAGAGCGACGCCACCATGAACACGTTCCGTTTCTTCCCCGCCACCCCGGCCACCCTGGCCCACCCGAATCAGGTCGTCCCGCCTGGCCACGCCCAGACCGCCATCTCACCCAGCTACCCTCACGGCTGACTCCGGGCTCACCAAGGAGGACGGCCCTGCGGCCTGCTAAACCCGCTAGGTCCGCGAGCCTCCCAAACCATGCGAGTCCCGGAGCCTCATAGGTTTGTGCCTCCGGCGGGGGTACTTCGGGCTCTGGGATGGGGGAAGATCCTTCGGACTGGCCCGGTCGCCGTCGGCCCGCCTTTTAGCCGAGCAGACCGGCCGGTGCTGGTCAAGCCGCAAAGAGCGCGGCTTGACCAGCCCTCGTCCGCCCTGCTTTTCGGCTGGCGGGACGACGGCGACGGGATGGGCCAGGCCGGCCGGGAGTGTGCACGACCGCGCGCCGCCATTGTTTGAATCACTCCAGCGCTGGCGTCAGCGGCACGATGGTGTGGACGGTGCCGCCCCGCCCGGTCACCATCACCTCCAGCGCCGAAACGGCCGGATCCAACGGCGGCACCAGCACGATGTCCACCCCCATCACCGGCTGGCCCAGGTCGGTGGCGTATGGCCGGCCGACATGCCAGCGCCCCAGGTCGTCGCGGGCCCACCAGGAGAACATCACGGAGGCCAACCGGTGACCCTGGCCGGGCGCCCAACTCCAGGCCAGCACCCGCAGGGTCGCCGACTTGGCCGCCGACACCAGCCCGGTCACCGCGAACTGCACCCCCTCCAGCCGGGGCAGCACGGCAACGGCCGGGAAGGTGGCCTCCCGGCCGTCCGGGCCGCCGGATTCGACGACCGGAAGCGCCGTCGGCCGGGCGGGCGCCAGACCGACCGCCCGGATCGCGTCGGTCATGGCGTCCAGCCGCACCAGCTGCCGGCCCACCGAGCCGTCCGGATCGGTCTCGGGAGACCACAAATCCAGCCAGCGCCGGGCGGCCGCGATGCCGTCGAGCAGCCACCCTCCGTCCGCGTCCTCCGAGCCGACCGAGACCCCCGAGCCTCCCGCACCCACCGCCCTTCGCAGGTCTGGCCGTATCGAAGCCGCCCGATCGTCGGTCGCAACCTCCAGCCACCGGTCACCATCGGCCACCGCCGCCGGCAGGATCAGATCCTGCCGCCACCACACCCCGTCGCTGGTGCCCCCGCCGATCATCCGGTGCGGGTACCGCGTGCCGGTCGAGCCCGTGAACGTCAGCCCCAGGTCCGCATCCGACGGCCCGTACGGCCCGATCGGCAGCTGCTCAAGCGAGGGACGGCCGTCCACACCGATCAGGCCGGTCATGGTCACCACGGCCGCCTCCCCCGGCGCCAGCGTGACCCCCAGCAACCACAGCCGCTGGTACCGTCCGGGCAGCGCCACCCCGACCGGTACCACCCGCACCTCACCGGTGTACGGAGGAGCAGCGGGCCGCCCCGACCGCGAGAGCGGGAACGGGCGGATCAGCTGGCGGACCAGCGGCGGCCGCCCCCGCATGGCGAGCGCGGTCATGAACCCGTCCACCACCGCGTCGGCGGTGTCCTCGTCGATCGCCCCCGCCCATGTCAACCCCTCGGCCGCGGCCCGCAGCCGGTCCCCGAGCCCGTCCCGCCGCAGCTCGGCCTCGGCCAGCAGCCGCAGGTACCGCTCGGCCGCGGCCGCCGAAGCCGGCGACGCGGTCACGGCCCCGGCCCCGGCTGGCAGCGCGGGCACCACCAGGTGCGGCGGCTGCCCGGTCCCGTCGCCCCCTCCGCCGCCACCCGGATCACCGTCCGGCAGCGCAGGCACGGGCGCCCGGCCCGGCCGGTCACCCAGTGGCGGCGACCGCGGGCCGGGTCGCCGGTGGTGATCTGATAGGCCCCGTCCACGGTGGCCGAACGCCGCAGCGCCCGCGCGGCCAGATCGACCAGGGCCGTCACGTCCACGTCGCCCACCGGCGTCCACGGGCTGTGGCCGCGCAGGAAGCACAGCTCGTTGGCCCACAGGTTGCCGAGCCCGGCCAGCAGCCGCTGGTCCAGCAGGGCGGCGGCCAGCCCGCGTTCCGGCGACGCCGCCAGCCGGGCCACCGCCTCGGCCGCCGACCAGTCCGCCCGCAGCGGGTCCGGTCCCAGGTGGCCCACCACCCTCTGCTCCTCGGCCGTCCGGACCAGCTCCACCACCGGCAGGTTGATGCCGAACGTGGTCGGGCCACCCGCGACTCCCAGCACCACCCGCACCGACGGCCACACCCGCCGCGGCAGCGTCCGGCCGGCCCGCACCACCGTCCACGACCCCGACATCCGCAGATGCGTATGCAAGGTCAGCCCGCCCTCGGCGCCACCCGCCGCGCCCGGTACCCCCGCCAGCCGGGTCAGCAG
>Ga0213875_10002585_pt1 | contig 10777 bp, 10 predicted proteins | sample BarmaccomBMRX_R8_FD_160105 | JGI IMG/M metagenome (GOLD analysis project Ga0213875, IMG submission 160105) | Root-associated microbial communities from Barbacenia macrantha in rupestrian grasslands, the National Park of Serra do Cipo, Brazil - RX_R8 | ecosystem: Host-associated > Plants > Roots... | reverse complement strand
CGATTCCGAGGGACGGCCCGTTGGCGACAATCGCGAAGGTTATCTAGTGATTCGCGAACCGTGGCCGGGCATGGCGCGGAACATCTGGGGAGATCCGCGCCGTTTCGAGCAGCAGTACTGGACGCGCGTGCCGGGCGCGTACTTCACGGGCGATGCCGCTCGTCGCGACGCGGACGGCTATTACTGGATTCTCGGGCGAGTGGACGACGTGATGAACGTCAGCGGTCACCGGCTGAGCACGATGGAAGTGGAATCTGCTCTGGTCCGGCATCCGGCGGTATCGGAAGCGGCAGTCGTCAGCAGGCCGCACGAAATTACAGGTGAAGCGGTGTGCGCGTTCGTGACGCTGAAAAAGGGCGATTGGGATCACGCGAAGCTCCGCAACGATCTGCGCAATTGGGTGGCTCACGAAATCGGATCGTTTGCCCGTCCGGAAGAGATTCGATTTACGGATGCGCTACCGAAGACGCGCAGCGGAAAAATCATGCGGCGGTTGCTGCGAGAGATGGTCACAACAAACGCAGTAGCGGGCGACGTCACGACTCTCGAAGATATGACGGTGCTAACGCGTTTGTCAGCTTCGGCATCAGACGAAGAAGCTTGACGAAACCAACCGGCGCGAAGCACTTCTTCCGGCCGGTTGCAATCCTCGGTGTGCTGACGAGCGTTTTCGTTGTCAGCTCACTCTTCGGTCCTCCTTCCCTGAAAAACGTCGCCATCACCAACGTCGCCATCAGCTCAACCGGACACTGGCTCGCTGCCGGACCGCGCGATAGCAAAGTAGATATTTGCGTAATAGATGGACCTGCCAACTGCAGAACCGTCAACAACAACGGCGGCGAGTTAAACGACCTGCAGTTCTCTCCCGACGAACACTTCCTTGCAATTGCAAACGACGACATTCGACTAATCGGTCTCGCCGGTGACGCTGCGTCTTTCTTCCTTCGAGAGGATCACCGGAAATATGGAACCGTTCGCTTCAACAAAGGCGGTCGCGAACTGTTGACGATCAACTCACACAGCGAGATCGAGTTGTTCGACATCAGTTCCCGCAAACCGTCAACACGAATCTGCTGTTCCACTTTCTACGGCGAAGTCGCGTTGTTCGAGGATGGCACGCGAGTTGCAAATGCCGGACACTGGCCAAGAGTTTGGACGAGAAGCGGCCAGTTAATCAAAAGCCTCACCGAATACAGGCAGAACGAGACTCTTCGGCCAATTTCAGTCGACGAGAAAGGCCGGCGAATTTTCATGGGATCTCAAGACGGCCGCATATACGCGTGGAGCCTGATCGACTTCGGTTTGCTCAACAAATCCCGTGCCGAGCCCGGCTATGTCGACACCATCGCCCTTGTACCTAACGCTGATCTGCTCGCGTCTTGTAGCTTCGGAAAGCCGATACACGTCTGGAGTACCGCAACCCTCGCGAGAGTAGCGGCTTTGCAGGCAAGTTGCAGCAGCAACATTGTCACGCTCCCGGACGGAGTGTCGATCCTGTTCGGCACCGATTCCGGCACAGTTCAAATCTGGAACCTCGAAGGCTCTCCGCATCTAACATCAGAGGTTCGAATTTCCGGCAAACGTAGTCGGACGGCCGAGATTGGCATCCAACGAGGAAGGCGTGACGAATAACTGGAGCCGTCTAACGCGCCGGCCGTCTGACTGCTTGCCTGCTCGATATTTTTGGCGGCTCCGCTTTGAATCGCAATCCCATCGTCCTCAGGACCGCATCGATACTTCTAAGCTGGGGATCACCTAGCGAACCTCTTACTTTGGCCGATACGGAAAAAAGAGAGCTTTCTTGCCTAGACGCGCATTACGAACAACATCCGGACGAACGCACCAAAGCTGGACCGAAGCTATGTCGCTTTACGGTCAACTATTCACCGCCCGAAAGGCGGGCCGTCATGAGGAGGCGTTAGCGACCGCCGCAAGACTCGTCGACGGATTTCAGGACGCAAGCGAACCGCCGTTGCAAAAACTCATTGCGGACGCCTTGACGTTCCTGAGCGGCCGACTCATTCAGATTGGCAGAGACACCGAAGCTTTCGCCGCCATCGAAACGCTTTCAACCTTGTTCGGCAACGACACCGCTCCAATTGAGCTGCAGCGCCTCGCCGCTCGGGCTTTGATGTTGAAAGGGTTGCGGCTTGGCGATTCTGGCGAATATGAACGCGGAACGGAAACTTTTGGGGAATTGATCGACAAGTTCTGCGGATCAGTCGATCCGATTTTGGCCGAGCACGTGTTTGACGCGTTCATAAACAAGAGCGTCTTTCTGCGGCATCTCGATCGAACGAGGGAGGAACTGGAAGCCTGCACGACGAGCATTTCGCTATTCAGCAATTCGCCTGAAAGATCGATGCAGGTACGGGTCGCCAAAGTGCTACTCGGCCTCGCCTGCCGGTTAGGTCAACTCGAGCGTCACGCTGAATCGATCGCTACATACGCGCAAGTGGTCGAACGCTTCGAGGGCTCTGCCGATGGCGAGTTGCGCGACGCTGTATCTATCGCGGTTACAAACCTCACGCACGGATTGCGACATTTCCGCAAAATCTGGAACGCGAGAGTCATCGCGGCCAAGCAGATTGTGACGACCGTGCAGTAGGGTCACCCTCGCCGCATTACAATTTGAGTGACTGATCCCATGACGGACGAACAACTTAACAGTCGATTCGATGGGATCGATAGGCGATTCGACGGTATAGACACGCGATTCGATGAAGTCATTAAGCGGTTCGGCGAGATGGATAAGCGGTTGGACGGAATGAATAAGCGCCACGACGAACTGATCGGCTTGGACGCGCAGCCTTGAGACAAACTTGCTTCGAGAATTCCGGAAATGGGCGGTCACCTTCGAGTCACGCTTTAAAGCGAACGAAGTATTGGTAGGCGGGTTCAACGAGCGCCTGATCGCGATGGAAGAACGCGTGGGCGACTTAGAGCGCAGCACGCAATGAGCAGAGGGGGCGGTTAATCAGGACAGGTGAATGAAGAAAGAGTTCTTCAGCGTTTGATGTGAAACTCCTGGCCGATCTCCCGAACGCAGATCCGCTCGGGATTTGGCCCGGCTGCATGTAAGATTCTTTCCACCGGCTCGAAACGCGCTTCTCTTCCTAGCTGAAACGTCTGGTGATGGATGGGCATCACGTACTCTGCGCCGGCGTCATTTGCCATTTGCCATGCCTGCTCCGGGTTGCAATGCACCGCGATCCAAGGATTGTAGGCGCCGACGGGCATTAACGCGAGTTGAATGCCTCGCTGTGATCGCAATCGCCTGAACGCATGCGTGTACGCGGTGTCGCCACCGAATAAAATGCGATACGGCCCGCTCTCGATGAGATATCCGTTGTAACCGCGAAATACGTCACTGCGCATGCGCGCTCCCCAATGCGAGACTTCGAACGCGCTCACTTGCACAGGTCCGATCTCGGCAGCTTCGCCCCACCGAAGCTCTTTGACGCTCGCATAGCGCTTGACGCGCAGCAGATCCGACGTCTCGGAAGCCGTTACCACCTGCGTTTGGCGGTTTTCGAGTTGGCGCAACGTCGGAATGTCGAAGTGGTCCATGTGCGCGTGCGAGAGCAGGATTAGATCAATCGGCGGGAGATCTCTCAGGTCGGCCGCGGGCTCGACTAGCCGCTTGATGCCGACGGTCAACGGCCCGAGATTGATGCCGACGCGATCGCTCAGTACGGGATCCGTCAGAATTGTGAATCCGTCGATCGAAAGCAGCACTGAACTGTGGCCGATCCACGCGGTATGCAGTCCCTGCACGGGCCATAGCTGCGGCGCGGGGCGATGCGGAGCCGGCAGAATTTCTCGTTTGTAATCCTCCGATGCGCGCCGGAAGAAAGCGGGCGCCGCGCGTCGCAGAAACCGAACCGTTTCCGGCCCGATAACGTGAGTGGACGGCCGGCGTCGATGAGGCTTGTTCACGCGCTTTCGAGTTCCTTCACCCGAGCTGCAATGGTGCGCAGATCGCGGACGAAGAGAGCGTACTCTTCGTCGTAACGCTCGGGAACTCGAAGAATGGCAGACGGGTGAACGGTGGCAACCAGCTGCTTGGCCCACTCGTGCGGAAAGAAGACGCCACGCTGGCGCGTAATGCGGAACGATGACCCCATAAGCGCCTGGGCCGCCGTCGCGCCGAGACAGACCACTAGCTCGGGGGCGATCGCCTCGAACTCCGCTTCAAGCCACGGCCGGCAAGCGGAGATCTCGATCGTGTCAGGTTTGGCGTGGATGCGGCGCTTGCCGCGTTCGACGAACTTGAAGTGCTTCACAGCGTTCGTGACGTAGATTTTTTCCCGGTCCAAGCCCGATTCGTGCATCGCCTTGCTTAACAGCCGGCCGGAAGGTCCAACAAATGGACGGCCTTTCTGGTCCTCTTCATCGCCGGGTTGCTCGCCGATCATGACGACTTTGGCATCCGCCGGACCTTCGCCGAATACCACCTGAGTGGCGTGCCGATATAGGTGGCACCCGTGGCATTCGGCGGCCGCCTTGCGCAGCGTGGCCAGATTCCGCGATGCGGGTACCCAGGGTGTAGCGGAAGTTTCCTGGTCACGAAGCATGGATTCCGGGTGAGACAAGCAACAACAACACTTCTCTTAATTATTGCCGTCTCGCCGCCGATGAGTTCTATGCGGCGTCTTAGATTGCCCCGCCGGACTGGAAATGCACAATAACGCGCTAGCAAACGCGATATGCCTGATTGCGGTAATCTGCGCCGCTTACGTTATCGGCATTTACCCTCTGCTCCTTGCTCTCTGGGCGCGCATCCGGCCGTGTCCGATCCAGCGGAAAGCCTATACGCCCACGGTTTCGTTCGTCGTCGCCACCTATAATGGCGCGTCATTCCTGGACGGCAAGCTGAAATCCATCTTTGCTCTTGACTATCCTCGCGACCTGCTGGAGGTAATAGTCGTAAGCGATGGGTCGACGGACAACACGAGAGAAATCATCGAGAGATACAGCGGGCGGGTCAAGTTTATCCAGCTTGTGCACGCCGGTAAGGCAACGGCACTGAATCACGGAATGTCAGTGGCGACCGGCGAAATTCTTGTCTTCACCGATGTTCGCCAACGGCTGGCGCCCGACAGCTTGCGCCTGCTGATGGAAAATTTCGCCGATCCGAGAGTGGGCGTCGCTTCCGGCGAGCTGCAGATAGCGTCGGACACAATCGAAGCGAGGTTGGGAGTCGGAGCGTATTGGAAGTATGAACGCTGGATACGGCTGAATTTGAGCGCCATTGATTCCATTTTCGGAGCCACAGGCGCGTACTACGCTGTGCGGCGCGAGCTGGCGATCTCTGTGCCTCCGAATAAGCTCGCCGACGATATGTTTCTTCCGCTGCACGCGTTCTTGAAAGGGTATCGGCTCATTGTGGACGCGCGCGCAAAGATGTACGACTACGCGACTGATCTCGCGACGGAATTCAGCAGGAAGGTGCGTACCCTGGCCGGCAATTACCAGATTTTGGCGTCATATCCCCAATTGCTCGGACCGAAGAACCGCTTGCTACTGCATTTCATCTCGTACAAAGTGGGCCGGCTGGCATTGCCGTTCTTGCTCGCGGTGGCGGCGATCGCAAGTGTGGTGGCCGGAGGCGTTTGTGCGGAACTGAGCGCTCTCCTACAAGGCGCGATGTGGCTTGCGATCACTATCGACGTGTGGACTTCCGCGAAAAGCCCCGTGAAGCGGCTGACTTCACCCGTGACGACGTTTGTAGTGATGATGGCCGCGACGTTGTTTGCGATTTCGGTTTGGTTTGTACCGGCGCAGCGGTTGTGGCGCCCGACACAGATCTCGCGGCAGCGCGAAGCCATCCCCTAAGCGAGAGGTAGTGCCGCTCTCTCGGCTCGGGGCTCTGCTGGGGCGTGTTTGCGGTCGAATCCATTCTCGAGCGCCCGTGCGATACGCGCATATGCGGTCTCGAACGCAGCAGTTGACCGTCCGAAAGGGTCTTGAATCTCGAGCGGGCCTTCTCGGTCTAGCGCGCCGAGCAGAAAAACATTGATCCGCTTCTTGTGAACACGCGCTAACTGCCGGACAGCGCGCACCTGTTCGAAATCAAATACGAACACCACATCGCATGCTTCGAGATCTTCGATGCGGATGCTCCGCGAGCCGTGGCGCGATAAATCGACACCGTAAGGCGCTGCTGTTTGAACCGCCTCCCAGGGCGAGCGCCTTCCATCCAGCGGCAAAAACCCAGCCGAGGAGACGGTCAGGCCAGGTTGCAATACTTGCGCGTACTCCGCCGCAAACGGACTGCGGCAAATGTTTCCTTTGCAGATGAACAGTGCGCGGGAGGCGTTGCGAAGCACGTTCGCCGCTTGCCGGTATATCCGTCGTCGGTAGAACGGCGCTCTGGAAGCGCCGCGAACCGCTATTTTGCCCGCGAGTACCGCAAATTCTTCAATCGCTGGTCCCGGATCATCGACCGTGAACGTGTCGCTATGCTCTCGCAGCAGCAACGGATTCCGGATTTCGGCGAACACGCGCGGTAAGGGGACGGTGAGCAACGTAGGATCCGAGCGATCGAGGAGAATGTTCGATCGCAGCCACGCCAGATCGATGAGCCAATTGCGGCAATAAACGTTGGGGCGATATCGCGTGATGAACTCGGTCTCGCCGCGCACCCACATCTCATAGAGATAGCGGGGAAAATCGATTCCCGCGGCAATCGCGAGCGGCAAAGAGCCCCAAAACCGGCCGTTGATTTCGATCAAAATCCACCGGCGGGACTTGAGATCGAAACGAAATTCGATCATCGCGACGCCGGTGTAGTCGAGCGCCTTCATCAGCTTTCGCGCTGCCTCGAGCATTCCGGCATCGAGCGGAACGCTTTTCCGATACGAGCTTCCGCCTCCGAGCAAGGGCTCATGAACGCGCTCGTGCTGAAACGCAACGAGGATTTCGCCGTTACGGCAGAGCGTCTCCACCCCCACCCCGATGCCTTTGAAGTGTTCTTGCACGAGAACCGGCCCGGAGGCGAGCATCGGAGCGGCAACGAACTCGATGTCTACCGGCCGGCGGATTTTCTTGACGAACCGGCGTGCCTGCGGGTTGTCGGATTCAGCCGAGCGCGGCGGTTTGACGACCACCGGAATGCCGAACTCGCGGATTGCCGCATCCAGCTCAGCGCGCGTGCCGGCGACTGCTTGCCGGGGAAGTGCGATTCCGAGGCGCTCGGCTAGTTCATACGTCACGTGTTTATCGGACGTAACGCGATACGCTTCGTCACTCAGCAGATAGATGCTTTCGGCCCTCGCGAAACGGTCGCGATGCAACTGCAGGGGCAACAGGGCGCTATCGTCGCAGGGAATGACAAGGTCGTATTCGTACCGCGCGAGCAGCGCGTTGAAATGATCGATCCACCCGTCGTCCGAGGACCGGTAATACGGGATCGATTGAATCGTGTGTACGTATCGCGAGCGGAGGGATGCGGAATATGCGGGACACCACGCAACGTGTACCTCGAGGCTCGCTCTGCCCAACGAGCGGATCACGGACAGGAAGCTGCGGGTATCGGACCCGAGTACGAGAACGCGGCCGGTCGCGCCGGTCACGGGCGAGCCGTGTACCATTCGAAATACTCCTGCAAAGTCGCGCCGCGGAAGTACTGCGAAACCGTCGTGAAGAGACGCCGCAGATGAGCGTAAAGTGTTTCGATGTGGCGCTCTGATGGAAACGTCGGGCTGCCGCCGGGCATGAATTCCGAGGAGTGAAGCATGAACTCGGCGTAGGTCTTCCCTTCTTCGAGCGTGCGCCGCAGCACCCGGAGCATCGTGCCCGCGTTGCGGCCGGTCGGGCGGAGCCATGACGCTTCGGGAGCAACACGGTTCAAAGCTGCGCGAGCGACGCGCGGGCGTACCCAACTCCAACTGCGGGAAGTGTAGATGGTCATCGGCACTTCGAGTATTCGAGCGCCACCGCTGGCCCGACCGTCGGGTCGTGCGATATCGGGCGTTGTCATCCAATACGTATCCGAAGGAAACGACCGGTAGTCGCTTCCATTCGAGCCGGGCCGACCGTTTGTGCCGCTTCGCCACGAGACGCCCGGCGTAACGGAGCAATCGACGCGATAGCCGTTCTCGACGAGCGCGTCCACATACCGCGCGTCGAGCGCCCAACGGCCCGCGCGATGGCTCACCGGTTGCACACCGAAGACATCGGCCAGCAGTTTCGTTTGACGTTCGATCTTTGACTTCAAAACAGACGTCGGATAGTCGATCAGAAACGTCAGCAACCCGTGATCGTTTTCCGTCAGAGGTTCGATGGGCGGTGCGTTCCAGGCGTGCAGATGCATTCCGATCTCGCCGGTCTTGCGCCCGACGACGTCGCGCCCAAAAGCGCGAAATTCCGGACACATCGCCATCTCATAGTTAACGAGATAAGTCGGCTTCAGGTGGAACTCTTCGCACAGATCCTGGAAGCGCGGAAGAAAGTGCGAATTCCTGGTTGTGATTTCGCGTGGAGCCGACCACAAATCGTCGCCCTCCGTATCGATTGTGATTAGGAAAAACGGGCGGACTGGCTCACTCAAAGTGTTGGAGGCGCGGGGTTGAGTTGAACAACCATTTAGAGATTTTGCGAACCTCCGCCTTTCCGTTTGGCTACCGCGCCATTCCCAGTCTCGCAGGAACGGGCGGGGTTTGTCTAGCGGCTTTAGTACCACCTTAAGCTCACATAAATGAAGGAGTTAGGCGGCCCAGACGTCGGCAACGCGGGTGTGCACACCGTATAACTCGCGTCCGATAACGTTCCAATCGTAAGTGCGCCGTACGAGCGCCGAAGCCGCCCTGGCGAGCGCCGCCCGCTCCACTTCGTGATGAAGAAGACGGTCGATGGAAATGACCATCTCTCCGGCGGAATCGGCCAATCGGATCGTCTTCCCGTCTTCGACAGTGAGCCCTTCCGCGCCCAGCCGGGTGGAGACGACCGGAACTCCCGCCGCCATTGCTTCGAGGATTTTGAGCCGCGTGCCCCCACCCACGCGGAGCGGCACGACTACTACGGTCGCCGTCCGATAGAAAGGCCGGATATCGTCAACCGTGCCCGTCACGCGAACTCGATCGGATGCCAGGGCACGGACTGCCGCTGTTGGCTTGCTGCCCGCAATGACAAACGTAAGACCGGGATTCCGTTTTGAGAGTTCAGGCCAAACCTCGCGAACGAACCCTGTGACGGCGTCGACGTTGGCGTAATAATCCATGGACCCGACAAACAGAAGAGTTTCCGGCGCGGCCGTTCGCCGGTCAGGGCAGCTGTACGATGCGCAATCCATTCCGTTGCGGACGACATGAACATTCGCATTCGGATGACACGCCCGGAGCTGGGTTCGTTCGCGTTCGCTGACCACCGTAATGCCGTCGCAATTGTCGATCGCACGACGCTCGACACCCTGGAGCAGGACGGCCGTTCTGCGCGCGATCGCGCGTCGCACCCAGTTGGACGTCTGAGCGGCGTAGCGGAACATCAGTTCGGATTCGATGTTGTGCCAGTCCATAATCACGGCCGGGCGGCGCGGAACAGCGCGTATGAGGTTCAAGTATTCGATGAGATGAACGCTCACGAGCTGGACCGTGTCGAATTCAGTGGCGGCGAGCAGCGCGTGAAGCTCTGCGCACGCGGCGGCACAGGAATAATTCAGCACCGGAATAGGTTGCGGCCCTATCCATCCCCGAACGATTTTGCCGGCCGTGTAGCTGCGCTCCTTGCGAACGGAGATGACCCGTTCGAAACCCGCCGCGTCATCCGCTTCGACCATTTCTTCGTTTGGTTGCAGAAGTTGGAGGACAGTGACCGAGCAGCGTGATGCAAGCGCCTTGGCGAGGTGATAGTTTCGCAGTCGCGCGCCGGTATTCTGGGGCCAAAGCTGATGAGGGGAAATGAAGAGAATTTTCACCCGGTCGATTCGCTAGTCTGAAATCGCGCCGGCTATTCTCCCGAATTCGACATGATGCACAGCCGCGATGCCGCACAATGTTGCTGTGAACGAGCGTGCGGCGAAGCGCTGGCTGATTTCCGGGCGGGTACAGGGCGTCGGCTTTCGCGATTTTGCGTATCGCCGGGCAACTCAGCTCGGGCTCTCCGGCTGGACGCGCAATTTGGCGGATGGCCGCGTTGAAGTTTACGCGGTTGGGGCGGACGACGCCTTAAACCGGCTCGGCGCAATGCTGCACATGGGTCCGCGCATGGCGGACGTGCGGCACGTAGAGGAACAACCGGCTCCGGTCGATGAGGTGTCGGGGTTTGAGGTGCGATGAACGCTACTGCGCAGCCGCGGCGGTAATTTGCTCGGTCGCGTCTGTTACTAACGCATCGTTGAAGCTGTAGCCGAAGCCGCGGACCGACCGAATGAAGGTCGGATTTGCAGGATCAGGCTCGATTTTCTGACGCAGGCGCAAAATGTACACGTCGACGGTGCGGTCTGTTACTGCGCGATCGTGACCCCACACAGCATCGAGTAATTGGTCGCGGCTAAACACCACGCCCGGGCGATTCATCAGAAACTCGAGTAAGCGGAACTCGGTCGCGGTGAGCGTCAAGGGCACGCCGTCCAACTGTGCACGGCAGCGGCTGCGGTCGAGTTCGAGACTGGCGGCTTTGAGTAGCCGGGCGGCTGAGGGCTGGCCGCGAAACTGAATTTTGATGCGCGCAATCAGCTCACGCATGAAGAACGGCTTGACAATGTAATCGTTCGCGCCGAGCTCTAGACCGACGATGCGATCCGTCTCAGACGCGCGCGCGGTTAGAAAGATAATAG
>Ga0213875_10002583_pt1 | contig 10780 bp, 10 predicted proteins | sample BarmaccomBMRX_R8_FD_160105 | JGI IMG/M metagenome (GOLD analysis project Ga0213875, IMG submission 160105) | Root-associated microbial communities from Barbacenia macrantha in rupestrian grasslands, the National Park of Serra do Cipo, Brazil - RX_R8 | ecosystem: Host-associated > Plants > Roots... | reverse complement strand
ATGGTACCGGGTTCGACCGCGCGGACGACGGCGCGGTTGCGCCTCAACGCTCCTCGTCGTCGTCGTCCATCTCCGGCGGCAGCGGCCGCTGCAGCGGAAACAGCAGCACGTCGCGGATCGAGGGGTTGTTCGTCAGCAGCATGACGAGGCGGTCGACCCCGATCCCGATGCCGGCGGTCGGCGGCATCCCGTACTCGAGCGCCGTGACGAAGTCCCAGTCGGGCGGCGGAACCTCTTCGTCGCCGGCCGCCTTTTCGAGAACCTGCAGCTCGAAGCGGCGGCGCTGGTCGTCCGGATCGTTGAGCTCGGTGAAGGCGTTCGACATCTCCATGTGATTCGCGAACAGCTCGTACCGCTGCGTGAGATCGGGATCGTCCGCCATCCGCTTCGCGAGCGGGGAGAGCACGACCGGATAGCCGTACACGAATGTTGGCTGGAGCAGATGCGGCTCGACGACGCGCTCGAAGAGCTTGTCGAGCGCGTGCGCGTGCGTCGGCGAGTCCGGGATGCCGTGCCGGCGCAGCACCGCGAAGCACGCGCCGGGATCGAGCAGCTCGGAGCGCGTGAGGCCGCCGAACTCCTCGAACGCCTCGAGGTAGCCGATGCGCCGGAACGGCGGCGCGAACGAGATCGCGTCGTCGCCGTACATGACCGTCTCCGACCCGTGCACCGTCCGGGCGAGGTGCGCGATCAGTTGCTCGTTGAACGCCATCATGTCGGTGACGTCCCAGTACGCCGCATACAGCTCGAGCATCGTGAACTCGGGGTTGTGCGTGGTGTCGATGCCTTCGTTGCGGAAGGTCCGGCCGATCTCGTAGACCTTCTCCATGCCGCCGACGATCAGCCGCTTGAGGTTCAATTCGGTCGCGATGCGCAGCGTGAGCTCGATGTCGAGCGCGTTCGAGTGCGTGAGGAACGGACGCGCCGTCGCGCCGCCAGCGACGTTGAGCAGCACCGGCGTCTCGACCTCGAAGAAGCCGCGCGCGTCGATGAAGCGCCGCATCTCGGCGACGATCCGCGAGCGCGTCAGCATCACCTCGCGCACGTGCGGGTTGACGATCAAGTCGACGTAGCGCCGGCGATAGCGCTTCTCGACGTCCTGCAGGCCGTGCCACTTGTCGGGCAGCGGCTGCAGCGACTTCGCCAGCACCTGCAGCGTCTGCACGTACAGCGAGAGCTCGCCCATCTTCGTCCGGAACACGAAGCCGGTCGCGCCCGCGATGTCGCCGCGCTCGATCTCCTTCGCGACCGCGAACGCCGCGTCGCCGACGTCGTTGGCGCGCACGAACAGCTGGAACCGCCCCGTGCGGTCGTGCACGTCGAAGAAGATCACCTTGCCCTGGCCCCGCGCGCTCATGATGCGCCCGGCGAGCGACCACGTGACCGCGTCGTCGCGGCCTTGCTCGCCGAGCTCCGCGTAGCGGCTCGCGAGCTCGGCCGCAGTCGCCGTCACGGTGAATCGCGTGGCGGCGAACGGGTCGACGCCCAGCGCGCGCAGCGCCTCGAGCCGCGCGCGCCGGGCCGCGATCAGGTCTTCACGCATCGAGGCACCCGTGTTCGGGCGCCGTTCAGGACGCCTTCTTCGTCTTCTTGGGGTCCTTGTTGATCGACTCGATCTTGTACTTCATCTGGCCGCGCGGCGTGGTGACGTCGACGGTCTCGCCCTTCTTGCGGCCCATCACGGCGCGTCCGAGCGGCGATTCGTTTGAGAGCCGCGCGTTCTTCGGATCCGCTTCCGCCGAGCCGACGATCGTGAACTCGTGCGATGCGCCGGACGTCACTTCTTTGACCTTGATCGTTGCGCCGAGGTGCACTTCGTCCGCGACGTAGTCGGAGGCGTCGATCACTCGCGCGTTGCGGATCATCGCTTCGAGCTTCAGGATGCGGCCCTCGACGAATGCCTGTTCCTGCTTCGCGTCCTCGTACTCCGCGTTTTCGGAGATGTCGCCGAACTCTTTCGCCTGGCGGATCCGTTCGTTGACCTCACGGCGATGGACGGTCTTGAGCTCGTCCAGCTCGTCCTCGAGCTTCTTGAGCCCGTCGCGGGTCAAAACGATTTCTTTGTCGTTCAAAAGCGACTCCCGGTAGCGAACCTCACGCCCGCCGGCCGTGCTCGCGAACGTGCCGTCCGCGCCAGACCGCCAGGGGAAGCCCGATGATTGCGGAGGCGGTGATGAAACCCCTGGTCTGTGCATCGTCCGTTTGGAGCGCGACGAACAGCACGCCCGCCAGCGCGAGGCCGCCCGCGCCGGGCACGAGCACGCCCGACCACCGCGCCGTGCGCTCGGCCGCGAAGATACGCACGGCGGCGGCGGCCGAGAGCACGAACAGCGCGCCGAGAAACCAGGCGGTTCCCTTCAAGGCGAGGTCGAACGCCGCGCGCGCCGAGGGCCACAGTCCCGCGGCGAGCGCGAACGCGAGCGACAATCCGCCGACCAGCGCGATGCCCGCGGCGGGCTCGGCGCGATGGTCGAGCGCGCCGAGACGGCGCGGCAAGAGCCCGTCGCGGCCCATCGCGTACACGCTGCGCGTGAGGTAGACCAGGGTCGTCTGCAGCGACGCCGCCAGCGAGACGAGCACGGTCGCGGCGAGCGCCGGCGCCCACGCGCCGCCGAGCAGCGCGCCGGCGTACGCGAGCGCGTCGTCTTCGTGCGCCGCGAAGCCCGCCGCCGAGCCGATGCGCTCGAACGCGACGATCGCCGCGAGCAGCACGGCGCTGGTCAACAGCAGGCCCGCGATGCCGCCGAGGCCGGGTGCGGACGGCGTGCCGTGCGCCTCCTCGGCGGTCGACGCCGACACTTCCCATCCGTCGATCATCCAGATGCCGACGACGATCGCGCCGGCGATGCCGCCCCATGCGATCGGCGCGGAGGCGAACGCGACGGCGCCGGCGCGCGGGTGCATCGCGGCCGCGAGCGCAGCGGCCGCGAGCACGGCCATCTCCGCGACGAGCAGCACCAGCGCGAGTTGCGCGGTCGGCCGCAGGCCGTACCACAGCAGCAGTGAGGTTCCCGCGATCCATACGCACGCGACGAGCGCGACCGCGCCACCGGACTGCGCGAGCGCGGGCGCGAGCAGATCGAGCGTGTACGTGCCAGCGGGCAGCGCCGTCGCGAGCACCGCGAAGACGTTCGCGACGAGCAGCACCCACGCGCCGTACGCGCCGATGACCGGACCGAACGCGGTGCGGATCCACACGTACGACGAGCCCGCATCGCGCATGCGCTCACCCAGCCGCCGGTAGCCGGACGCGATCATCGTCATCAGCAGCGCGACGAGCGCGAGCGCGAGCCAGGTCCACCGGCCCGCGGCGGCGATCATCGCGGCCATCGTCGTCGCGAGCGAGAACGCGGGGCCCATCGCGGCAGCCGCGACCACGATCAGGTCGCGCAGCGCGAGGACGCGCCGCAGATGCGGTGCACCGCCGGCCGCGGTCGCGGGCAGTGTGTCCACGTCAGCGCACGCGCAGGAGCGAGCGGCGATAGCCGTACAGCGCGTACACGACGATGCCGGCGGCGAACCAGATCACGAAGCGCAGCCACGTGAGCCCGTCGAGCCCCTCGAGCGTCAGCCACGCGCACAGCGCGATTCCGGCGAACGGCACGACGATGGGTCCGAAGGGCACGCGGAAGGGCCGCGCCGCGTGCGGATGCGTGTAGCGCAGCACCAGCACGCCCGCGCACACGATGACGAACGCCGAGAACGTGCCGATGTTCACGAGCTTCAGCAGGCTCGTCAACGGCACCACCGCGGCGACGGCCGCGACGACGGCACCGGTGGTGAGCGTCGTCGCGATCGGCGTGCGCGTGCGCGCGTTCACCGCGCCGAACGCGCGCGGCAGCAGCCGGTCGCGCGACATGACGTAGAAGATGCGAATCTGCCCGAGCAGCGAGGTGAGCATCGACGCGAACGTCCCGGTCACCGTCCCCGCGAGCACGAGCGCGAACAGGATCGGGTTCGAGCCCGCGTGCTTCACCGCGTCCAGCATCCCGGCGTCCGGATCGATTTTGTCCCACGCGACGACGCCGACGGCAACCGCGGTGACCGCAGTGAACAGAATGCCGCCGAGCACGAGCGAGCCGATGATCGCGCGCGGTACGTCGCGCACGGGATCGCGCGCCTCCTCGCTCGCGACCGTGACGGTGTCGAAGCCGATGTACGCGAAGAACACGAGCGCGGCGCTCGCGACGATCCCGTGCAGGCCGAGCGGCGCGAACGGATGGTACGCGCCGGGGCGCACCGCGCCGGCGAGGCCGAGCACGAACGCGACGAGCGCGACGAGCTGGATGACGACAAGTCCGACGTTCGCGCCGGCCGACTCGCGAATGCCGAGCGCGAGCAGCGCGGCGAGCACGAGGATGGCGATCGCGGCGATCACGTCCACCTGCGAGTGCGCGACGTCGACGCCGCCGCGCGCGAACGCGACGTGCGCCGTCTGCGCCCACGCGGGCAGCACGACGCCGAGCTTCGCGAGCAGTTGCTGCAGCGACGCGGAGAGCGTCGCGGCGAGCGGTGCGACCGAGAATCCGTACTCGAGGATGAGGTCCCAGCCGATCACCCACGCCACGAGCTCGCCGAGTGCCGCGTACGCGTACGTGTACGCGCTGCCTGCGACCGGCACCATCGATGCGAGCTCGGCGTAGCATAGCGCCACGAACACGCACGTCACGCCCGACAGCGCGAACGCGACGATCACTGCGGGCCCGGCCGCGTTCGCGCCGGAACCGACGGTCGAGAAGATGCCGCCGAGCATCGTGCCGAGGCCCACCGCGATCAGCGCCTTGACGCCGAGCACCCGGCGCAGCGGCACGCCCTCGGGCAAACGCTCGCGGTCGTGCGGCTGACGACGAAAGAGCTCGCGGATCAGCAACCTATACTGTCTGAAATTCGATCACGCGCGGCCGCAGGTCGAGGCGCGCGAGCAGGTCGCGGTAGTCGTCGCCGGTGACGTCCGCCCACGGCTTTCCGAGCAGCGCGATCATCGCCGCCTCGACGACGTTGGTGCCGAACGACCGGCCGCCGAAATCGGGCGTCGTCGTGACGAGCCGCGCGATGCCGTGGTCGCGCAGGAAGTCGACGTCGCGCGCGGTCACGGTGTTGGTGAGGATCGTCTTGCCGTCGAGGCGGTCCGGCATGAACTGCCGCATGAAGTGATAGTCGCCGGCGATGATGTCGGCGTCTTCGTAGTACTCCGGATACTTCGGCTGCGGCGGACGGTCTTGTTTCTTTCCGGTCGGATAAAAGAACTGGAACGGCAGCTTGCACGCATCGGGCAGATACTTGCGCGCCATCTCCTCGAACTCGTCGAGGCCGCGCACCGGCCGGTCGAGGTCGAGCGCGAAGATGAAATCGCCGAACACCACGTCGGCACCGGCCTGCACGAGCGCCTGCGCCATGCCGAACCGGTCGAGCGCGCTGACCATGAGCACGCGCGTGCCGCGCAGCTCGATGCCGAGCGCGCTCTGCATGAACGCGACCGCGTTGCGCTCGAGCGTGTTCTTCAGGCCGCTGCCGTCGACGACGGGCGTCGTCTTCACCGCGTCGAGCAGCCGCAGCCCGTCGCGCAGCGCGTAGCGGTCGCTGCCGGCGTACAGGTAGACGTCGATACCGCCCAGCCCGATCGCATCGACCGTGCCGTCGAGCTCGTGCAGCTTCGCGATCGCTTTGTCGATCGAGCCGTCCGTCCCGACGCGCGCGATGTCGAAGCGTTCGCCGAGAAGCTCGACCTCCGCACGGTGATCGCGCGACGACGAGCCGAGCGAAACCGAGACGACGCGCTTCACGCGATTCGCCCCGGTGGCACGGCGACGCCGGTGGTGGTATGATGGGACCGCCCTGTCAAGGACCTCTTGAAACCATCGCGGCCGTCGCGCTCTCCGAGCGCGGCGGCCGTCGCCGTTCGCGGCTTCACGCGGGCTGCACCGCGGTGACGACGGCTTCATGGTGCACCGGGAAGTTGACGCTGTTCGCGATGAAGCACTCCGCGTGCGCCTTCGCGTGCAACGCTTCGGCTTCTTGGATGCGCGATGCGTCGGCCAGCGCGACGCGCGGCCGCAGCACGACCTCGCGAAAGCGCATGACGCCGTCGATGAGGGTCATCTCACCGTGCGCGTCGTCCTCGTACGAGGCGACGGCGATCCCGGCGCGCGCGCACAGCGCGAGGTATGACAGCAGATGACATGCCGAGAGCGCGGCGACGAGCAAGTCCTCCGGATTGTACGCCGAGCCGTCGCCGAGGAAGTGCGGATCGGCCGAGCCGCGCAGCGCGGGCTTGCCGTCGGCTTCGACGACGTAATCGCGCGAGTACGCGCGATACGACGTCGTCGCACCGTGCGCGGCGCCGGCCCAGCGCAGGCGCGCGCGAAAGACGTGCGGCCGGACGTTCACGCGGAGATCGCCTTGCGCTCGAGCGCGGCGGCGCGCGTGCGCGCGATGGCCTCGCGCGAGATCGGCAGGTCGAACGCGCGCATGTCGGCGAGCTCGAAGCCGTCGCGCGCGGCGAGCGCATCGATCTCGCGTACCTTCGCGACGTCGATGCCGCGGCCGAGCGTGAAGGGCTCGCAGCGGTCTTCCAGGGCGAGCACCATCGTCTCCGACATGCACGCGAGCGCGGTCCCGCGCGGCAGGCCCATGTCGAACGGCTCGCCGGCCTCGCGCACGCGCATCCAACGCATGTCCCCGGGCACGCGCATGTTGCCGCCTTCGAGAACGAGCACGTCCGGCCGTTCGACCGCGACGCGGCGGCTGACGTCGTGCGGCAGCGACAGCTCGCAGACGACCGCGCCGGGCCGCAGGTCCTCCGGCTCGATCACGTCCTGCGTCGACGACGTCGCGGTCAGCACGAGGTCGGCCGAGCGGACGGCCTGCGCGATGTCCGTCGTGAACGACGACGCGCACGGTAGCCGCTCGCGCACGGTCTCGTGGAACTTGCGCAGGCGCGTCTCGTTGCGTGCGACGAGCACGACGTGCTCGACGTGCGGCGCGATCAGCTCGACGCATGCGCCGCCGATCGACCCCGTTGCGCCGACCACCGCGACGGTGGCGCGCCGCGGGTCGACGCCCATCTCGTCCGCGCCGCGGAAGAGGCTGCGAACGCCCGCCGCGATCGTGAGCGAGTTCCCGGTCGTGACGGGGATCGGCGAGCGTTCGTTGATCGTGACGCCGCCGTCGCCGACGACGCCCGTGAACGCGCCGAGGCCGGCGACCTGCGCGCCGAATCCGGCGCCGATCTCGATCGCCTTCAAGATGCGTTCGTACACGCGCTCGCGCGGGAAGTCGAGCATCTGCTGCGGCAGCAGGGGCGCCGCGACGAACCACCCCTCCGTCTCGCGTCCGTCGGGCGTGCGGACGCCCGTCACGTGAGCGGCCGGCCACGCCGGCATCCACTCGAGAATCTTCGCGATGATCGGCTTGCCCTTGCCCTTCGCGCCGGGCTCGTAGCGGACGACGTCCTCGAACGACAGCGGGTGGATCACGAAGCAGAACTTGGCCATCGGGATGCGCCGTTTCGCCCCGCCGCCGCCGGGAGCCCGCGAGCCGGCCGAGGAACGGTACGGGGGCATGAATCAGACGCTCTCGACCATCGAAGAGCTCCTCCGCATCCCTGCTCCGTGCCCCGCTCCGATGGGGCTCGCGTGTGACGGACCGGACTTGTGGATCGGCTCCTTCGAGACGTGCCGCATCTACGGAATGGTCGCCCAGCAAGGGCGCGTCTTCGAAGAGGCGATCGCGCCGGGCAGGCCGTACGGGTTGACGGTCACGGGCGATGCGCTGCGCGTCGTCATCGGCGCCTCGGGCTCCGAACCGGGCGACGACGATCGCACGATCTGCCGCTACGTCATGGGCAAGGACTTCAAGAAGTCCGACGTCGTGCGGTGTCCCGACGACACGGGATCGTTTCTCGCGTACGACGGCGACCGCTTGTACCTGAGCCAGCGCGACAACAAAGTGATTCTGGAATTGGACGAGCGCGGGACGGTGCTCCGCACGATTCCCGTACCGCGCCAGATCACCGGGATGGTGATCGTCGCGGGACGCTTCTACCTCGCCACGACGGAAAGCCGGGAAGTCGACGACTACCGGCTTTTGTGTTTGGACGCGCGCAAGGAGCAGCCGGAGGTGCACGAGCTGGCGTCGATTCCGTTCGGCGCGCGCAGCTTGGGTTTCGACGGCACGAAGTTCTGGACGAACTGTCGCGCCGAGAACACCATCGTCGCGTTCGCCAAGCCGGATTGAGCACGGGCGGCACACCGTCCAGGTCGCGGCGCTCGAGCGTCCGCGCCGTCATCGAATCGATGCTCGACGACCCGGCGCGCGTCGCGGAGTTCCACGACGCGCTGTGGGCCGTTCTCTGGAACCGCCGCTACGACGACGTCGACGAACCGGTGTGGCTCCCCGAATCCTCGTACTGGGGCATCCTCGCGTTCGCGAGCGCGCTCGACGCGGAGACGACGCTGTGCGCGCTCGACACCGGCGAAGCGCTGGTCGTCTTCCGGTGCACGGGTGACGTCGCGCCGGTGGGAAGCCGCGTGCGCGTGCTGCCGTCGGCGCGCGACCGGTGGCGCCTCGCAGACGCGACCGCGATGGGGCTCGGCGTCGAGCTGCGCTTCGACGATCAGTCGCCGGTCGAGGACGTCGCCTGGATCGCGACCCTACGCGAGGCGCTCGAACGGCTGCGCGACGCGCTCGAGTCGCGGCGCGACCGCGTCGCCGCGCGCCGCGCGCAGCTGGGCGCGCTGAACGAGCCGCCCTCGCTGGAGGAAATCTGGCGCGATGAGATGTCGGCGATCACCGGCCGCGTCACGCTCGCCACGGAATACACGCCGGAGGAGCACGCCTCGCTCGCACGCGCCCGCGCGAAGGGAGCGCGCTCCGCGGACGAAGAGGAACGGCGCGTCGTCGACGCACGGAAGAAGCGCTTCGCCGAGCGCGGCAACGAAGAGGTCGCGCGCTTCCGCGAGGAGCGCTGGCCGGCGATCCGCGAGCGCGGCGCCGCCGCGATCAAGAAATACGCGGACTACCGCACCGAGGTCGTGCGGCTCGAGGATACGCTCCAGCGCCTGCGCGGCCTCGGCACGCGCGCGAACAACTGCGCGACCGCGATCGACCGCATCGAGCGCGCCGGATTCCACGTGCGCGGCCTCGCGGTCGACGCCGCGCGCCTCGACGATCCCGAGTACGCGGAGGAGCTGCTGCGCAGCGTCGAGCTGCTGCACGCGGCGATCCCGCAGCGCGCGCAGATCACGACGACCAGCTTCAGCGCGTACCGTGCGCCGACTGCGGGGCCGTCCGTGACTCCGCCTCGGCTTTGAGCGCCGCGAGCATCATCTCCGAGTTCTCGCGCACCTTCTTCTGCAGCGTCGGCCCGATCAGCTCGGCGAGCGTCGGCACGCCGAAGTCGTACTCGACGCCGAGCACCACGCGCGTCACACCGCCCGTCTCCTCGAACGTCCACGCGCCCTCGAACGTGTCGAGGTCGCCCTCGATCAGCGCGTAGTCGATCCGCAGCGCCGCGTCGTCGAAGCGGTCTTCCTCCGTCCACTCGATCGGCGCGTCCTCGACCAGCGTCTTCCAGCGCGTGATCGCGCGGTCGGGATGTCGTTCGAGCACGACGACGGTCTCGACGTCCGGCATGAACTCCGGAAAACGCTCCTGCTCTTTCGCAAGCTCGTACACGAGGGACGCCGGCGCCGCCACCTCGATCGCGCACTCCACGTACGGCAACTAAGCCAGCGCCCCCAGTTGCGCGAACGCGGCGTCGATCGACGCATCGAACGCACCGAGCGCCGCATCGACTTCGGCTTCCGTCACGATCAGCGGCGGCTCGAGCCGGATGACACGCTGCGAGTTGAGCGTCCACGCGACGGTGACGCCGCGCTTGAGCATCTCCGGGATGATCGCGCCGGCATAGCCTTCGCTGCGCAACTCGACGCCGGCCAGCAGCCCGATGCCGCGCACGTCCGCGATCACGCCGGGATGACGCGCCGCCGTCGCGCGCGCGCGCGCCAGCACCTGCTCGCCGCGCACGCGTGCGTTCGTCGCGAGGTCGTCGTCGATCAGCACGTCGATCGCCGCAAGCGCGGCCGCGCACGCGACCTCGTTCCCGCCGAACGTCGAGGTGTGCAGCAGCGGCGCCTTGCCGTACGCCGCGTTCCAGACGCGCGGCCGCGCAACGTATGCGCCGATCGGAATCACGCCGCCGGACAATCCCTTCGCGAGCGTCATCACGTCGGGCACCACGTGCTCGCGGTCGCACGCGAACGCCGTGCCGCAGCGGCCGAGGCCCGTCTGCACCTCGTCGGCGATCATCACCGCGCCGGCGGCGTCGCAGATCGCGCGCACCTCGCGCAGGTAGCCGTCGGGCGGCACGTTGACGCCGCCCTCGCCCTGCACCGGCTCGAGGATCACGGCGGCGACGTCGGCGTCGACCGCCGCGCGCAACGCGTCCGCGTCGCCGAACGGCACGCGCCGCACGTGCTCGAGCAGCGGGAGGAACGGATCGCGGAACGCGTCGCGTCCGCTGGCCGACAGCGCGCCGAGCGTCTTGCCGTGGAACGCCGCATCCGTCGCGACGATCGCGGGCCGCTTCGTCGCGGCGCGTGCGAGCTTGAGCGCACCTTCGACGGCCTCGGTACCGCTGTTGGCGAAGAACGAGATCGACAGATCGCCCGGCGTGATCTCGGCGAGCCGCTTCGCGAGCCGGCCCATCAGCGGGTTGAACATCGTGCGCCCGGACAGCGCCATGCGGTCGAGCTGCTCTTTCACGGCCGCGACGACGCGC
>Ga0213875_10002582_pt1 | contig 10782 bp, 12 predicted proteins | sample BarmaccomBMRX_R8_FD_160105 | JGI IMG/M metagenome (GOLD analysis project Ga0213875, IMG submission 160105) | Root-associated microbial communities from Barbacenia macrantha in rupestrian grasslands, the National Park of Serra do Cipo, Brazil - RX_R8 | ecosystem: Host-associated > Plants > Roots... | reverse complement strand
CCGGCCCCGGCCCCGGCCCCCGCCAGCGCCCGGTCGCCCGGCCCCGCCAGCGACCGGCCCCGGCCCCGGCCCCCGCCAGCGCCCGGTCGCCCGGCCCCGCCAGCGACCGGCCCCGGCCCCGGCCCCGGCCCCCGCCAGCGTCCGGTCGCGCGGCCCCGCCAGCGACCGCTCCCAGCCCCGGCAGCAACATTGGCCACGCCGCGACACCCAGCCACAATCGACGCGGCCTGCGTCAGTCACATGCGTCACATCAGCACCGCGTCCCATGATCGCGGAAACGGGGGTGCCGGATACGACCCGGCGTTTCCCCGATCATGATCGTTGTCCGTTTTGTACCGGTTGCGCGAGAGAGCCGGGCCTTCATCCGGGCGCGCCTGCCTTGCGCTGCGGGTGTTCCTCTGGGCGCGGGTGTTCCTCTGGGCGCGGGTGTTCTCCTGGGCGCGGGTGTTCCGGATCGCGCGTGTCGAGAAGGAACGTCATGGTGAGGAGGGCGAGTGAGCCGGCCGCTATCGCGAGCATGGGGTACCCGCCTGCGGAGAGTGCGGCGGTCGAGGAAGTGCTCGCGACGGCGGCGGCCGCCCACACCCCGGCGTCCACCGCTCCCTCGGCGTGCATCCGCTGCTCCGGTTCCAGGCCGCCCGCGAGACGCCCGCTGCCTCCGATGAAACACAGATTCCAGCCGTAGCCGAGCAGGAACAGCGCCACCGTCCTGGGCAGCGTCTCGCCGGAGCCGGCCGCGAGCAGGCCCGTGGAGGTCATGAGGGTGAGCAGGCCGCCCAGCATGACGGGGCGCGCGCCGTACCGGTCGAGCAGCCTGCCGGTCAGCGGGGAGAGCGCGAACATTCCGGCGGTGTGTGCGGACAGCGTCATCCCGACAGCGCCGAGCCCCTGGCCGTTCATATGCATCGCGAGCGGCGCCGCGGTCATCACCCCCACCATGACGACCTGCCCGGTGACCATCACGGCCAGCGCCTGGCGCGCTGCTCGAGTGCTGGCCAGGTTTTTCAGGCTCGGCCGTGTTCTGTCCGGCTTGCGGCCGGGTGCCTGCCGGGTTACGGAACGTCCGGGGAGAAGCGCAACGGCGGTGAAGGCCGCCGCGGAGGCGGCGGCCGCGACGGCGAACGGGCCTGCGTAGCCGGTCACGCCCAGCCGGGTCGCGGCGTCGCTGGAGGGCTGGAGCAGCAGCGGGCCGCCGACCGCGCCCACGGTGGCCGCCCACACCATCGCGCCGATCGCGAACCCGCGGCGCGGCGCGGGATACAGTTCGGCGGCGGCGTAGCGGGACAACTGGGCACCGGCGTTGCCGCAGCCGAGAAGCAGCATTCCGGCGCACAGGGCCGCGACTTCCCGCGTGTCCCGTGCGCTCCCTCCGCCCGGATGGGCGACGGCGAGAACCGCGAACGCGCCGCCGGCCGTCGCGGCGGCGTATCCGGACAGCAGGCCGGCTCGCCGGCCGAACCGGGTCATGAGCCTGGTGAGCAGGACCGCTCCCAGCCCGGTGCCGGCGATGCCGGCGGTGTTCGGCAGGGCGCCCCAGGCGGCGCCGAGCCGGCCGGCGACGACGATCGTGGCGACCGCGCTCGCCGTCGCCATCGCCGCGTTCATGCACGTGGCGGCCCCCGCCAGCGTGCTCATCGCCTGCCCCATGCCCGTCATCTTCCTCATGCCCGTAAGGCTAGAAAGCACACTTGCGCTTTTGAATGGGCGACTCGTGGTTGTGGCGGCTATCTGCTTTGTGGTCAGTAACCACTTCGGGGATTATGCTTATGGAATGGATAGAGTGCCTGATCAGACGGACTGGCGCATCATCGCCGAGCTGCAGCGGGACGGACGGCTCTCCTACAACCAGCTGGGGCGACTGGTGAACCTGTCACCGCCCGCGGTGGCCGAGCGGGTGCGCCGGCTCGAGGAGTCCGGCGTGATCACCGGCTACCAGGCGAGGATCGACCCGGCCCGGGTCGGCCTGGGGCTGACCGCTTTCGTGCAGCTGCGCTGCGCGCTGGGCCGCTGCCTGCTCAAGACCTCCGCCGCCGAGGACTTTCCGGAGGTCACCGAGGTGCACAAGCTGAGCGGCAACTGGTGCTCGATGCTCCGGGTGCGTGCCGCGTCCATGCGGCACCTCGAGGGGCTGTTCGAGCGGCTCGGCGAGCACGGGGAGACGAACTCGCACATCGTTCTGTCCACCCAGTACGAGAGCCGTACGGTCGAGCCGGCGCCGGTCCCGGACCGCCCGGTCAGCGAGCCCCCGGGGTGGCCGCGGCCCTGAGCCAGCCGCGCGAGGCGGCGCGCCCGGGCCGTCGCGAGCGCGCCGCGGTGAACGCCCGGCGGTGAACGCGTGGCGGTGAACGCCCGGCGGTGAATGCCCGGCGGTGAACGCGTGGCGACGGGCAGCCGCCCTACCCGGCTCGCCCGGTGAGCAGGAACCTGCTGCGGGAGCGGAGGGCGCCGACGATCTGCGCCGGGGCCTTGTCTGGCGAGCCCGAGTCGTAGGGCGGCTGCGGGTCGTATTCGATGCCGAGCTGGATCGACTGGGCCACCTCGTCGCCGGCGATGCGCCCGGCGAGCGCGAGTGCCATGTCGATCCCGGACGACACGCCCGCGGCCGTCACGTATTTGCCGTCGAACACCACCCGCTGGTTCTGCGGCTTGACCCCGAGACGCTCCAGCTCGCCGAGGGCGAGCCAGTAGGAGGTCGCGCGGCGGCCGGCCAGCAGCCCGGCGGCGGCGAGGATCAGCGAGCCCGTGCACACCGACGTGGTCCACGCGGTGGTCTCGTCGGCGGCGCGGAGCCACTCGTGCAGCGGGCCGTCACGCATCTGGTCGTTCTGGCCGGGGCCACCCGGGACGACGACGACGTCCGGCCGTCCCGCCTCGGCGAGGCTCACGTCGGCGGTGAGGCCGAGGAGGCCGGTGTCGTCCCGGACCTGGCCGGGGCGATCGGCCGCGAAGACCAGCTCGGCGCCGGGAAGGCTGCTGAGCACCTGGTACGGCCCGACCGCGTCCAGCGCGGTGAACCGGTCGAAGAGCAGGATGACGATGCGCATGGTTACGGCTCCTTCGTGAGTCGGCTTGTTACGCTGGCGCTCATCGCTGGCTGGTGGCGGCCGGGCGGAACCGGCGGCGGTATTCGGCCGGGCTGACGCCCAGCGCGCGGACGAACGCGCGGCGCATCGCCTCGGGCGTCCCGTAGCCGCAGGCGCGCGCGGTGCCCTCGACTCCCTCCGCCGTGTCCTCGAGTCGGCGCCTGGCCGCCTCGAGGCGCACCAGGTCCACATAACGTCCCGGCGGCATGCCGACTTCGGCGGCGAACGCCCGCGCGAACTGCCGCGCCGAGAGGTGGGCCCGCTCCGCGAGCGCCTCCACGGACAGGTCGGCGGCCGGGTGGTCGGCGATCCACTGCTGTACGTCCCGCAGCGGTTCGCGGCCGGCGACCTGGGCGGCCAGCTGCGCACTGAACTGCGCCTGGTTTCCCGGGCGGCGCAGGAACACAACCAGGTGCCTGGCGATGTCGAGCGCGGCGTCCCTGCCCAGATCGTCCTCCACGAGGGCCAGCGCGAGGTCGACTCCCGCGGTCACCCCGGCGGACGTCGCGACGTTGCCGTCACGGACGAAGATGGGATCGGGATCTACTGCTAGTTCCGGGAACCTGGCGGCCAGGCCCGCGCAGTACGCCCAGTGGGTGGTCACCCGCCGCCCCGCCAGCAGTCCCGCCTCGGCCAGCAGGAACGCGCCGGTGCACACCGACACGAGCATGCCCGCCCGCGGGCCGTGTTCCCGCAGCCATGCCACGACTTCCGGATCGGCGTGGCGCGCCCCGTCGCCCCCGGGAACGATCAGCAGGTCCGCCTGACGCTGGCCCGGCTGTCCCGTGTCCCCCAGGCTGGTGTCGGGCGTTATGCGAAGGCCGCTCGAGGTACGTACCGGGCGGCCGCCGAGGCTCGCCGTCCGGATCGCGTACTCGGGCTCGGCGCCCCGCCGCTCCCGCCAGCTGTTCGCGCCCGCGAACACCTCCAGTGGCCCGGTCACGTCCAGGCTCTGGACGCGGTCGAAGAGGACGATGAGCACCCTGCGCATGTGCCTCAGTCTGGCTGGAGGGCGTGCATGACAGCAATGACGAATATCCCACCTTTTCTGCCATTCGGCCACCGCCTGGCGGCTGCCAGCCGGCCGCTGGGGTCGGCCGCTGGCCGCAACGTTGGAAATCTGAGCCGGTTATAGGCGGCTCAGATTTCCAACGAGCCGGTTGCCGCGCGGCGCGCGGGCGCGGCGCGGAGCGCGGGGGCGCGCAGAGCGCGGGGGCGGGGGCGCGGGCGCGGGGGCGCGGGGCGGGACGCGGGGGGCGCGGGGTTTCTTGAATGTGCAACTGTGGGGGTAGCGTCGGTGGGGTGAGTGAGACGGGCGAGTTTGTTCGCGATACCAGGTACATCAACGCGCGCATCACCGCGGACGGCCGGGAGGGCTGGCCGGCCGAGGCCGGCCGGTACCGGCTGGTCGTCGCCCGGGCCTGCCCGTGGGCCAACCGCACGATGATCGTCCGCCGGCTGCTCGGTCTCGAGCCGGTGCTGTCGATGGGCGTCTGCGGGCCCGAGCACGACTGGCGGAGCTGGACGTTCGACCTGGACCCGGGCGAGGTCGACCCGGTGCTCGGCGTGCACTGGCTGCGAGAGGCGTACGAGAAGGCGGTGCCCGGCTACGACCGGGGCGTCACCGTGCCCGCGATCGTGGACGTGCCGTCCGGCGCGGTGGTGACCGCGGACTTCAGGCAGATAACCCTGGACCTGGAAGCCGAGTGGGCGCAGTACCACCGGACCGGCGCGCCTGACCTGTACCCGGAGAAGCTGCGCGACGAGATCGAGGAGGTCAGTGCCCTCGTCTACGAGGATGTGAACAACGGCGTGTACCGCTCCGGGTTCGCGACAACGCAGCCCGCGTACGAGGAGGCCTACAGCCGGCTGTTCGCGCGGCTTGACTGGCTGTCGGACCGGCTCGCCAGCCAGCGCTACCTGGCCGGCGACACGATCACCGAGGCGGACATCAGGCTGTGGCCGACGCTCGCCCGGTTCGACGCCGTCTATCACGGCCACTTCAAGTGCAACCGCAGCAAGCTCACCGAGATGCCGGTGCTGTGGGCGTACGCCCGTGACCTGTTCCAGACACCCGGCTTCGGCGACACGATCGACTTCGTGCAGACCAAGCAGCACTACTACCGGGTGCACACCGGCCTGAACCCGACGCAGATCGTGCCGGCGGGCCCGGATCTGTCCGGCTGGCTGGCCCCGCACGGCCGCGAGGCGCTCGGCGGCCGCCCGTTCGGTGACGGGACGCCCCCAGGGCCGCCGCCCGAGGCGGAGCGCGTGGCCGCTGGGCACGGCCCGGGCTGACCCCTCAGCTCGCGGGCTGGAACGTGGCGGCGAAGACCTGGAAGTAGTGGTAGTAAGCGCTCCAGTCGCTCACCGGCGTCGACCAGTAGAGCGCGTACGCGTGATGGGCGTTCGCGAGTATGTTCCGGTTGAGTATCTGGACCGGCACGCCGTTTCTGACGTAGGTGAACTCCCAGTCCGCGGCCTTCTCCGCCTGCCGGTAACTGACGGCTTGCAGCAGCAGGCGGTGATACCCGGGGTAGGTGCTCTCACGGTTGGCCTCCTGCTGGCGCCAGTCGGCCAGCGGGTCGGGCTTGGGCTGGCCGGACTGGTCGATGAGCAGGAAGATGCCGCCGTTCGCCGGATCCCGGATGTAGACGTAGTGGCCGTCGTGCGAGATCTGCCAGCCCGACGGGACCGCGATGGAGAAGCCGGTGGGGTCGGTGAACGTGTAGTACCCGGCCGGCGTCCCTGACACCCCCGCGCCAGGTGCCGAGCTGCTGCCCGGTCCGGCGTTGTTGCCCGGTCCGGCGCTGTTGCCGGGCCCGGCGCTGCCGCCCGGCGGTGCGCTGTGGCCGGCGGGCGCACCGGAGGCGCTCGGAGCACCACGCCCCGGGGCCTGCGTTCCCCGGGCTGTGGCATGTGTTCTGGCGGCGGGCCTCAGCGCGCCCGGCGGCGCCGGGTGGCCTGGCGACCGTGCCGCAAAGAAGGCGATGGCGCCCACTCCCGCCGCCATCACGATCAGGCCCGCGGCGGCGAGCGCCGCGCGGGAATCGATGCGGCGGCGTGACCTGGCGACGGGCGGCTTCTCCGGCTCTGCCTGTACGGCTCGGAAGACCGGCGCCGACACGGTTTCCTGGCCGGCGGCCGTTTCCTGGACGGCGGCCGACTCGGCATCCGCTTCGTCCACTATGCGGCGCATCATCCGCGTGGCCTCGGCGATGCCGAGACGGCTGTCCGGGTCCTTGCGCAGCAGCCCGCTGATGACCGGCCACAGCGGGCCCGCGTTGGACGGCGGATCCGGCTCGTCCGCAACCACGGCGGTCAGGCTGGCCAGTACTCCGTTGCGGTCGAACGGCGGCCGTCCCTCCACCGCCGCGTACAGCGAGGCCCCAACCGCCCACAGGTCCGCCGCGGCGCCGGCCGTCTCGCCACGTGCGCGCTCGGGTGCGATATACGACGGCGAACCGACCAGTATCCCCGACACGGTCAGGGTCGGGCTGTCCACGGCCTTGGCGATCCCGAAGTCGGTGAGAATCACGCGGTCTTCGGGGCCGAGCAGGATGTTGGCCGGTTTTACGTCACGGTGCATCACGCCCGCGGCGTGCGCGGCTTCGAGAGCGGCCAGAATGCCCAGACCGACCCGAGCCGCCCGGACGGGGGGCAGCGGCCCATCCTCGAGTATCGCGTCACGCAGCGAACGATGCGGGAGGAGCGCCATCACTATCGACGGCCGGCCGTCCTCCTCGACGATGTCGTACACGGCGACGACGTTCGGGTGATGGAGCCGGGCGGCCAGTTGTGCCTCACGCACCGCGCGGCGGCGGGCGGTTTCCCGCTCACCCGGGTCCATCTCCGGCGGCCAGACGATTTCCTTCACCGCCACGTCCCGGTTCAGTATTTCGTCGTGGGCGCGCCACACGGCGCCCATCCCGCCGCTGCCGATCATGGCACGCAACCGGTAGCGCCCACCGATGATCCGTTCTGGGGCAGGGCCGGCCATGGCGACCCGCTACCCCGATTCGCCAGACCCTAACGAGGTCTGTCTCCTTACACGCCAAGGTTTCGCCAACTTTGGGCCAACGTTGCGGCAACGGCGCCGTCGTAGAACTGACCGCGGAAGACATTCCGAGTTCGGGAGGCTCAGATGAAAGCGGGAACACAGAAGGCTGCATCAAGGGCACGGCCGGGTCCCGGCCATGGGGTGCTCGCCGGCCCGGGCTGGCTGGCCGGGCACCTCCACGACGCCGATCTGCGCGTGGTCGAAGTCGACGTCGGCCCGGCCGCCTACGACGACTGGCACATCGATGGCGCGGTGCTGTGGAACATCTACGCCGACCTGAAGGATGCTGACTACCGCACCGTGGGCGCCGCCGCGGTGGAACGGCTGGTGGCGCGCTCGGGGATCGGCCCCGGCTCGACGGTGGTGTTCTACGGGTATGCGGCCGCCCTGGGCTTGTGGCTGATGAAGCTCCACGGGCATCCCGATGTCCGCATTCTCGACTGCTCCCGTGACACCTGGCGGGCCGGAGGCCACCCGTGGAGCACCGCCGCGGTCAGGCCGCCTGACCGCGGCTACCGCCTGGGCGGCCTGAACTGCCGCATCCGGGCGGACCGGGCGGCGGTGCACGACGCCATCGACCAGCCGGGCACGACCCTGGTCGACGTGCGCTCGGCGGCCGAGTACCGGGGGGACTGCTTCTGGCCCTCCGGCGGCATGGAGCCAGGCGGCCGCGCCGGTCACGTGCCGTCGGCTGTCCACCGGCCCATCGACGGCCTCTACAACGCCGATGGGTCGTTCCGCTCCGCCGCGGAGTTGCGCGGCGTGTTCTCACCGGCCGTCCTCGACGGCGGGCGTGAGCTGATCACCTACTGCACCATCGGGGGACGCGCCGCCACCGCCTGGTTCGTGCTCAGCTACCTGCTCGGGCGGGACCGGGTCCGGGTCTACGACGGGTCATGGGCCGAGTGGGGCCGCACTCCCGGCACCCCCGTCGAGCGCCCACAGCCATCGCGATAGCCGGCCCGAACACGACGAGGTGCGCCCGTAGGCTCTGGCCCAGCCGGCTACTCGGTCTGGATCCAGCTCAGCAGGTCCTCCCGGCTGACCGTGGCCAGCAGCGGCGGATGGTCGCTGGCCATGTGCCCCCGGATCACCCCGACCACCTGGTCATCGCTATCGCCGCGGGCCACGAACCCGCACTCGCACCGGATCAGCTTCGCCATCGCGCCTCCCCCTAGCCTCTTACCGCAGCATATTGCCAAGATAGTGGCGTGACCACGGCGTCCCCGCGCCCGGCGCGGATCCAGATCTGCGGGGCGCTGGCCATCGAGCGCGACGGCCGGCGGCTGGACGCGGGGCTGCCCGGCCGCCAGGGCCGGCTCCTGTTCACCTACCTCGTCGTCAACCGCCACCGTCACGTCCCGCGCGACGAGCTGGCCGAGGCCCTGTGGCGCGAACCCGACCCTGCCGCGGTCGATGCCCGGCTGAACCCGCTGCTGTCCAAGCTGCGCCGGGTCTTCGGCGCCGACACCGTCCGGGGGCGCGCCGCGGTCAGGCTGTGCCTGCCCGATGCCTGGGTCGACCTGGAAGCCGCCGCCGAGGCCATCCACCGGGCCGAATCCTCGGTCGCCCAGCAGGACTGGGCGCGAGCGTGGGGGCCGGCGCTCACCGCACTGTTCGTGGCCGAGCGCGACTTCCTGCCCGGCGAAGACGCACCCTGGATCAACGAGATCCGCCACCATCTGACCGAACTCCGCCTCCGCGCCCTGGAATGCTACGCAGCAGCCGGGCTGGGCCTTCGCGGAACCGAGGTAGCCGGCGCCGTCCGGGCCGGCCGGCAGCTCATCCGCCTGGCTCCGCTGCGGGAAAGCGGGTACCGCTACCTGATGCAGGCCCTCGCCGCCCAGGACAACCTGGCCGAAGCTCTCGGCGTTTACGGCCAGCTCAGCGAGTGCCTGCGCGACCAGCTCGGCGTCTCACCCAGCCCGGCCACCCGCCAGCTCTACCAGCGGCTTCTCGCCGCAAGCTGAACGATGCGCGGGAGCCCCGGACAGCGGCGCCGCACCCCCGCCAGCCGGATCGCCCTGTTCGGTACCCGTGGCCCGCTACCGCTCAGCCACGGCCGACCTCAGCTCACCGAACGCCCCGGCGATGCGGGGCAGCGTCCACGCGGCGTTGAGACCGCTCGGATTCGGCAGTACCCACAGGCGCGCGGCGCCCAGCGTCTCTTCCTGCGGGCCGTTGACCGCGCGCGGCCTGCCGAACGCCGTCCGGTACGCCGTCACGCCGGCCACGGCGACCACCCGCGGGTCATGCCCGCGCACGAGCTCGGCGAGGTGCTCGCCGCCCTCGCGCAGCTCCGCGGCGGTGAGCTCGGACGCCTGGGCGGTCGCGCGCGCGACCAGGTTGGTGATGCCCAGGCCGTACCCCGGCAACAGCCCCTGCTCGCTGGGGCTGAGCCGGCGCGGGGTGAAACCGGACAGGTGCAGCGCCGGCCAGAACCTGTTGCCCGGCCGGGCGAAGTGCCAGCCGGCCGCCGCCGAGTACAGGCCCGGGTTGATGCCGCAGAACAGCACGCGCAGCGGCGCGCCGGGCTCCGGCAGCACGTCGGGGATCGTCCGGTGCCGTGCCGCCTCGAGGTCAGGCTTCATGCCCGGGACAATACGTGATCGAAGCCCGCGGCAGGCGCGGAGCGCGAGGGCCGCGCCTGCCGCGGTGATCGCCGTCATCTGCGGCGGCGGGCCCGGGGCGGTCCGGCCGCGGAGCAGAGGGAGGGGAGGCGCCGCGGGTCAGGGGGCGGCGGGGGCGAAGCCGGCGAGGTCGCGCAGGATCGCCGACTTCGGCTTGGCGCCGATGAGCTGCCTGACGACCTCGCCGCCGGAGAACACGTTCATGGTCGGAACGAGCAGGATCTCGTATTTCATGGCGGTGCGCGGGTTCTCGTCGATGTTCAGCTTGACGATGTCGATCGCGCCCGCGTGCTCCGCGGCGATCGCCTCGAGGACCGGCGTGAGCTGGTAGCAGGGACCGCACCACTGCGCCCAGAACTCCACGAGAACCGGCCTGGGGTTACGCAGAACCTCGGTCTCGAAGGTCTCGTCAGTCACGGTCTTGATGGCGCCCATGGTCAGTTTCCTGTTCTGTCGTCGTGTTGCCGGCGGGGGCGCCGGCTATGTACAGCGCGGCGCAGTCATCGCCGCTGCCGTGCTCGCACACCTGGACAAGGCGGCGCAGCCGGCACCGCTGCACCATGAGCTCGGCGAGCTGGCCGTCGATCGCCTCGAGCCTGGCCCCGGCCGCGCGCACGATCTCGCCGGTGGACCGCGCCTCGGCGGGCCCGAGCAGGTCGCGGATCTCGCCAAGGGTGAACCCGAGCCGCCGGGCGCGGCGGATGAAGGCCAGCCGCCACCGGTCGGCCTCGGAGTACTCCCGGAAACCGGAACGCTGCCGCTCCGGCATTGGAAGCAGTCCCTTGCGCTGGTAGTAACGCACCGTCTCTACGCCGACTCCCTCGGCGGCGGCGAACTTCCCGATCGTCAGCCCGGCCATGTCCCCACGCTAACGGCCGTACCACGGTACGGAGTCAACCCCGGCGCGCCCGCCCGGCGACCGGAGTCGACGGCGCCGGCAGGCGCCGTTAGCGGATGGCCGCCGCTCGTTCGGAATAATGATCTTGATTTCGCGCAACCCGGGGCACCA
>Ga0213875_10002581_pt1 | contig 10784 bp, 9 predicted proteins | sample BarmaccomBMRX_R8_FD_160105 | JGI IMG/M metagenome (GOLD analysis project Ga0213875, IMG submission 160105) | Root-associated microbial communities from Barbacenia macrantha in rupestrian grasslands, the National Park of Serra do Cipo, Brazil - RX_R8 | ecosystem: Host-associated > Plants > Roots... | reverse complement strand
GACGGCACGCCGTAGGCCTTGCGGACCTTCCCGCCCTGGTCCGCCAGCAGGGTGAACGGCAGGTTGTGCTTGCTGGCGAACCCGGCGTGCTTGTCCGCCGAGTCGGAGCTGACCCCGATCACGGCGGCTCCGGCGTCGGTGAAGGCCTCGTGGCTGTCGCGGAAGGCGCACGCCTCGGCGGTGCAGCCGCTGGTGTTGTCCTTGGGGTAGAAGTACAGCACGACCACCCCGTCGCCGAGCCGGTCGGCCAGCCTGACCTGCTCGCCGGACTGCGAGGGAAGGGTGAAGTCGGGTGCCTTGTCGCCCACACCGATGCCGTGTGCCATGGCGCAAGTGTAGCCAGCCCTCCGGTTACGGCCGTACAGTGCCGCCATGACAGGCCAGCTAGACGACGAGGTAGTGGCGGCCTTCGCCCGGGACGGCGTGGCCTGTGTGCGCGCGGCCCTGGAACCGGCCGAGGTCGCGGAGGCGGCCGCCGCCATCGACGCGGTACTGGCCCGGCCCAGCCCGCTGGCTCAGGTGGCCAGCGGTGCCGATGATCCGGGCGTGTTCATCGAGGACTTCTGCCGATGGCAGGAAATACCGCAGATCGAGCGGCTGGCCAGGCATTCCCGGGTGCCGGCCATGGCCGGGGCCCTGCTGGCCACACCGCAGGTGCGCTTTTACCACGACCACGTCCTGGTCAAGGAGGGCCAGACCCGGCAGCGGACCCCATGGCACCAGGACCAGCCGTACTACAACGTCGACGGCCGAGGCGTCAGCGCCTGGATCACCGTCGACCCGATCCCCGAGGACGGGTGCCTGGAGCTGGTAGCCGGTTCGCACCGCGGCCCGTGGCTGATGCCCCGGACGTTCCTGAAGAAGGAGGCCCGCTGGTTCCCCGAGGGAAGCCTGGCCGAGCTGCCCGACATCGACGCCGATCCCGGCGCGTTCGATATCCGGCGGTATGAGCTGCAGCCGGGCGATGCCATCTTCTTCGACTTCCTGACCGTCCACGGCGCGCCCGGCTTCCCGCATCGCGGCCGCAGGCGGATCCTGTCGCTGCGCTACCTGTCGGCGCAGGCGCGGCACGCCCCGCGGACCTGGCGCACCTCGCCGCCCTTTGATGACCTGCACGCCGAGCTGCCGGCCGGTGCGGACCTGGACCATCCGCTGTTCCCGGTGGTCTGGCCGTGACGAGCGGGCGTCCGGCTAGCTTCTCCGCCCGATCCAGCTGCCCGGCAGCGGCTGGTTTGGCCGGTACGCCCCTACCGGGCGCGGCGGCCGCAGTGGCCGGGCGGTCTGGGCCGACTCGGGATAGGCGAGCCGGTGCTGGCGCTGGGACCGCATCGGCTCGGGCAGCTCCAGAGCGGTGAACGCGATCGGCCAGCGATCCGCGCCGTAGCCGACGCCGAGGTCGCAGTGGTGCAGCTCCACCTCGACCAGGCGCCGGGTGAGCAGCTGGGCCGCCGGGAACGGGGCCGCGTCCAGGATCCGCACCGGAACCTGCCACCGGTCGCCGGGCAGCTGCCGGGCCACGGTGCGCAGCGCCATGGCCGAGTCGGCCACGTCGTTCATCAGGTCCTTCGCCGGCTGGGTCGCGCTCTCCTCGATCTGGGACTGCCGAGCCTGTGCGCTGGGGTACGCGGGCCGGTCCTGCCCGGTCCGGACACCGCCGAGCACCCGGCGCGTGGCGTCGGCGTTGCGCGCCAGGTGAGCCAGCACATGCGCCCTGGTCCAGCCCTCCAGCAGCGACGGCACCCGCAGGTCCGGCTCGGTGATGACGCGGGCCACATCGAGCAGGCGCTGCGTGGCCTGGTCGATCTGGTCGGACAGCTGTCGCAGGGCCGCGTCCATGAGCTCACTGTAGAACAGGCCGGAAAACCGGCCCGGGATAACTTCCCGGCGTGGGCGGGAAGGCGCCTCTTCTGCCGGGAAGCCGGTGACAGGCATCGTGACGTCACCCACATCTCCGGGAGGTAGTCATGAAAGCTCACACGGTCACAGCCCTCGCCATCCTGACCACTCTGGCCGCCCTGCTTACGCTGGGCGAGTTTGGCAGCGCGGTACAGATCGGACTGGGCAAAGACCCCTGGGGCGCCGGCTTCGCCGTCGTGTTCGGCGGATTCTTCCTGCTCGCCACCTGGCTGCTGCGTAGCGGCCGGGTTGCTGCGGGCGCCGTCTTCACCGGCGTCCTGTGCCTGTTCGAGATCGTCGAGTTCCCCAGCTGGCACAAGCACGGCGCGATGCAATGGGCGACCGACTCGATCTTCGCCGTGGTATCGCTGGTTGCCCTGATTACCGTCATCGTCGTGCTCGCGAGCCGCCTTCGCCACCGGGCCGCAGCGCGTGCCAGTTGACTCTCGCGGGGACGCCCGAGGTCGGGCACGATGAGTCTATGAACACGCTGCCGCCGGCGGCACGAGCCCGCGGACGTGTCATTACGGCCGCGGCCAGTGCCGCGGCGGTGGTGGCCGTGGCGGGGTCGGTCGCGGCCACGGCCTATGCCCAGGCTGGCTCCGCCGGTGTTCCTGGCACGCTGTCATTCGCCCTGGCCGTCATCACGGTGGCCGTCGTCGGGGCCGTCATCAGCCTGGCGGTTCCCGATAACCGGGTCGGCTGGCTGTTGCTGGCCTCGGCGTCGCTCATGGGTACCGGTCTGGCCTTCATGAACGCGGGCGCTCACGGTATCGTGACCGCGCCCGGCTCGGTCCCGGAGGCGAGCTACCTGGCCGCCCTCGGCATCGGCCTGTCCGCCGCCGGGATGCTGGTCGCCGTGATCTGCGTGCCAGCCGTCTTTCCCGATGGCCGGCTGCCCGGGCGACGCTGGCACTGGCTTGGCTGGTGCGCCGGAGCCGCGGTCTGCTCCCTGTTCCTGGGAAACATCCTGAGCCCGGACGCACAGCAAGCCAGGCTGGGCCGCTGGCGGAATCCGCTCGCCCTGCCAGGCGGCTACGGGCACATCGCCGATGCACTCAGCGCGGCCGGTGTGCTGCTCGCCGCCGCGGGGGCCGCGGGGACGGTGGCCGGGCTTGTCGTCCGCTGGCGCCGAGGCGGACCGCTCGCCCGTCAGCAGCTGCTGCTTCTCGCCCTGGCCATCTGCCCGCCTGTGCTCCTGTTCCTGGTCATCCTGCCCACGAACGGTGTTCCCGGCTGGCTCTTCGGCCTGGTTCTGTTGCCACTGCCGGTCGCTATCGCGGTCGCGGTGCTGGCTCACGGCCTGTACGACCTGCGTCGTGCCGCCCAGCGCACGCTGCTGTGGCTGGCCATGTCCGGGTTCGTGGTCGGCATCTACGCCGTAGTGATGATAACCGCGGTGGGGCTGGTCCCGGACCATCACACCTGGTGGCCCTCTGCCCTGGCCGCCGCCGTGGCCGCGCTGGCGCTGATTCCGGTGCACGGCAAGCTGCAGCACGCCGTGACCAGGGTCGTATACGGGCGCTGGCGCGAGCCATACGAGGTGCTGGCTGGCCTGGGCGAGCGGCTGGAAGCCGCCGCCGACATCGACCGCTTGCTGGCCGCCGTGGTCGCCGAGCTCACCACCGGGCTGGAGCTGCGTGAGGTCGGTGTCTGCGGCCCCGACGGCGCCATCGTCGTGGGCATGCCAGCTGGGGATCCCGCCGCGAGCGTCCCGCTGCTGGCTTACGGCGTCGCCGTCGGACGCCTGACCTATCGCGCTCCAGATCGTGAGCTCAGTGCGGCCGAGCAGCGGCTGGTCCGCGATCTGGCCCGGCAGCTGGGCGGCGCGCTGCACGCCCGCCTGCTGCACGCGGACCTGCAGCGCGCCCGGGAGCGCCTGGTGCTGGCGCGCGAGGAGGAACGACGCCGCCTGCGCCGTGACCTGCACGACGGCCTCGGCCCGGCGCTGGCCGGGCTGACGCTGAAGACCGAGACGGCCCGGGCTCTGCTGCCGCCCCGGTCGCAGGCGGCATCGCGGCAGCTGCACGACCTGGGCGAGGAGATCCGCCAGACCGTGCTGGACGTGCGCCGGCTCGTCGAGGGCCTGCGGCCGCCCGCGCTGGACGAGCTGGGGCTGGTTTCGGCCTGCACCCAGGCGGTCGGCCGCCTTACCGCAGGCACGAGCCTGGCCGCGACCGTACACAGCCAGGACGACCTGCCTGCCCTGCCGGCCGCGGTCGAGGTTGCCGCCTACCGCATTGTGGTCGAGGCGGTCACCAACACGGTCCGGCACGCGGGCGCGCGGCACGTCCGGGTGCGGCTGAGCCACAACCAGTCCGTACTCAGCGTGGCCGTTGCCGATGACGGTGCTGGTCTGCCCGGCCCACCCGGGCCGGGAAACGGCCACGGTCTGGCCATCATGCGGGAGCGGGCGGAAGAGCTCGGCGGCATCCTGACGGTCCGGGACGCCTCGCCTGGCGTTGCGGTAGCCGCCAGGCTGCCGGCCGCCGCGGTGGTCGCGCCCCCAGCGAGCGCCCCGGCGATCCCGGCATGACCACGGTCCTCATCGTCGACGATCATCCGATCTTCCGTGACGGGCTGGCCGGGCTGCTCGCTACCCTGCCCGAGATCGAGGTGACCGGCACCGCTGGTTCCGCCGAGGAGGCACTGGCGGCGCTTCGGCAGGCCGCGCCGGACGTCGTGCTGATGGACATCAACCTGCCCGGTGCTTCCGGAGTCGAGGCGACACGGCAAGCGGTCCGGATCGCGCCGGAAACCGCGGTCCTGGTGATCTCCATGGTGGACGACGACGACAGCGTGTTCGCCGCGCTGGCTGCGGGCGCACGTGGATACGTGCTCAAGGGCGCGTCCGCGGCCGAGATCGCGGCCGCCCTGCGCACCGTGGCCGTGGGCGGCGCCGTGTTCGGCGCGGGTATCGCCGGGCGCATGCTGAGCCGCGCCCAGCCCATAACCGGTCCGCTCGCGTCCGGGCCGGCGGCGCCGGGGCGGGAGGATCTGACCGCACGGGAACGCGAGGTGCTCAGCCTCCTGGCCGAAGGCGCCAGCAACCGGGAGATCGCCCGGTCTCTCGGCCTATCCCTGAAGACCGTGCAGAATCACGTCTCGCGCATCCTGGACAAGCTCCAGGCGGCCGACCGGACCCAGGCCGTGCTCCGCGCCCGGGGTATCCTCCCGGACGCGCGCTGACCGGCCGCCGGACGGCGGCCGGTCAGCAGGCGCGAGGTCAGACGGCGTCCGGCTCACGGACCAGGACCCGGGCGGCGACGGCGAAGCCGACCGCGGCCAGGCCCCAGGCCAGCCCGTCCAGGGCGTGCACCGGCACGACGACCGCGAAGATGAAGTGCAGCACCTGCGAGGCGGCGATCATCAGCGCGGCCCAGCTGGGCAGGACGCGGCCGCGCTGTACGGCCTGCTCACCGCGGCTGCCGTCGGCGCCTACGCGGGCCTGGTCGCCCTGCTGGACCTGATGGTGCGCAGCCAGGTCAGCTTCGGCGTCGCCGTCGTGGCCAGCATCATCGTGGCGTTCTGCTTCAACCCGGCCGGGGTCTGGCTGCAGCGGCACCTCGACCGGGCTCTGTACGGAGACCGCCGGGACCCGGTCCGGGCCGTATCCCGGGTGGGGGAGCGGCTGGCCGGGACCGGGGCGGCGGCCGGGCTGTCCAGCGTGCTCGAGGCGCTGTGCGACTCGCTCAGGCTGCCGTTCGCGGCCGTGCACTTCTCCTCCGGCGAGATCGCGTCGCACGGCACCGCGCCGGAACTGCGGCACGCCATCGGCCTGAGCTACGACGGCACCGCCGTCGGCGAGCTGATCGTCGGCCTGCGGTCCGTTCAGCCCCGGCTGAGCCCGCCGGACCTCGCGGTGCTCCGGCTGCTGGCCGGGCCGCTCGCGGTGGCGGCGCACGCGACCGCGCTGTCGGCCGCCCTGCAGGAGTCGCGGTCCGGCATCGTGGCCGCGCGTGAGGAGGAACGCCGCAGGCTCCGGCGCGACCTGCACGACGGGCTCGGACCCGTGCTGACCGGCATCGCGTTCAAGGCCGACGCGGCCCGCAACACCCTGGACGCCGCGGACGCTGCGACCGGCTCGGCGCGGGACCTGCTGGCCGGCCTGCGCTCGGATACCACCGAGGCCATCGCCGACATCAGGCGGCTGGTCTACGGGCTGCGGCCGCCCGCGCTCGATGACCTCGGCTTGATCGGGTCGCTGCGCGAGCAGACGGTCCGGTCGGCGCTGCGGCCCGACGGCAGCGGCGTCGCGGTCACCCTGCACGCGCCCGGCAGCCTGCCGGTGCTGCCCGCCGCGGTCGAGGTGGCCGCGTACCGGATCGTCACCGAGGCCATGACCAACGCGATCCGGCACTCCGGCGCCGGCCGGATCGAGATCACGCTCGCCCTGCACGGCGGCGCCGGTCTCAGCCTCGAGGTCCGCGACGACGGCACCGGCCCGCCGGCCGGCTGGCAGCCCGGGGTCGGGGCCACCTCGATGCGTGAGCGCGCCGCCGAGCTGGGCGGCTCCTGTCAGTTCGGGGCAGGTCCCGACGGTGGTGGCCAGGTCACCGCCCGGCTGCCGCTCACGGGTCATCCCGCACCGCCCGAGCCGGTGGTGCCACCCGAGGCTGAGACGATCATCACGGCCGCACCAGCCCCGACGGATATGAGCGCCTGATGGCCGGGACGGGCATCCGGGTCGTGATCGCCGATGATCACCCGGTGGTGAGGGACGGGCTGTCCGCCCTGCTCGCTTCCGTGCCGTCGGTCACCGTGGCCGGCCTGGCCGCGAACGGCCGTCAGGCGGTACAGGCGGCCGTTACCCTGCGGCCGGATGTGCTGGTCATGGACGTCCAGATGCCCGAGATGACCGGCGTCGAGGCGGCCGGGGAGATCAGCCGGGTCGCACCGGGCGTAGCCGTGCTGATGCTGACCATGTTCGACGACGACTACTCGGTGCTCGCGGCCATGCGGGCCGGGGCCCGCGGCTACGTGCTCAAGGGCGCCCAGCAGGACGAGATCGTCCGGGCCATCCAGGCGGTGGCCGCGGGCGAGGCCATCTTCGGGCCGGGCATCGCCCGGATGGTTCTCGGCATGGTCACCGCGCCACCTGCCGCGCAGGAGCCGTTCGGCGAGCTCACCGACCGGGAGCGCGAGGTTCTGGACCTGATCGCCGGGGGCGCCCGTAACAGCGAGATCGCCCGGCGGATGTCGATCGCCCCCAAGACCGTCGCCAACCACATCTCGGCGATCTTCACCAAGCTGCAGGTCGCGGACCGCGGCGAGGCCATCATCCTGGCCCGCGACGCCGGCCTGGGCCGGAGTACTCAAGACGGCCGCGCGCCGGCCTGACACTCCTAAGCTTGCCAACGGCCGCCGCACCGGGAATGCTGACCCCTGTGATCGACCCAGACTCGGCGGTACCGCCGTATGAGCAAGTCGCCAAGGCGCTGCGCGACGAGATCGCCCAGGGTGCCATGACCGGCCGGATTCCATCGGTGCACACCATCGCCGAGCACCACCAGGTATCGCACCGCGTCGCCGCCCGTGCCCTGGAGATCCTGCAGGGTGAGGGCATGATCGAGAACGTGCCCGGGGAAGGCCACGTCGTCCGCCACCCCCGGACCTAGCCCGCTCGCGGTCAGAACTGGGCCTTGAGGTCGGCTAGCTCGCGGGCTCGCTCGCTGAGCCTGGCGTAGGCGGGTCGTTCCCGGATGCGGGCCAGGGCCCAGCCGATGGCTTCGGCGCGGCTGGCGGCGATGCCCGCCGTGATGAGCGAGTCGAGCATCTCCCGGTCTGCCGGTCCGAGCTTGATCTCGACCACGGTGAGCTCGTGCTCGGGCCTGGCCGGGTTGCCCGGCGGACGGCGGAGCCGATGCCTGGTCCGGCCCTGGTGGCCGGCGTCGCCGAACCAGAACTCCAGGAAGCTGGCTCCGGGGATCCTCGCCGCGATCTCGCGGTGCAGTTCGAGGATTGCCGCCTCGTGTTCTCGTTCCCAGGCGGGCAGCGGCGGTTCTTCCTCCGCCTCCTCGATGAACACCCGGACCAGCAGGTCTCCCGGCTCGATCCACGGGTCGTCGCCGTACTGCAGGAGCGCCACCCGCTGTACCTCGCCGCTGGGAAAGCGCAGCCTGACCTGCTCGTCCAGCTCGGCTTGCAGCCGGCCCCTGTCGGCTTGGTCCAGGGCTGCCCGGGGGATGTGCGGGCCGGTCTGCCTGGGGATGCGGGCCAGCGCCCACCGCGCGCTCTCCGAGCGGCTGCCGGTAATGCCTGCGAGGATCAGCGTGTCGAGCGTCTGCAGGTCGTCGGGTCCGAGGTGGGCCATGACCGGGCTGAGTCCGCGTGCGCGTTCGTAATTGTCCGGGTGGAGCAGCGAACCGCTGTCCATCATCATGATCGAGGTGGGCCGGCGGCCCGTGGCGTCCCTGACGCTGGTGGTGACCATGACGCCCTTGGTCTCGGGTAGCCGCTGCTCGCGGAAGTTCCATATCCGGTTCCTTCGTTCCTGCGTCCAGGCTCCCCACGGGGCGTCGTCCTGGCCCGCGACAACCTGCAGGTACAGCTCCCCGGGCTCGATCGCCGGATGGTCGCCGTACTGCAGCAGGACGAGCCGGGGCGCCGTGCCGTCCGGGAAACGCGCTGCTGCCTCGTCGTCGATCATCCGCTGGATGCACTCCATCGTCGCCGGTTCCACGACCGCCTCCTTGAGGGACCCTGCCACGAGCGTAAGCGGCCAGCGGCCGCGAACGGCGGCCGGCGCGCCACGGCTAGCGCCCGTGCTTCGCCGTACTCCCGCGTGCGACCGTCTCGATCGGCAGTTCCTGGCGCAGCGGGCGGACCTTCTCCCCGCGCAGCACGGCGCACAGCCGCCGGGCACCCTCCGCGCCGCTGAGGCTGAGCGGCTGCCGGATCGTGCTCAGGTCCAGGAAGGCCGCGGACTCGATGTCGTCGAAGCCGATGATCGACAGCTGCTCAGGCACCGGGACGCCCAGCCGCTCGGCCGCCGACATCACCCCGATGGCCTGGGTGTCGGAGGCGGCGAAGATCGCGGACGGCGGATCGGGCGACTTCAGCAGCTGCGCCGCGAGCTCGGCGGCGCTCGCGGCGTCGTGCGGTCCCCGCCGGATCAGCCTGGGCTCGGCCTGCAGGCCAGCGCCGGCCAGGGCCTCCCGGAATCCCCGCAGCCGGGCCGCCGAGGAGGTGAAGCCCAGCCCGGCGGGTGGCTTGCGGAACGTCATGTCCCCGACGAACGCGATCCGGCGGTGCCCCAGCGCGAGCAGGTGCGCGGTCGCGAGCTGGCCGCCCGCCACGTCGTCGACGACGGTCTGCGGCACTCCGGTATTGACCGCGTCCACACTGACCAGCGCGACCCCGGCCCGGGCGAACCAGGCGAGCTGGTCCGCCGACAGCGGCAGGCAGATGCCCAGCACCCCGTCGGCCCGGTGGGTCGGCAGCAGGGCCTCCAGGTGGCGGTCCCGCTCAACCGGGCTCTCGACGTTGCAGACGATCGTGTCGTAGCCCTGCTCGTCCAGGACCTCGAGCGCGCTGGCCACCCGGACCACGGTCGACGGCCTGGTCATGTGGCTGACCAGGATCGCCACCGTGCGCGGCGTGCCGCGGACCAGCGCCGCCGCCGCGTGGCTGGGCCGGTAGCCGAGCCGGTCGATGGAATCGAGCACGGCCCGCGACGTGGAATCGCGTACCTGGTCGCTGCCGTTCAGGACCCGGGAAACCGTGCCCACGCCCACCCCGGCATCGGCGGCCACGTCGGCGATGGTGACCCGCGGACCGGTGCCGCGCTGGAACCGTTTCCGGGCCATTCCGGCGTCCGGGAAGGCCCCGATGCCGGCCGGCGGGACCTCTCGCGCGGGCGTGCTCTCGCCCACCCGCAGCCGCGCGAGGACCACCTCACCGGGAAAGTGGTCCGGCCCGTGGTCGATGTGCTTGAGCGCCCGGGCCACGACCCGCCGGGCGATCTCCGCGACCGGGATGGCCACGCTGGTCAGCCGGGGGTGCAGCAGGCCGGCCGCGACGCTGCCGTCGAACCCGGTAACGGCCAGGTCCCGGCCGATCCGCAGCCGGAGCTCGGCGGCCACGCCGTAGATGACCGCGGCCAGCCGGTCGCTGCCGGACACGATCGCCTCCGGCCGCTCCTCGGGGCCGGCGGTGAGCAGCGACCGGATCGCCCGCCGCGCGCCGGCGTCGTCCACCAGCAGCACGCGGGCCTGGTCGGCGGGCAGGCCGTGGCGTTCAAGCCCGGCCCGGAACCCGCTCGCCCGGTCGGTATCCCAGCGATTCCCGGTGCGGTAGCCCGCGAACGCGATCCGGCGGTATCCCCGGCTGACGACGTGGTCGACGGCCATCGCGATGGCCTCGCCGTTGTCGATGTCGACCCACTGCTGGGGCAGCTCCGGATCGGTCCGGCCGAAGCACGCGAACGGGAACCCCGCATCGGCCAGCAGCGCCACCCGCGGATCGTCGTGCCGCAGCTCGGAGAGCACGAACGCGTCAACGCTGCGGCTGGCGATCAGCCGCCGCATCTCCTCGCGCGGGTCACCGTCGGGCGGGCCGCCGTCCGCGACCACGATGACCATGCTGTACCCGCGGCTGGCGCACGCGGCCGCCATCGCCTGCAGGAACTGCTGCATGATGTAGTTGGCGGGCAGCAGCTGAATCCGCGGCATCACGTAGGCGATCTGGCGGGTCCGGCGCGAGCGCAGGCTGCGCGCGCCCTGATGCGGGTGGTAGCCGAGCTCGGCCACCGCGTCGAGCACCCGGGAGCGGGCCGCGTCACCCACCCGTCCGCTGCTGTTCAGCACGTTGGAGACGGTCTGCCGGGAAACGGAGGCCGCCCGCGCGACGTCCTCGATCGTTATCTGACGGCCGCCGGCCGGGCTGGC
>Ga0213875_10002580_pt1 | contig 10785 bp, 10 predicted proteins | sample BarmaccomBMRX_R8_FD_160105 | JGI IMG/M metagenome (GOLD analysis project Ga0213875, IMG submission 160105) | Root-associated microbial communities from Barbacenia macrantha in rupestrian grasslands, the National Park of Serra do Cipo, Brazil - RX_R8 | ecosystem: Host-associated > Plants > Roots... | reverse complement strand
GTCACGCTGAACTCCCAGAGTTCTTCGATACGAAGTTGACCACGTCCTGCACCGTGGTCAGGTTCTTGAGCTGCTCGTCCGGGATCTCGACGCCGAACTTGTCCTGGGCGGCGACGGCGATCTCCACCATGGACAGCGAGTCGATGTCCAGGTCGTCGACGAAGCTCTTGGACGGCGTGACCTCATCCGCGGGCACACCGGCGATCTCCTCGACGATCTCACCAAGACCAGCGAGGATTTCCTGCTCTGTCATAGCTATTTCTCCTTGTCATGAAGGGGTGCAATGGCCTGCCGCCCGGGACGGCCAGCAGCCGCCGCGGGGGCGCGGCTAGGGTACCGTGACCACCTGCGCCGCGTAGCACAACCCCGCACCGAATCCGAGCAGCAGCACCGGCGAGCCCGGCTTGAGCTCCCCGCGCTCGGCCAGCCGCGACAGCGCCAGCGGGATCGAGGCCGAGGACGTATTGCCAGCGTGCACGATGTCGTCGGCCAGCCGCTCGCGCGGGATCCCGAGGCGGCGCGCGATGGACTCGATGATCCGCAGGTTCGCCTGGTGCGGCACGAACATCGACACGTCGCTCACGGCCACCCCGGCCATCTCGCAGGCCTGCTGCGCGATCGGGTACATGGCCGTGGTCGCCCACCGGAACACCGCCTGGCCCTCCTGGTACATGTAGGAGGCCCGGTTCGGGATCTCGATCTTGCTGGCCATGTCGCCCGCGCTGCCCCAGGCGACCGGCCCGATGCCAGGCGCTTCACCGTCGGCGACCGGGCCCACCACCACCGCACCCGCGCCGTCCGCGAAGATGATGCAGGTGGAGCGGTCATGGGGGTCGATCCACGAGGTCATCTTCTCGGACCCGATGACCAGGACGTACCGGGCCGTGCCCGCCCGGATCGCGTCCGAGGCGTTGGCCATCGCGTAGCAGAAGCCGGCGCAGGCGGCGTTGAGGTCGTAGGCGCCCGGCGCCACGATGCCGAGCCGGTGCGCCACCGCCGCCGAGACGTTCGGGATCGAGACCTCGTTGCTGCAGGTGGCGACCACCACCAGGTCGATGTCGGTGGGGGACAGGCCGCTCGCGGCCAGCGCCTTGCCGCCGGCTACCACGGCCATGTCGGCCACGGTCTCCTCTGGCCCGGCAAACCGGCGGCTCTCGATGCCGACCCGGCTGCGGATCCACTCGTCGCTGGTCTCGACCCGGGCGGCAAGGTCGTCATTGGTCACCACATTGCCCGGCTGGTATCCGCCGAACGACATGATGCGCGCACCTGCGGCGGGCACGAAGGAGGGATTTGGGTGAACGTGGCTGGGGGTCATTCGCCTTCCCTGGGCTGGACGCGGACAAGAGGCTGGCCCTCGCTGACCGGATCGCCGTCTTCCACCAGCCACTCGATGATCTCTGCTGACCATGGGGCCGACCACGGGCCGGCGACCGGCTTCTCGCCGCCGCGGGCGACGACGGTGCCGAGGTCAGCGGCGCCGTCGCCACGGCTGGCCGGTGCCCGGAAGGTACCGGACGTGGGGGCCACGATCAGCCGCCAGTCCGGCAGATGCCCGTGGCCGTGGGCGTCGGGCTCGGACAGGTGCTCATCGATCAGGGCGCGGGCCGCGCCGAGCTGATCCGGGGTCTTGAGGGCCAGCTGGGCCACGCCGGGCAGCGCCCGCTTGGCCAGGCCCGTCAGCGTGCCCGCGGGCGGCAGCTCGATGAATCCGGTCACGCCCAGGTCGGCCATGGTGGACATGCACAGATCCCAGCGCACCGGCGCCGCGACCTGGGCGATGATCCGCTCCAGCCACTCCTTGCCGGTGGTGACCGCGGCACCGTCCGCGTTGGACAGCAGCGTGCTGCCCGGATCGCTGACCTCGACCCCAGCGGCCGCGTCCCGCAGCGTCGCCACGGCCGGGGCCATAAACCGGGTATGGAAGGCCCCGGCGACCTGCAGCGGGCGCAGCCGGGCGCCGGGCGGCGGCTCGGCCGCGAACGCGGCCAGTTCCGCCAGGGTCCCGGCGGCCACGACCTGACCCGCCGCGTTCACGTTCGCCGGCGTGAGCCCGGCCCGGGCGATGGCCGCGAGCACGGTCTCGGCGTCCCCGCCGAGCACCGCCGTCATCCCGGTCGGCTCGGCCGCCGCGGCCTGCGCCATGGCCCGGCCGCGCACCCCGACCAGCCGCAGCGCGTCGCTCTCGGCCAGCACACCGGCCAGCACGCCGGCCGCCAGTTCGCCGACGCTGTGCCCGGCGGTGGCGTCGGCAGGAACGGAGCCCAGGTCGCCACCGGCCAGCGCCGCCGCCGCGACGATCGCGGCCGCGACCAGCAGCGGCTGGGCCACGGCGGTGTCCCTGATCTCGTCAGCGCTCGCGGTGGTGCCGCAGGCGATGAGATCGCAGCCGGTCAGCTCCGAGGCGGCCCCGAGGCGTTCGGTCACGCCGGGCAGCTCGAGCCATGGCGCCAGGAATCCCGGCGTCTGCGCACCCTGCCCCGGCGCGGTGATGATCAGCATCCTTCAACCTTGCCCTGTAGAAGTCCGCCAGCTGAATGCCGAACTATACGAAGTTGGCGGGTTGCCCTTTGGATACTTCCTACAATTGGCGTTCACGCGGGCGTCACCGGCGCGTTACCCACCGCGTCGGTCGGCGCCCGCAGCCAGCCGCCCCAGCACGACCGCCACCCACAGGGTGAAACCGTCCCGGCCCACAGAGGGCGTGTAGTCGGTCAGCTCGGCCACCCGCCGCAGCCGGTAGCGGACGGTGTTGGGGTGCACGAACAGCAGCCGGGCCGTGGCCTCCAGCGAGGAACCCTGCTCCAGGTAGGTGGTGAGCGTATCCAGCAGCGCGTGCCCGCCGCCGAGCAGCGGCTCGTAGACGTCGATGAGCAGGGCGGCCCGGGCGTCGGGGTCGCCGTCCAGGGCGCGCTCGGGCAGCAGCTCGTCGGCTCCGGTCGGCCGGGGGGCGTCCGGCCAGGCCGGGGCGGCGCGCAGGGCGGCCAGGGCGCCCCGCGCGGACACCGACGCCGCCTGCAGGTCGCGGACCACCGGGCCGGCGATCACCGGCCCGGGCCCGAACCGCCCGGCGAATCGTTCGGCCGCCGCGATCGGGTCGTCACTGCCGCCCAGGACCAGGATCAGCCGGTTGCCCTGCACCCCGGCCAGCAGGTCCAGCCGGGCCCGCCGGGCCTGGGCGCGGATCTCCTCGATGAGCGCCTCGGCGCCGTCGGCCTCGCTGTCGCCGATGGTGCCGACGACCACGGTGACGGGAGAGGACGACCAGTTCAGCGCCGCGGCCCAGGACGGCAGCGAATCCTCGGCCTCGCCGCGCACCAGGGAATCGACTACCAGCGCCTCGAGCCGGGCGTCCCACGCCCCGCGGGCCTCGGCCGTGCGCGCGTACACCTGGGCCGCGCTGAACGCGATCTCACGGGCGTAGGTCAGCACGGCCTCGCGCAGCTCGGCCTCGCCGCCCGGCGCGGCCAGCTCGTCCACCCGCGTCTCCACCGCGTCGATGATGACCCGGACCATCTCCACCGCGTGCTGCAGGCTGACCGCCCGGGCCAGCTCGCGCGGGGCCGTGCCGAACACCTCGGTTAGCGCGGGCCGGTTTCGCTCGGGATGGCGGATCCAGTCGATGAAGGCGGCGATGCCGGCCTGCGCGACCAGCCCGAGCCAGGACCTGTTCTCCGCCGACATCTTGCGGAACCACGGCAGCCGCTCGTCCATGGCGGCGATGGCGGCCGAGCCCAGCGCGCCGGTGGCGCGCTCCATCCGCTGCACGGTCTCCGCGTGCACACGGGGCCTGGCCTGCTGCTTCGCCGTCACCCCTCTAGCGTAAGCGAGCGCCCCGGGAACACGCGGTTCCCGGGGCACCAGCACGCAGCGTCCAGACGGCCTACGAGAGCGCCTCGCTGACCGCCAGATCCAGGCCGTACTTGGCGATGGCCCGGGCGGGCAGGTCGTCCTTGAGTTTCCCGGTACGGGCCAGCTCCCACAGCACGGCCAGGGTGATCGACTCCGCGTCGACGTGGAAGAACCGCCGTGCCGCCGGGCGCGTGTCGGAGAACCCGAACCCGTCGGTGCCGAGCGAGGTGAACGTGCCAGGGACCCAGCGGGCGATCTGGTCGGGTACCGCCTTGATCCAGTCCGACACCGCGACCACGGGGCCTTCGGAGTCGGCCAGCACCGAGCTCAGGTACGGCTCCCGGCCGGGCTCGCTGGGGTGCAGCAGGTTCCACGACTCGCACGCGAGCGCGTCCCGGCGCAGCTCGGTCCACGAGGTGGCCGACCACACGTCGGCGGATACCCCCCAGTCGGTGGCCAGCATCTCCTGGGCCCGCAGCGCCTGGCGCAGCGCCACCCCGGACGCCAGTATCTGTGCCCGCGGCCGTGTGCTCCCAGCCCGTTCGGCCCCGGCGGCCCGGTCCTGGCCAGCACCGGTCTGGCCAGCACCGGCCTGATCCGCGCCGGCCTGGTCCAGGTTGGCGGCGGGGGAGTGCAGGTACAGGCCGCGCAGGATGCCCTCCTCCAGGCCCGCGGTGCCGCCGGGGAAGCCGGTCGGCTCGGCGGGCTGCGGGTACGGCTCGTTGTACACGGTGAGGTAATAGAAGATGTTCTCGCCGTCGGGGTGCTCCGGGGTCGCCTCGTACATCCGGCGCAGCGCGTCCCGCATGACGTAGGCCAGCTCGTAGGCCCAGGCGCAGTCGTAGGACACGCACGCCTCGCTGACCGAAGCCAGCAGCAGCGAGTGCCCGTCGTTGTGCTGCAGCCCCTCGCCGGTCAGCGTGGTCCGCCCGGCCGTGGCCCCGAGCAGGAAGCCGCGGCCCAGCTGGTCGCCGAGCGCCCACATCTGGTCCCCGGTCCGCTGCCAGCCGAACATCGAGTAGAACACGTACACCGGGATCATGTGCGTGCCGTGCGTGGCGTAGGAGGTCCCGGCCGCGATCACCGAGCCCATCGCGCCGGACTCGCTGATGCCCTCGTGCAGGATCTGGCCCTTCGCGGACTCCTTGTAGGACAGGAGCAGGTTCCGGTCCACCGCGTCGTAGTTCTGCCCGTGCGGGGAGTAGATCTTGGCCGTCGGGAACAGCGAGTCCATGCCGAACGTCCGGGCCTCGTCCGGGATGATCGGCGCGAACCGCTCCCCGATGGCGGGGTCCTTCATCAGCTCCTTGAGCAGCCGGACGAACGCCATCGTGGTGGCCACGGCCTGCTTGCCCGAGCCCTTGCGCAGCTCGTCGTAGACCGAGTCCGGCGGCTGCGGCAGCGGCTTGGCCCGCACGACCCGGCGCGGCAGCACCCCGCCGAGGGCGGCCCGCCGCTCGCGCATGTACCTGATCTCGTCGGAGTCCTCACCTGGGTGGTAGTACGGCGGCAGTTCGGCCTCCAGGGCCGAGTCCGGGATGGGCAGGTAAAGCCGGTCCCGGAACTCCTTCAGCTCGGCCACGGTGAGCTTCTTCATCTGGTGCGTGGCGTTGCGGGCCTCGAAGTCCTTGCCCAGCGTCCAGCCCTTGATGGTGTGCGCGAGGATGACGGTGGGCTGGCCGGTGTGCTCGCGGGCCGCCTTGAACGCCGCGTAGACCTTGCGGTAGTCGTGCCCGCCGCGGGACAGGTTGCGCAGCTCGTCGTCGGACAGGTGCGCCACCATGGCGCGCAGCCGCGGGTCGCCGCCGAAGAAGTTCTCCCTGATGTAGGCCCCGGACTCGACGCTGTAGGTCTGGAACTGCCCGTCCGGGGTGGTGTTCATCTTGTTCACCAGCACGCCGTCGGTGTCCTGGGCCAGCAGCGGGTCCCAGTCGCGGCCCCAGATGACCTTGATGACGTTCCAGCCGGCCCCCCGGAAGAAGGCCTCCAGCTCCTGGATGACCTTGCCGTTGCCGCGGACCGGGCCGTCCAGCCGCTGCAGGTTGCAGTTGATGACGAAGGTCAGGTTGTCCAGTTCCTCGCGGGCCGCCAGGCCGATCGCGCCGAGCGCCTCGGGCTCGTCCATCTCACCGTCGCCGAGGAACGCCCATACGTGCGAGCGTGAGGTGTCGTGAATCTGCCTGGCCAGCAGGTACCGGTTGAACCGGGCCTGGTAGATGGAGTTCAGCGCGCCCAGGCCCATGGAGACCGTCGGGAACTCCCAGAACTCCGGCATCAGCCGCGGGTGCGGGTAGGACGGCAGGCCGCCGCCGGGGTGGGAGAGCTCCTGCCGGAACCCGTTCAGCTGGTCCTCGGTCAGCCGGCCCTCGAGGAAGGCGCGGGCGTAGATGCCGGGCGCCGCGTGCCCCTGGAAGAACACCTGGTCGCCGGACTCGCCGTGGTCCTTGCCGCGGAAGAAGTGGTTGAAGCCCACCTCGTACAGCGACGCCGCCGACGCGTAGGTGGCGATGTGCCCGCCCACGCCCATGCCCGGGCGGTTGGCACGGGACACCATCACGGCGGCGTTCCACCGGATGTAGGCGCGGATCCGGCGCTCGACGTACTCATCGCCGGGGAACCACGGCTCGCGCTCGGGGGTGATCGTGTTGATGAAGTCGGTGCTGCGCAGGCCGGGCACGCCGACCTGCTGCTCGCGCGCCCGCTCGAGCAGGCTGAGCATGACGTATCTGGCCCGGGCCCGGCCCCTGGTCTTGACGACCGAGTCGAACGACTCGACCCACTCGCGGGTCTCGTCCGGATCGATGTCGGGCAACTGGGTCGGCAACCCGTCGCTGATGATGGGGAATTGCTGACGTCCGGAAGCCACGGGGTAGCCTCGCCTTCCGCAGTAAGTCGGGCGGCCGGTCGGCCGCATCTGTGTCTGGAGCTTTCGCCTTCGCGATGTGTTGTCCAGACCAATCGTCGTACGAACTGGGCCGGAGCGCATCTCTACTCGAAGGTAACCACCACGCGGGGGGTGCCGCGCACGTCCTCCGGGCCGGAAAACCACGGCCGCAGGGATGTTTCGCCGAAAGCGGATTCAGCCGTTACCCTACGTGATGAAAGCTGCGGCGCGTAACCAGCGGACGTGGCAGGCAGGTCAAAATATAGCGGCGGTTTTCCAGCCTCGGGCGATTGCCACTTGCGTACCGGGCCAGGCCAGTGTGAACTGTCCCAACAAGAAGTGCTGACGCGTCGTCTGCCGTCAGGGGAAGTGGCCTGCAGTTCCCATGGGCCCGCTGCCCCGCAGGCACGGCGCGGGGAGGGATTCAGGGAGGATTTCAGTGAGCGCGACCGCGGGCCAGGCCGAACGCGGCCAGGCCGAGCGACTCGGTATCAAGCCGGGCCAGGTGGTGCAGGAGATCGGCTACGACGATGATTGCGACGAGCAGCTGCGGGACGCGATCACGAAGGTCGACAAGGTCGAATTGGTCGACGAGGACTACGAGGACGTGGTCGATGTAGTCCTGCTGTGGTGGCGGGATGGCGACGGGGACCTCGTGGATGCGCTGGTCGACGCCCTCACGCCGCTTGCCGACGGGGGCTACATCTGGCTGCTGACGCCCAAAGCGGGACGGTCAGGCCATGTCGAGCCGAGCGACATCGGCGAGGCCGCGCCTACGGCCGGCCTGTCCCAGACGTCCAGCGTGAGTGCGGCCCGCGACTGGTCCGGCACACGGCTGGTCGCGCCGAAGGCGCGCAGGTAGGCCAGTGCCGAAGGCGCGCAGGTAGGCCAGTGCCGAAGGCGCGCAGGTAGGCCAGTGCCGAAGGCGCGCAGGTAGGCCAGCGCAAGGCGCGTGCTGGCAGGTCCGTCCGGCCATCATCTGGGCCGAACGACGTGGCTTCTGTGCCCGCCCATAAGTGGCAGACTTAGCAGCAAGCGGCACATTCGTGCGATCAAAGCGCAGACCCCGGCGAAAGGATCAGCCATGGCGGTTGAGGTAGGCGACCAGGCGCCCGACTTCGAGCTGACGGACCAGCACGGCACGCCCGTGCGGCTGTCCAGCTTCCGCGGCGCCAAGAACGTCGTTCTCGTCTTCTACCCGCTGGCCTTCAGCGGTGTGTGCACCGGCGAGCTGTGTGCCATCCGCGACGAGTTTCCCGAGGTCACCCGTGACGACGTCGAGCTGCTGACCGTGTCGGTGGACTCCACGTTCACCCATCGCGCCTGGTCCGACGCCGAGCACTTCGAGTTCGGGCTGCTCTCGGACTTCTGGCCACACGGTGAGGTCGCCAAGCTGTACGGTGTGTTCGACTCCGAGCGCGGCATCGCGACCCGGGGCACGTTCGTCATCGACAAGGACGGCGTGGTGCGCTGGAAGGTCGTCAACCCGATCCCGCAGGCGCGCGACCTCGCCGACTACTCCAAGGCGCTCGCCGCACTCGGCTAGCGCCTTCCTTCCGGGGAGGCCAAGGGGGCGGTGTCCCGATATGCCCTGTTACCGCTGCGGAGTGCGGCAGACAGACCCTGAGCGGGGGAAGAGTCCCTGGCGCCGGGGGGTGCTGCGGGACCAGCTGGTGCTGGTCTGCCCGGGCTGCCAGGAGTCCGCTGACTGGACCGCTGACCTGCAATCCTGCGCCAGGTGCGCGAGCGTGCACCTGATCCGGCGGCTCGGCCAGGTCGAGTGCCTGGACTGTGGCCTGGTGCCCGACGCCGAGCCCGCCCTGGCCACGGTGGCGGCTGGCCACGGACCGGCGCCCCGGCGAGGCGCTCCCGCTGTGGTGAGCCCAGATCCCGCCCTGGCCGATGAGGTCAGCCGGGCCCTGGACCGCCTCCTTGGCCGCGGCGCTTCGCGTTTAGAGCCAGTCAGCGACGGTAGCGCAACTAGTGACGCGAAACGAAGCTGACGGGCAGATCGGAGGAGGCACACGTCATGGACGCCAAGGTGCGCGACGTGATGACGCCGGGCCCTATCGGGGTGGAGTACGACCAGTCGATCGGGGAAGCCGCACGTACCATGCGCGACTGGGGAGTCGGCGCGGTTTTCGTGGTCGACGGCGAGTTTGTGCACGGCCTGGTTACCGCACGCGACCTCGTGATCCGCGCGCTGGCCGCCGGCACGGGAACGGACGAGCCGGTTGGCCCGCTGAGCAGCACGGATCTGGTCAGCGTGGACATCGGCGCCGACGCCAGTGAGGCGGCGCGGCTGATGCGCCAGCACGACGTGCGACGGCTGCCGGTCCTGCAGGACGGTCAGGTCACCGGTGTGGTATCCCTGTCAGATCTGTCCCTGCACGAGGTCCTGGCCGCCGCGGCGGGGGAATTCGGCGCCGAGGTCAGCCTGCCTGCGGCCTGAGGAGGTCCAGATGCCGGGGCCATCGGCATGACGCGTGAGATCGAAGCGGGCGGCATCACGGTCCCGCTGTCGCATCCGGACAAGGTCCTGTTCCCTGACGAGGGCATCACCAAGGCCGACCTGGCCGGTTACTACGCCGACATGGCCACGGCGATGCTGCCCTGGCTGCAGGACCGGCCGATCACCATGGTGCGCTATCCGGACGGCCTGGCCGGCCAGCGGTTCTTCCAGAAGAACGCGTCGTCGTACTTCCCGGACTGGATCCGCCGCGCGGAACTGCCCAAGGAGGGCGGCACCGTCGAGCATGTCATCTGCGACAAGCCCGCCACCCTGGTTTACCTGGCTAATCAGGCCTGCATCGAGATCCACGGGTTCACCAGCCGGGTGGACAAGGTCGACCGGCCCGATCAGTTCGTCATCGACTTCGACCCGCCGGACGCCGGCCACTTCGGCGCCGTACGGCAGGCCGCGGGGTACGCGCGTGAGCTGCTCGAGGGTGACCTCGGCCTGACGACCTTCATCCGGACGAGCGGGGGCCGCGGGCTGCACGTCCACGTCCGGCTGGACCGGCGGGCGGACTTCGAGGCGGTGCGTGACTTCACCCACCGGACAGCGGCCGTGCTGGCCGCGCGGCATCCTGGTGTGATCACCGCCGAGCAGCGCAAGGACAAGCGCGGCGACCTGGTCTACGCCGACGTCATGCGCAACTCCTACGCCCAGACGGTTATCGCCAACTATGCCGTGCGCGCCCGCCCTGGAGCGCCGGTGGCCACCCCGCTCGACTGGTCGGAGCTGGACGACACCGGGCTGCAGCCGGGCCGGTTCACGATGGCCACGATCCGGGCCCGGGTCGAGGGCGCTCGCGATCCGTGGGCCGGCTTCGCCGGTGATCGCCACGGCCTGGGCGAGGCGACCCGGCGCCTGGCCAAGCTGGAGAGCTGACGCCCGCCTGCTAGAGATCCATCGGGCTGCCGGACTTGCCGGTTCGCCCGGACCGGGAGGCCGGCCCTTCGCGGGCGGCTATTTCTTCCTCGATCGTCGGCGGTTCGCCGCCACCCTCGGGCACCGGCGCGTCCCGGGTGGGCGCGACGCTCCGCCCGCCGCCCACATGCATGCCTCCCTGGACGATCCCGCGCATCTGGCCGCGCTGCGGATTGGGCTCGTGTGGCTGCCGGGAGGCTCGCCCGACGACGAAGATCCAGGCGAGCAGGGCGACTACGCCGACCACACAGATGATCAGGATCGCGATTGCGGATGTTGCCATTAAGAATGGGCCCCCTTTTCGTTGCTGTTCGCCACTACCCGTCCCACTGCCGTCCCGGATGCGCGGCCGGACAGGAAACATCTCAGCCGGAGCCGAACCTGGTCATCGATCTCGTGACACCCCGTGCCGCTCTCGCGCACGGGCCGCCCTTACCCAGATGGAACTGGCCAAACGTCCGGTAACGGACGGGCGAGCCGCCGATGGCCGCCCGGTGGCGGCTGTGGTGATCCGTACCGTTTGTGTGCCACTCCAGCGGGTAGCCACATCTGGTTACCGCTGGAGGTGAGCCATGGCATCCACGATGCGTGAACTCGTGTCGTCCGCGCCGGTGTG
>Ga0213875_10002579_pt1 | contig 10786 bp, 10 predicted proteins | sample BarmaccomBMRX_R8_FD_160105 | JGI IMG/M metagenome (GOLD analysis project Ga0213875, IMG submission 160105) | Root-associated microbial communities from Barbacenia macrantha in rupestrian grasslands, the National Park of Serra do Cipo, Brazil - RX_R8 | ecosystem: Host-associated > Plants > Roots... | reverse complement strand
TTTCGCCAGTTCCTGCCGCTGCCACGCGACGAGCTTGTCGGCGGTTTCGCTGGCCAGCCAGTTCATCGCAAGCTCTGCCGATACGAGCGATGGCATCCATGACGTTGTTCCCAGCCCCGGCATCACCGTTCGCGCTTGGCCGGGCGGTGTCGCGAGAAAGCCGATGCGGATCCCCGGAACGAGAACCTTGGACAAGCTTGTAATGTAGAACGTGCGGTGGGGAGCAAGGCTCCATAAGGGAGCGGGGTGCTCGCTTACGAGCGGACCGTAGACGTCGTTTTCGATCAGGAGAACATCATAGCGCTCCGCAATCGCGGCTATGGCGGCGCGACGGGCGGCTGGGAGGATCGCCAGCGTCGGACTCTGGTGGTTGGGCATGCAAATCAGCCCGCGGATTTTGGTTTCCTTGCACTCCGCTTCGAAGGCCTCCGGTATCAGGCCTTCCCCATCCATCGCAATCCCGCGCAAGGACAGACCGATGTTGGAACATAAGTATTTTATCCCGGGATCGGTGAGTTCCTCGGTGAGGATCACATCTCCGGGCTTCGTCATCGACAAAAGCGTCACGGCGGTACCGTGTTGAGCCCCGTTTACGACCACGACGTCGTCGGGGCGGGTCACCACGCCTTGGCGTTCTAGCCACCGGCATGCCGCCTCCCGATGCCCCAATAAACCCAGATACGGACGCTGGTATTGCAGCAGATCGGCGAGCTGATTGCTTTGGGCCAAGCCCGCCAGCGTGGTCGACATCGCGCGAACATGATGCGGTCCGATGATGGGGCAATTATAGCCCAGGTCGATTAGACCCCCGGTCTCCTCGTGAAGAACATAGCGTGAGCGTTCGATCGCGGGCGCGGGAAGGACGTAGGTCCCCCGCCCCACCTCGCTCCGGATCAATTTGCGCCTGTTGGCCTCCGAATACGCCTTGCTCGCCGTGCTGATCGAGATTCCCAGGGAGGCAGCCAGTTGCCGGTGGGTCGGAAGCCGGTCGCCGGATTTGAGCTTGCCAGATCGTATATCGCGCTCGATTGCGCCGGCGATCGCCAGATATTGGGTGCCGTTCCCGGCGAGAGCCGGCAACCAGGAAGAGGGCTCATCGATCTCTAATGTCATGGTGCAATATCGGTATTGACCTAGGTCAAACTTGCCCTAGGATGTGATGTGGCTTGTCCACGGAGGGCTCGATGGAACGCACGCTGCGCAATGCATTCGGATCTTTTCCGACTGGCGTCGCCATTGTGACGGCGCGGGACGACTGCGGCCAGCCCATCGGCATCACGATCAACTCGTTTACATCCTTGTCCCTGACGCCGCCCCTGGTGCTGTGGAGCCTTCGGCTCCAGAGCCGCTGCTACCCGGTTTTTGGAAAAGCGGAGCATTTCGCCATCAATGTGCTCTCGAAAGATCAGATCAATCTCTCGCAATTTTTCGCAGGGCAAAGCCGCCTCGCTGACGTCAAGATGTCCGTGGGAATTACGGGTGTACCGACCATTGATGACTGCGTGTGTTTGTTTGAATGCCGAAGGTATAATATCCAACAGGGCGGGGATCATGCAATTTTTATAGGGCTCGTCGAGAACTTCGCCTATGATCGCGGCGGCGAACCACTGGTTTTTCTCAGAGGCCAGTACACCGAGGCGGCCGTGAAGGGCCCACTCTCCGCGCGCCAGTGCCACATCGCGATGGCAACGTCGATAGTTTAGCTCACGAAACGCACCGACACGGCCAGGCGCACTGCCGAGGGTGCGGCACGCACGCCGCTCGGTAGGCGAAGGGGGGCGTCTCCGCCAACCTGATTGAGGCGTTGATGGCACCCCCATGCCTGGCAGTCGAGTTGCTGATCGACAGCACGCCGCTCCGCCAGCGACCGTCGACGCGTTCTGTCGCCTCCTGAAGAGTGGCGACCAGCTTGCTCGCAGTCCAAATCCAGCTTCGTCAGCGCCTAGATATGGGTTCCCGCCATGTTAGGCCATCTCGAGCGGCCGTAGTAGTGTTGAGTCTATCCGAACGACGAGCGGGCCATCCCGCTCGGTGTCCTTTTTGATTTCCAGCCATTCCGGATCGGCTTTCAAGATCTCCCAATTACGGCGCATGTCGGCTTCGTCACGCCAGGCAACGATGTACCAGAATTCGTCGGAGCCATCCGCCGCCTCCCAGCACGCCACAACGTTGAAACCTAGGCGTTGAAATACGGCGAAAGTGTGCTGGCGAAAGCGCTGAAGCAGCGCTTCCAAGCGGCCTGGAACAGCGATGTAGTGGCGCAGCTCATGAATCAAGTCACCCTCCTGCCCGAAATTTCCGCCCAGTCTATCGTGAAGGACATGGTTCGCCTAAGTCTTGATGACAAAGGGATCCTGAACATCATTGCTTAGGTCACACCAGACGCTCTTGGTTTGCAAGTAGTGGTCAACGGCTTCCATTCCATTCTGCCGCCCGATCCCGCTTGCCTTGTAGCCTCCAAAAGGCGAGTTGAAGGCCAGTGCGCGATAGGTGTTGATCCAGACCGTCCCCGCCTGGAGCTGGCGCGCAAGCGTGTGAGCACGGTTGATGTCGCGCGTCCATACACCGGCGGCAAGGCCAAAGGGGGTGCTGTTGGCGAGCGCGACAACTTCTTCGTCATCCTGGAAGGGTGTTACGGTAAGCACCGGCCCGAAAACCTCGGTGTGCATGATAAAGCTGTCATGCGCCGCCTTGTGTATGATGGTCGGTTCGAAGAAGAAGCCGTCTGGAAATCCATCCACGGTCGCCCGACCTCCACCGCACAGGATCTCCGCGCCTTCCGCAACCGCCCGGTGCACGAAACTCTCGTCTTTCTCAAGCTGCGTCTTCGTGGCGATCGGACCCATTTGTGTCTCCGCACGCATCGGATCCCCAATCACAATGGCCTCGGCGCGCTTCACAAGACGGGCAACCAGCCGATCGTAGATCGGTTGCTGGATGTAGGCCCTCGACCCTGCCACACAGGTTTGACCTGCCGCGGCAAAAATCCCCGAGAGCAGGCCAGCCTCTGCCCGGTCGAGGTTCGCATCCGCAAACACGATATTTGGGCTTTTTCCGCCGAGTTCGAGAAGGCACCGTTTGAGGTGTTTCCCGGCTTGTCCCGCGATCGCGCGCCCCCCCGCGTCGCCCCCGGTGAAATTGATCATCGCGACGAGGGGATGATTCACCAAGGCTTCACCCGTGTCGCGCATGCCCGTGACGATATTGATGACGCCGTCCGGGATTCCGCATTCCTTAGCCAGTCGCGCAAGTTCGATGGCCGAGGCTGACGTGACCTCGGACGGTTTGAGCACGACGGTGTTCCCCGCCGCCAGCGCGGGCGCCACGCCCATCATCGTCAGGAACGTCGGAGAATTCCAGGGAACGATTATGCCAATTACTCCCAGCGGCTCGCGCACGGTGTAGTTCAGAACGCTGCTTCGATCGAGAGGAATGACCGAACCCTGGATCTTATCCGTCAAGCCCCCGAAATAGTACAGCCAGTCCTGGGCCACCTTGAGCTGGGTGTGCATCTCGCTATAGAGCTTACCGTTCTGCTCGGTTTCGATACGCGCGATTCGTGCCGCGTGCTCGGCGATCTTATCGCCCCACTTCATCAACAAGCGTCCGCGACGGGTGGGAGATAACCGAGTCCATGGACCTTCGAAGGCGGCCTGCGCAGCCTTGACGGCGTGATCAACGTCGCCCTCAGTGGCGAAGGCGAAGCTTCCCCATAGACGTCCGCGCGTCGGATCGACGGACTGAAAGACACCTCCTTCAATTGCTGGGACATCGGTCCCGTTTATGTAATTCTGATAGGCGGCGCTCTCAGCCTTTTCCAACACCATCATCTTCTCCTGCAGCCGCAGCCGTGAATAGCCGCGGGGATTACGTCCCTTTGGTCCTTCCACGTGCTGCCCGCTTGATTGCGTTCCGGGTCTGCGGTTTTTGGTCTACGTTGCACTCATACCTGACACATCCACCCCGCCATACCACCATGCGCGCAACGCCAAGCACAGCCGACAGCCTATCTAGACTGAACCTGGTGTACCCGCGAAATTCGGCATCACATGGCTCGCGAACAACTCCATCGACCGCATCACATCGTCATGACTTGCACCAAACGAGCTGTTCACTTGCATGTTGTGAATGCCCAGCTCCCCATACTTCATGAGCTTGTCTAAGCAATAATCCGGCGAGCCGATGATCAGCGCCTTTTCGAGCTCGTCTTCGGTGAGTGCTATCGACTCGAGCGGCTGCACCGCGCCGGCGATCACGTGGCCCGGAGTCTCATAGAGATCCGTGAAGCGTTTGTGATTCTCCAAGGCTAACCTACGCTTCGCGCGGATGTCAGCCTCGGTCCTGCCGACGTAGATCATTCGCAATGTAGACAATTTAAGATGCCGCGCTTTTTCGCCATCCTCGTCGACGGCCTTGAAAAACGCTTCGGCCTGCGCTTTTGCCGCTTCAAACGGGTCGCGCAGGGGTGTGGTCATGACGTGATTTCCGAATTTGACGGAGGAATAGATCGCCTCGGGGGCCACCGCGGCGACCCAGATCGGAGGATGCGGTTTCTGCACCGGCCGCGGCATCGTCGTGAGCGAGTCGAACTCATAATAGCGACTTTTCCAGGCTACATCCGTCTCCGTGAGCAATTTGATTAGCAGCTGGAGGGAGTCGACAAACATCTCGCGGCTATCTTCAAATTTAACTCCGAGTCGGTCAAACTCATAACGGAAAGCTCCCCTGCCGACTCCAATCTGTAGGCGCCCGTCAGTAAAACAGTCGGTCTGAGCAACTTCGCCGGCAAGACGGCGAACGTCATAAAAGGGTAGAACAATAATTGCAGTAAGAATCTTTACTCTGCTTGTAACAGCCGCGACTTTTACGGCAGTGAGAAGCGTGCTCGGATGGGTCAAATAGTTGATGAAGTGATGCTCCGGTATGGAAACAGAGACGAAACCAAGCTCGTCCGCGTGTCGGGCCTGTGCCAGCATCTCCGAATAGAGTTGGTCGGCGGGTCGGGTCAGGTCGGGCCAGTAGCACGGGAGATAAAAGCCGAAATCCAAAACAGCCTCCGTTCTCTGCCTCAGGCAATGTACCACGACAATCGGCCTCTTGCAAACGCATTGACAGGATCACCCAGCTCCGGGGTTCCCGGCCGCGCGGAGGGCGCATTTACGACTGGACAGGACAACTCGGAAATTGACATGCTCCTGGGGCGATACAGGGTCGGGAGGAAGGTTCCGTGATCATCCGAATTTGGCGCGGGCGGGCGGTGGAAGGGCAGGAGGAACGAGCTCGGGAATTCCTGCGCAAAACCGTCCTCCCCCTAATGCGCACGAAGAGCGGAATGGGCGACTGTTACATCGCCTCCGCTCGGCCGAGGGCCCCTGGCGAGCTCCTGATGATCTCGTTTTGGAACGACGTCGAATCGCTGCAGGGTTTCGTCGGAGCGGACTGGACTCAACCGGTTATTCTGGAATCCGCTCGGCCGTTCATTCGTGTGGACGAGGTGCGCGTGGAACATTGGGACACTGTTTCAAGCGGAGGCGACGATGCCGAACCTGTCCAGACTTAAGGTGGCTCAACGATGACTCCCCCTATAAGCGGTACGGCACCCGCTCGATCGGCAAGGCTTTCACGGCGAGAGTTCGTGCGGGCCTCGTCGCTGATGGCCTTTGCTTTTGCCGAGGCGGGCCTGGCGAAGAGCGTGCGAGCGGGGGAGAAAGAGATCGGTCTCGCGAGCTTCGGCGGGTCGTTCGGTGAAAGCATCCAGAAATTTTACCTCGATCCGTTTGAAAAACAGACAGGTATCAAGGTTCTTCTGGGTTCCAACGCTTCGCTCGCGCTGGCCAAACTCCAGGTGGTATCGGGCCAGCGCGCCCAATGGGATATTGTCGAACTCACCGGCGCCGAGTACGAGACAGCGATCCGCGAGAAAATAACTGTCCCCTTGGACTACAGTGTCGTTGATGCGTCCGCGATCCCCCCAGAATACAAGGGGTCGCACGGCGTAAAGTTCGTGTTATACCTCAACGTCATGGCGTGGGATGCAAGCAAGCTCTCCCACGCTGGTATCCCGAAAACCTGGGCCGACTTTTGGGATACGACTCGATTTCCCGGAAAGCGCAGCATGTATTCCCGTCTTCAGGGAGGCGGCACACTCGAGTTCGCATTGCTGGCCGATGGCGTGGCGCCTGCAAACCTCTATCCGCTCGATGTGGACCGCGCTTTGAAGAGTTTGGAGCGTCTGGGGAGGTCCAACATCATTTGGCACGAAACAAACGCGGAGCCCATTCAGCAACTGGTGTCTGGGCAGGCCAGCCTGGCTACAACGTTTAACGGGCGAGTCCTCGCGGCCAACCGGGAGGGAGCGCAATTGGGTTACACGCCGGAGAACGGATGCGTCAGCGGCGACTACTTATCCGTCGTTCGTTCATCGGAGAACAAGCGGGAGGCGTTCGACCTCATCAGCTACATCATATCCAACGCATCCGCCGCTGCCGAATGGGTCAAGGCGACCTCGTACGGAGTTCCCAACATCCATGTCCCTGCAATGTTGCCGGCGTCGCTGACGGCAGATCTGCCGACGAGCGAAGCCTTGAAAGGTAAAGTGTTTTTGAAGGATGACAAATGGTGGGCAGATAACCTCCAGACCACGCTCGCGCGGTTCAAACAGTGGCAGCTTGGATAGCCGTTCAACCGCTCGGCACGTCATGGCCGGTGCAGCGTGAAGACCTCAGATGGGAAAGCGGCTCGGAGCAGGTATTGGCTGCTCGCCCCCATCATCCTGCTTTACGGAACGCTGGCCGTCTTGCCCCTTACCCTGATCGTCACCCATGCGTTCGAGGACGGCCTGGATCACTTCCGAACCATAGCGTCAAGTGTGCTGTTTTGGCCGATTGTGGGCAACACCGTCGTTATCAGTCTTTGCACCACGGCCGCCGCCGTCTCTCTGGGCTACATCCTTGCGGCGGCCATGTGGTGTTCACGTCCTCCCCTCCGAAGGGTGCTTCTCGCCGTCACTCTTCTGCCGTTTTGGTCAGGGGTGCTGGTGAAGAACTTCGCCTGGTCGGCGCTTCTGCAAGACAACGGCGTCATCAATGGTTTACTGCAAACCCTCGCACTGAGGAGTGCGCCACTTCCGCTTTTGCATAACCGGTTCGCGGTTGTGGTCGGAATGGTCCATTATGTCCTCCCCTACGCCGTCTTCCCAATTTTCGCGACGATGTTGGGCATTGATGGGACCCTTACGCGGGCTGCGGAGAGCCTGGGAGCCACGCGTTCAGTTGTTCTGTTTCAAATCGTCGGTCCGCTCACCTTGCCAGGGGTGTACGCTGCCGCTTTGCTCGTACTCATCATGGCGGGCGGCTTCTTCATTACGCCCGTTCTTCTCGGCGGCCCTCAAAACATGATGGTGGCGAATCTGGTCAACTATTACGCGAACGAGCTGGTGGATTTCGGCAGTGCTGCCGCCCTTGCCGTGACGATATCGATCGGCGTGGCCGTGTTAATGCTGCTCTACCACCGGATCCCGAAGGAGGGACAATATGGGCGAGCCTAGCCCGCCAGCGCGCGGTGGGCGGGAGGCTGTGGCAGCCCCGGGCCGCAGCGGCCCGAGCACGTCCGCTCTGCTGCTGCTGCTGAGCCTTCCGATCCTGGGTTTTCTGTTGCTCCCATCGCTCATCATTGTACCGATGTCACTGACGAAAGGAAACGTGATCCGCTTTCCGCCGATCTGGATTTCAACGCACGCCTTTTGGGATTTTCTTGGTGACGACCGCTGGATCGCCTCGACTCTGACGTCCCTGAAAGTAGGAGCCTTCTCGGTTGTACTGGCATCCGTTGCGGGGGCGACGGCCGCGGTCGGATTGCATCGTGCCGGCTTTGCGGGAAAGAGCGTCGTGCTGGCGTTGATCATGATGCCTCTTGCCACGCCTGTTATCGTACTTGCACTCGCGGACTATATCTTTTTCTTGCGCGTCGGATTGGTAGGCACGTGGGTCGGCATCGGCCTGGCGCATAGCGTCATCGTCACTCCTTACGTGTTCGTTGCGACACAGGTCAGTTTAGCGACGTTGAATCCGGCGCAGGTGCGGTCGGCCCGGAGTCTTGGCGCCACAAACGTCGCCCTGCTCCGCTTTGTCTATTGGCCGACGCTGCGACCCGGCATTCTGGCCGGAATCATTTTCGCCTTTGCCATATCCCTCGATGAAGTCGTCATCGCGCTCTTCTTGCAGGGCCCGAACGCGACAACCTTGCCCGTTCAGATGTTCACGAGCCTCGAATACGATCCCACGCCGAAAGTCGCGGCGGTGGCCTGCTTGCTTCTTGCGGTTGCCCTTTTGGCGTCCTTGGCGCAGCTCGGATTGTCGGCACGGGCCGGAAGCCGTTGATCCCGTCGCGTGTACGCGAGCAAGCCGCGGGGCCAAAAGGGGCCGACGATGCGGCCCACCGGCCGAAAGCCGGGCGTCACCTGGAACTCCTGGGCGTCTCAAAATCCTACGGGAGCGGGCGGCTCGTGGTACGCGATGTGAGCTTCACGCTTCATCCCGGCAAGTTTTTGACCCTGCTTGGCCCCAGCGGATCGGGTAAGACCACCACGCTGATGATGGTAGCTGGATTTGAGACCCCGACCGCGGGTCATGTCCGCGTAAATGGAGCTGACGTTGCCGGACTGCCGCCGAACCGTCGGAACTTTGGCGTAGTCTTTCAGGGTTACGGCTTGTTCCCCCACATGTCGGTCTTGCAAAACGTTGAGTTTCCGCTCCGGATGCGGCGCCTGTCCCAAGACAAGCGACGGGATCTGGCAATGGCCATGCTGGACAAAGTTGGCCTCGAGGGATTTTCGGGGCGGCGACCCGCACAGCTTTCCGGCGGTCAGCAGCAGAGGGTTGCGTTGGCTCGCGCCCTCGTATTTGAGCCCGATGCGTTGCTCTTGGATGAGCCGCTCGGTGCACTGGACAAAAAGCTGCGTGATACGTTGCAGGCGGAAATCAAGGCTCTGCAAGCAAGGGTAGGCATATCGATATTATATGTAACCCACGATCAGGACGAGGCGATGATGATGTCCGACGAGATCGCCATAATGAATGATGGTCAGGTCATACAGATGGGTGCGCCCGCCGACATCTACCTGCATCCCAGAACCGCATTCGTCGCAGGGTTTCTCGGGGAGACCAACCTCATACCATGCGTGCATTGCGGTTCGGACGGAAAGATCGCCAGCGTCAAGTTCACGGATGGCACGTTCGGATCTGGGCTGGAGATGCGCCATGATCGCGAGCGTGGTGAGGGGAAGGCCGGGCTTTTGTCGATCAGGCCCGAAGCTTTCGAGTTCCTGACGGGGATGGCGACCGCGCCTAACCAGATCGACGGACGTGTTTCGGACTACACCTTCCTCGGCAGGCATGAACGATACGTTGTTGCCGCCCTCGGGCAGAACGTCATCGTGAGTCAGCCCGGGCAAGGGAGGCCGCGCGTCCGCATCGGCGACGCCGTTCGTCTGACTTGGGCAGGCGAAAAAGGCCAGCTTCTTTCCCGTCAAACGTGAGCCGGCCTCCACAGTCCCGGATCTCGGCAGACGCCTAACGACCTCGGCTCAGACCAGACCGGTGTGCATCACGCCATGAAGAGCCGCCGGGCGAGGCAGGCCCGAGAGCGTATGCCGAACGATCAGTCTTCGATCGCGTGGCCGCGCTTTGGAACCAAGATACTCCTGTCGAATTCGCAGACCAGCGTTTGGTGCTGATTGAAACCGCGGGTCCGCACATGGACGATGCCGGCGCCAAGCCTTGACCGCGACTCTCTTTTCTCAACGACCTGTGTCTCCGCGGACAACGTGTCGCCGGGGTAGACAGGATGAGTCATCCTGATTTCCTTCCAGCCGAGATTTGCAATGGCCTTGTGACTGACATCCGTCACGCTCATCCCGACAAGGATAGCGACGGTGAGTGGAGAGGCCACGATGCATCGGCCGAATTCCGATTTCTTTCCATACTCCTCGTCGAAATGCAGGGGATGCGTGTTCATGGTGAGTAGCGTGAACCAGACATTATCCGCTTGGGTAATCGTTCGCTTTGGTCGGTGCTCATAGACGTGCCCGATCTCAAAGTCTTCGAAGTAGCGGCCGAAACTTTCGCGGAACCGGGTCGGTTCGACCATCCTCGACGTGGTCACCACTCGTGCTCTCCTTCGGGCATACCACGCGCGGGTGCCGCGAGCTGGTTGTCCCGGGGCCGGCTCGGCACGTGACATGGCGCAAGCGCCTCGCGGTCAGTAGCGGTCACGCGCCAACCTCACGACATACGTAAAATGTGCTGCCGCATGCCAATTCACCGAGGTCATCATCGGACCGCCGCTCGCATCCAGGTACCGACGAAGAAACCGCAACGCTGGCGACCCAGCGCGCAAGCTCAGTCCCGCGGCAACCTTCCTGGGCAGCGGCCCAGCCGAAATCTCTTGGAGAACCTCGGTGATGACCTCTCCGGTCCGCTCCTCGAGCAGAGCGTAGATCGGCCCGCTCCACTGGTGGACATCGTGCAACGCGGACTGAAACCGGCTGTGCACGAAGACAACGGTCGAACAGATGGCATCTCGTCCATCCATAGAGCGGCGGATTCCCCGAATCCTCACCCAGCTCGACCCGGCTTGCGCGACAATGAGTTCGGCCTCTTCTTCGTTGATCCGAACCGGCTTCATGTCGGCGATACAGAGCTTGGTGTTCCGCGCATACTCGAAGAGTTCTGGCAGGGAGTCGACTCGATGGACGTAGGCGACCTGGGGAGCCGTCGCGAGCACGCGT
>Ga0213875_10002578_pt1 | contig 10791 bp, 11 predicted proteins | sample BarmaccomBMRX_R8_FD_160105 | JGI IMG/M metagenome (GOLD analysis project Ga0213875, IMG submission 160105) | Root-associated microbial communities from Barbacenia macrantha in rupestrian grasslands, the National Park of Serra do Cipo, Brazil - RX_R8 | ecosystem: Host-associated > Plants > Roots... | reverse complement strand
TCAACGCGGATTTCATCCGCGTCGGCGGGAAAGCGGCGGAAGGCATCCAAGTCTCCACCGGCCCCATCATCGTCGCCGAGCAGCTTCCGGAAGACCATTTCGCCAAGAAGCTGTCGATGGCGTTCCGCGACGCCTACCTGAAGGCGAACGGCACGCCGACGACCGACGGTTTCTCCGCCTACTCGTTCGACGCGTGGCGCGTATTGGCCGATGCCGCGGGCCGCGCGGTCAAGCGGGCCACGCCGGGAACGCCCGAGTTCCGCACCGCCCTGCGCGACGAGATCCTGCGCGTCCACGAACTGCCGGGCGTCCATGCCGTCTACAACTTCAAGCCGGGCGACAATTACGGCGTGGACGAGCGCGCGCTGGTGATCGTGCGCCTGACCAACGGCGCCTGGAAGTACGCGCCCTGACGAAGCATCGGACCAGCCTGCCGCCATGACGTCCGACATCGCGGCGATCCTCGCCGTGGACGGGGTGGCCACGGGCTCGATCTACGTGCTCGTCGCACTCGGCACCGTGCTGATCTTCACCGTGACCCGGGTGACCTTCATTCCGTTCGGCGACATCGCGGCCTTCACCGCCCTGACGCTGGCGGCGATCCAGGCGGGAAGGGTGCCGGGGACGGTCGGGCTGGTCGCGGTGCTGGCGGTCTTGGCCACCCTCCTGGAAGTGTTCGCGCTGCTGCGCGCACGGCGGGGTCGGGCCGTGCCACGTGCCCTGATCTTCTACCTGCTGCTGCCGCTCTCGATCGTGCTCGTGGTGCGGCTGGCCATGATGTGGGCCGTGCCGATGCCGGTGCAGATCATGCTGGCCCTGGCGCTGATGCTGCCGGTGGCGCCATTGCTTGATCGCATCGTCTTCCGCCCGATCGCGGACGCCACGGTCCTGCTTCTGCTGATCGTCGCGGTCGCGCTGCACTTCGCCCTGGTCGGCCTCGGCCTATTCTTCTTCGGCCCGGAGGGCGTGCGGACCGAGCCGCTGACCGACATGTCGGCGGAGATCGGCGGCGTGATCGTGCCGGGCCAGACCATGCTGATCGTTGCCGCCGCGCTCGTGTTCTCAGGGCTGCTGTTCGTCTTCTTCGACTTCACGCTGATCGGCAAGGCCTTGCGGGCCACCGCCGTCAACCGCACCGGCGCGCGGCTGATGGGCATCCGCCCGGCCCGGGCAGGCACGATCGCCTACCTGCTTGGCTCGCTCATGGCCGGCGTCTCCGGCGTCCTGATCGCGCCGGTCAACACGATCTTCTACGATTCCGGCTTCCTGCTCGGGCTCAAGGCCTTTGTCGGCGCGATCATCGGCGGGTTGGCCAGCTATCCCGGCACCGTAATCGGCGCGCTGTTCGTCGGCGAGCTGGAGAGCTTCGCCTCGTTCCAGAGCAGCGCGCTCAAGGACGCGATCGTGTTCTCGCTGCTGATCCCGGTGCTGCTGTGGCGCTCGCTGGCGTCGTCGCACATCGAAGAAGACGAGGACGAATGACCCGGCTCCAGCTTCGGCTCGTCGTTGCCGCATGCGTCGTGCTGCTTGCCGCGTCCCCGCTCTTCCTCGGCGCATTCAGCATCACGCTGCTGAACTATATCGGCGTCTACGCCCTGGCCGCGATCGGCCTCGTCCTGCTGACCGGCATCGCCGGCATCGTCTCGTTCGGGCAAGCGGCGTTCGTGGGCATTGCCGCCTACTCCACCGCCTGGGTGTCCGCGTTGCAGGGACGATCGCCCTGGCTTGGCCTCGTGCTGGCCATCGTGCTCACCTGTTCCGTGGCCGCCATACTGGGGCTGATCACGCTGCGGCTGCAGGGCCACTTCCTGTCGCTGAGTACGCTTGCCTGGGGGCTCGCGATCGGCGCGCTGTTCGGCAACCTGGACGGGCTTGGCAACTACAACGGTATCGCCAACATCGTGCCGATTCCGTTCGGCCCTTGGGAGCTGGTCGAGGGCTGGCAGATCTTCTACCTGATATGGGCCTTCGTGGTCGCGGCCCTGGTCCTGCTGAGCAACCTGCTCGACTCCCGGACGGGCCGGGCCATCCGCGCGCTGCGCGGCGGCAACGTGCTGGTGGAAAGCCTCGGGATCTCCGCCTATCAGGTCAAGCTGCTCAGCTTCGTGCTGGCCGCCTTCATGGCCGCTCTCTCGGGCTGGCTCTACGCTCACCTCAGCCGCTTCATCAGCCCGACCCCGTTCGACGCCGCTTCGGGGATCGACTACTTGATGATGGCGATGGTCGGCGGCGCCGGCAGCCTGGTTGGCGGCGTCGTCGGATCCGGGCTGATCACGCTGATCAAGAACAGCGTCCAGGACTACCTTCCGCTGATCGCCCAAGGCGCCTCGGGGCAGCTCGAGATCGTCGTGTTCGCGGCGATCTTCATCATTTTCCTGCAGCGCGCCCGACAGGGGATCGTGCCGTTCCTGCTGCTGGTGCTGCCCAGGGTGCAGCCGGCCCGGCCGGCCGCCGCGCCCCCCTTGCCGCGGCGAGCCAAGCCGCCGCCCGGCACGCCGTTGCTGAGCGTAGAGGGGGCTGAGCGTCGGTTCGGTGGCCTGGTGGCGGTCAACAAGGTCAGCTTCCAGGTCCGCGCCGGCGAGATCGTGGCACTCATCGGACCGAACGGCGCGGGCAAGAGCACCATGTTCAACCTGTTGACCGGGGCGCTTCGGCTCGACGACGGAACCATATCCTTCGTCGGTCATCCGATCGGCCACAAGCGCCAGGCCGCCATCGCCCGCTCGGGCGTCGCCCGTACGTTCCAGCACGTGAAGCTGCGGCCGCGGATGTCGCTGCTCGACAACGTGCTGCTGGGGACCTACGCGCGGACCAGGGCGGGCCTGTTTCGCGGCGCCTTGGGGCTGGACCGCGCCGAGGAGGTCAGCGCCCGATTCGAGGCATTGCGCCAGCTCGAGCGCGTCGGACTGCAGACTGCCCCGTTCGAACTCGCCGGCAACCTTCCGCTCGGCAACCAGCGGCTGCTGGAAATCGCCCGCGCGCTGGCGGCCGATCCGACGCTGCTGGTATTGGACGAGCCCGCCGCCGGGTTGCGGCGCCACGAGAAGAACAAGTTGGCCGAGCTGCTGCGCTCGCTGCGCGCCGAACATCTCACGATCCTGATCGTCGAGCACGATATGGAATTCGTCATGGGCCTGGTGGACCGCATCGTCGTGATGGATTTCGGCTGCAAGCTGTGCGAGGGCGACCCGGCGGCGGTGCGCGCCGATCCTCGCGTGCAAGAGGCCTATCTCGGCGGCGTCGCGTGACCGCGCTGCTCTCGCTCCGCCACGTCGATGTCTCCTACGGCAAGGTCGAAGCGGTCCGCGGCGTCTCCTTGGAGGTGCTGGAAGGCCAGATCGTTAGCGTGATCGGGCCGAACGGCGCCGGGAAGACCACGCTGATGCTGGCCACGATGGGGCTGCTGCCATCGCGCGGCGAGATCATGTTCCGCGGCACGCCCATCCGGGCGATGGAGGTCGAGGATCGCGTCGAGAGCGGAATGTGCCTGGTGACGGAGCGGCGCGACCTGTTTTCCTCCATGTCCGTGGCCGACAACCTGCTCCTGGGCTCGTATAGCCGCACGGACCGGTCTGGCGTCGCCGCCGCGCTGGACGACATCTACCGCCGGTTCCCCCGCTTACGGGAGCGTCGCCGCCATCAGGCGGGAACGCTGTCCGGCGGAGAGCGGCAGATGCTGGCCCTCGGCCGCGCGCTGATGGCCAAGCCGAAGCTACTGATCCTCGATGAGCCCAGCCTCGGGCTCGCGCCGCTCATCGTGCGCGAGGTGTTCCGGACCATCGCCGACCTGCGCAGCCTCGGCGTTTCGATCCTGCTGGTCGAGCAGAATGCCAGGGCGGCACTGGAAACCGCCGACTACGGCTACGTCCTCGAAACCGGAGAGATCGTCCAGTCCGGCCCGGCCGACACGCTGATCCACGATCCCCGCCTGATTGCGGCCTATCTCGGCGGCAATTAGACGGGTTTCGCCGAGCCCGCTGGAGCGCGCCTTACTGGGCTGCGGCCGTCGCGGGTGCGCCGGTTCCGAACTTGCGCTGTTTCCAAGTATCGAGCACGTCCTTGGCCTCCTGCTTGAAGCGCTCGGCGTCGCCGGGCTGCTCCTCGCGCACGGTCATCTCCAGCCGGTGCCCGCTCGGATCGAAGAAGTAGATCGACTTGCAGAAGCCGTGATCGACCGGGCCGATCACGTCGGTCTTGTTCTCCTGCAGGCGCCGCTTGCCCTCCTGTAGCGCGTCCATGTCCTTCACCTCCAGCGCCAGGTGCTGCACCCAGGACGGCGTGTTGGGATCCTTCTGCGCCGGCGGCGACTCCGGTACTTCGAAGAAGGCGATGTAGCTGCCATCCTCCATCGCGAAGAAGACGTGGATATGCGGGCTGTACTGCTTCACCGAGGGCACGTAGTCGTGCGAGACCGCGTGCGCGAACTCGAGCCCGAGCACGCGCGTGTAGAAATCGACCGTCTCCGCCGCGTTGGTGCAGCGGAACGCGATGTGATGAAGTTTCTGCAGCATGGTAGGCTCCTTGGTTAAGGGTGGTTGTCGTGGGCGAGCTCCATCCGGCCCCAGGCACGGTCCATGCGGAGCATGCCGTCGAAGGCCTTGCGCTCTTCGGCGAACTGGGCGCCGATCGGGCTGGCGAAATAGCGCTCCAGCGCTTCGCGCGATTCCAGCCCGTAGATCATGGCGAGCGCGACCCAGCCGTCGTCCGCGGTCTGCTCCAGCCGGATGCAGCGCCCGAACCGGAACCCGGGCTGCGCGACCACATCGGCCAAGTGCTTCGCGCGCAGCCAGTCCATCATGCGCTCGATCGCATTAGGATGGACCCAGACCCGCACGAGATAGATGGTTTCCGCGTCCATCGCCTAGGCTCCCAGATACGCTTCGCGCACCGCCTCGTTGCAGGCGAGCGCCGCCGCTTCGCCCTCGGCGACCATCTCGCCGTTCTCCAGCACGTAGCCGTAATCGCTGAGCGCCAGCGCCGCGCGCGCGTTCTGCTCCACCAGCAGCACCGACATGCCCGCCGCCCGCAGCCGCTCGATTACCGCAAAGATCGTCTCCACCATGACCGGCGAAAGGCCGAGGCTGGGCTCATCGAGCAAGAGCAGGCGCGGCTTGGCCAGCAGCGCGCGCGCGATCATCAGCATCTGCTGCTCGCCGCCCGAGAGCGTGCCGGCCGCCTGCCGCAAGCGCGCGCGCAGCGGCGGGAACCAGTCGAGCATGCGCTCGAGATCGGCGGACAGCGTGTCGCGCCGGGGGCGATGCCAACCACCCAGCAGCAGATTTTCCAGCACCGACATCGAGCGGAACACCGCCCGGCCCTCCGGCACCTGGACGATCCCCCGTGCGACGATTTGGTGCGTGGCGGCGCCGGCGAGCGGCACGCCATCGAACGTGACCCGGCCGCCGCGCAGCGGCAGCATGCCGCAGATCGCGTTCAGCATGGTGGTCTTGCCCGCGCCATTCGGCCCGATCAGGCACACCACGGCACCCTCGCCCACGCCGAGCGAAACCTCATGCAGTGCGGTGATCCGGCCATAGCCGGCGGTGACGGCATCAACCGACAGCATCGGTCACCCTGCCCAGATAGGCCTCGACCACGCAAGCCTGGCGGCGGATTTCCTCGGGCGTGCCCTCGGCGATCTTCTGGCCGAAATTCAGCACCGTGACCCGCTGCGCGACGGACATGACCAGTGCCATCACGTGCTCGACCAGCAGGATCGTCACCGCGCTTGACGCGGCAAGCTGCACGAGCAAATCGTCCAAAGCCCGAACCTCACGCAACCGCAGTCCGGCCGCCGGCTCGTCCAACAACAGCAAGCGCGGCTCGCACGCCAGCGCGCGCGCCAAGTCGAGCAGCTTCTGTTGCCCAAAGGCGAGCTGACCGGCTGGTGTGTCCGCCTTACCCGCCAGCCCCACCCGCTCCAGCAACGCCATGCCCGTCTCGCGGGCACGACGGTCCTCCGCCCGGCGCCGGCGCCCCGGCCAGAACGGGTTGCCGCCGTCCAGCTTCGGCGACATGCCGATCAGCACGTTCTCCAGGGCGCTGGACTGCGCGCACAGTTCGAGGTTCTGGAACGTGCGCCCGATGCCGAGCCCGGCCACCGCGTGCGGCGGACGCCGCAGCAGCGATTGCCCCTCGAACCTGATCTCGCCGCCATCGGGATCGTAGAAGCGCGAAATGCAGTTCAGCGCCGTGGACTTACCGGCGCCATTCGGGCCGATCAGGGCGTGGATCGTTCCTGCCTCGACCGCGAGATCCAGCCCGGCGATGGCGCGCACGCCGCCGAAGCGCACCTCCAGCCCCGTGATCTCGAGCAGCGCCGTCATGCCCGTGCCGGCCGCCACGCGCCGGCGACGCCTTGCGGCAGGAACATCACCGTCAGGATCAGCAGCCCGCCATAGACGACCTCGCGCAACACCTGCAGGTCGCGCATCACCTCCGGCAGCAGCCCGATCAGCGCCACGCCGATCAGCACCCCAAACGTGGACCCGAGGCCACCCACCACGATCATGGTCAGGATCGCGACCAAGCCCTCCAGCCCGAATGTATCGGGGTGCACGTACGAGTTGAATAGCGGCAGCATCCCACCAGCAATGCCCGCGAACAGGCCGGAGATGCCGAAGGCGACGATCTTCACCCGCCGCGCGTCGATCCCCGAAGCCAGCGCCAGCGGCTCGGACTGGTGCAGCGCCCGCATCGAGCGGCCGAGCTTGGAGGATTGCAGGCTGAGCCGCAGCAGCACCATCGCCAGAGCGACGACCAGCAGCAGAGGGTAGGCATCGCGATCGTCCACGATCCGCCAGGCGAGCACCCGTGTCGCGGCGAGCCGCAGCCCGTTGGAGCCTTCGGTCACCGCATCCCAGGAGTGGAACACCCATTGCGCTGCCGCCGCGAAGGCGAAGGTGGTCAGTGCCAGGTAGACCTGGCGGAGCCGCAGCGCTGGTATCGCGATCAGCAAGGCCACGATCGCGGCCAGCGCCGCGCCCGCCAGCATCGGCAGCGGGAAGGATACGCCGAGCCGGTTGCCGAGCAGCCCGGTCGTGTAGACCCCGATGCCGAAGAACGCCATGTGCGCAAAGGCGAACTGCCCGGCCAGCCCCACCAGGATGTCGAGCCCGAGCGCCAGCACCGCATACATCAGCAGCAGGTTGGCGACATAGAGCACATAGAGCGGCATCCAGAACACGAGCCCGGCGGCCGCCAGCGCGAGGGCGATCCATACCGCGCGCATCTCAGACCTTTTTCATCCGAGCGGCGCCCGCGAACAGACCCTGCGGACGCAGCACGAGCACGGCCATGATGACGAGGAAGGGCGCGACCGCGATGGCCTGAGTGGAGACGAACAGCCCGATCAGGTTCTCCAGGATGCCGAGCAGCAAGCCGCCGGCGATCACGCCGGGAATGTTGGTGAAACCGCCCAGCACCGAGGCGGCGAGCGCGAGGATGACGATGATGCCCATGTCCGGCGTCATCAGGATCTTCGGCGCCACCAGCAGTCCCGCGATCGCAGCGAGCGCCGAGGCGATGCCCCAGATCACCATGCGCATGCGCGCAACCGGGATGCCGATCAGCGCCGCCGCCCGCGGGTCTTCGGCGGTGGCGCGCAGCCCGCGGCCGAGCTTGGTGAAGCGGAAGAACAGGTAGAGCGCCGCCACGGCGAGGCTCGCCGCCAGCACGATGCCGATGTCCTGGCGCAGCACGATCACGTTGCCCAGGAACAGCGGCCGGCCCGGGAACTGCGCCGGCAGGCTGCGGACCTCGTCGGCGTAGCCCAGCATGCGGACCAAGCCCTTCAGCACGTAGCTGAGGCCGATGGTCGCGATCACCGCCGCGATCATGATGTCTTGCCCGCGCGCGCGTCGGGCAATCCGCTCCAGCACCAGCCGGTCGAAGCCGGCGCCAATCACGAAGCCGCCCAAGATCGCGACGAGCGCTGCCAGCCAGTAGGGTGCCCCCCAACCCACCAGCAGCACCAGGGCGATGTAGCAGCTCGCCATCAGGATATCGCCGCCGGCGAAGTTGATGACGTCGGTCGATTTATAGACGATGACGAGCGAGAGAGCGATCAGCGCGTACACCGATCCCGTAACGACGCCGCCCTCGAACGCTTGCAGCAGCGTGTCCAAGCTACTCGCCGCGGAACTCGTTGACGTAGACGCCCGGCATGCGCGTCGAGGTCGTGCCGTCGTATTTGATGAAGATCGAGGCGTTGTGGGCATCGCGACGATCCGGCGCGAACTCGATCGGCCCGGCCATGATGCCGGTCTCGAACTTCAGGTGCGACATCGCATCGACGAACGACTCGCGCGTCGGGTTGGGTCCGGCGAGCAGGAGGGCGTAGGTGACCGCCTGCGCCGAGGGCACGCCATAGGACATGAAGGCGGTCGGCGTGCGGTCGGGATAAGCACGCTTGTACATGTCCAGCACCCATTGCTGGCCGGGCCCGTCGGTCAGGTCGTTTAGCGGCGAGCCGTAGTAGAAGTTCTTGAAGGCGGCCGGGTCATTGACATTCTTGAACAGCGCCGCCGGGTTCGGCACGGACTGCACCGCGGCCACAATCGGCATCGTAAGGCCGAACTCGGACACTTTCTGCATCGCCAGCGTCGCCGGCTGCGGATAGGCGGTGATGACGACCACGTCCGGGTTGGCCTGGCGGATCCGCAGCATCGGCGCAGTGAGGTCCACGACGTTGGCCGGCACCCGTTCGGTGGCGACGAGCTGCACCTCGCGCTTGCCGGCCATGAACTTCGCCGCGGCCAGGTTGGCCGCGCCGAAATCGTCGTCGTTGCCGAGATAGGCGATGCGCTTGAAGTGCAACTGCTTGGCGACGAAGTCGATCAGCGTGCCGCCCACGGTGAGCTGCGTTCCGCCGAAGGCGCCGAACACGTACCGCGTCGGCGGGAACACCGCCTTATCGCCGGCGGCGTTTAGCATCACGAAGGGCACCTTCTCGCGCGTCACGAACTCCTGCGCCGAGACCGCGGCCGGGGTGCAGGAGCCGCCGTTGAGCAGGAACACATGATCGACCGTGACCATCTTGCGCACGACGGTGTTGAGCGTGGTCGGGTCGCACTTGTCGTCGTCGGTGACGAGCTTGATCTTGCGCCCCCAGATCCCGCCGTAGCGGTTCACCATGTCATACCACGCTGCCGCCGCCCACATCGGGTCGTAGCCGAAATTGCGCAGCGGGCCGGATTGCGGCCCGAACAGGCCGATGGTGATCTCGGTATCAGTGATGCCGGGATCGCTGTACTTGCCGCTCGGCGCGCCGTCGGGAAAGGCGCGGGCGGGGGCGGCAAACAGCGGCGCGATAAGCGCCAGCACGGCCAAGATGCGGATCACGGTCGGTTTCCCCCCTCTGGTCATTGCATGCGTGAGCCGCCGTTCACGTCGAGCACGCTCCCGGTGACATAGCCCGCCGCTTCGGACACCAGGTAGGCGACCGCGGCGGCGATCTCGGCGGGCGCGCCGATGCGTCCGAGCGGGATGCTGGCAAGCATCGCCGCGTCCTGGCCAACCGGATTGACGCTGCGGAACAGCGGCGTCTCCACCGGGCCGGGCGCCACCGAGTTGACCGTCATGCCGAGCGGCGCGGCCTCGCGGGCGGCCATCTTGGTGAGCGCCAGCACGGCGGCCTTCGAGGCCGCATAGTCGGCGCCGCCGCGCACGCCGCCGGTCTGCCCGGCAGCCGACGAGATCGTGACGATGCGCCCATGCTCGACCGGCGCCGCGGTCCGGCGACGCATCATGGCGCGCATCGGCAGGAAGGTACCCAGCGCATTGACGCGAAACGTCTCCTGCCAGGTCGTCACGTCGATATCGACGAGGCCCGGCCGGCGCCCCGGCGGCGCGATGAAGGTCCCCGCGCAGGTCACCAGCACGGCGACCACGCCATGCTCCCGCTCGACCGCGTCGAACGTGCTCTCGACCTCTTCCTCGTCGGTCACGTCCATGCGCGTCTTAGTCCCGCGCAGGTCGGTGGGCACGACGTGGAGCCCGTCGGCTTCGAGGCGCTTCGCACAGGCCGCGCCGATCCCACTGCCGCCGCCGGTGATCAGCGCGACGCGCGGCATCAGGCCGGCACCGTGTCGAAATCCGCCGGCACGTTCAACTCGAACACGGCGAAATCGCTGGAGAACGCGGTGACGTCGTGCCGCCGTCCGCGCGGGATCGTCATGGCGTCTCCGGGCAGCATGTCGAAATGCCCCTCGTCCTCCACGTCCACGCTGGTCGACCCGGCCAGCACATACACGAACTGGCAATCGAGCGTGTGATAGTGCCAGCCGGTGCTGGCGTCGCACGGGCGCCCCGTCCGAACGACCTGCGCCTGCACGCGCCGACCCGTGCTCTCACTGGCGCCGAGGTCGCGATAGGCGAGGAAGGCGCGTGGGCCGTCGCCCTGCCGGTAGGCGCCCGAGCGGTCGCGGCTGACCACGATCGGCGCGTCCGGCGTCTCGGCGGGCGGTGCGTCCAGCCGGATGGTCCGGCGCTCGGCCGGCAGCGTCACCTCCAGCACCTCGAAGTCCTCGGAATAGCCGATCTCGTCATGCGCGAGGCCCGGCGGCAGCACCGCCGAGTCTCCGGCACGCAGCTCCACGAGCCCGGTGCCCTGGGCATCAACCCGCGCCCAGCCCTTCAGCACATAGACGAGCTGGAAATCCGGCCCGTGATAGTGCCACCCGGTGCGGGCGCCGGAGGCCTGCGTGACGCGGATATGCTGCGCCCCGACCATGCCGCCGCTCGCACCGCCGACGCCCAGGTCGCGATAGCTCATGTAGCTGCGCAGCCCGC
>Ga0213875_10002577_pt1 | contig 10791 bp, 9 predicted proteins | sample BarmaccomBMRX_R8_FD_160105 | JGI IMG/M metagenome (GOLD analysis project Ga0213875, IMG submission 160105) | Root-associated microbial communities from Barbacenia macrantha in rupestrian grasslands, the National Park of Serra do Cipo, Brazil - RX_R8 | ecosystem: Host-associated > Plants > Roots... | reverse complement strand
CGCGATCTCTTCCGTCACGGTGAACCCGTACGCGAAGTCCTCGACGTCGGCCGGCGTGCACATCATCACGACGTGCGGCCAGCCGTTGTAGATCAGCGCGACGGGCGTCTCTTCCGCGACCGTCGCCCTCGACTCGCGCCGGTCGTCGCCGTCGATGCGCACGAACGTGCGCCGCTCGACGGGCTGGGCGTAGCCGAGTCCGAACAGCGGGTGCGACGCGTCGAGCGTGGGCGGCAACGCGCGGTGCTCGTCGCTCATCGGTCCAGCGACGGGAAGTACGATTGCAGCCTGCCGTCGCGGCGCACATCGGTGGTGCAACAGTGGAAGCTTCCGCCGAACGCGTACACGCGGTCGAACGCGCACGGAATCACGTCGCATCCGAGCGAGCGCAGGAGCTCGATCATCGGCGTCTCGGCCGCCTCGACGACCGCGGTGCGCTCGTCGAGCATGAGCACGTTCATCGAGATCCAACTGCTGACGTCGCGGGCGTTGCCGCTCGGGCGCGCCGACAGCGGCGCGGGCACCACACGCCAGCCGTTCGCCGCGAACAGCGCGTACGAATCGTCGACGCACGGCCGCTCGGGGTTCACGAGCACGACGCCCGGACGCACGGGGACGAGCGTCGTGCCGATGTGCGCGGGAAGCCGCTCGCGGAACCGGATCGCGTGCACGCGAAACTCCGGGCCGAGCACGCGCTGCACCCACGCCGCGCCGAGCGCGTTGCTGACGAGATCCGGCTGCCAGAAGATGTCGCGGCCGAACCGCACGAACGAGGCCGCGTCGAACGCGGGCTCGCTCTCCGTCAGCAGCGGCGACGACGCGAAGTCGAACGGCTGCGCGAACGTGCGCGCGCGCTCATCGTACAGCGCGTCGTCCATCAGCGGCTTCGGCGCCGCGATCCACTGCGCGCCGTCGCGGAAATACTGCACGAGCAGACGGCGGTATGCGCGGTACTCGAAAAAGCGCGCGCGCTGCGCCATCGGCGCTTCGATGATGCGGTCGCCCACGACGAGCAGCAAGTCGCGCGGGCACGCGCTCGCGCGGCCGCTCGCCACCGACCAGTCCGGCGTGCCGTGCGGCACGGCGTGGTCGACGCGATCGGGACGGCGCACCGTGATGCCGAGCCGTTCGAGCAGCGATGCGAACGCATCGAGCTGCCGCTCCGCGTCGTCGACGAGCGCCTGCGGCACCGCCGTGCCGCCGAGCCCGCTCGCCGGCGTCCCGGCGAAGTACGGCGCGAGCGCCGGCTCGTACGCGATGTCCGCCGCGCCGCGCGCCGTGCCGACGATGACCTCGCGCAGCGGATCCCACTCGTTCCACGAGCAGACGGCGCTCACAGCGTCGTCAGCTGCGTGCTCCGTGCGAGCGCGAAGTGCACGAGACGGTCGACGAGCGCCTCGAACGAGATGCCGGCGTGCTGCGCCTCGTCCGGCACGAGGCTCGTCGGCGTGAGCCCCGGCAGCGCGTTCACCTCGAGGATCGTCGGCCTGCCGTGACCGGTGACGATGAAGTCCGTGCGCGAGTAGTCGCGCAGGCCGATCAAGCGATGGACGGACAGCGCGAGCGTCTGCAGCCGCAGCGTGAGGTCGCGATCGATCGGCGCGGGGATCAGGTGGCGCGATCCGCCGGGCTTGTACTTCGCGTCGTACGTGTAGAACTCGTCGTTCGCGATGATCTCGACGACGGGCAGCGCCTCCTCGCCGAGCACCGCGCACGCGAACTCGCGTCCCGGCACGAACTCTTCCGCGACGAGATCCGGCGTGCGCTCCGCCGCCGCGATCATCGCTTTCGTCCACGCCTCGTGCGTGCGCACGATCTCGACGCCCGCGCTCGAGCCCGAGAAGCGCGGCTTCGCGACGAGCGGAAGGTTCAGCGATCCCGGCAGCAGCGGCAGCGTACCGCCGCCGAGGTCGAACGTGTCCCACGCGGGCGTCGGCAGGCCTTCCGCGGCGAGCAGCTTCTTCGTGAGGTGCTTGTCCATCGAGAGCGCGCACGCGGTGACGCCGCTGCCCGTGTACGGCACGCCGGTCCATTCGAGCACGCCTTGGATCGTGCCGTCCTCGCCGCCGGGACCGTGCAGCGCGTTGAAGACCACGTCCGGCGCGACCTCACGCAGCGCGTCGACGAAGCGCGCGTCGAAGTCGAGCGAACGCGCGTCGTGTCCGAGCGATGCGAGCGCGCGCATCACGCACGTGCCGCTCTCGATCGAGACCTCGCGCTCGGCGCCGGGTCCGCCCATCACGACGGCGACTTTCAGCTTCGGCATCAGCTCGCGGTGAACTCTCCGACCAGGTGGACTTCCAGCTGCAGCTCGACGCCGAACCGCTCTTCGACCGCCCGTCGCACCCGTGCGAGAAGCGTGGCGACGTCGCGCGCGGACGCGCCGCCGGTGTTGACGATGAAGTTGGCGTGCAAGCCGGACACTTCGGCTCCGCCTTCGCGCCAGCCCTTGGCGCCGGCCGCCTCGATCAGGCGTCCCGCGTGGTCGCCCGCGGGATTGCGAAAGCACGAGCCCGAGTTCGGGATCGCGACGGGCTGCGTCGCCTTTCTGCGAACCAGCCGCGACTGCAGCCGCTCGCGAACCGCTGCCGGATCCCCGCGCTCGAAGCGCAGCATGCTGCTGCAGACGATTGCGTCGCGCGGGATCGACGTTTCGCGGTAGCGCCAGCCGACGTCGATCGCGTGCGGCTCCGGTCGCGCCGGCGTCTGCACGGTGATCTCGACGGCGAACTCGCCGATCTCGCGATCGGTTCCGGCGTTCATGCGGATCGCGCCGCCGACCGTCGCCGGAATGCCGGCCAGGCCGTCGACGCCGACGCCGCCAAGGCTCGCGACCTTCGTGCAGAGCGCCGGCAGCGATGCGCTGCCGCCGGCCCGCGCCACCACGGCACCGTCCGCGGCGTGCACGTCGAGCGCGGCGAAGTCGCGCTCGAGACGCAGCACCACGCCGCGAATCCCGCCGTCGCCGACGAGCAGATTGGAGCCCGATCCGAGCACGAACATCGGCAGCCTGCGCTTGAACGCGCGGCACAGCACGAACGCGAGCTCGCCGGCGTCGTGCACGTCGACCAGCGCGTCGGCGGGACCGCCGATCTTCCACCACGTGTAGGGCGCGAGCGCTTCGCCGAAGCGCGCGCGGTCTCCGAACCGCGCCCGTAGCGCGTCGCGGTCGGTGTCGTCGAACAGCGCGACGGTCTTCACGCCGGTCGTGCGGCGGTCAGGACGACAGCGTGACGGGCGTCGCCGCGACGCGCCGTCCGAGCGCGTGCGCGACGGTCGAGATCGATCCCGCGCCGAGCATCAGCACGAGCGCGCCGGGCGGCGCGTCGCGCAGGATCGCCTCGGGCAGAGCCTCGACGTCGTCGACGTACGCGACCGGCGTGCCCGACGCCGCGAGCGGCGTACCGATGCTGCGTTCGGTGACGCCGGGGATCGGCCGTTCGGACGCCGCGTACACCGGCGCCAAGAAGACGTGATCCGCGGCGGCAAGCGCGGCGACGAACTCGTGCCGGAGGAACTGCGTGCGCGTGTACCGGTGCGGCTGGAAGGCGACGACGACGGGCGCGCCGTTCGCGACCGTGCGTGCCGCGGCGATCGTGCGCGCGATCGCCGTCGGATGGTGCGCGTAGTCGTCGACGACCGTCAGCGCGCCGCGTCCGACGATCTCGAACCGTCGCTGCACGCCGTGAAAGGCGGCCAGCGCGCGCGCGACGTCGGCGAACGCGATCCCGGCGGCCAGCGCCGCGGCGAGCGCGCCGAGCGCGTTCTGCACGTTGATCTCGCCCGGCACGTTGAGCGCCACGTCGCCGACGCCCGGCACCGTGAAGCGCGATCCGAGGTCCGCATAGCGGACGTCGACGGCGCTGAGCTGCGCCGTCGCGCGCGTGGCGAACGTCGTGACGCGCCCGCGCGAGCGCCGTGCGAGCGCGGCGGCCGCCGCGTCGTCGACGCCGATCGTGAGCTGTCCCTCGCGCAGCACCGTCTCGGCGAACGCGTCGAACTGCGCGCGCATGCGCGCGACGCCGTCCTCCGACGTGACGTGATCGTTCTCGATGTTCGTGATGACCGCGATGGCGGGACGCAGCTCGAGGAACGAGCCGTCCGACTCGTCGCTCTCGGTGACGAACCACGTGCTCGCCCCGGCGCGCGCGTTCGTGCCCGAGTCGACGCGGATGCCGCCGACGGACACCGTCGGGTCGAGCCCCGCCGTCTCGAAGATCGTCGCGAGCATCGCGGTGGTCGTCGTCTTGCCGTGCGTGCCGGCGACCGCGACGAGCGTGTGATCGCGCGCGAGCTCCGCGAGCATCGCGCCGCGCAGCACCACGCGCTGACCGCGCTCGCGCGCCGTCCGCAGCTCGGGGTTGTCGTCGGCGATCGCCGACGAGACCACGACGACGTCCGCGCTCGCGCCGTTCGCCGCCGCGTGACCGATCGCGATGCGCACGCCTTCCGCGGCGAGCTCGTCCGTCAACGCCGTGCGCTTCACGTCCGAACCGCTCACGTGCGCGCCGCGCGCGAGCAGCAGCCGCGCGATCGCGCTCATGCCGATCCCGCCGACGCCGACGAGATGGTACGCGGTGTCCGTCACGGTTCGCGAGCGTTCGCCTCGGCGCCGACGGGTACCCGCGCACGCAATGCGGCTTCGATGCGCGCGACGATCGTCGCACCGGCGTTGCGCGGCGCCAGCGACCGGGCGGCGCGCCGCATCGCGACGTTGCGGTCGGGCGCCAGCACGTCGCACAGCGTCCACCACAGGCGGTCGCCGTCGAGTGCGGCGTCGTCGAGTACGACGGATGCGCCCGCGGCTTCGAACAGCGCGGCGTTATGCGCCTGATGCCGTTCCGCGGCGAACGGATACGGGATCAGAATCGACGGCGTTCCGGTCGTCGCGAGCTCCGCCAGCGTCGATGCGCCGGCGCGCGCGATCACGACGTCGGCCGCCGCATACGCGTCCGACGGGTCGTCGAGGTACGCCACGAGCGCGACGCGATTCCCCGGCGCGACGTCGCGCTGCTCCGCCTGCATGTACGCGTGGTCGCGCCGCCCGGAGACGTGCAGTACTTGCCAGTCGGGCTGCAGCGTACGCCGCGTCACCAGCGCGGTGACGGCCTCGTTGATCGAGCGCGCGCCTTGGCTGCCGCCCATCACGACGATCGTCGTGCGCTCCGCATCGAGCCCGAGCCGCTCGCGTGCGCTCGCGGCGTCCTTCGCGATCCGCAGCGAGGCGCGCACCGGCGCGCCCGTCAGCACGGCCTTGCGTCCGAACGACGCTTCGGACGCCGCGTACGTCGTCCACACCTCGTCGACGAGCGGCGCGACGAGCCGGTTCGTGAGCCCCGGCGTGACGTTGATCTCGAGCAGCGCGATGCGCGGGCGCACGACGCGGAGCGTGCGCAGCACGCGCGCGGCGACGACGACGGGAAAGCATACGTACCCGCCCGTTGCGACCACGACGTTCGGACGAAACCGCGTCAGCGCGCCGAGCGCGACGACGACGCCTGCGGCGTTCGCGATCACCGTGCGCAACGCCGCGAACGAGAGCGAGCGCTGCAGCGGCGCGCTCGGCACGAACGTGCGCGGCATCGTCGTGACGATGGTCGCTTCGAGCCCGTGCCGGTTGCCGAAGAACCGTGCGTCGTACGCCGGCGCGCTCGGCGACGCGCGCAACGCATCGTCGATCGCGAGCGCCGGGTAGATGTGCCCGCCGGTCCCGCCGCCGGTGAACGCGACGCGCAAGCGCATCGTGCGCGCGCTCAGGACGAGGACGCGCTCGCGACGGCGAGCGCATCGAACGCGTTCGGCGCGCGCTGCACGAGCCGCACGTCGACCGTCCAACCCGAAACCGCGCGCGTGAAGCGCTGCGAGAGCGCCTCGCCTTCGACGACCGGCGGATCGCCGCGCCAACCGTCCGCGACGAAGCGCGCGGCGAGCCGCGCGAGCACCGACGACTGCAGCAACGCGCTGCGCACGACGGCGCGCGACACGATGCGCCCGTTCTCGACCCGCCGCGACGGCGATGCGATCGCGAGGCCGTCGACGTTCCCGAGCACCGGCAGCGGCACCGGAGCAACGAGCTCACGTCGCGCCGCGGACGCGCACGGCTCCGCGGACGACGCCAGCACGTCCACGTCGAGCGCGCGACGCGCGCCGTCGCGCACGAGCGTCACGAACAGCGCCGGCCCGTAATCGGGCGGACACCACCGCTGCGTCGGCCCGTCGTCGCCGACGAAGAGGCTCGCGAAGCCGCTCGCCGTCGCGCGCACGTAGCGGCGCTGCTTCAGCGACGCGCCGAGCGCGGCGAGCTGCGCGCTCGCATCCGGCGCGGGACGGTAGTAGACGCGCACGCGCTGCGGCGGGCTCGTGCCGGCCAGCCACGACGAGCCGAGCAGCGCGAGCGGCGGCAACGCATCGGTCGGGCCGAAGCCGGGCGGAAGCGCGCCGTCCGCCACGCGCAGTCCGGCGAGCACACCGCCGTTCGCCGCCGAGACGCGCCGGAGCAGCTCACCGTGATCGGCGCCGGCGGCGAGTGCCGGTGCGGCCGCCGCGAGCAGCGTCGCGGCGACGGCGATCGACCGCATCCGGCGCACCGGCGTCAGCTCGTGCGGTGCCGGCCGACGTTCGCGATCAGCGCGACGGCGATCAGCGACACGATCAGCGACGTTCCGCCGAACGAGATGAACGGCAGCGGCACGCCGGTGACCGGCCACGACGACGTGACGACGCCGATGTTGATGAACGCCTGGATGACGATCGCGAACGTGCACCCCATCGCGAGCAGCATCCCGAAGCGGTCCGGTGCCTTCAGCGCGAGCGTCGTCGCGCGCACGGCGAACAGCGCGAAGAGCGCGATGACGGCGACGCATCCGAGCATGCCGAGCTCTTCGCCGAGCACCGCGAAGATGAAGTCGTTGTGCGCCTCCGGCAGGTAGAAGTACTTCTGCCGTGACGCGCCGAGGCCGACGCCGAAGACGCCGCCGCTGCCGAGCGCGAGCAACGACTGCACGATGTGGAAGCCGGTGTTGCGCGCGTCCTTCCACGGATCGAGAAACGCGAAGATCCGGGCGCGCTTGTACGCCGACGAGCCGACGGCGAGCGCCGCGGGCGGCAGCACCGCCAGCAGCGACATCAGCAGGTGCGGAAGCCGCGCGCCCGCCGTGAACAGCAGCGCGAACGCGGTGAACACGTACAGCGACGCCGTGCCCATGTCGGGCTCCGCCAGCACGGGTCCCGCGAGCATCACGGTGACGAACAGCGTCGGCACGACGCCTTTCGACAGCGAGCGCACGCCCTCGTGCAGCTGCGCGAGCTTCGCCGCCAGAAACAGCACGAGCGCGAGCTTCGCGATCTCCGACGGCTGGAACGAGAGCGCGCGGAACCCGAGCCACCGGCGCGACCCGCCGGCGGCGGAGCCGACGTGCGGCAGCAGCGTCGCGACGAGCAGCAGGAACGCGACGACGACGAACGCCGGGGCGACGGCGCGCAAGCGGCGGTAGTCGACGCGGTACGCGGCGTACGCCGCGACGAGGCCGACGGCGAGGTACACGACCTGTCGCTTGAGATAGTAGGCCGTGTCGTGATACTCGGCGTACGCCGTCGCGCTCGACGCGCTGAACACCATGACGAGCCCGATCGCCACCAGGAACGCGACGGCGCCGAGCAGCAGCGCGTCGGGCGGCCGCAGCGCCGGACGCGCGCGCGCAGCCGGCGCGTGCGCCCCCGTCGCGGGCGCGCGCAGCGTTCTAGCGTGCACGAAGCAACGGCGCCTCGAGCGCGTGCACCGCGTCGGCGAACGCTTCGCCCCGGTGCTCCGCCGAACGGAACATGTCGAACGACGCGCACCCCGGCGAGAGCAGGACGATGTCGCCCGGCGTCGCGACGTCGCGCGCGATGCGCACCGCCTCGCCCATCGACTCCGCGCGCGTGACCTTCGCGCGGCGCACGACGGCGGCGATCTCGTCGGCCGCATCGCCGATCAGCACGACGGCCTTCGCGCGCGAGCTCACGACCTTCCCCATCTCGGCGAAATCGGTGCCCTTCGATTTGCCGCCCGCGATCAGCACGATCGGCCGGTCGAACGCGCGCATCGCGGCGATGACGGCGCCGGGATTCGTCGCCTTCGAGTCGTCGACGAACGCGATGCCGTCGAGCTCCGCGACGCGCTCCAGCCGGTGCGCGAGCGGGCGGAACGCGCGCACGCCGTCGCGGATCGCCTCGATGGGAAGGCCCGCCGCGAGTGCGACCAGCGACGCGCCGAGCACGTTCTCGACGTTGTGCGCCCCGAGCAGCCCGATGTCGGCGACCGGCATCACGACGATCGGCCGCGGGTCGCCCGTCGGCGGCGCGTACACGATCGACTCGTCGTTGCGCACGTACAGCGTCGACTGGCGGTGCGGCTCGCGCGCGAACCAGAGCGCGCGCGCCTTGATGCGGTTGCCGTCCTCGCCCGGCGCCGACGCGACGATCGGATCGTCCAGGTTGCCCACGAACGTGTCGCCCGCGTTCTGGTTGGCGAAGATGCGGAACTTCGCTTCCGCGTACTCGTCCATCGAGTGGTAGCGGTCGAGGTGGTCCGGCGTGACGTTCAGGATCAGCGAGATGCGCGGCTTGAACGAGCGGATCGACTCCAGCTGGAACGACGACACCTCCGCGACGACCCAGTCGTCCGCCGCCGCGGCGGTCGTCTCGCGAATGAGCGCGTTGCCGATGTTGCCGCCGACGTGCACGCGCTTCCCCGCCGCCGCGAACAGCGCGCCGATGAGCGCCGTCGTCGTCGTCTTGCCCTTCGTGCCCGTGACGGCGACGATCGGCGCCTTGCACAGCCGGTACGCGACCTCGACCTCGCTGAACACGGGGATCCCGGCGGTCTGCACCTGGCGCACCAGCGCGTTGTTCAACGGGATCCCGGGCGACAGCACGGCGACGGTGACGCGCTCGAGCGCGGCGGCGAGCTCGTTCGGCGGAACGAACGCGACGTTCGCGGCGCGCAGCTCGTCGAGCGCGTCGCCGAGCTTGTCCGGCGGCGCTTCGTCGGTCGCGACGACGGAGCCGAGGCGCGCGCGCAGAACGTCGACGCTCGCGCGGCCGCTGCGGCCGAGTCCGATGACGAGTGCGTGGTCGGTGCGGTCGAAGCGGCCGCTGGTGGATGCGATCATGCGGTGCGCGTGATGAGGGCGAAGCCGAGGAGCGAGAGGACGAGCGATGCGAGCCAGAACCGCGACGTCACCTTCGTCTCCGGCCAGCCTCCGAGCTCGAAGTGATGATGGAGCGGGCTCATCCGGAAGACGCGCCGTCGCGTGGTCTTGAACGATGCGACTTGAATGATGACGCTCAAGGTTTCGGCCGCGAACACGCCGCCGATGAGCAAAAGGAACAGTTGCGTACGTGTCAGGATCGCGACGCCGGCGAGCGCGCCGCCGAGCGCGAGCGCGCCGGTGTCGCCCATGAACAGACGCGCGGGATACCGGTTGTAGAGCAAGAAACCGAGCACCGCGCCCGCCGTCGCCGCGGCGAAGATCGGTACGCCGAGGTCGACGTGCGCCATCGCGCCCGCGCAGATCAAGACGATCAGCGGCGGCACGATCGTGCCGCTCGCGAGTCCGTCGAGACCGTCGGTGAGGTTCACCGCGTGCGTCGTCGACATCACGACGAGCACCGACAGCGCGTACCACGCCCACGCCGGAACGATGCCGATGCCGAGCAGCGAGGTCGTCTGCGGCCCCGCGGCGATCAGGAACAGCACGGCCGCGACGGCGGTCAGCACGAACTTCGGCAGCGCGCGCAGGCCGCGGTTCTTCTGCCGGCGGATCGCCATCGCGTCGTCCCACGCGCCGATCGCCATGCACGCGTACACGAGAACCAGCAGCGCGAACGTCGCGCGCGACGGGAACAGCAGCAGCGCGATGAGCGGCGCGACGCCGAACAGCACGCCGCCCATCGTCGGCGTGCCGGTCTTCGTGCGGTGCGACCGCGGCGCGTCCTCGTACGCGATCTGCCGGGCGGCGGCGCGGCGCAGCACGTCGATCAGCGGGCGGCCGAGCAGCGCGGTGACGACGAACGCGGGAACCGCCGCGAGCACGATCGTCGCGATGAGCGTGCCGAGTCCGAACGGCAGGCGCACGAGGTGCAGCATGAAGGCGGTCATGCGAGCGGCACCTCATACGCGACGAGCGGGCTTCGGCCGTGGCCGCGCCAGCGCAGCACGACGAGCGGCGTCTGCTCGTCGCCGTTGCCGTGGGGGTTGGCCGCCAACGCGCGCTCGACGGCGGCGCGGTCGAGCTGCGGCGATGCGCCGAGCGTCTTCGCGCGGCGCAGGTCGTTCGCATCGATGATCGCGACGTGCACGCCGAGCGCGTTCGCGAGATCCGTCGCGACGCGGTCCGGTTCGGCCGGTCCGAGCACGATCGCGCGCTCGTACGGCGGCAGCGTCCCGGTGTAGCCGTCGATCGCCGCGATCGCTTCGCCGAGGGCCTCGTAGAACACGCCGCGCTTGCCGCGCAGGCGTCCCAGGACGTGCAGCGCCACCGCCCGCAACGTCGCGCGCGTGCCGACCTGATCGATCACGAGCTGCAGCGACTCCGGCTGGCTGACGGTGGCGAGCGGGTCGGCATGGCGCGAGAGCATCTGCGCGAGCCGCGAGGGGCGGATCATCTCCGCCGCGATGAAGCGCGACTGCGCGATCGCGACCGCGGTCTCGGCGATCGCCACCACGTCGCCGTCGCGCGCGATGCCGCGCACCGCGTCGCGCACGAGCGCCGCGAGGTCGTCGCCCGGCGCGATCAAGCGCGTGCGCAC
>Ga0213875_10002575_pt1 | contig 10796 bp, 7 predicted proteins | sample BarmaccomBMRX_R8_FD_160105 | JGI IMG/M metagenome (GOLD analysis project Ga0213875, IMG submission 160105) | Root-associated microbial communities from Barbacenia macrantha in rupestrian grasslands, the National Park of Serra do Cipo, Brazil - RX_R8 | ecosystem: Host-associated > Plants > Roots... | reverse complement strand
AGTTATCCCGTCTTCCTGCAGGACTGCGCCCGCGCGGTGGCCTGGGCCAGTCACTCCATTGCCGCCTTTGGCGGCGACCCCGGCGCGCTGTTCCTGATGGGCCACTCCGCCGGCGCTTACATTGTGACGATGCTGGCGCTCGATCCCGTCTGGCTCGCCGAAGCCGGCAGCAGCACGCAGGCGCTGCGTGGCGCCATCGGTCTCGCCGGACCTTACGATTTCCTGCCGATCCAGGAGGCCGACATCAAGGCCGTGTTCGGGCCGGCTCAGAGGGACCCGGCGACCCAGCCGGTGACCTACGCCGACGGCCGCAACCCGCCGATGCTGCTGCTCGCCGGCAGCGCCGATACCACGGTCGAACCCCGCAACACCGAGAGCCTGGCCGCGCACATCCGCGCCGCCGGCGGGCCGGTCGCCGAGCGCATCTATCCCGGCGTCGGCCATATCGGCCTGATCCTGAGTTTCGCCGCCGGCTTTCGCGGCGAAGCGCCGGCGCTCGATGACACGCTCGCCTTCATTCGCCAGGTCGACGCTCCGGATCACCGGCCTGACACGCCGTTGAGCGGCGGGAAGCTGTCGCGGTTGCGCGAGCCCCGGTGATGCCTCAGCCGAAGCTCGCCCTCATTTTGCCTCACATCCTGCTCGCCTCGAGGATTGTGGGTGCGACCGGCGGCCGATCAGCTACTCACCGAGCGGCCGGGCATGGTCTCGCATCGTCAGGGCCGGCAACCAGACCATCAGTCACGGGCTGGCCAGTGACGATGAGGCGGGGGCATCGAGGGCTGCCAGCCGAGCGGGACTGAAGGGGGAGAGGTCGACCGTCTTCGCTGCTCCGTCGAGAATCAGCTCGGCGATAGCCTCTGCGGTCGCGGGCGCGTTGAGGATGCCCCAAACACTATGGCCTGTGGCGATGTAGGCCCCCCGGGCACCTGGGATGGCGCCAATCAACGGAAGCCCGTCCTGCGTCAGCGGGCGAAAGCACGCCTGGCTCGCGATCACACGAGAGTTTGCCAAGACCGGCGATACGCGATCGCAGAGTCCCCGTAGGCGATCTATCGCACCATCATCCGGGACGACAGATGCGGGATCTACCGGGAGGGGAGCGTCGCTCGAGATCGCGCACACATAGGTGGTCCCATCGGCTCGTGGGAAGACCTCTGGCGAGAGAATCGAGCCGGGTCCCTCATCATACTCGAGGAACAGGGCTTCCGGCGGAAGCGTCTCTTCGGTTTCGAACACGAGGCTATGGCCTTTCATGCCGAACACGGGCGGCAGCGAGAGCCATCGCGTCGCGAGCACTGACCACGGTCCCATCGCGATGACAACAGCGTCTCCCTCGAGCCTCTCTCCATCGAGGTCCACGCCGACCACATCGCCGCCTTGGCGCGCCAGCCCCGTGACTGTGCCGATCCGCAACTCGGCTCCGCGCTCTTGGGCGGCGTGCATCATGCCGGTCGTGAAAGCCGCAGGGTGCACCTGAGCTGTCGTGTTCGTGGATCCGAGCCGGCCACTGATCTCAACATCCGAGGATATCCATCTCGGCAATAGGCCGCGGGACGCCCGGATCGATGGCCGGCCAACCCTGCCGCCATAGGTGGTCATCCGGCGATAACCCCAATCGCCGTTGAGTTCCTCGGCGAGTTCAGCGTGAAGTTCGAAGCTGCGACGGGCGAGCTGCATAAGAGGCGTCCCGTCGCACCAGTCCCTTGCCAGGAACCCGCCCGACTTTCCGGACGCGGCACACGCGATGGCGCTGCGCTCGATGACAGTGACACCGGCGCCTCTCGCCGCGAGACGGTAGGCGATGGAGGTGCCGATGACGCCTCCTCCCAATACTAAAATTCGCATGCCCTATCCCCGGTTCGATTTCGAGCACGGCTTGACCGAAAGCAGTCCTCGCCGGCATCTAGACCGTATGGACCAGGGCATCGGCGTCGCACTGTTTTCCAAGCTTTGCCTGCGACGGCCAATATGCTTTTCGATGACGTTGTCGAGCGCCACGGCCTGGGCCATCCTGGTCGGCCCCGATCGCCTGATCACCCCAGGGCTCTGACCGGCAGGGCTACCGCGTTTCGATCGGACGTGCCAGAAGGCCGCCGCAGGAGGATACCTCAGTGCCATTCTACGAAAAGGGCGATGTCCGGATCCGCTACGAGGAGACCGGCTCCGGCTTTCCTCTGCTGGTGACGCCCGGCGGCGGCTTGAATTCGCGAGTCACCGCCTGGCCCACTGCCGTGTTCAACGCGATGGAGGCGTTCGGTGCCGACTTCCGCTGCATCACGATGGACCAGCGCAACGCCAACGGCGGCGAGTCGAGCGGTCCGATTGCCGTCGACACCCCTTGGGACGCGTTCGCGGACGACCAGCTCGGCCTGATGGATCATCTGGGCATCCGCGAATTTCTCTTCATGGGCTACTGCATCGGTGGCTGCTTTGCCCTCAAGCTGATCCAACGCGCACCCGATCGGGTCAAGGCCGCCGTCTTGTGCCAGACGGTCGGGCACCGGCCGGAGAACCCGGACGTGATGTATAATTCGGGACGCGATGTCTGGGCGCCGGAGCTGCTTGCACGCCGACCCGATGTGACGATGCCGCAGATCGAGCGATACCTGCACAATCTCTACCGCGCCCACCCCGATTTCCTCTACAGCGTGTCACGAGACTTCGTGCGCTCCTGTGCCACGCCGCTGCTGGTGATGCCGGATGACACGCCGGCGCACCCGTACCAGGTCTCGATGGACGTAGCGGCGCTCGCCCCGAACGCCACAGTTACGATCTATCCCTGGCGCGAACCCAAAGATCTGCTGGAAGCGACCGTCGGCCAGGTCAGGGACTTCCTTCGCGACCACCGCCTGTAAAGGGCGCCCAGCAGACGACAACGCCAGGTATTCTCACATGGGTGGCGGCCACATCCAACAGATTGCCTGATCCCCTCAAAAGAGCTGACGCAGCAGGAAATACAGCACCCCCGCCAAGGTGATCGCGGCGGGTAGCGTGAGTACCCAGGCCATCGCCATGTTCCGCACCGTCGACCATTGCAGTCCGGATCCGCTCGCGGCCATGGTTCCGGCGACACCGCTCGACAGGATATGCGTGGTGGAGACGGGCAGGCCGTAGACCTCGGCCATGCCGATCGTGGTTGCCGCGACCAGCTCGGCCGCCGCACCCTGGGCATAGGTCAGGTGGGTCTTGCCGATCTTCTCGCCCACGGTGACGACGATGCGCTTCCAGCCCACCATGGTGCCGAGCCCGAGCGCCACCGCCACCGACACCTTGACCCAGTCCGGGATGAAGCGGGTGCCGGCATTCAGCGCGGACTGATAGGTCTTCATCGTGGCGGCTTCGGCGCTGTCAAAGCTCGCGCCGGCTTTCGGCAGCAGCCGGATCGCGTCGGCGGCAAGATACATGTCGTTGCGCATGTTCGGCGTGGCGGCGGCCGGCACCCGCTTGATGGCGCCGTAATCTCCCACCTGCTGGACAATGTCGCCGGACAGCGAGGCGAGCGCCGCAAAGACGCGCGGGCGGTTGAGGTCCTTGGAACGCAGCGCGTCATCAACCACGCGCCGTGCCGCGTCGGCGGGCACCGGCGGAGTGCCGGCGGCATGCGTTTCGAACACATGCTGGGCGTCGTGCGCGGTTTGGATGAAGGCCGGCGTGGTGCTGTCGGGCATGGCGCGGTTCAGTGCATAGGCGGTCGGCGCGGCGCCGATGAGGATGAGCATGATGAGGCCCATGCCCTTCTGCCCGTCATTGCCGCCATGCGCGAAGGAAACGGCGGTGCAGGTCAGCACGAGCAGGCCGCGGATCATCGGCGGCGGCGGACGCTTGCCGTCCGGCGCCTCGAACAGCTTCCTGTTGCGGATCACCAGCTTCATGGCGAGCAGCAGCAGCGCCGAGAGCACGAAGCCGCAGACCGGGCTGAACAGCAGCGCCCGGAGCACGCCGACCGCCTGCCCCCAGTCCACACCCGAAGTGTGCTGACCGGCCGGTGCCATCAGCTGATTGGCCAAGCCGACGCCGATCACCGAGCCGATCAATGCGTGCGAGGAGCTGTTGGGCAGCCCGAGCGCCCAGGTGCCCAGATTCCACACGATCGCCGCGAGCAGCAGCGCGAAGATCATGCAATAGCCGGCACTGCTGCCGACCTGCAGGATGAGCTCGACCGGCAGCAGCGTGACGATGCTGTAGGCGACGGCGCCGCTGGAGAGCAGCACCCCGAAGAAATTGAACGCGCCGGACCACACCACCGCGACCATCGGCGGCAGGCTGTGCGTGTAGATCACGGTGGCAACGGCGTTCGCGGTATCATGAAAGCCGTTCACGAACTCGAAGGACAGGGCGATCAGCAGCGCCAGGCCGAGCAGCACGAAGGCGCCGATGGCGAGCCCGCCCTCGCCGGCCTGGTGCATGTCGCTCACCAGGTTGTAGCCGGCATAGGCCAGGCCGGCACCGATCAGGATCGGCACCGCGAGGCGTCCCGCACGATGCGGCTTGCGGTCGAGGTCGGGCTTGTGAGGCGCCGCCCCCAGCCCCCCGGAGGGCAGGGCATAGTCGGACATGCATGGGCTCCCGTGCTTTTGGCCGAACCCTAGCTGCCCGGGACCGTCCGGTTCGATGACGAAATTATGACAGATAGGTGACCGTTTTTGCCTTGCGCCCGAAACTGTGGGAAAGCGGGATGGTCGGTGGCGCGGCCGAGGGAGAGGCGGCCCATGGAGCGCTGTGGTCATCGAAACGCCACACACGGTTCAAGCCCGCCCGGCCATCCTGCCGGGATGCACTATGTAGTCCTGGCGACAGATTACGACGGCACGGTGGCGCATGACGGCGTGGTCGACGAGCCGACGCTGGCCGCCCTGGAGCGGCTCCGGGCGGCCAGCCGCCGGTTGATCCTGGTCACCGGACGCGAGCTGCCTGACCTGCAACGGGTGATGCCGCGTCTCGACCTGTTCGATTTCGTGGTCGTGGAAAATGGTGCGCTGCTCTACCGGCCGGAGACGCGCGAGGAGCAGCCCTTGGTGGAGCCGCCGCCGCCGCGCTTTGTCGAACGGCTGCGCGAGCTGGCGGTCGACCCGCTTTCGGTCGGGCGCGTCATCGTGGCGAGCTGGGAACCGAATGAGGGCCGGGTGCTCCAGGCCATCCGGGAGCTGGGCCTGGAGCAGCAGATCATCTTCAACAAGGGCGCCGTGATGGTGCTGCCGCCCGGCATCAACAAGGAAAGCGGCCTGCGCGCGGCGCTGGCGGCGCTGGAGCTGTCGCCGCACAATTGCGTAGCGATCGGCGACGCCGAGAACGATCAGGCAATGCTCCAGTTGAGCGGCCTTCCCGTCGCGGTCGCCAACGCGCTGCCCTCGGTGCAGGAGACGGCGTCGCTGGTCACCGACGGGGCACGCGGTGCCGGGGTTGCCGAGCTGATCGACCGGCTGATCGCCACCGACCTCGCCGAAATCGACGCCGCCTCGCCCCGCCAGCGCGTGGCCCTGGCGCGACAGGGCGAGGATGTGCTGTGGCTGGTGCCGGCGCGACAATCGGTGCTGCTCGCCGGTGCATCCGGCGGCGGCAAGTCCACCCTCTCGACCGGGCTGATGGAGCGGCTGCACGCCGAGCGTTTCCAGTATTGCGTCATCGATCCGGAAGGCGACTACGAGGGCACGGAAGAGGCGATCGGCATCGGCTCGGCGGCACAGTCGCCGACGGTCGATGGCGTCATGGAGTTGCTGCGCAAGACCGGCAACAACGTCGTGGTCAATCTGCTCGGCCTGAAGCTGGCGGACCGGCCGGGGTTTCTTGCCGCGCTGCTGCCCGAGTTGCTGGGGCTGCGCGCCCGCACCGGCCGGCCGCATTTCGTCCTGATCGATGAGGCGCATCACATGTTGCCGGCGAGCTGGGACCCGGGCGGCGCCGCCCTGCCGGCCGAGCTGAAGGGCTTCCTGTTCATCACCGTGCATCCCGACCGCCTCGCCGCCCGCGTGCTCGACTGCGTGGATCGGATCATGGTGGTCGGCGCCGAGCCCTGCTCGGCGCTGCGCGCCTTCTGCGAGGCACGTGGACTGCCCGCGCCGAACGGCGACATGTCGCTCGAGCAGGGCGAGGCGCTGACCCTGACGCCCGACGCGCCGCGGCCGGCGCCGGTCACGGTGATCCCGGGCAGCGGCCAGCGCCGTCGACACCTGCGCAAATATTCGGAGGGTCGGCTTGGCGAGGACAAGAGCTTCTTCTTCCGTGGCGCGGATGAGCGGCTCAATCTGCGCGCCCATAACCTGAGCCTGTTCGTCGAGCTGGCCGACGGCGTCGACAAGGCCACCTGGCAGTGGCACCGCGAGCGCGGCGATTACAGCCACTGGATCGCCGACTCGATCAAGGACCCCGAACTCGCCGAGGAGGCCGCGGCGATCGAGCACGGCGATCTGCCGCCCGATGCAGCGCGCCAGAAGCTGCGCGAGGCGATCGAGCGGCGCTACACGCTGCCGGCCTGATCGCTTTGCTCGGCGCTGCGGTCGCCAAGTGTCACGTGATCTTCCCACCCTCACCCGGATGCCCGGTGTAGATCGCGCCATCACCCAGCCGAGGCGTGACATGGCCGCATTCCAACGTGTCCTCCCGAGCTACGAGCTGCACGCTCTGCTGGTGCCAAACCGTGCGGCGAATCTGGCGCTGGAAGCCGGGCCGGCGACGCAGATCTCCCGCAGAGCATCGCGCACCGGCTCCGGAAGGTCCGCGGCACTTTCCCGACGTGTTCATGCGAATGACACCGTGCCGTCATCGAACGCGTCACCCGCTCCGATAGAGTGCGTCGGGGAAGCGCAGCCAGCTGCCGCATCTGGCGTGCCGGAGGAGTCCGATGGGCAGACAGGCAACCAGGAGGCTGCTCCTTGCCACCACCGTCATGGCCGGTCTGCTGAGTGGTGGAGCGTCGGCCGAAGCCCAGCAATCTGACCAGCGGCTGAATGCCATCGAAGCGCAGATCAAATCCCTGCAGGACGAGCTGCAGCGGGTGCGGCGCGATCTCAGGGCTGCGCAACTCCGATCGGCGCAATTCCGCGCCACGCAGGAAGCCGCGCGGGCGAATGCCGCCGCCGGCAGCGTCCAGCCGACGACGGCGGCACCGGCGCCGCCGGCGCAGCCTGCTCCGCCGCCGGCCACCCTGCAGGCGGCCGCGCCCAATGCGCCGGCATCGGCGCCGCCGCAGCCCGGCGCGCCGCCCGAACCGCTCGGCAGCTTCCGCGTCGGCGGGGTCACCGTTCAGCTTGGCGGCTTCATCGAGGCGGCCGGCATCTTCCGTACTCGCAACGAGGTCGCCGACATCGCCTCCAGCTTCAGCGGCATTCCCGAGGGCAACAGCGTGCTGGCGCACGAGAACGAGTTCCGGGCCTCGGCGCGGCAGAGCCGCCTGTCGCTGCTGGTGCAGGGCGAGCCGAGCCCGGAGCAGCGGCTGGCCGCCTATTTCGAGACGGACTTCCAGGGCACCGGACCGAGCTCCAATTCCAACGAGAGCAACAGCTACAATTTGCGCCTGCGCCAGGCCTACGCCACCTACGACAACACCGATTGGGGCCTGCGCGTGCTGGGCGGGCAGGCCTGGAGCCTGCTCACCATGAACAAGTCCGGGATGACACCGCGACAGGAGAACATCCCGCTGACTATCGACGCGCAATATGTCGTCGGCTTCGACTGGACGCGCCAGGCGCAGATCCGGGTCGCCAAGGAATTTGACGACCACCGGCTCTGGCTCGCCGCTTCGCTGGAAGAGCCGCAGGCTGTGTTCTATGTCGGACCGAACGGGGCCGGCACGGTCGGCGGCACCGCGAACATCAACAACCCCGGCGGCAGCGGCCTCAATTCATCGAACAACTACAGCGACGATGTCGCGCCCGACATCATCCTGAAGGCCGCGTATGATCCTGGCTTCGGCCATTACGAGGTGTACGGTCTCGCCCGCTTCCTGCACGATCGGGTGGACGCGGTCGGCAGCGGCAGCAGCAACACACGGCTCGCCGGCGGTGGCGGCGCGGGGGCGATCCTCCCGGTCATTCCGCAGGCGTTGGACATCCAGGCCAGCTTCCTCGGCGGCTACGGCATCGGCCGCTACGGATCGGGCCAGTTGCCCGATGCGACCCTCGCGGCCTCCGGCCGCCCGGTGCCGTTGCCGGAGATCGAGGCGCTGGTCGGGCTCGTCGGGCATCCGGTGCCGGAGGTCGATCTCTACGGCTATGTCGGCACCGAGCAGATCCTCGGCCGCTCGAGCTTCGCCGCCAGCGGCAAAGGCTACGGCTACGGCAGCCCGCTCTACAACAATTCCGGCTGCGGCGTCGAGCTGAGCACCGCCGGCTGCACCGCGAACACCTCGGGTCTCATCGAAGGCACCATAGGCGGCTGGTATCGATTCCTGCACGGCAGCTACGGCACGATGCAGGTCGGTGCGCAGTATGCCTATGTGCGCCGGGACATCTTCAGCGGCGTCGGCGGCGGCAAGGCGACCGACGACAACATCGCCCTGCTGAGCTTCCGCTACGCGCCATTCCAATAGCGCGGGCGCGCGCTCGCTTTGGGTTGGTAAAGTGCAATCGCTTTCGCCCCGCGATGGTAAAGATTCGGTAACTCCTGCGACACCGGAACGCAACCTGCCGCTGCTAGCGTCCGCGCCGTCGGCAGGGGCCGACCGGAGGAGCGCGTTATAGGAGCTGTCCGGATCCGATCTCCGTTTCGCAAGACGGGATATGGGAGTTTCGCGATTCGACGCGCACCTGATCATTTCTACAGCTTGGGAGCGCCACTACATGATGCAGAAGTACAGGGGACGAAAATCGCCCCCGATGTGGGTTGCTGTTGCCGCGGTGACGATGGCCTCGGTTGTTGCCGCGCCGGTGGTGCCGGCCCTCGCGCAGACAGCGCAAACCACGTCCAGTGTGAAGACCGCGACGCCGATCGAGCACGTGATCCTGATCATCGGCGAGAACCGGACCTTCGATCACGTGTTTGCCACCTATCAGCCGAAACCCGGCGAGACGGTGAACAACCTGCTTTCCGAAGGCATCGTCAACCAGGACGGCACGCCGGGCCCGAATTATGCGAAGGCCGCGCAGAACTACGCGACCGACAAGAACAAGTACAAGCTCTCACCGCCGGACCAGAAGCCCTATGCGACGCTCCCGCCGGCGATGACCGACGGCGCGCCGAGTGCCGCCAGCGATGAGAATCCGCCGCCATTCGCCACTCTCGCCGCCGCCGCCTCGGTCGAGGCGACGATCAAGGACGGCTTGCCGACCGGCGACGACAACCTGCTGACCACCGGCGCCACCGGGCTGCCGAAGGACAGCGTCGATACGCGCATCGCGAACGCGACGACGCTGCGGAACGGGCCTTTCCAGCTCTCCAGCAGCACGCTGCCCTATGACAGCTATACCGCGAGCCCGGTGCACCGGTTCTATCAGATGTGGCAGCAGACCGACTGCAACGCCGCCAACATCACCAGCGCCAACCCGTCGGGCTGCCTCAACAAGCTGTTCCCCTGGGTCGAGGTGACTGTCGGCGCCGGCACTAACGGCAACCCGCAGGCCGCGGGCTTCAATGACATGTCGACGGGCGAAGGCTCCACGTCGATGGGCTTCTGGAACATGACCCAGGGTGACGTTCCCTGGTTCAAGTACCTGGCCGACCAGTTCTCGATGAGCGACAATTTCCACCAGTCCATCGAGGGCGGCACCGGCGCCAACCATATCGCCGTCGGCAGCGGGCTCGCCTATTACTACACCGACGGAGCCGGCAACATCGCCACGCCGCCGGCCAACGAGATCGAGAATCCGGATCCGCAGCCCGGCACCAACAACTGGTACACCCAGGACGGCTACAGCGGCGGCAGCTACAGCAAATGCTCCGATGCCAAGCAACCCGGCGTGAAAGAGGTGCTCGATTACCTCGCGACCCTGCCGTACACGCCGCCGTCGCGCTGCAAGGAAGGCGCCTACTACCTGCTGAACAACTACAATCCCGGCTATTACGGCGACGGCACCATCAATACGTCCACCTTCACGATCCCGCCTTCGCCGGTGCCGACGATTGCCGACAGCCTCAATGCCAAGGGCATCTCCTGGGCCTATTACGGGGCCGGCTGGGACAATTACGTGAAGGATCCCAATAGCGAGCTGGGGTCGCTCTACTGCAACATCTGCAACCCGTTCCTCTATGAAACCGCGATCATGACCAGCGCGGAACAGCGCCAGACGCATCTGAAGGACGTACCCGACCTCGAAAAGGCGATCCGGACGAGCACGCTGCCGGCGGTCTCGATCGTCAAGCCGGACGGCTTGCTCGACGGCCATCCCGCCTCTTCCAAGCTTGATCTGTTCGAGGCGTTCACCAAGAAGATCGTCAAGGCCGTGCAGAACAACGAGGAACTGTGGGCGCACACGGCGATCCTGATCACCTTCGACGAAGGCGGCGGATACTGGGACTCCGGCTACATCCAGCCGCTCGACTTCTTCGGCGACGGCACGCGCATCCCGGCGATCATGGTTTCGCCCTATTCGATCGGCGGCCATATCTCGCACACCTATACCGACCACGTGTCGTTCCTGAAATTCGTCGAGAAGAACTGGCACCTGCGTCCGGTATCGGAGAACGGCCGCGATAACCTGCCGAATCCGGTCTCCTACAAATCCAACCCGTATGCACCGGTGAACAGCCCGGCGATCGGCGACCTGATGGACATGTTCGACTTCAAGACGAGCCGCTGATCCACGACGACTGACGGCTGCCGTCCGTCGCTTGCGGACGGCAGCCTTTTTTCTGACCGCGAT
>Ga0213875_10002574_pt1 | contig 10801 bp, 16 predicted proteins | sample BarmaccomBMRX_R8_FD_160105 | JGI IMG/M metagenome (GOLD analysis project Ga0213875, IMG submission 160105) | Root-associated microbial communities from Barbacenia macrantha in rupestrian grasslands, the National Park of Serra do Cipo, Brazil - RX_R8 | ecosystem: Host-associated > Plants > Roots... | reverse complement strand
CTCGTCGTAGCGAATTTTGACCGGTTGTCCCAATCGGTGCTCGATTTCGCCCACCTACTCAAAGGTTCCACCGATGAAGCCTGGTCGGTCGTGATAGTGGAACTCCACCTGGACACTGCCACGGCTAGCGGTCAGTTCGTGGTAACCGTACTGGCCGCGCTGGCGCAGTTAGAATGGACCTTGATCAGTGAACGTCCGTCCGCTGCCCGGCAAACCACGAATTCCCGCAGAAAACGTCCAGCGGTTGGTAACCCGCAGATAAGTAGCGATATCCTGGCACGCATCGTTACGTTGCGCCGGAGCGGCATGCCGGTGGCCGCAATTGCTGATCTACTCAACTCGTCGGCCGTGGCAACTCCGCGGGGTGGCGGGCGCTGGTACCTGTCAACGGTCCGATTAGCGTTGCGCGGCCACTAGTTGGATACCGAAGCTGCGGCTATTGCGGTGGCTAATCCTCAGCTGGCCGTACCCGTCAGGCCAGCGCCCGAGCTTCGCTGATGTAGCTCGTCGATCATGTCCCGCAGAACGTGGACAAGGAACTCGGGGTCATCGCGGTTGATGTGATGCCCGGCGTTCGCAGCGACGATCTGGATGCTGCGGGTAGAGCGCGAGCAGGTCCTTCTGCATTTCCTGCCGCACCGGTTCGCATATCCCCCTGTTCTGCGCTCTTCTTGGCTGTAATCACCGCAAGGGGTAGGTCCCCCAAATTTGGTGGTGTGTACCAAGGCGGGATCAGCGCGTGGTTAATCAATTCCTGAACGGCACCACCGTGCACTGCTTGGGCGATGACCACTGGCTCAGTGGGACGATCACTGCGTCTCGCGTGCTAACGGTCCATACATGGGGACCGGATTAATCGACCGCTTTACGGTCATCGGCAAACGGCTAACGACTGTCGTGGAGCGCTTGCGGGCGAGGATGCCCCGGCCGTCGAAAACCGCCAAGCTGCAGCTGCGACCTGGTACGCCGGTCATGGTGATCGTGCGAACTACTCACGATGAGGATACACCCTTTGAAACCGCCGATTTACTGCTCGACGCGCATAGGTTCGAATCGGCTTCCGAGGTCAACCCCTCGGGTTTGGGCGTGGGATAATCGGCCCCTGCAAATGAGCGTTACGCTGTGTTCCGCTCGCCAGTGAGCCTTGAGCCGGGGATCACTGTCGCGCAGCTCAACAAGCCCCGGGCTCCCGTATCGACTCCACGTTGGTGTGACCGGTGCATGCCTCTTGAGAACCACCCAACATCGTGGTCGTTGACTCGGTAGCTCTACCGGTACCGGGTCGGGGGTCCTGCACCGGTAGAGCCTTCAGTTCAACGACGGCGGTCAAGGGACAGTTATGCCATCGGAGAATGCCCTGTGGTGAACGCTCGCCACGATTCGAACGTGGGTCCCCGGCCGGAATCCGCTCTGCGTGCGACGGGTGCGGGCGCGGTGTCTTAGGCCTCTGAGACGACGAACGCCCGCTTACTCTACGTCATCTGAAAGCGGTTGGAAGCGGCAGTCTTCACAACAGACAGTGAAGTCACAGTAGATCGTGCCTTCACGAGGTGTTCCCAATCACAACGGATCATGGGGCCGCTTCCCTAGCGGCCGAGGATCAGCGTCATCGCGGCGAACGTTCCAGACGCTGCTAACGTCAGGATGATGGGAATCGCTACCGCTGTTAGCAACATCAGCAGCGCAGCGTTCCGTACGGGCGAGTTCAGACGGTGATGTTGCACACGGTGACGGGCCATGCCCAGTATGTAGCCATCCCTGCTGGTCGGTAAACGTCGAGGCGCTCGATCCAGTCGGGCGGAGACGCCACGTTGGTGTGACTGGTGGGTGTTCCCTGGGACCACCCAACATCATTCTTCGTTGACTTGGGCAGCGCTACCGACGCTAGACGCAGCAAGTAGGCCATACGTGTGCTTTGTAGGCGTTTCGCACGAAGGTTGTAAGACAGACGCAGACAGCTGCCGCTGAAGAGTCGAGGAGGTGCACTGATGACCGCAACGTTGCCAGAACAGCCAGATGTCATCGTGGCCGACAAAGACGACCTGCGTGAGGCTGTCCGCCGTACCTTTGAGCGAGCGGGCATCAGCTTTGCCGAACTTGCCGAGCAAGGCTGCACGGGGAACTTGATGACCGTCAGAGCGCGAATGTCCTGGGTCGCAATCGGCGATCTTGGAGACCTTGCGGACTGAGGATTGGCTCAATTCGATCTCCGCAGGGAAGCCGCAAAATTCGCCGATGAGCTGTCTACGCTCCTCAACGGCACGGTCTGCGATGGAGTCACGTTCTGCGCTGTGATCACCAATCCTGGCAGGGTTGTGATCGGCTACAAGATCGATAAATTTAACCTAGATTCAACCCGCGGGATTCCGATCACCTTGGGGTCTACCGCCGTGGTCACGACGAACTGGGAACCGAAAAGTCGTAACCTACGAGTCCTGGCTGCCTTCGACGAGTTGGGCCTGGCAATCTGACCAACCCCGATTAACGATCTCGTCCGCCCGACTTCGCACAACGCAACAGCTCGCTGTAACGCTATGGCCGAACGATCTCTATGACCGGGCATTAATCAACAGCAGCGTTGGCCGCGCCAGGACTCGCGTCCTTCCTTCACCGCGACCGCAGCGATGACCAAGGCAACGATCGGATCAGCCCAGGACCAGCCGAAAAGGGTGTTCAGCAACAATCCGACCAGCAACACACCAGATAAGTAGGTGCACAGCAGAGTCTGCTTGGAGTCAGCAACTGCGCTGGCCGAACCCAGTTCACGCCCGGCATAGCGCTGCGCAGCCGACAGAAACGGCATAGTTACCAGGGACACGGCGGCCAAGACGATGCCCACCGTGGAATGCTCGACAATCTCGCCGCCGGTCAGAGAACGCACCGACTCGATAGCAACGTAGGCAGCCAGCGCAAAAAATGACACCGCGATCACCTTTAACGCGGTTCGCTCGCGGGCTTTTGGATCCTCACCGAAGAACTGCCAAGCCACCGCAGCAGCCGAGGCCACTTCGATAACCGAGTCGAGTCCGAACCCGATCAATGCAGTCGATGATGTCACAGTTCCGGCCGCAATCGCGATGACGCCCTCAATGATGTTGTAGGTAATCGTGGCCATGACGAGCAACCGCACCCGCCGTGACAGCACCGCGCGGCGTGCTGGGTCGACCGTTACGGCGATGGCGGCCGACGCGCAGCACGTATCCGTGCATCCGTGCCGCTCTATGTCTGGTGGGACTAACGGTGGGTCGGGCCGACGGTCGGTGTCCTTGCTCATCTACTCACTACCGTCATCCTTGGCACTAAACGGAAGTCACTGTTCATAGAGTACCGGTGCCTCGAGCCCGCTGATCTTGACAGCTGGATCTGACAGCGACGACAGCCGACGAACGCTCACTGCTTCGCATCCCCCTGCACGAGCATCGGCAGGTCGTGGACGTTGCTGAACGGTCCGGCACCGCTTTGGGGGCGAGGGGCCGTCGCGGTGGCCGTGAGTCCAAGCTGAGCCCGCAGCAGATGTCGCGAGCGCGGCAGCTGCGTATATATTGCTTCTGAGTCCGCCGTTAGCTACTTATGTTCCGACATCACGACAACCCTAACTGGGTCATGAGCCCAGCTAGAACAAAATAAAGGTGGAATGTATTGAACTTCCCACCTTCTATCTTCGCCGTCACGACAAAGGGTATCTCAACGGGCTTGCCGGTGGCCGGGACAGTGCCGGATGGGGCATTTAATGGTCCGGTATGGGTTCCCCTTGAAAACCGCATCGAGGAAACCGCCGTCGCCGTCTTCACCGATTACCACTGGGTCGCACTGGTTATCGGGAAATCCATCATGCCAGATGTTGTAGAATTGGCCGGCCATCTCAGTGCCGGATCCGCTGACACCACCAGGAGCTCTCAATTCGGCATTATCACTGAAGCCTGCGTTCCACTGTTCACGGTTATGTTCGTTCCATGCCCTAAGCATACTTCGACTACGTTCTTCGTGTCTCCATTGTGCTCGCCTCCAAACGGAATCGACTCATTGGTGAGTCCACGGCGCGCGCTTAATCTCGGCTTGGCCACTTCGATACGCCACTTGTAGCACCGCGGTCAAGCCAATTATGCATACTTGGTTCGAAAATCGTTTGTCGTGCGCTGCATGGCTGAGCCCCGCAACGCTCTGTGGTCGGTAGCAGGCTGTAAGTCACAATAGTGACTGTCTGCAGTAACACTCTAACTGCCCGCTTCAGCAACGCCATATTGCTGACGTCACAGTTGAAGTAGATCGAGGCGCGAAGCAGCAGCCTCGACAACGAGTGCTGCACGTAAAAGGCACAGGTTCGCCGCGTCTGGCTAGTCCAGCTCGCTGCCGTCGTGGGTGCGTAGGCAAGCCCGAGCTGCGCCAAAGCCTCCATCTAGTCGAAGTAAACCTGAAGCTTGTGAATTTGTCGCGACAACTCTAAGCGCCGAGACAAAACGACCACAACCGTCCAGCGAGTGCAACCGAGGAAAACAAGTCATCGCATCTATCGCAACAACCGAAACAATTGTCCGAGAATCAGCGGATTCGAGGTTCGAGTTCTTGGCGGCGCATAAACACCTGTCCAGAGGCGTGGCCGGCCATCACCGACCCGCCGACCCGCTGCAACGACGGAACACCCACCGCGGCGAATCATGCCCACGGCGGTGCGGTGCTCACCCTTATCCTGCCCGCACGACCTCACCACTACCGGAAGTAACCGTCACTAGACTCCCGACCACACCGGCACCGAGAGACCAATAAACATGCTGAGCTGGGGTGTTATCGCTTACGGCGCTGCACTATCTGCGACCCTCGCCGTCCTGTTTGCCCTCACTGCCCGAGCCCGCACGCTGCCGGTCCTGGTCGCCGTTGCCGCCGGAACCTTCGTTGGACCGGTGGCGTGGAATGCGATCCTGCGCGCGACCGCAGCCAATCAATTCTTCACCGACGCCCCGATCCCCGCCTTCCCGATCAGCTGGCAAGACACCGGATCCGGCGTCTTCGCCCTTGCCACCCTCGCCCTCATCCTCGGAGTCGGCCCGCTCCGAACCGCATCTGGCGGCCGGCTCACACTGCTCAGCGCGCTCGGCGCCCTAGCCGCTTTGATCGTCGACATCTACCTCTATTGAGATTGGGTCGTAAAGTGGCAGAACGGCCGTCATGGGAGGGGCGTAAGTTCATCAACAGTACACCCCGACGGTGGTCGAGATCTCGTCGCGAAGGTCTGCTGAGGCGCGCTGACACCCGCCCGTGGCCTCATCTTTGGCCACCTTCACGCATAACTCATTTGGCCAGTCGCGTCATTGCGCTGATCGATTTACGGTGACTTTCCGGAAGCCCGGCGTTCCAAGGTGGTTGCGTCATCTCGGACCACGGCGTCTTCCACTGCATTGGTGCAGATCAGCCGTCGATCGTGTCGTTGCCGGCTTCAGTGATGATGAGCTGTACGGCGTCGGTCTTGTTCCAGCTAGTTTCCAAACGGGCCAGGGTGCGATCGTTCCTGGATAGGATCTTGAAGAACCTGCTGTCGGTGGTCGTGAGGATTTTGAAGACCATGATGGGACAATTCCTTTCGGAGGATCATCCCCGATTCGGTGATCGACGGGCAGTCCGGCCGAGGCACTTTGCTGAGTGTCGACTGCGCTCTGTAATCAGTGGTCACTTTTCCGACGAGCGTTATGCAAAGGGGATTTGCCGTTCACGCATGGGTAATCCTGCCTTCCCCTCCACGCAAGCCGTTATGGGCATCATTTTTGCGTGAGCGCGTCAAGTGAACTGCTCGCGGCAGCGGTCGGCTACCGCGCCAGGGCGACGCCTGGAGACATTCACCTCGCCGAGTGCCTCGAACAAGCGGCCCACAACGCGGCCGCCCGGGAAAGCGCATGGGAGGTCGCCGGATACAGCACTCAGGAGCAGACCCAGCTCGCTGAATGCTGGTGGCGCAACGAGCTCGCTGTCGCGCGGTCACTACACCCGTGGCGCGAGTGACGGATCGGTGACCAACGACCGATTCCGGCCGTATCATGTCCCTTGTTCACGCCGTCGAAAACTCATAACCTCGCACGCAACCGTACATTACTTTGTGTAAAACACATATGCACGTAATCTGCGTAAAATCATTTGCCGTCGGCGGCGGCTCGCTCAATCGTGGATTCTGAGGGGACTCGCAAAGGAGGCCACGATGAAAAAGTCACAGAGAGTACTAACAGCCGCCGCAATCGGTGCGCTCACGCTCGGCGTCGCGGGTGTGGCAGTGATGTCCCTCTCGAACGCGGCATTAGCCGATGTCTCTTGCCATAGTATAAACGCCAAGGGAACTGGCTAAGACTTCGGTGGCGGACAAACACAAGCCGATATCAGAGGCGGCGGTCTGCTCCACGGAACGACGCAAGGACAGTTTACCTCGACAGCAACGGCGGATCCACACGTATTAACTCTCACCGGAACGGTCACGTTTACGCCGAACAGCTCGAACAATGGGACGCTGACAGTAGCAGTGACCGGCACTTTCGACACCGCCACGGGGGACTTCGCAGCCTCAGGGCCAGTAACTGGCTCAACTGGAAAACTCGCCGGTACAACGGGGAACCTCACATTCACCGGAAACGAAAACCTGGCGACTGGCACGTTCACCGAGACGGTGGATGGCGACATCTGTGCAGACTTGGCGCCCTAGGCTAGGCAACGGCGGTTAGTTGAACAGGAAGTTGGCTAGATAGTGACCTCTGTGTCTCGGCGGCGCAGTGAGTGACGAGCTGAGTGGCAATCGGGGCAGCACTGGTCGGACATTCCTGGGCGTGCTTGGACAACAGAGATGCTACTATCACGATTTCGCCCAGATGACGGTCGCGACGACTTACGCTCTTAATAAGCAGGTCCGGGATTCGATTCCCCGAGGTGGCTCCACCTGTGGCCTGGGCGGATCCACAACGACGATCCGCCCAGGTGCAGTGGAGGGGTTGCAGTTAGGGTTTGCAATTGCTGCCGTCATGGTCCTTTGGGCCATAGTGCGGTACTGATGCGGTCAGCTGCGCCGTGCGCGGTGCGCGCTACTGACGTGGGTGTTCTTCTGGGTGATCCAGATGTCGGTGTGACCGAGAATCTTCTGAACCACTCGAAGATGCACGTCCTGACTGATCAATAGGGTGCCTGCGGTATGTCGTCTGTTGTGCAGTCGTGTGTGCGGCAGTCCAGCAGCGGTGTCGCCATCACCGAGCCCGACAACCGTACCTATTCCGACCGGACTGGAGCCGGCGGTTCCTGTCGGGGGTGCCCCGCGCCCGCGCCGCCGCCTTTCGGCTTTTGCGTCATTTCCGACTCACCGCCCCACACGGTCAGCCTGGGCTTTGGGATCGAGGGGTTCAGTTATTTCCGTTACTTCCTTCAAGCCGGCCGATTCAACCGCAGGAGACTGGTATCAACCGGCAGTCACCGACCGCGCCAGCTGTGAAGGCCTGGCTAGCCTGGAGCCTGCTGATCCGGATCAACCGGACCTTCGATTCTGAGATGCACGGGACAGTCGTCTTTGACGACCATCTCTATACCGTCTTCATTCCGCTGGTGGCCGCGGCCATAGTTATTCTGCTCGGGGTCGCAGGTGCACCCAGCCTCAGTAGCATTTGGCGCACCCGGCAGGAGAGGCATCCCAGCCACGTAGGGCAGCTTGACATGCGTGCATTCCGACCAGGGCAGAAGGACGTATTCCTCGTCGTCCGTCTTGATCCTGATGATGTCTTTTGAGGATGAGCTGTCCCCGGCTTCCTGTTGCTCGGTGGCCCACTCCTCCGTGACGTCGTCGATTTCCGCAGTCAACGGAGTAGTCGGCCCACTGTCCTCGTCGCGGTGTGGGTGACCCTGGATCGACGCCAGGGCCTGCTTCCGGAAGTGCATCTTATCGTCAACGATCCATACTGCTTCGACCTCGACGGAGGTTGTTCGAAGCCCTGGGGCGTTATGGCCGTTGCAGACGTGGATTTCGACATCGCTGTCGAGACCTTCGGGCAGGTCCTCTGCGACCTCTTCGAGTTTCTCGATGACTTCGCGGATGTTCACCGCAGCCTCCACAGTCGCCGCTGTCGTCCCCATCCACAACCCTGCCTGACATCCTGCGGTCGAGGTAGGGGTCAAACGCGATGGAGGCGCAGGAGTATCGGTTCGAACACTCCGTATGACATCAGCTTGTCCGGCGTGGACGGCTAGGCGGGTGTCTCCCGCACTCGCGCGCCATGGGATGCGGAACCAAAGGTGCTCGTGCGATGCCGTGCAACCGCGGAGGGACTATGCACGAAGCGTTCATCAGATCGTGACACCAGCGGTGGCTAGGCCCCTTGCTTTGAAACGGTCAAGCTGGAACCGGGCCGCGTTATCGGCGTTGCACTGGTCGATACCGCTACGGTCGATACCGCAACGCGAGCGACTTATCGGTTACGGGGCACCTCGCTGGTGAACGCTCTCCTCCAGGGGTGACTCTTACCGGGGTGACTGACTCAGCGGACTCCTGTGGGAAACGACGGCCCCGCCTGGGTCCAGGGGCAACTTTGACACAACGTGCACAGGGCACGGCGGGGCCGTCGTCAGCTCACCGGCTAGCCCCCCAAAATAGTGCTAATAATTCCGGTGACCATGCTGGTGAGATTGCCCACTAAGCCGGTCACCTGATCGATGATGCCCTGTATGATATCCATGGTTCCTCCCTTCGAAGTTGTCTGTTAAATGCCACCTTGAATGCGAGACAGTCTTACTCCGCCATCCGCGAACCAATTCCTAAGAGGGTCTATCGTAACGTCGTAGGCGTTACCGCCTATTGCTACTTGAATAAAGTAAACGTCGATCTCGGCCGATGTCAATAAAACTCTGTGGTAACGGTTAGCTGTGAAGGGTTCAACATCTTGAGACCAACGATCTATGGGCATGGCGTGGCTAGATTAAAATGACACCAACATGCAAGGGCGCCAGCTTGCCAGAATGTGTGTTTTTCACGAAGTTAAGTACGGGTTGCCTTGTGGTGCTATCCGCCCCGGCGGGCTAACGCGTGCGCTGAGGTGCCCGATTACACCCGTGCCCGAGGGAGACCAACCTCGAAAGGCACATTCATGATTGGCCGAACCACCGCCACCGTTGTTCTGATGGCCGTAGCTACCGCGACATTGACAGCGGGTACCGCCGCCACCGGTGGAGGCGATGGTGGCACCACCAGCCCCATGTGCGGTAGCCCCCGGATCCGAGGTGCACGGCACAAGTCTTAGCATTCCTCCACCCAAGCCCGACCTCGTCGCCACCATCACCATCGCCGATGCCGGGCAGAACAGCACCAGGCCAGGTTGCTCCGTGGCCGCTCCTCAGTCCAACCCCAACGCCAACGTCAAGCCCGACACCAATGCCCACGCCAGGACCGACGCCACCCGTGGTTGCCCTCTCGCCACTTCAGCTCCGGCAGGCGCTCGTAGCATGGTTGGCGGGCAGCTCCACGACTTGACCTTCTAAGCGCGCCACGATGGCCGATAGCGCAGGGCCAGGGGATTGTTGGTCAAGGACCCGCACCTCGACATTGTCCCCCGTAGACGACTCTACGTATCAGCTGACGCGCGGACTCGTCAAGTAAGCGACAGTCTCGGTGGCGATTGGGCGGTTTTCGTCAGAGATAGGGAACGTGGCTGTTACGGACGCGAGTAAGCCTGGCCCATTAATTACCGATCCAGGTTTTACCCAGGCAAAGTCGATAATCCGCCTATAGTCGTGTAGTCAGCCGGAAAGGTACGTCCAGAACCACGTTTTCTGAGGATCGTCAGGGTTGCCATCTCCTCGGCCATCGTCCGCCCGTCGCGAGTCGTCTGGGGTCGTGTCCATTCTGCTTCTCATGGTTCTCTTGGGTAGTGAGGCGTACACAAATAGTGCAACACCTAAGATGAGCAGTAGTAGCAGCATGACCCATCGGTCCTCTCGAAGCTCATTTGGGCAACCTTTAGTCGACCCTGTGTCACTGCTGGCAAATCCCTATGGTTTCGAGGGGTATCGGCGCCTGTGGCGCGGCGTTACCCGGTCAACGGGGCTAGGCTTGCTGGATGGCCGGTGATCAGTCGGCTACCGGCAGCCAGCACGACTTGATCGCTGCGGTGGCGGCGTTGCGGACGGTGCTAGCTGCGATCGACGCCGGTGAGTTGTCTTGTTCGGCGGGTTTCCGGCATCGGCTGGTGGGCACTGTGGTGGCGCTGGAGAGCCTGGTCGGTGACGGTCAAGCAGATACCGACGCCGTGTCCGAATCTGGGTTTTCAGCAGGCGGTAAACCGTTGGTCGGGTGACGCCGATGGTCTCGGCGATGGTGGTCACGGGGTGTTGACCACTGGTGTACGTCTGCGTACGAGGGCGATCTGTTTGTCATTGAGTTTGGGTCGGCGTCCGCCTTTGCCGAGCTCGCCTTAGCCATTTGGACAGGATGGTTCTCCTGCGTCGCCCAGCGGTAACAGACTTCCCGCCTTCAGCACCTGGTGACGGTCTGATTCGGCTGCGCTGAGGGGCCACGGTGGGTGCTGAGTGCTGACCTGGCTGCGGTGTTGCTCGTGTCGCGCTCCAGCGAATGGAGACCCCGTGTGGAGAAGACAGCAAGCACTGCGGCTATCTGAACACCAGGGGGTGGGGTGCTAGCCCGTCGGCGAGACGGCCCAGGAGATGGAAACATCCCTGGGGGTCAATCGCATGCTGGCGGATTCCAGGCATCGTCGCAACGCAAGCGACTGTTGCTGACTCGTGAGCGTAGTCGGGGATCAGCGGATGATGGTCGGGGTGAGCTTTGCGTGGGATG
>Ga0213875_10002573_pt1 | contig 10806 bp, 11 predicted proteins | sample BarmaccomBMRX_R8_FD_160105 | JGI IMG/M metagenome (GOLD analysis project Ga0213875, IMG submission 160105) | Root-associated microbial communities from Barbacenia macrantha in rupestrian grasslands, the National Park of Serra do Cipo, Brazil - RX_R8 | ecosystem: Host-associated > Plants > Roots... | reverse complement strand
AAGATGGTGACGGGCGAGTGCATCACCGCGATCGCTATGACCGAGCCTGGCACGGGGTCCGACCTGCAGGCGGTGCGCACCACCGCGCTCAAGGACGGCAACCACTACGTCATCAACGGCTCCAAGACCTACATTACCAACGGCCAGAACGCCGACATGACGATCGTCGTCGCCAAGACCGACCCTTCGCTCGGCGCGAAGGGCGTCTCGCTGATCCTCGTCGACGCGGATACGCCCGGCTATAAAAAGGGGCGCAACCTGGACAAGGTCGGCATGCATTCGGCCGATACTTCGGAGCTGTTCTTCGAGGATGTGCGCGTGCCGATCACCAACTGCCTCGGTGCGGAGGGGCAGGGATTCGTCTACCTGATGAGCCAGCTGCCGCAGGAGCGGCTCGGCATCGCGATTGGCGCGCACGCTGCGGCCCAGCGCGCGTTCGACGAAGCGGTGTCGTTCACCAAGGATCGCAAGGCGTTCGGCAAGACGGTGTTCGAGTTCCAGAACACCAAGTTCACGCTCGCGGACATGAAGAGCCAGCTTCAGGTCGGCTGGGCGCATCTCGATTGGGCGCTCGCGCGCCACATCCGCGGCGAACTGACGACCGCCGAAGCATCCGCCGCCAAGCAGTGGCACACCGATATGCAGGGTCGCATCGTCGACATGGCGCTCCAGCTTCATGGCGGCGCGGGCTATATGAACGAGTATATGGTCGCGCGGCTCTATCGCGACGCGCGCGTCACGCGCATCTTCGGCGGCACCAACGAGATCATGAAGGAGGTCGTCAGCCGCTCGATCTGATCGGGCGGCGCGGTCGCTTGCGGGAGAAGGTCGATGGCGGAGCCGTGGCAGGAGATCGAGGCGATCCGCGTGCTCAAGGCACGCTATTTCCGCATGGTCGATACGAAGCAGTGGGCCGCGTGGCGGGCATTGTTCACGGACGATTTCGAAGCTGTGATCGATCATGCCGTTTCGCTGAGAGGCGCGGACGGCCAGTCCGATCCGCCCTATGACGCCGATGGTTTCCTGAAGCTGGCGAGCGATGCCTTCGCGACCGCCGACAGCGTCCATCACGGCCACATGCCCGAGATCGAGCTGCTCTCGCCGACCGAAGCTCGGGGGATCTGGGCGATGGAGGACATCATCGCCCATCCGGATGGCTCCGTGTTCCGTGGCTACGGCCACTATCACGAGCGCTATCGGAAGGATGACGAAGGTTGGCGGATCGCACGATTGCATCTCACCCGCATCCGCCTCGAGACGAGCAAGCCCGCTTGAGCGAGCGTCGCGTCACGATCGCATTCGCGGATGGTGTCGCCGACGTCAGGCTCGCGCGTCCCGAGAAGATGAACGCGATGGACCTGGCGATGTACCAGGGCATCGCGGACGCGCTCGACGAGCTTCGTCATCTGAAGGGGCTGCGCTGCGTCGTCCTGTCGGGGGAGGGACGCTGCTTCTGCGCGGGCGTCGATCTCGGCCGGCTCGGCGACGAACCGGCCCTGCGCGATCTTAGTCCGCGCACGCATGGCGAGGCCAATCTCTTCCAGAACGCGGCCTGGGGCTGGCGGACGCTGCCGGTGCCGGTGATCGCGGCCGTCCACGGCGTTGCCTATGGGGCCGGTGCGCAGGTGATGCTGGGCGCCGACATCCGCATCGTCGCGCCCGATGCCAGGCTCTCCATCATGGAGACGCGCTGGGGCCTCGTTCCGGACGTCGCGGGCATGGCGCTGATCCGCGGGCTGCTGCGAGACGATATCGCCCGGGAGCTGATCTATACCGCGCGCATCCTCAACGGCGAGGAGGCGGCGTCGCTCGGGCTCGTCACCCGCACGGCGGCCGATCCGCACGCCGAGGCGATGGCGCTGGCACGCGCGATCGCGGCACAATCGCCCGACGCGATCCGTGCCGCCAAGCGGCTGATGAATGCGCTTCCGGATGCGACGGCGGCGAACATCCTTCAGGCGGAAGCGGCGGAGCAGACCGCGCTGCTGGCATCCGAGGGCCACCGCGAGACCGTGCGCGCGGCGGCAGAACAACGTGCACCGCTGTTTCGCGACTGATCGGGCCGGAGACGCTGTGCCGGTGGCGGCGCGGGGCCGGGGCCTCAACCGCGTCATCCGCATCGTAGGCGGGCCCGGCCGCATCCGCGTCGCGCTCGAGGACGACTTCCATCACTTCCGGCTCGATCTGCGGCACGACGGCGCGCATGTGACGGCGATCGCGACCGAAGGACTGCGGACGCCATACACGCTGTGCGCCGTCGCCGGGCATCGGCTCGATGAGATTCGCGGCATGGCGCTCAGTGTCGATATGACGGCCACCTTCCGGCTCGCCGATGCGCGTCAGCAATGCACGCACCAGTTCGATCTCGCCGGGCTGGCGGTCGCGGCGGCGGCGCGGGGCACCAGCGCGCGCCGGTACGACATTTTCGTGGAGGACGAGGCGCCGGGCGCGGACCGTCACGCGATCCTGAGCCGCGACGGCGTGGTCGCGCTCGATTGGACGTTGGATGGTGATTACGCCGTCGCCGCGCCGGCGCCTTATGCCGGTCGCGCGCTCGGTTCCGGCTTCACGGCGTGGGTGGCCGAGACGCTGTCACCCGAAGAAGCCGAGGCGGCGTTGGTGCTGCGGCGCGGGGTGTTCATCGCGGGCGGTCGCGCAATCGCCGCGCAGATCGACGACACGCTGCCGTTCGCACCCGTTACCAGGGGCTGCTGGGTCCAACAGCCCACCCAGGCGTCGCGGGCGGCGCGCATCTCCGGCTCGACTCTCGACTTCGGGGGGCGCGCCGTGCTGCTCACGCGCGATGACGATGCCTGGCTATCCGGTTCCGCCTGACGCCTCAGAGCTGGGCCGCCGGCACCTGCAGCGTCAGCCCGTCGAGCGCGGGTGAGACGATGATCTGGCAGGAGAGGCGGCTGCCGGGTCTCGGCCCGAGCACGATCCGGAGCATGTCTTCCTCGTCGGCGCTTGGAGAGGCGAGACGATCGCACCACTGCTCCGCGACATAGACGTGGCAGGTGCCGCAGCTGAGATTGCCGCCGCAGTCCGCGACGATCCCGGGCACACCGGCGGTGGTCGCCGCGCGCATCGCCGATTGGCCCTCCGTCGCTTGGACCTCGCGAGTGCGCCCATCCGGCTGGACGAAGTATAGCCTCGTCACGTGATCAGGCGCTGCGCGGATGGGCGAGCAGCGCGTTCAGTGTCGCGACCAGTGCGATCGGTTGCTCGAGCATCACGTGATGATGGGTGAGCGGGATGGTGACTGGCGCGCCGCAAGTGGGCAGCCCTGCCACGATCGTGGCAAGGTCCCCTTCGTCTATGACATCGCTGTTCCCGGCGTGGATGAAGTCGACCGGCACCGTCAGCCCGCCGATCTCCGGCCCGACATGATTGCGCCGTGGCGCGTGGACTGTCGCGGGATCGAATTTCCAGGTCCAGCGATCCTCGTCGATGCGGCGGATCGAATGACGCGCGACATAATCCATTACGGCGGGGATAGGCCAGTCGCCGGGTGGCATCAGCCGGTAACGGGTTCGCGCCGCGGCGAAGCTGGGATAGATGGTTTCCGGCCGCTCGACTGCTTCTTCCAGGGAACTGTCGCGCGAGAACACACGGCCGTCGATCAGGATCACGCGCTCGATCGCGTCCGGTGCCAGCAGAGCCGCATGGAGCGCGCAGCCCGATCCGAAGCTGTGCGCGACGAGCGCCGCCTTCTTGAACCCGGCGTGACGCGCCGCCGCGAGGATCTCGCGGGCATATTGAAGTCGCGAGTAGGCCGGGCGCCGATCGCTGTCGCCCATGCCGGTGAAATCCGGCGCGATGACGCGATAGCGATCGGTGAAGCGCGGCGCGATATGGTCCCACCAGCGCGCATGCGCGATATACCCGTGCACCAACACGAGCCCCGGCTTGTCGATGCTGTCGAGATTCCAGCCACGATAGCGGACCATTGCGCCTTCGACCTCGACCGCGCGCACCTCGGCTTCCTGCGCCCACGCCTCATGCAACCAATCGGACAGCGGGTCGGGAACCGAGACGATCGCGTGCATCGAACTTGCTTGCCCCACCGCGATTGCCGTCGCAAGCCAATGATCTAGCGGATTGTCACACCGCCCGTGCGCGGCCTATCGCTGCCACGCGCCGCGCCAACGGAGGAATCATGCCCACGATAAGGGAGCGCCTGATCGGCGCCTGGTCGCTCGTCAGCTTCGAGAGCCGTCTGCCCGATGGTCGGACGTCCTCGCCGCTCGGACGCGGCGCGCAGGGGCATATCGTCTATTCGGACAACGGCATTGTCAGCGTGAACCTGTCGCGCGGCGACCGCGTCGCGGGAGGCAGTGGGCTCTTCCAGTTCCGCTCGGACGACGAGATTGCCGCCGTGGCCCGCGGCTACATGGCCTATTCGGGCCATTTCGAGGTCGATGAGGAGCGTGCGGTCGCCCGTCATCATTTCGAGCTCTGCATCGATCCCGCCCTGGTGGGGACGCTGCAGGAGCGGCATGTCCGCTTCTTCGAAGACAAGCTCGAACTTAGCGTGAAGAACGCGAGCGAGGTCAACGGCGTCGGCAATCCCTCCACGCTCGTGTGGCAGCGCGTCTGAAGGAGATTGGCATGACCCATCCCGCCATCGCACCCGGCAACGTCGCGGTGGTCACCGGCGGCGCGAGCGGGATCGGCCTCGCCGCCGCCAAGCGCTTCGCCGAGCTGGGGCTCAAAATATGCATCGCCGATCGTGCAGGCCTCGATGAAGCGAAGGCGGCGCTCGGCGGGGATGTGCTCGCGGTGGAGGCCGACGTCTCCGATCGCGCCGCCGTCGAGGCGCTCGCCAGGCGGGTCACGGAGACGCTCGGTCCTGTCTCGGTGCTGATGAACAATGCGGGCGTCGGCGGTGGTGGCGATGCGCTGTCGAACCCGGAGGGATGGGAGCGAGTGCTCGGCGTCAACCTGTTCGGCGTCCTCCACGGCGTGCAGGCCTTCGTGCCGGCGATGGCCGAAAGCGGTCGGCCGGGCCTGGTGATCAACACCGGCTCGAAGCAGGGCATCACGCAGCCACCCGGCGACACCGCCTACAATGTCAGCAAGTCCGGCGTGAAGGCGCTGACCGAAGGGCTGGCGCACACGCTGCGCGAGAAGAACGCGGCTGTGACCGCGCATCTGCTGATCCCGGGCTTCACCTATACCGGCATGACCGCGCGCCGGCTGCCGGAAAAGCCACCTTCGGCTTGGACCGCGGAGCAGGTCGTCGACTTCATGCTCGAAAGCCTGGACCGCGGCGACTTCTACATCCTTTGCCCGGACAATGAGACGACCCGCGCCCACGACGAGAAGCGCATGGCCTGGTCCGCCGGTGACATCATCGAGAACCGCCCCGCGTTGTCGCGCTGGCACGCCGAATGGAAGGACGCGTTCGCCGCGCACATGGCGGAGTAGTTCGTTTCGACAACTCAGCCTCACCACGTTCGTTCGCCCTGAGCGCAGTCGCAGGGCACGCGCTGGGCTTCGACTGTGCTCAGCCCGAACGGATGTAGTTGATCAGGTTGACCGGATAACGCTGAAGGTGGCGCGCCTCAGCGCCCGAGCATGTCCTTCGCGATCACGATCTTCATCACTTCCGACGTGCCCGCGAAGATGCGGAAGATGCGCGCATCCTGGTAGAGCTGGCAGATCGGATATTCCTGCATGTAGCCGGCCGAGCCGTGCAGCTGGAGGCATTCGTCCATGATCCGGCCCTGGACCTCGGTGGTCTTGAGCTTGAGCGCTGCGGCGGTCGCCTGATCGAGCTCGCCGGCGTTGAACAGATCGACGCAATGGTCGAGGAACGCTTGGCAGGCGAGCGCCTCGGCGCGCATCTCGGCGAGCTTGAACTTGGTGTTCTGGAAATCGGCGACGGTCGCGCCGAACGCCTTGCGCTGCGTCACGAATTCCTGCGCAAGCGCGATCGCCTTCCATGACCAGGGCAGCGACTGGCCGGAGGTGGTCAGGCGCTCCTCAGCAAGGCCGCCGCGCATATAGGTGAAGCCCTGCGAAGCGTCGCCGATCACGTGGATCGGCTCGAGCACGACGTCTTCGAAGAACAGCTCGGCGGTGTCCTGCGTGTGGAAGCCGAGCTTCTCGAGCTTGCGGCCGTTGCGGAAGCCTTTCATTCCGCGTTCGACAAGGAAGAGGCCGAGTTCGCGCGGATTGCCCGGATTGGTCTTGGCAGCGACGACGAAGAGTTCGGCGATGATGCCGTAGCTGATGTAGGTCTTGGAGCCGTTGAGCACCCAGCTGCCGTCGCCACGCGGCTCGGCGCGGGTCTTGAAGCCGGCGATGTCGGAACCGGCGTCGGGCTCGGTCATCGCGATCGCGCAGATCATCTCGCCGGACGCGAGCTTGGGAAGATAATGGCGCTTCTGCTCCTCGCTGCCATGCTTCAGGATGTAAGGTGGCGAGTTGCGGTTGAGCGCGCCCATCCACATGCCGGATTCGAGGATCTCCGCGACCTCTTCCTGCATGATCTGATCGTAGCGATAGTCGGCGAGGCCGAGGCCGCCATATTCCTCAGGTACCCAGTAACAGAGGAAGCCCTGCTCGCCCGCCTTGCGATAGATTTCCCGATCGATCATGCCCTGCGCGCGAAAGCGGGCACGATGCGGCGCGACTTCGCGATCGAGAAAGGTGCGGAAGCTGTCGCGGAACGCTTCGAGCTCGGGCGTATAATGGTTGCGGATCATCATGGGGCGGCGTCGAATCCTCTTGCTCCCGCACGCCGCAACCACCATGTTGGAGCGTAGGTAACGGCATAAAGCACTACTTCCGTGTAGAGGATGTGTCGAGACTCACTGCAGACGGTCGGGAACGGGCATGGCTTTCAAGACGCGCATCACGGAAATGCTCGGGATCGAGCATCCGATCGTTCAGGGCGGCATGATGCATGTCGGCCGCGCGGAGCTCGCTTCCGCGGTATCGAACGCGGGTGCGCTCGGTATCCTCACCGGCCTCACCCAGCCGACGCCGGAGGCGCTGCGCGACGAGATCGAGCGCTGCCGCGCGATGACGTCGAAGCCGTTCGGTGTGAACATGACTGTGTTTCCGACGATCAACCCGCCTGATTATAAGGGCTATGCGCAGGCGATCATCGATTCCGGGATCAAGATTGTCGAGACTGCCGGGACCCCCGCCGTCGCCGAGCTTTGGGAGATGTGGAAGCCGCACGGCATCCGCATCCTCCACAAATGCACCTCTGTGCGGCATTCGCTCTCGGCCGAGCGCAAGGGCGTCGATGCGATCTCGATCGACGGTTTCGAATGCGCCGGCCATCCCGGCGAGGATGACATCCCCGGCCTGATCCTGTTTCCGGCAGCCGCCGACAAGGTCAAGATTCCGCTGATCGCATCGGGCGGCATCGCCGACGGGCGCGGTCTTGTCGCCGCGCTGGCGCTCGGTGCCGAGGGCGTCAACATGGGCACGCGCTTCTGCGCCACCAAGGAAGCGCCGATCCACGACAATCTCAAGCAGGCTTATGTCGATAATGACGAGCGCGGCACGCACCTGATCTTCCGCAAGTTCAAGAACACCGCGCGTGTCGGCAAGAGCGCGGTGTCGGACGAGGTGGTGCGCATCTCGGCCGAGCCGGACGCCGAGTTCGGGGACATCCAGCATCTCGTCTCCGGCGCGAAGGGTAAGGTCGTGATCGACGAGGGCGACATGTCCGCCGGCATCTTCTGGGCAGGCATGACGCAGGGGCTGATCCACGACATTCCCACTGCGCAGGAGCTGATCGACCGCATGATCGGCGATGCGGAGGCAATCGTCCGCGATCGCCTGAACGGGTTCATGGCGGCGAAGATATCCGAGTTCGCCTGAGCATATATTCCGAGAGGATCATCGACATCGCGGCACACGGCCAAGGGGCTGGCGCGCGGATAGGAAGACGGAGCAGATCATGGCCGAAGCTTATATCGTCGAGGCGGTGCGCACTGCCGGCGGGCGGCGAAACGGGCGCCTCGCGGGCATCCATTCCGACGATCTCGGGGCGCTGAGCCTCAATGCGATCCTCGATCGCACCGGCCTCGATCCGGCCGCCGTCGAGGACGTCATCATCGGCTGCGTCACGCAAGCCGGCGAGCAGTCGATGCATGTCGGGCGCTATTGCGTTCTCGCCTCGAAGCTGCCCGCGAGCGTGCCCGCCGTGACGATCGATCGTCAGTGCGGCTCTTCGCAGCAGGCGATCCAATTCGCGGCACAGGCGGTGATGTCCGGCACGCAGGATATCGTCATTGCCGGCGGTGTCGAGAGCATGACGCGCACGCCGATGGGCTCGGCCGCGCGTGTGCCGGAAGGCGTCTCGCCCTATTCGGATTCGGTGCTCAAGCGGTTCGGCGTCGATGGCTTCAGCCAGTTCGGCGGCGCCGAGATGATCGCGAAGAAGCATGGCTTCAGCCGCGACATGCTCGACGCGTTCGGGCTCGACAGCCACAAGAAGGCGCAGGCCGCAACCAACAGCGGTGCGTTTGGCACCGAGATCGTGCCTGTCGACATCGTGCTGGCGGACGGGACGCCGGACGTCCACACCAAGGACGAGGGCATTCGTTGGGACGCCTCGCCCGAGGGCATGGCGAACGTGAAGCTGCTCGTCGAGGGCGGCGTCATCACCGCTGCCACGTCGAGCCAGATCACCGACGGTTCGTCCGCCGTGCTGGTCGTATCCGAGCGCGCGCTCAAGGAACATAATCTGACCCCGCTCGCGCGCATCCATAATCTCACCGTCACCGGTGGCGATCCCGTGATCATGCTCGAGGAGCCGCTGTTCGCCACCGAAAAGGCGCTGAAGCGCGCCGGCATGAAGATCGACGACATCGACCTTTACGAGGTCAACGAGGCGTTCGCGCCGGTGCCGATGGCGTGGCTCAAGCATCTCGGCGCCGACCCCGCGAAGCTCAACGTCAACGGTGGCGCGATCGCGCTCGGCCATCCGCTCGGCGCCTCGGGTACCAAGCTGATGGCGACGCTGATCAACGCGCTCAAGGCGCGCGGCAAGCGCTGGGGCCTCCAGACGATGTGCGAAGGCGGCGGCCTCGCCAACGTGACGATCATCGAGGCGCTGTAAGAACGAGCCCGCCGCCGCCGCGTCCGGCGTTAGATCGGAGTGGCAGCGGCGGGCGCCCTGGGAGAGGGTAGCCATGTATATCACGCAATGCCTGCATCGCATGATGCAGCGCGCGCCCGACGGCGTCGCCGCGATCGATGGCGATCGTCGCACGAGCTGGGCGGAATTGGGCGAGGGCGTCGCGCGCTTCGCCGGCGCGATGCGGGCGATTGGCGTCGGCCCCGGCGACCGGGTCGCGATCCTCTCGCGCAACAGCGATCGCTTCCTCGAATATGTTCTCGGCACGCTCTGGGCCGGCGGCGTGATCAACCCGGTCAATCTGCGCTGGACGGCAGCGGAGATGGGCTATTCGCTTGCCGACTGCGATACCCGCGTCCTGCTCGTCGAGCCAGGGTTCGAGCATCTCCTGCCGCTCATTCGTGCCGAGGCGCCGGGGCTCACGCATGTCCTTTCGACCGGCGAGACGAGCGCGGAGGGCATCGTGCCGCGCAGCCTATGGCTGGCGAACGCGGCGCCGATTGCCGATGCCCTGCGGCGCGGCAACGATCTCGCCGCGATCCTCTACACCGGCGGCACCACCGGCCGCCCCAAAGGTGTGATGCTCAGCCACGCCAACATGGTCTGGTCGGTCATGGGGAGCCTGGCCGAGCCCGGCTGCGCTCCGGGAAGCGTCTTCCTGCATTCCGCGCCGCTGTTCCATATCGGCGCGCTTTCCGGTTTATTGCTTTCGCTGTTTGCCGGATCGACCTGTGCCTTCATTCCCGCGTTCGAGCCGCTCGCGATGATCGAGACTATCGCGCGGCACCGCGTCACCGACGTCTTCTTCGTGCCGACGATGTTGCGCATGACGATCGACCATCCGCGGTTCGCGGAGTTCGATACGACCAGCGTCGAACGCATCCGCTACGGCGCGGCGCCGATCGACGATGTCCTGCTCGATCGCGCGATCGACGCGTTTCCCAACGCTAGCTTCTGCCAGGCTTATGGCATGACCGAGCTGTCGCCGACCTGCTGTCTGCTCGGCCCCGCCGATCATAGCGCGGAAGCGCGTGCGGACGGACGCGGTCGTTCCGCGGGACGCGCGACGACGGTCTGCGAAGTCCGCATCGTCGGGCCGGATGACGCGGAAACGCCGCGCGGACAGGTGGGCGAAATCGCGGTGCGGGGGCCGACGGTCATGCAGGGGTATTGGAACAAGCCCGAGGCGACCGCGGCGGCGGTGCGCGACGGCTGGATGCACACCGGCGACCTCGGCCGCATGGATGAAAATGGCTACGTTACCGTCGTCGATCGGCTCAAGGACATGATCATCACCGGTGGCGAGAACGTCTATTCCGCCGAGGTCGAAAATGTTGTCGCGACGCACCCAAGCGTGGCGGCGGTGGCGGTGATCGCATTGCCGGACGAGCGTTGGGGCGAACGCGTCCATGCCGTAATCGTGCCGCGTCCCGGCAGCGCCGCCGATGGCGCGGCGATCGAGGCGCATTGCCGCGCAGGGCTGGCCGGTTACAAGATCCCCCGTTCGATCGAGTTCGTCGAGGCGTTGCCGCTCTCGGGCGCCGGCAAGATCCTCAAGGCCGAGCTGCGACGGGGGCGCGTCGGTTCCGGCTGACTGGAATAAGGCTTTCGAAACAATGCCGGCTACGCAGTAGCGTAGTTATAATATGCCGACATAGCATCTTCCCTTGCGCTGATTTCTGATGCAATGCAGCAGAACC
>Ga0213875_10002572_pt1 | contig 10808 bp, 9 predicted proteins | sample BarmaccomBMRX_R8_FD_160105 | JGI IMG/M metagenome (GOLD analysis project Ga0213875, IMG submission 160105) | Root-associated microbial communities from Barbacenia macrantha in rupestrian grasslands, the National Park of Serra do Cipo, Brazil - RX_R8 | ecosystem: Host-associated > Plants > Roots... | reverse complement strand
CGGGCGTGCGCGCCGCCGAGACGATGACGATATCCGTATCCGACATGAAACTCTCCCGTTCAGAAGGCCCTCATCGAGCCGAGATCTTCGCAATCTTGCGTCGTCGAAGGCTGATCCTGGAAGCCCGGTCCTTGAAATCCGCCCGTCGGAAATACCCAACATCATACGCGCTTGCGAGTGCCTGCCGTTCTTCGCGGACGTATGGGTCGAAGCGCCCAGTTTGAGAACTTCGCTTGCGCCTTCCTGTTATGTGATGAATTTTGCCTCTCAGCGCAACCGGCTTCTCGTGATTTGCCGGAAAATGTGGCCTTCGGCGCGCTTTCGAAAATCGGAAGGGCGAAATTCTCGTGAATTTGCAGTCCGGGAGCCGTGATGCTTGAATGCGGCCATGACCAAGAATGACAACCCGGCGGAGGCCAAGAACAGGTCCGAGAAGGAGGCGACCACGGACGCGAAGAGCCCGGTCGCCATCAAGAAATACGCCAATCGCCGCCTCTATCACACGGGATCGAGCGAATACGTCACCCTCGAGGATCTCGCCCGCATGGTGAAGGCGGGTGAGGACTTCGTCGTCAGCGACGCCAAGACCGGTGAGGACCTGACGCGCTCGGTGCTCGCCCAGATCATCTTCGAGCAGGAGAACAAGGGGCAGAATCTCTTGCCCATCACCTTCATGCGCCAGCTCATCCGCCTCTATGGGGACAGTCTCGAGGCGCTGGTGCCGCAATATCTCGATTTCTCGCTTGAAAGCCTGATCAGCAACCAACAGAAGCTGCGCGAGCATTTCACACAAGCTCTGGGGCAGACGCCTTTCGCGCTGCTCGAGGAGCAAACGCGCAAGAACATGGCGGCCTTCGCCAACGCGCTGCGCATGATGTCTCCCTTCGCCATGGCCAGCGGGGAAGCGCCAGCCGAGACGCCGTCCCGCAAGGGCGATCGACCCGACGAGATCGAGGAGATGCGACGCGAGATGGACCGGATGCGCGAGCGCCTGGAGCGCTTGGCGCCGAGCGTCAATCCCTCGAGCGCCAATCCCTCGAGCACCAAGCCCTCGACCAACAAGCCCGCGGGCAACGAGCCCACCGGATCGAAGACCTGATCGGCGCTATTCGGCCGCAACCTTGAAGGCGGCAAGGGGAGCTGTTGCGGAAAGCGCGGCTTGGCTTTCCGGAAGCGTCGGCTGCGCCGCGACATCCAGGCTCTTGCGGAACCAGAGCGCATAGAGCGCCGGCAGGAAGAGCAGCGTCAGGAACGTCGCGACGAAGAGACCCCCCATGATGGTCGTCGCCATCGGTCCCCAAAAGGCGCTCTCCGAAAGCGGGATCATCGCCAAGATGGCGGCGAGCGCGGTGAGGATCACGGGCCGGGCTCGGCGCACTGTCGCCTCCACGATCGCCTCGCGGCGCGTGTGACGGCCCGAGCTCACATCGGCTTCGATCTGGTCGACCAGGATCACCGCGTTGCGCATGATCATGCCGGCGAGCGCGATCAACCCGAGCAGCGCCACGAAGCCAAATGGCCTCTCGGACAGGTTGAGCGCGAGCGAAGCCCCGATGATGCCGAGAGGGGCCGTGAGGAAAACCAGGAACAGCCGCGAGAAGCTCTGCAGCTGCACCATGAGCACGCCGAGCATGAGCACGAACATCACCGGGAAGAGCTTGAAGATCGAGGCGTTGGCTTTGCCGGATTCCTCGACGGCACCGCCCGTGTCGATGCGATAACCGGCCGGAAGGGCATCGACGATCGGCTTGAGCTTCGTCACGAGCGCATTCGTCACATCGGGGGGCTGCACGGCGTCGATCGTCTGGGCGCGCACCGCGAGCTCCATGTCGCGGTTCCAGCGCCAGATCAGCGGCTCTTCGGAGGCGCGCTCGATCTTTACGATCTGGGCGAGCGGCACCGCGTGGCCGTTGCGCGCCGTGATGGTGAGGTCGGCCACCTTCGCCGGGTCGAGACGCTCGGTGCTCGCGGCGCGCGCGACCACGGCGATCTTCTCGGTGCCGTCACGAATGCTGGTGATGGTCGCGCCGTTCACCAGGAATTCGAGCCTCTCGGCGACGTCTTGCGGCGTCAAGCCGAGCGCGCGCGCACGATCCTGATCGACGACGAGACGCAGCGAGGGCTCACGCTCGTTCCATTGCAAATTGGGATCGACGACACGCGGATCGGTAAGCATCACGCGGCGCACCTCCTCGGCGATTTCACGCAGCCGCAAAGGATCGGTGCCGACCACGCGGAATTCAACCGGGTAATCGACCGGTGGCCCGAAATCGAAACGCGTGACGCGGACCCGCGCGCCCGACAGCCCGCCCTCCGCGAGCGCCTTCTCGATCCTCGCCTTGACGCGCTCGCGTGCTTCCACATCCGGCGGCAGAATCACGATCTGCGCGTAAGCGCTGTCGGGAAGCTGCGGGTTGAGGCCGAGCCAGAAACGCGGCGAACCCTGACCCACATAGGTCGTGTAGGAGCGGATGTCCGGATCGCCGGCGATGATCTTCTCGCCCTCGCGAGCGGCCGCATCTGTGGCCTCGATCGACGTTCCGGCCGGCATGCGAATCTCGAAGAACAGTTCGGGCCGATCGGAGGTGGGAAAAAACTGCTGCTGCACATGGCCGAAGGCGACGACCGCGACGGCGAATATGCTGAGCGTCGCAAGCGCTACCGTGCCACGACGGCGCACGCAAAAGCCGACGATGCGGCGCAAGAGATTGTAGCTGCGCGTCCGATAGATGGCTTCCGGATCCACCTTTTCCGCACCCACATGGGCGCTCGCGAGCTTTTTGCGGTCGGGCAAGAGGAGCACGCCGAAGAGCGGCGTGAACAGCACCGCCACGACCCAGGAGGCAAGAAGCGCGATCGCCACCACGCAGAAGATGCCGCCCGCATATTCGCCGACCGCCGACACCGCAAAGCCGATGGGCACGAAGCCGATGGCGGTGACGAGCGTACCGGTGAGCATGGGAAAGGCGGTCGATGTCCAGGCGAAGGCAGCTGCTCGCGTGCGCGACCAGCCCTGCTCCATCTTCACGACCATCATCTCGACCGCAATGATCGCATCATCGACGAGAAGCCCGAGCGCGATGATCAGGGCTCCGAGCGTGATGCGGTTGAGATCCATCGCGAGTCCGCTCATCACGAGCGCGACGACGGCGAGCACCAGTGGCACCGAGGTCGCGACGACGATGCCGGTGCGCCAGCCGAGAGAGAGGAAGCTAACGCCGAGAACGATGACGAGCGCCTCGGCGAAGGAGCGCAGAAACTCGAAGACGGCGCGGTCGACGACCGCCGGCTGATCCGCGATCTGCGTCACGTCGATGCCGACCGGCATCGTGGCAAGATGCGCAGCGAGCGCCTCCTTCACCTCTTTGCCGAAGGTGATGATGTTGGCGCCCTTCGCCATGACGACGCCCACGCCGAGCGCCGGTCGCGAATCCTGGCGCACGAGAAAACTCGGCGGGTCTGCATAGCCGGCCGACACCTTGGCGATGTCGCCGAGCGCGAAGGTCACGCCATTCACCGAAACCGGCGTCGCCTTGACCGCTTCGACGCCGTCGAGCGCGCCCGTCACGCGCAGGGGGATGTGCTGACCGTCGGTCTCGAAAGTGCCGGCGGCCGTCACGGCGTTCTGCTTGGCGAGGCTGTCGAAAACGGTCTGCGGAGAGATGCCGAGGCTCGCAAGCTTCGCGGTGTCGAAATCGACGAAGATCGTCTGCTGCTGGGCGCCGTAGATATCGACTTTGGTGACGTTCTCCACCCGCAACAGCGCTTTCTTCAAGTCCTCGGCCGCGTCCTTGAGCTGCCGATAGGAGGCGTTCTTGCCCGTGAGCATGAAGAGGAGACTGTCGACGTCCCCGAACTCGTCATTGACGTCTGGCCCGACGAGGCCGGCCGGCAAGTCGGAGCGGATGTCGGTGAGCTTCTTGCGCAACTGGTAGAAGAGCTCAGGCACGGCGCTTGGCGGCGTGTCGTCCCGGAAGGACAGCTGCAAGGCCATGAATCCCGGTGTCACATAGGTACGCGCCCGGTCGAAGTAAGGAAGCTCCTGCAGTTTCTTCTCGATCGGGTCGGCGACCTGATCCTGCATCTCGCGCGAGGTGGCGCCGGGCCAGGTCGCGGTGACATTCGCGACCTTGATGGTGAAATTGGGGTCCTCGGCACGGCCTAGTCTGGTGTAGGCGAACGCACCGCCAAGCGCGAGCGCGATCACGAAGAAGAGGGCGAGCGGCCGATGTGCGATCGCCCAGGCCGAGAGGTTGAAGCGGGAGTTTTCGGCCGCCTCAGCGAGGCGGCGAGGCTGGAATGGGGATGTGTCCATGATCTGCCACCCTCACGCGCCGGGGCCGTTCACGGGGCGCACCGCATCACCGTCGTGCAGCTTCTGCACGCCGAGTGCGATCACGGCCTCGCCCTCCGCGAGGCCCGACGTGATGATCGCGTCCTTTGCGTCGTAGCCGGCGATCACCACCGGGCGGCGCACCAGCTCCTTCGATTGTGGATCGATGACGAAGACGCTCGCACCCTTGCCATCGTCGAGAATAGCGCCGAGCGGGAGCCGCGCGACCGAGGGCGAGGCGTCGGTGATCGTCACGGTCGCGCTCATGCCGAGCTCGATTTGATCGCTCGCATTCTCGATTGTGAAGCGCGCCGGATAAGTCCGCGTCGCCGGATCGGCCGAGGGGGTGAGCTCGCGTAGCTTGGCCGCATGGACCTCGTCGGGTTGCGACCACAAGGTCACGCTCGCATGACCCGTGCGGACGCGCTCGAGAAGCGCTTCAGGGATCGAGACGTCGGCCTCGGGCTCGCCCGCATGGGCAAGGGTGACCACCGCCTGGCCCGAGGCCACCACCTGGCCGGGCTCGCCCAAGGTCGCGGTGACGACGCCATCGGCGTCGGCGACGAGCGTCGCATAAGAGAGCGCGTTCTGCTGAAGTGCCACCGCTCTTTCGGCTTGAACGAAGGTGCCGACCGCCTGATCGGCCGTCGCGCTGGCCTTGTCGAGATCGGAAGCGGTGGACCAGCCCCTGGTCCGAAGTTGCGCGACGCGGTCTCGCTCGGCGACCGCCTGGTCACGCGAGGCGCGAGCCGCGGAAAGCGCCGCTTGCGCCTGTTGCAGCTGCAGCTCCCAATCCGTCCGATCGAGAATGGCGAGCGGCTGGCCGGCTTTCACCACGGCGCCCCGGTCGACGAGCCTTTGCGCGATCTTGCCTGTCACACGAAAGCCGAGATTGCTCTCGACGCGCGCCTTGATGGTGCCGACGAGATTTCGAGGCGCGACCGCCGGCGCAAAATGCGCCGTCACCACGAGCACAGGATGTTCGGTGCGGCTTTCGCTTCGCGCGGCCGGCTTGCCGCAAGCGCAAAGCCCGAGGGCCAGCGCGACGGCTCCGACGACGCAGACGCTTGCGGACATACGTCGCTTGTGACGTTCGTTGCTCATGCTCAGTCTTTCGGCCGTGAGAGTGGGACCACTTCCGCGCTCGGCACCTGAAGACCGCGCACGAGCAGCCTCGCAAGGCCGCGCACCTTCACTTCGGAGTCTTCTTCCGAGCAGTCGGCGATCATCGCCGGGTGGAAGACGCCACAGCAGCCAAGCCCCAGGAGGCCTGCTGAAAATTCGGGATCGCCGGCGGCGAACTCGCCCGCTTTCATTCCCTCGGCGATCAGGCGCGCGAAAAGCGCTTGCATGAACGCGATGTGCTCTTCGATGGCCTGCCAATTCTCCTTCATTGCGACAGCAACCATCTCATGCACCGCCTGCTGATGCGTGAGGCGAGCCTTGTTGTGGCCGTGGACGGCAACGATGAGCTCTTCGAGGCGGCGCGAAGGCTTGCCCGGCGCGTTCGCCACACCCTCGGCGAGCACATGGAGTGCGGCAAGCATTCGCCGGCACAGAGCGTCGTTGATCGCGCCTTTCGACGGAAAGAAGCGATAGACGTTGGCGGCCGACATGGACAGTGATGCCGCAATGTCGGCGACGGTCGTCTTCGAGTACCCCATTCGCCGGAAAAGCGATTCCGCCGCGTTCAGGATGCGCTCGCGAGCTTCGTCCGGTTCGTAGCGAGACTTGATGGCCACGGGAAGAAAATTCCTGATGAATGATGATTTTCATTTTTCATCACTCATTATGATTTGTCAATAGCGGTTCTTGCGCGAGCTCGTCGCGCTTTGAAGAACGGCGAATAGCGCCGGCACTCTCAGCCCATTGAAAGGATGAGAACCCTGGACGCGCCCAAATGGCGCGTTTACCTGTCGGCCAAACCCATGAGGGGAAGGAAAGCATCGCCATGCACGCGCTTTATTATTATCCGGGCAATGCGAGCCTGCTGCCGCATATGGTGCTGCGGGAGATCGGTGCGCCCTTCGAGCTGCGCCTCGTCGACCGCACGAAGGAGGCGCAGAAAAGCGCGGAATATCTGCGGCTTAACCCGAATGGGCGCATCCCGGTGCTGGTCGATGGCGATCTCGTGCTTTTCGAGGCCGCGGCCATCACGCTCCACCTCGCCGACCGGCACCCCGGTTCCGGCCTCGCGCCGCCCCCCGGCACTCCGGAACGGGCGCATTTTTACAAATGGATGGTTCACCTCACCAATACGCCGCAAGCCGAGTACCGCGCCTGGTTCTACCCCTGGGAACATGTGACGGATCGCGCCATGGCCGATACGGTGAAGCAGGCTGCGGGTGAGCGGCTGCACCACATGTTCGGCGTGATCGCCGGTCAATTGGGGAAGGGCCCATGGCTCCTGGCCGAGCGGTTCTCGGCCGCGGATCTCTTCCTCTTCATGCTGGTGAGATGGGGACGCGAGATGCCGCATCCACCGCGCGAACGCCCTGAGATCGCTGCCCATGCGAGCCGCGTGCTGAAGCGCCCGGCCGTGCAGGCGACGCTCGACGCCGAAGAGCTGAAGCCGCCGATCTTCTAAGAGCAGCGCGGACCGCAACTCGGTTCGACAACTCATCGAGGTGAATGTGGGCACGACCTTGCGCATCCCCTCTTCTCTCGCCCGCTATCAGCTGGCGAATGCGCGTCTGCCCCGTTCGGTGAGCGCCGCCCCGGAGCTTGTCCCGGATGAAGATGGGCTCGCGCCGGCCTCCCTGCTCATCGAGCAGGGGCGGATCGCCACGATCAAGGCCGGACCCGCGCCGATCGAAGTCGCCACACCGCTTTTCGATCTTGATGGCGGTATCGTTCTTCCGGCCTTCACGGATGTGCACACCCATCTCGATAAAGGGCATATCTGGCCGCGCATGCGCAATCCGGACGGAAGCTTCGCCGCGGCCCTGTTGGCCTGCAGATCGGATCGGGAGAATTGGGGCGCCGCCGACCTTCGGGCCCGCATGCGCTTTGGGCTCGAATGCGCTTATGCGCACGGCACCTCAGCCCTGCGCACACATATCGATTCGATGTCGCCGCAGACGACGATCTCCTGGCCGATCTTCGCCGAGCTTCGCGAAGCTTGGCATGGGCGCATCGAATTGCAAGGCTCGCCGCTGTTCGCGGTCGAGCTCGCGCTCGACGACGCGCATTTCGACGAAATCCGGTTCGCGGTCCGCGAATATCGAGCGATGGTGGGCGCAGTGACCTACACGAGCGCGCATCTTGTGCCTGCGCTCGAGCGGCTCTTCCGGCTTGCCGAGGAGACTGGCTCCGATCTCGATTTCCATGTCGACGAGACGAACGACCCTTCGGTCCGCTCGCTTGAAGCCATCGCCGACATGGCGATCGCGCGTCGCTTCCCAGGAAAGATCCTTTGCGCGCATTGCTGCTCGCTCGCGCTTCAGCCGCAAGACTACGCCAAGCGCGTCATCGAGAAGGTCGCGCGAGCCGGCATCGCCGTCGTGTCGCTGCCGATGTGCAATCTCTATCTTCAGGACCGCGACATCACGGCCGAGCGGACGCCGCGCTGGCGCGGCGTCACGGCCGTGCACGAGCTCAAGCGCGCCGGCGTGCCTGTGATGATCGCCAGCGATAATACGCGCGATCCCTTCTACGCTTATGGCGACCTCGACATGCTCGAGGTCTTCCGTGAGGCGACGCGCATCCTGCATTTCGACCATCCGGCTGCCGATTGGCTCAGGACGATCACCGCGACACCGGCGGCCATCATGGGGAAAGGCGGCGACGCTCCGCTGCGGCAGGACGCAAGCGCGGATGTCGTGGTTTTCAAGGCGAGGTCGTTCACCGAACTCTTTGCGAGGCCGCAAAGCGATCGCACCGTGATCCGGGTCGGAAGGGCGATCGGGGCCGAGCTTCCCGACCATCGCGAGCTCGACGCGCTGCTGTTCCGCTGAATAGGGGAAGCGTGATTCCTCAAAAAAGCGGCTTGTGCATTTGCCGACGCTCAACCCGATGCCTGCGCGATCCCGAGATAGGTCTCGACGACCCGCGGGTCCGAGCGCAGGGCCTCGCAGCTCCCTTCGAGCACGATGGCCCCGTTCTCCATCACATAGCCCCGATCGGCGACCTGAAGCGCCGCGCGCGCATTCTGCTCGACGAGCAGGATCGCGACATGCCCGCGCTTCAGGCTTGCGATGATCTCGAAGATGTCGCGCACGATAAGGGGCGCGAGGCCAAGCGAGGGTTCGTCCAGCATGAGAAGCTTCGGGCGGCCCATGAGGGCTCGTCCCATGGCGAGCATCTGACGCTCGCCGCCGGAAAGCGTGCCGGCAAGCTGACGGCGCCGCTCGCTCAAGCGCGGAAAAAGCGCGAACACCTCTTCGAGCGAGGCCGCGATGGCTCTTCGCCCCTCCTCGCGACGCAAGAAGGCGCCGAGCCTCAAATTGCCCTCGACGCTCATGCTTGAGAAGAGCTCGCGTTTCTCCGGCACAAGCGTGAGGCCCGCCGCGACGCGCGCCTCTACCGGAAGGCGTTCGAGCGAGGCGCCCGCAAAGCCGAGATGCCCCTGTGACGGCAGGATCCCCATGATCGCGTTGAGGAGCGTGGATTTCCCCGCCCCGTTGGCGCCGATGACCGTCGCGATGCTTCCGGCTTCGACCGAAAGCGAGACGCCGCGCACCGCGAGCACGCCGCCATAAGCGACGCTGATGTCGCGCAGCTCGAGCAAGGCGTTCACGCGACAATTCCGACACAGACCTCGAGGATTGGGTTTCGTGCGAATGTCGTCGGAGCGCCTTCCGCGAGCTTCAGGCAAAAATGCATGATGACCCTGCTCGCACGAGTCCATGACGAAGTCCAATATGTTGTTCGACCAGAAAGCGCGGTCCCAGGACTGGTGCACGGATCATTACCTGAAGACCGTGACATGTAGCGATGTCAGGTCTGCATTCAACGAAGCAAGCCTCGGTAATGCGGTTGCCATCTCGTCCGCACCGAGCTTTCGAATTGCACGATCATAAACCGCGACGCGTAATCCGAGACAAATAGACGATGCCATCCAATAGAGTTTGCTCATAGATCGCGCGGCTGAAGTTCCGACCAGCTACTTGATTTCTTCCGCGTACCGCGTCGGTCGGCACACCCAGTGCGCTGGCGCCCACTCCGCGAAGATCGACCAACTCGAGCGCCTCCTCATTGTTCACCGCTGCAATCGCGTAATCGTCGAACTCTTCCATGGGGAGTTCGCGCGACGCTTTGTCTTGGAATCGGTCGCGGACGATCACCTCGGCGATTGAGGTTCGCGTCTCTTGCGCGAGGTAAAGCACCTTGAATGCATCCGTCGGGCTCGAAAACCGCGATCTTCCAAACCCCAACCCCAATGGGGACCTCTCGTGCGCGCGGCGGACGATTCGCACATAGCCGGAGACGTCCAGCCACACTCGAAAATCATCGAGCCTCGCGAGATTCAGCCGCCTCACTGCTGGAAATACGATCGTGCCGCTTCAACGACCTCACGAACTTGATCGTCTTTCAACAGATCGATGGGACGAAGTCCCCGCAAAGTAGGATTGTGGCCCCGCAACCAGTGCCAAGTGGTCCGTGGATTTCCAAAGACCGCTTCAACATCTGCAAGCCCCTTAGCGGGTCTTCCGTCGACAAACTGCTCGATCGGATAGACATGTTTTCGAGTGCCTTTCAGCAGGCCGATAACATCACCGGTGTGGTGCCATCGATTCAGAGTCGAACGTGGAACTCCGAACTCGCGGCTCAATTCCGTGGCTCCGGCGACCGGACCCGCCCAATCCTCCAGCCGCTTCGTGACCGCGAGTTCGTCCAGCCTCCTTCGACCCTCCTCTTCGCTCAGGATTTGTCCCAGCCCTCCGCCCTTACGTTGCTCGATACGCGGGAGCTTGCCCGCGACGGACATGCTGCTCCCGGCGCCCATTAGCCAATCCGACAAAATCCTACGAATGCGGTCGCCGAGCTCCGCTTTTGCCTTCCTCCGATTCAATCTCCGCTGGTCCGATTTGTTCAGCGTGGAGACAAACGCGAATGTCGCGCCGCCAACATATGCCGAAACTCCGGCTGCTTCCGGCTTGATCACCTTTTCACTCCCGAGCGCCCGTTCAAACTTAGTGGCCACCCGACGGGCGTCGGTGGGCTTGGATATCGCCAAAGTGTCATGTCTCACAGCCATGTCTCACAGCATCACCAAAATTATGGGCTGCCTCGTCAATTAGTGCACTTTGTCCCATTTGTCCACTCCGTACACGCACTCTTCCAAGATGCGAGGTCAGGTCGCCCGCCGCCGACCGCGCGCGAGCGCGTGGCGAATGAGACGGTCGACGAGCTCGGAATAGGGCACACCGGTTGCCTCGAGCACCTTGGGGTACATGCTGATCTTGGTGAAGCCGGGAAGCGTGTTCACCTCGTTGATCAAAAGCTCGCCATTGTCCTGAAGAAAGAAATCGAT
>Ga0213875_10002571_pt1 | contig 10810 bp, 6 predicted proteins | sample BarmaccomBMRX_R8_FD_160105 | JGI IMG/M metagenome (GOLD analysis project Ga0213875, IMG submission 160105) | Root-associated microbial communities from Barbacenia macrantha in rupestrian grasslands, the National Park of Serra do Cipo, Brazil - RX_R8 | ecosystem: Host-associated > Plants > Roots... | reverse complement strand
GAGCACGTCATTTAGCCAGGCATAGGGGTCGAGCCCGTTGAGCCGTGCAGTCTGAAGAAGCGATGCCAGGACCGCCCAGGTGCGCGCGCCGGCCTCGCTGCCAGCGAACAGACTCGATTTGCGGCCTTGGGCCACACTCCTCATCGTTCGCTCGACCGTGTTCGTATCGACCTCGAGGCGGCCATCATCGAGGAAGCGCGTCAGCCCCTGCCAGTGGGCGAGCGTGTAGCGGATTGCCTTGGCGAGCGCTGAGGTCGTGGAGAGCTGCGGCAGCGTTGCGTCCAGCACGGTCTTGATCTGCGCCATGATGGCGACGCTCTCGGCCTGGCGGGCAGCGTAGCGCTCGTCGGCACATGTCCCGCGGACGCGAGCCTCGACCGCATAAACCTCAGCGATGCGCGCGATGATGTCCGCGCTCACCGGCGATTGCGTCTTCTTGTACACGTCGGTGAACTTGCGCCTCGCATGCGCGAGGCAGAACGCAAGCCGGATGATGCCCATGCTGCCGCGCGTCTTGGCGCGCATCGAACGGCGGCCCGCCCGACTCGACCTGGCGGCCTATCCGCACCTGCCGCGGACGGCGGTGAAGACGACGTCGGCTGCCGACTACGCGGTGCTGGCGGCATGACCAGGGGCGCCGACGACACGATGCCCACGGGCACCATGAGCACCACGATGTCGGGCGAACTGAGAAAGTGACCCCCCGTGTTGCCTCACAACGCAATGTTACCCGCGCTAAGCGTTCTCGTGTCTTCGATCTGGCCTTCCGCCGAGGCGGAAGGCCAGATCGGCAAAATCGTTGGCCATTCGCTGTCTATGATGATCCTGCGGGTGATCTCAGCCCGCCAGGCTTTCACCAGTATCTGTATCCGACGCGTGTTCTTCTCGCTGAACTTCGAGGGCTCCATCGCCATCAGGCGCTGTAAAATGGTGACGGCGGGAAGCGCGGGCTCCGCTGTAAGCCACTGACGGATGTCGGTTTCATAATGATCCAGCATACATGGTCGTCGCGGTATCGGTTTTGTCCGTCGGTACGGTCGACGATGCGTGGCGCGGGTCTCCCCCATTTTCCACGCGACTTTCAAGCTGGCAGTAAAGCGCTGGGGATGAGCCAACGGCATGTCCTGCGCTTTGGCCAGGCCTCGACGGTCGACGCGTTTTCCAAGATCATCTTGGGCGGCTCGTATCGCCGCAAACAGATCAATGGGATCTGCCGAGACCATCATGCCCCGCAGTTGGTCTTTATCGCGGTCAGATACGTCGGGATGAATCAGCACGCGCGCCGCCGGCGGCACCGGATCGTGATAGCGTTTGACGACACGTGCGCCGACGCGAGTCTTCTCCCGCAGCTTGAACGACGGCTGGAACAGATTCCCGTGCAACCGGGCTCCAGCATAAAGACGGGTCAGTTCTTTGAGCGCCGCGGCGCCTTCAAATCGCCCATAGCCGACAAGCCGACGGACGATTGCGCCGTTTTTTTGCTCAACCCCCGCCTGATCATTCTTGCGATAGGCGCGGGCTCGCGTCACTTCGAACCCCTGAGCGCGACACCAGGAGACGACCAGCTCATTCATAAAGGCGCTGTCGTTGTCGAAGTCCACTCCGCGCACCGGAAAGGGAAACAGCGACTTGGCACGTTGGATTGCCGCGATCACCAGCGTGCTTTCGCGCAGCAGCACGGGAACACACTCGGTCCAACCTGTGGCGATGTCGGTCAGCACAAGCGTCTGAATGTAGCTGCCGCTCGACGACGGGCCCGAGTGCGCGACGAAGTCGACCTCGAGGAACCCTGGCGGTGGATCGTTCCAGTCTCCGAATGTCCGCACGGGGACAGAGCGGCGAACAGCGGAGCTCAGCCCGGCTTGCCGTCGCTGGCCTCCCCGTGCAACGGTCCTCACTTTCGACAAAAGCCGATCGATCGTCGCAGGACTTATTGCCAGCAACTTCAAACGAAGCTCGCTGTCCACTTCGAGAGCGCCATGGCGCTCCATGGCTGGCAGAAGTATCGGAATGAGAGGCTTGAGGCGCTTTGAACACAAATGATCCGACGCTTCCCAAAGAGCTGTCAGCGCAACGCGCGCATCATTGCCATAAACAGTCGGACGACGACCGCGCTCGCTCGTAGCGGCTTGAGAGCCACCAAATAATCGGATCGCGTGTTTGCGATGGTAACCTGTAACCGCGGTGAACTCGTCCAAAATAGCCCGCTTGGCCGCCCGATCACTCAACCGATATCGCGTGATCAGTGCGTCGAGCAGTTCCGAACGCGCCGACATGCTGAGCCCCCTGGCCACCACCTGTCCCCCAAACGTCGCCGCCAGGGGAACCTACTTCTCGGCGAATCCGCCGGTAACGTTTCAAGTGAGGCAATGCGGGGGGCAAATCCTCGGTTCGCTTGACACACGCCGCAGGTGCTGCTCGCCCATCACCTCAAACAGCTGAAGCTGCCGACGGTGCTGCGCGAGTATGATAAGGTCGCTCGCGAGTGCGCCCGCGACGGCGTGGATCATCCCCGCTACCTGCTGCGCCTGATCGAGCTCGAGCTGATCGACCGGGAACGGCGCACGGTGGAGCGGCGCATCCGGGCGGCCCGGTTCCCGGCGGTGAAGAGCTTCGACACGTTCGACTTCGCAGCGATCCCCAGCCTCAACAAACCACTCGTGCTGGAGCTTGCCCGCTGTGAGTACATCCTGCGCCGGGAGAACGTCATCGCCCTTGGCAACAGCGGCACCGGCAAGACCCATGCCGCGCTCGCGCTGGGCCTGGCTGCCTGTCAGAAGGGGTTCACGGTCGCGTTCGCCACGGCCGCGTCGCTGGTCAACCAGCTTATGGAAGCGCGCGACGAGCGCCGCCTGCTCAAGCTCCAGCGTGACCTTGCAGCGGTGAAGCTGCTTATCGTCGACGAGCTGGGATGTGTGCCGTTGACGGCGACGGGCGCCGAACTGCTGTTCGAGGTCTTCTCGCAGCGCTACGAGCGTGGCTCGACCATCGTCACGTCGAACCTGCCGTTCGAGGACTGGACGCAGGTCCTGGGGTCCGAGCGGCTCACCGGCGCGTTGCTCGACCGACTCACCCACCACGTCAGCATCCTGACGATGAACGGCGACAGCTACCGGCTCAGGCAATCCGCCGGCCGCCGCCGCCCCGACAGGGCGGAGCAAGACCAGGCCACCGACATCGTCGATCCGGACACCGGCGAAATTACCACTGCCTGATCACAACAGGACCGAAGATATGAAGAGGGCCCCGATCGGGGCCCTCTTCATATCATCATGCACTCAACCAGAATGGCCCGCTTTTACTCCGCCACGCTGGCCTGGAATCCGACCGCCGTTGACACCAAGCGACGCAAGCTGTTCCTCGCCAAATGGGGGCTGAAGTGCCGCGCCGTCGCCGGCAGCCTGGAGGAAGCCGGCGATAAGCTCTTCGCCTTCACCCGTCTGCCGCCCAGCCAATGGAAATCAGCACGCACCAGCAACGCCATCGAGCGCCTCCACGAGGAGTTCAAGCGCCGGATCAAGACCCAAACCGTGCTGCCCTGTGCCGGAACCGCCGCCATGCTGTTCTGGGCCCTGCTCGCGTCAGGTCAGATCACCATGCGCAAGGTCGATGGTTGGCAAAGCCTCGCCGAACCCGCCCGCCAATCGGTTGACCTCGCCGCCTGACCAGCTACCCTCACAACCGCCGGAGATAACGTCGCCGACCCAATTCCAACCACTTCCGCGACAGCACCAGAGGGCCCTTGGCGCCGGACAGGTGGGCGAAGTTGGATTGACAGTTTAGGCACGCCCGCGTTCTCAGAGACACCGCCTGCAGCTTCGGCAGCGTCAGGCGAGAGCCTGCAGGCCGTCGCAAAAGACCAGGCAGCTCGTCTTACGTCACACCCCTAACGTGCATCAGCCTGATAATGCAAGCGTCTTTGGGGGTGCCCAACTCTATTGGATGTGATAGCGCAGTGTGAACCCACCCATCCGTGGTGGGGCATAGATGTTCGCTGCGATGCCCAAAGATGCATTGTTCGACAGTGAATCGGTCCCGATGCGGTAGATCTTGTTGGCTACGTTTGTCATGAAAAGTCCGACGTCTATCGGAGCGCCGAACGGCTGGTGCCAGTTCGCGTCCAAGTTGAGCACCGTGTATCCTGGCTCAATGATATCTGGATTGAGAGCGCTCGTATCTTGGAGTGCCATCGAGCTTTGCTTGTATAGACTTCCACCAAAGCTGAATGCGCTCGCAGACGTATCAAAATGCCAGGTATAGTGGGCATCTACCGTTAGCTGGTGTTTCGGCGTCTGCGCGAACCGATTCAGATAACAGAAGCCGAGGGTCACGAACGCTGCAGGACTACAGGCGCCGGAGTTCGGGACGGTAGGCGTCAGGCTGCCGTCTCCGTATAGAACACTCCTTGGCGTGTTGTCCGCATTATCGAAGTGCGCATCTGTGTAAGAATAGTTCACGCCGAGCTCCAAACCGCGGGACAGGAGTAGCGTTCCCTCGAACTCAATACCTTGGATCGTCGCAGACGCAACATTCGCTACGTGCGCTGTCGGTATACCGCCAGCCCCGGCGGTGGTCACGAGCTTTTGAATGTCGCTATAGTCATCATGATATAGCGCAATGTCCGCGCGTGCCTTCACGCTGTTGGACAACCGAAAGTCCGCCTTCGCACCCACTTCGAAGGAACGATCATATTCCGGAGCATAGAACGGAGTGTCAAAACCGTTCACTCCGCCAGGACGATAGCCGCGACTGACCTTGAAATAGGCGAACTTCGACGGTGAAATCTGATAGCTGAAGCCGGCCGCATAGGTGAGCGCGTGCGATTTCTGTTCTGCCTCCTTGCAGGTGACGGAGCCCAGTGGGCTCGCGAAAGTGGTGCAGACACCCTCCGGGAGCTGAGGATTCAATGCCGCAGGTAACAGGGGTGTGGGAAGCAGCGCAAGATAAGCCGCACTCCGCGTTTTATCGACGCTTCTGGTGTATCGGATACCGCCGTTTATCTTAAGTCCGGGCATAACAGCGGAGAGATCGTATTCGCCCTGCGCGAAGCCGGCTGTACTACTCGTCCTGGCTTGTCCGTATTGCCCACGCTGAATGATCGTGAGATCGACAGAGTCGGTCTGCGACCTTCCGAGTGGCCGCTGAGAGTCATAATATCCGCCGATGGTGTAGTTCAGCCTGGAGCCTAACGCCATTCCCTGCAGCCTTAACTCCTCGCTCAGCTGTTTCTGCGAGACAAGAGGCACGATCGAACTGTCTATCTGGACATACGGCTCTGGCGAGCCGTTAAATTGTTCCGCCTCGTACTCGCGGATGCGCAGATAGCCAAAGACGTTCTTTACAGTGAGGGTTTCGTTGATCCGCAACGACGTCTGGTTGATAAGATATTGATTGGTGCGCCGATCAAAAAGGGGAGCAACAATGTCTGTTTGGCGGGGCCCCAGAGCACGTTGTCGTGCCAAAGACGTTTCAAGCGCCGACAGGAAATTGGCCTGTGTCAATGGCACCCCGGGCCCGAGGAGATCGGGATACAGCGCCGCCAGCGGTGAAGCCAGAATAGCTGTGGATGCGAGCACCGCCGTGGGATTGACCAGGCTTAACTCAGTCGATGTGCCGTTTGTGTCTGTGTGTTGGTACTGATAGACGGTATAACTCTCAAAGGATTCGGTTGGCCGAATTGTCAGACCTATGCGCCCGGTTTCGTAGTTCTGATCATCAATATACTGGCTGTTGTAGGCATTTCTCGTGAACCCGTCCCGTCTCGCAATGTCTGCAGCAAGACGGAGCAGTATCTTGCCAGGGATTATCGGAATGTTAACGGCTGCGGTACCGCCCCGCAGATTATAGTCCCCAAGTCGTAACTCCGCATAACCCTCGTACTTGTTCGTTGGCCGCTGTGGCTCAATCAGTATGTTGCCACCGTCGGTGACGCGTCCAAAAAGCGTACCCTGAGGTCCGCGCAGGACCTGCACGTTCTCAAGATCAAAGAAATTACCATTGGTAAAGTTCTGCGTGATGGGAACATCAGCAAAATAGGGGATGACGGCACCGAATACGGTACCATATGCCACCCCCTGGCCACGAATGTTGAAGATCACGTTGTTCCGGTCGCCCACTGAAGTCGTGACCCGTAATCCCGGGACAAACTGAGTAAGCTGGGTGGTGTCAAAAGCGCCCGCTTTATCAAATGCCTGCTGGTTGAGAACGGTGACGGCCACCGGGGTCCTTTGCAGGCTCTCCGACGCTCTTCGGGCGGTAACGACAATATCGCCCAGCTGGCCTTCGCTGTTGCTGGGCGATGCTTGACCCGCCGCACCGGTTGCTCCTCCGGCGGTAACAGCACCGGCGGCGCTTGTCTGAGCTGCGCACAAGGATGGAAAGGCAAGCACTGACGCGGCTGAGACTGCCCATTTGATGCGATTTCCGTTCCGGCGATTTCCGTTCCTCATCTTTCTCTCTCCCAAACGCCCTCTTTACAGGGGGGTCACAGCTATATTGGTGCGTAACGCGAGGGTGATGCCGGCAGTGCCGATATTGCGCTTCGACGCGACAGACTAGAGGATGCTTCTCTTCCGGGGCGCCAATATAGGCATCGATTAAAAGTCGACGCGCGACCTCGTCGTCAAGGACGCGACCGGGCGTCCTGCCGCTCATGCGGCGAATGAGTTCTCCAACGAGCCTACCGTAGGTCATGCCTTGATAGGGATGGGCGGAACCCGGTTCCCAAGGCCGGCGCGATGATCCATTAAGCGGCACGTGTGTGTGCTGCTTCCCATTCTTGCCATCTTCTGGCCAGTATCTCGTTACGATGGCCGCCGCTCCAATTGCCCACGATCAACCAAGATGTTCGCACAGAGGCCTGCCAACCCCTTGCTGGTTGAGGCAACGATCCCGATCGTGCCAGCCGACCAGGGCTTCGTCTTGGCGCCGTCAGCGTAGTCAGCCCGTAAGTCCACAACAATGGTGCCGTCGATTACAATTCATACCGCCGCGCCGACATAACCCCTTCATCGCAATTGGCTCGGAAGACGTCCCACACCGCCCGGAACCGACTGTCGAAATAGGCTTCTACTGGAGTGGCCTCGTTCCCCAACCGCATTGGCAATGTCTTCCCTGGCAATCCATCTACTATTGCCCGAGATGCTGATTAAAGAAGCTGGTAATGATATTATACGCGTCTTGCGATTCGGGCAGACCACTGTCGTAGAGGAAACAGTGCCCCAGTCCGTCCCACACGTGGAGTTCGCTATCCACGCCGACCTTCGTCATGGCGACATCCGTCGCAACAGCGGAACTCAAATCGGGCGCCCTGACCGATGATATAATCTGTGTCGGCGGGAACTTCGCGAGCACGTCCGGATGGGCAGCCGCATTGACGATCGGGTCGTTCGGATCTGCATCGGAAAAGTAAGGCGTGCTCCGCATCAAGGGCAACTTGCTCTCCGCTCGCGCGGGAGGCGGCAGAGATATGCCGGCTATGGCGGAAGATATTGTCGTCGAGTCCCCGTTTATGATCGTAACGCCCGATCCATAAATACCGATGGCGCCAGGCCTCGGCAGCCGCTTTTGTAAGATGGCGACAGTCGACATCGCACTCAGCGCACCACCTGCGGAACAGCCGTAGATGCCGATGTTCTGGGGCGGAAAACTTTTGAGGAGCTCGCCGTAAACCGCGGCTACGTCGTCTGTCGCAGCCGGATGCTTAAATTCCGGGCCTTGGCGGTAGTCGATCGAGATAACTTCGAATTTCCCTACTCCAACGATCGGAATGGATTCGACGATACCGCCCCACCCGCCGCCGCCGGCAAAAAAGCCGCCGCCATGCAGGTTGATGAGCACCCTATTCCGATTTGGCGCTGCAACTCCGTCCCTCGGCTTGATGATGTTGACCTTAACACCGCCAATTCTCGCCGCCGTTATCGTAACGGGGTAATGCGCCATCGCTGCCTTGGCAGTAGGAATCATTAGTATTCGGTCAATCTCTGCACGGTAGCGATCGAGCTCCGGCCCAGGCACAATACTCGTGGGGATGGCAGGTAATAAACGGTGGCCATTCGCAATCATAGCGCGAACGGCTTCATCGCTTGAAACTGGGGAGGGTGGCAATACGAAGCTGGGAATGTGAATGTTTCCATGGGCATCCGGTCGTACATTGAACGGTGCAACCTGGGCACAAACCGATGCTCCATCAAGATCTGCAACCATTGCCAGTGCGAGCGCAACGCGCGTCCACCAACGGACGTCTGAGTATGTCTGCATCGTGCGATACCCCTCCCAGATCACATGAGTCGCTTTTCGTGACTGCAAGCAGGATACTGTTATAACTGATCCATGTCCAGGATAGTTTAGGCCACTGCGGAACAAGCCCCAGGCAGGGCGCGGTTTGCCATGCCCGATGATCGAGCCGAAGCGCCGCGGTCTTAATTTAGGGTGTGAAGCGGCTAGGTTGACAGAACGCCGGATTGACCCGGAGGAGGTTCGGAGTCACAGCTGCCACCTATGAATTCGCCTCGACCGTCACGAATTGCGTTAGCCGAACGTTCAAGCTCGCTACGGCCGATCAAGCTAGCGGAACAGATCGCTGACGAGATTTCGCGTCACATCCGCAGCAAAGGCCTCACGCGCCGTGCCCTTTTAGGAAATCGGACTGATCTTTCGCGGGAATATGGCGTCAGCCCGGCAATTATGCGTGAGGCAATGCGCCTTCTCGAGGATCAGGGTATCGCGGTCGCGCGAAAAGGTCGTGGCGGGGGCCTCGTAGTCGTTGCATCAACGGGCGATGCTCCGGTGGATGCGTTGCTAAGCTATATGGAATTCCTTGAGGCGACTCCGGAAGAACTGCACGAGGTCCGCGAAGAGATAGCTGTAGTCATACAAGGAGCTGCCGCCACCTGTCCGGATGAGCGTGAATTCGAGACGCTTATGTGGCTGTATGATAGAGCAAGTCAGCAGCTTGACAGCCTGCTAAACTTTGCCGAGCGGTTTCTGGATGTAAGCGCTCAACTTGCGCGGATGTCGCGGAACCCCGGGCTATCCCTATTTCATCTCACACTTGAACGCTATTTGTCTGAAACCATTCCCATTGACCAGGCTGACGCCGGAGCAACCACGCTCGGTATCGAGTTAGGTCTTGCCAATCTTCAAAAGACTCTTGCGGAAGTTCTGTCAGGAAATCGTAGCAACGCAGAGGCCGTCGCACGCACGATCTTCCGAAATTCGCGGTTGACGACCTTGGGTCAGAACGCAGCGCGTCCCGATGAGCGCCGTCTTCAAAGAGGGTTCGACAGATCTGCGCTCGCTGCGGATCTTGCCGTGTCAAAAGGATCGATGGCAGCTACGCTCATGCGTGTGATCCTGCGCGAGATTCGAGCGCGCGGATGGCCGATCGGCGAAAAGCTGGGCACGGAGGCCGATTATCTCGCGCGTTACGGTATCTCTCGGGACGTGTTCCGTGCGGCGGTCAGATTGCTGGAACGGCACGGCGCCGCCGAGATGCGCTCCGGCAATGGCGGCGGGTTGATCGTCTGCAGGCCAGACCCCGCTGTCACCATTCGTGCCGCGGTCGATTTCCTCACGTTCTCCGAGTTCACGGCAAAGCAGGCGTTGGATGCGCGCGGAGCCCTCGAACCTATTGCAATTCGACGACTCGCAAACACTATTACCGCTGAGACGGCAGTACGGCTTGGCAACGCTTTGAGCCGAACTGATCGCTGCCGCGCAGTCTACGATATTCTCGGTTCATCCTTGCAGATGCCGCTTACAAGTCTTTTTCTTCAGATACTCTGGCACTCATCAGTCCCGCTCGCGCACCACAGAGATGAGGATGCTTCGCTCACGCAGATGGTCGAAGCGATCATTGCGCGCGACCCAACCAAAGCGGAAAGGCTAGCTCGGCGTAGACTCTGTTCCGATCAAGCTCATTGACGAGCAGACCGGATCGCTCCTACATGAGGCCATGGCTGATGAAGCGGAGCCTCGCCTTCATGCCAGGCCCCTTGCGATAGAGCATCGCATCGGATTCGTGGTGCTGGCATGCGTCGCGTTGGAACGCTTCTCGCCGCGGGAAAACCGCCTCGAAATGTGCTCGGCCCGTCAGTCATCGCCCCCCTAACGACGCGCAACTGCCGTTCTTCGATCCGTCCAGCTGTTCCTCGCCAAATGGGGGCTGAAGTGCCGCGCCGTCGCCGACAGCCTGGAGGAAGCCGGCGATAAGCTCTTCGCCTTCACCGTCTGCCGCCCAGCCAATGGAAATCAGCACGCACCAGCAACGCCATCGAGCGCCTCCACGAGGAGTTCAAGCGCCGGATCAAGACCCAAACCGTGCTGCCCTGTGCCGGAACCGCCGCCATGCTGTTCTGGGCCCTGCCCGCGTCAGGTCAGATCACCATGCGCAAGGTCGATGGTTGGCAAAGCCTCCCCGAACCCGCCCGCCAATCGGTTGGACGCCTCGAAAAACCGATGGCGCTGAGCGTGCGGAGGTGATTCACACTCGCTGAGGGCGGGAGGTGGCGATGACGCAGCCGGGTTTCTTCGATGTGGACGAGCGCCTTGCGGCGTTGTCGGCGGCGGGTGATCCGCTGGAGCGGCTGAGCGCGGTGGTGGATTTCGAGCTGTTCCGCGCCGTGCTCGATGCGGCGCTGGCACGATCGGATCGCAGCCGCGGCGGCCGACCTCCCTATGATGCGGTGCTGATGTTCAAGGTCCTGGTTCTGCAGGCGCTCTACAGCCTGTCGGACGACACCGCCGAGTTCCAGGTGCGGGATCGGCTCTCATTCATGCGCTTCCTCGGCCTGGGGCTCGGCGATCGCGC
>Ga0213875_10002570_pt1 | contig 10811 bp, 10 predicted proteins | sample BarmaccomBMRX_R8_FD_160105 | JGI IMG/M metagenome (GOLD analysis project Ga0213875, IMG submission 160105) | Root-associated microbial communities from Barbacenia macrantha in rupestrian grasslands, the National Park of Serra do Cipo, Brazil - RX_R8 | ecosystem: Host-associated > Plants > Roots... | reverse complement strand
CGGCGACCGGTTCGGGTTCGTCACCCAGCGCGCGAGCCTGCTCGGCGACGGCGCTGGCGGCGGGTCGGCGACGGATGGCTTCGGCAAGGTGGTCTACTCCTCGACCTACATCAGGGCCTGCATCGACGCCGGCGACGTCGCCGCCGCGGCCGAGGCGCTGGCCCGTCCGCACCGGTTGGAGGGCATCGTCGTCCGTGGTGACGGCAGGGGCCGCGACCTCGGTTTCCCCACGGCCAACCTGGCCACGACGAAGTTCGCCGCGGTACCGGCCGATGGGGTGTACGCCTGCCGTTTCATCCGCAGAATCGACGGGGTGGACCGGTCGCTGCCGGCCGCGGTGTCGGTGGGCACCAATCCCACGTTCTCCGGACGCGAGCGTCGGGTGGAGGCATTCGTGCTCGACGTGGATGAGGACCTCTACGGCCAGCGAGTCGCGTTGGACTTCGTTGCCAGGCTGCGTGGCATGGAGAAGTTCGACTCCAGCGAGGCGCTGGTCGAGCGGATGCGGCTGGATGTCGAGCAGACCAGGGCGCTGCTGGCCTGAGCTCGTCCGCGATCGGCGGAGTCGGCCGGCCCGGTGGGCAGGTAAGCTGTCGTGTCGGTGCGAATGCAAACGGTGGTCGAGTTCCACGGGGCCGCCGGCGCGGAGATGGCAGGATGCCAGCCAGGGCGCGGACTGTCCGGACGGCCCGTCACGGGGGGAGCGACGGTGGAGGACCACAGGATCGTTCAGCGCAATGTCGCGTTGCAGCGAGAATGGTACGGAGAGCCGCTTGGCGACCGGGTCCGTCGGCTGGTCGTCGCCTTCGACGTCTCCCAGGCGTACCTCGCCGACGTGCTGGGAATCAGCGCCCCGATGCTCAGTCAGGTGATGAGCGGGCGTCGTGCCAAGATCGGGAATCCGGCGGTGCTCGCCCGCCTGATCATGCTGGAGCGCAAGATCCTCACGCCCGGTGTCGCCAGCGGTGACCGCGCGGCGATGCAGCAGGCGCTCGACGACGTCCGCGAGTCCCGGCCGGCGGTGGACCGCGACGTGCTCCCGGTGCACGACACCAGGGCCGACGTGGCGGCGGTGATCGCGCTACGCAGGGTCGCCCGCAGTGAGGATCTCCTGTCCGCCGCGGACACGCTGAACGGCCGCCATCTCTGGCTGGCCGATCTGCTCCGCCGCGCGTCGTTTCCCCAGCAGTGAGGGCGGCCCGGGGTGATGGCACGGCTGTTCACGGCCCTGTTCCCCACCGACGAGGCCCGTTCCCATCAGGCCGGCAAGCTGGCCAGAGTGGGCGGCCACGAGTGGAGTCCGTGTGACACGTGGCACATCACACTGTGTTTCCACGGTGATGACGACGACCCGGCTACCCGATTGGCCTGGCTGCGGGAGCGGGCCGCCGAGCTGCGGCCGATCCGGCTGAGACTGGCGTCGGCGGGCGCCTTCCCCGGGGTGCTCTGGATCGGCGTCGAGTCCGACAGCGCGCTCACCGAGGCCGCCGAGGCCGTCCGGGGGCACACCGACGACCACGTGGAGCGGCACGGCTTCAAGCCGCACCTGACCGTCGCCCGCTCGCGTCGCGAACCGCTCGACGCCACGCCTCTCATGGACTACAAAGGACCGTGGTGGACGTCGCGTGAGCTGGTGCTCGTCAGGAGCGAGCGGACCCAGGATGGGTACCGCCATTCGCCGCTCGACGTGGTGCTGCTTCGCGGCCCGGAGTGAACACCTGCTAACCTCGGTGTCCGGGTCCGGCTGCGGTCCGTGGCGGCCGGTACCGACATCCCTCCCCGAGAGGGCAACACGGGACGACCGCAACAGGAATGAGAGCGAACACAGTGGCACTGTCCACCGAGCAGAAGAAGACGATCCTCGCGGAGTACGGCCTCAAGGACGGAGACACCGGATCCGCTGAGGCGCAGGTCGCTCTGCTGAGCAAGCGGATCAGCAGCCTGACGGACCACCTGAAGGTCCACAAGCACGACCACCACTCACGTCGCGGGCTGTTGCTGATGGTCGGCCGCCGCCGCCGGCTGCTGAACTATCTGACCAAGACCGACATCGAGCGCTACCGTTCGCTGATCCAGCGACTCGGTCTGCGCAGGTGAACGACGGGGGAGTGGCCACAAGGCCGCTCCCCTTTCCACTGCCGACGGCGGTGGGGACACGAACGACCAGAGCGAGCCGGGGCGCGTCGCGCGCGGCGGAGTGAGCGCGCCGGTCCTCGGTAGTGGTTTCCGGGAGTATCCCGGGGACTTCGATCGAAGACCGGCCTCGTCGCCGGGCGCGCCGGCGGGCTCGCACGACGAGGAGAACCACATGAGTGATTTCGACATCCACGAGACGACCGCTGTGATCGACAACGGCCGGTTCGGCTCCCGCACCATCCGGTTCGAGACCGGCAGGCTGGCCAGGCAGGCCGCCGGCAGCGTCGTGGCCTATCTCGACGACGAGACGATGCTGCTGTCCGCGACGACGGCGTCCAAGCATCCCAAGGACCACTTCGACTTCTTCCCGCTGACCGTCGACGTCGAGGAGCGGATGTACTCGGTCGGCCGCATTCCGGGCGCCTTCTTCCGCAGGGAGGGTCGCCCCTCGACCGACGCCATCCTGACCTGCCGGCTGATCGACCGTCCGCTGCGTCCGTCCTTCGTCGACGGCCTGCGCAACGAGATCCAGGTCGTCATCACCGTGCAGAGCCTCAACCCGCAGGACCTGTACGACGTGGTGGCCATCAATGCCGCCTCGGCCTCCACCCAGCTGGCCGGTCTGCCGTTCTCCGGCCCGGTCGGCGGCGTGCGCGTCGCCCTGATCGAGGGACAGTGGGTGGCATTCCCGACCTACGAGCAGCTGGAGAAGGCCGCGTTCGACATGGTCGTCGCCGGACGTATCGTCGACGGGCCCGGTGGCGACAGTGATGTCGCGATCATGATGGTCGAAGCCGAGGCCACCGAGAACGTCATCGACCTGGTGGCCGACGGGGCGCAGGCGCCGACCGAGCAGGTCGTCGCCGACGGTCTCGAGGCGGCGAAGCCGTTCATCCGTGTGCTGTGCACGGCCCAGCGCCAGCTTGCCGATCTCGCCGCCAAGCCGACCGCCGAGTTCCCGCTGTATCCGGCCTACCGTGACGACGTGATGGACGCGGTGGCCGCGGCCGCCGCCGACGACCTGGCGCAGGCGTTGACCATCGCTGGCAAGCAGGAGCGCGAGGCCCGGCTCGACGAGGTCAAGAAGCTGACCCTGGAGAAGGTCGGCATCGGCGAGGGCGAACCGTTCGAGGGACGCGACAAGGAGGTCGGTGCCGCGTTCCGTGCGCTGACCAAGAAACTGGTCCGCCAGCGCGTGCTGCGGGACAAGATCCGTATCGACGGGCGCGGGCTGACCGACATCCGACAGCTGGCCGCCGAGGTGGCCCTGATCCCACGGGCCCACGGCTCGGCGCTCTTCGAACGCGGTGAGACCCAGATCCTCGGTGTTACCACACTCAACATGCTCCGCATGGAGCAGCAAATCGACTCGCTCTCACCGGAGACGCACAAGCGGTACCTGCACCACTACAACTTCCCGCCCTTCTCCACCGGCGAGACCGGCAGGGTGGGTGCTCCCAAGCGCCGCGAGATCGGCCACGGCGCGCTTGCCGAGCGTGCGCTGATCCCGGTGCTGCCCAAGCGGGACGAGTTCCCCTACGCCATCCGCCAGGTCTCGGAGGCACTCGGGTCCAACGGCTCGACCTCGATGGGGTCGGTGTGCGCGTCGACCATGTCCCTGCTCAACGCCGGTGTGCCGCTGAAGGCCCCGGTCGCCGGCATCGCCATGGGGCTTGTCTCCGACGTCGTGGACACCGGGGACGGTCCGCGCACCGAGTACGTCGCGCTGACCGACATCCTCGGTGCCGAGGACGCCTTCGGTGACATGGACTTCAAGGTGGCGGGTACCAAGGAGTTCGTGACCGCGCTCCAGCTGGACACCAAGCTGGACGGTATCCCGTCCGAGGTGCTCGCCAAGGCTCTCGGCCAGGCCCGTGACGCCCGGCTGACCATTCTCGACGTCCTGCAGGAGGCCATCGACCGTCCGGACGAGATGAGTCCGTACGCGCCACGCGTGACCGCGGTGACCATTCCGGTCGACAAGATCGGTGAGGTGATCGGCCCGAAGGGCAAGATGATCAACTCGATCACCGAGGAGACCGGCGCGGACATCTCCATCGAGGACGACGGCACGATCTACGTCGGTGCCGCGGACGGCCCGTCCGCCCAGGCGGCCATCGACAAGATCAACGCTATCGCCAACCCGCAGCTGCCCAAGGTGGGTGAGCGTTTCCTCGGCACCGTCGTGAAGACCGCGGTGTTCGGCGCCTTCGTCTCGCTGCTGCCCGGCCGAGACGGCCTTGTGCACATCTCCAAGCTGGGCAACGGCAAGCGCATCGGCAAGGTCGAGGACGTGGTCAAGGTCGGGGACAAGCTGCGGGTGGAGATCGCCGACATCGACTCCCGCGGCAAGATCAGCCTGGTGCTCGTCGCCGAGGACGAGGCCGCCGAGGCCGCCAAACCCGCTGCCGTCGAGGAGCCCGCCGCACGGTGAGTAGTGCCCGCAACGTCGTGACAGCCGCTGGTGCGCGTCACACCAGCGGCCGTCCGCATGGACAAGGAGACCGGCCCGTCGCCGCGGCCCGTTCCGGACAACCGGGTTACCTGCAGCCAACCGGCAGCACCCGCACCCTGGAGCGCGGCCTCGACGGCGGTTCGGTTCGCCGCAGCGTCTTGCCGGGTGGGCTTCGGGTGGTCACCGAACGCATTCCCGGAGTCCGGTCGGCGTCGGTCGGTATCTGGGTCAGCGTCGGATCCCGTGACGAACAGCCCGCTGTCGCCGGTGCGGCGCACTATCTGGAACACCTGCTGTTCAAGGGAACCGTGCGGCGCAGTTCCATCGGCATCTCCGAGGAGATCGACGCGGTTGGCGGCGAGCTGAACGCGTTCACCGCCAAGGAACACACGTGTTTCTACGCCCACGTGCTCGATGACGATCTCCCGCTCGCGGTGGACCTGGTCAGCGACGTGGTGTTCAACGCGGTGTGCGCCGAGCGGGACATGGAGACGGAGCGGAGCGTCGTCCTCGAAGAGATCGCGATGCGCGGCGACGACCCGGAGGACCTGCTGCAGGAGGCGTTCTGTGAGGCGTTGCTGGGCAGTCACCCGCTCGGCCGGTCGGTGCTCGGCACCGAACAGTCCATCACCGCGATGACACGCGGCGCGCTGTACGGCTTCTACCGCCGTCGCTACGTGCTGCCCAAGATGGTGCTCGCGGTCGCGGGCAACGTGGAGCACTCGGCCGTGCTCCGGCTCGCCCGCAAGGCTCTCGGGGACAGGCTGGCCGGCGACAGCGCGCCGGCTGCGCCGCGGGCCGGCAAGATCAGGGTTCCTCGCGGACCAGGGCTTGTGCTGCACACCGACGACACCGAGCAGGCGCACCTGATGCTCGGGGTCCGTGCCCTTGACCGGCACGACGACCGCCGGTTCACCCTCGGCGTGCTCAACGCGGCCCTCGGCGGCGGCATGAGTTCCCGGCTGTTCCAGGAGGTTCGCGAGCAGCGCGGGCTGGCCTACCAGGTGTACTCGTCGGTGGCTTCCTACGCGGACACGGGCAGCCTGTGCTTCTACGCGGGCTGCCAGCCCGACCGGCTCGGCGAGGTGGCCGGTGTGATCCGTGATGTGCTGGCGAAGGTGGCGGCGGAGGGGCTGTCGGCGGCCGAGGTGGCCAGGGGCAAGGGCCAGCTGCGTGGCGGGCTGGTGCTCGGCCTCGAGGACACCAGTTCGCGGATGTCGCGGATCGGCAAGAGCGAGCTGAACTACGCCGATCATCTGACCGTGGAGCAGACCCTGGGATGCGTCGAGGCGGTGACGGAAGAGGACGTGGCCACACTGGCGCGGCAGCTGCTCCGCCGACCCATGGCTGTGTCGGTCGTCGGTCCCTACGGTCATCGCGACGACCTGCCGGCGGCAGTCCACGAGATGATCGGATGACTGTGCGAGCCGACGCAGCTGTCGACCGCGATGTCGGCGCCGAACCCCTGAGAGTGGCCGTGGTCGGTGCGCGAGGGCGGATGGGAGCCGAGGTCTGCACGGCGGTACGGGCCGCGGCCGACATGGACCTCGTCGCCATGGTCGACGAGGGTGATCGGCTGTCAGGCATCTCCGATGAGCGAGCCGAGGTCGTTGTCGACTTCACCCATCCCGATGTGGTGATGGACACCCTCCGGTTCTGCGTGGACCAGGCAATCCACTGCGTGGTCGGCACCACCGGGTTTACCGAGGAGCGGTTGGAGACCCTGCGCGGCTGGCTGGCCAGCGCACCCGGCCTCGGCATGGTCGTCGCCCCGAACTTCGCCATCGGCGCCGTGCTGTCGATGAGGTTCGCCCGGCTCGCCGCGAAGTACTACGAGTCCGTCGAGGTCATCGAACTGCACCATGCCGGAAAGGTCGACGCCCCGTCCGGTACGGCCGTACGCACGGCCGAGCTGATCGCCGCCGCACGGCGGGAGGCCGGCATGCCTGTCGCCCCGGACGCGACAAGCCACGAGCTCACCGGTGCACGGGGTGCGCTTGTCGACGGGGTGCGGGTGCACTCGGTGCGGCTGGCCGGGCTGGTGGCCCACCAGGAGGTGCTGCTCGGTACCGGCGGTGAGACGTTGACCATCCGGCACGATTCGGTGGACCGCGCATCGTTCATGCCTGGCGTGCTGCTCGCGGTGCGGGCAGTGTCCGGCAGGCCAGGGCTGACCGTCGGACTCGAGGATCTGCTCGATCTGTGAGGCGGGCCGTGGGACGTGCCCGCCCGCGGTGTCTAGACCAGTCGCAGCACCAGCGCGGGCGCGGCCGCGATGGCGCTGAACCGGAGGAACCGGCCGAGCAGGGTGGTGCACAGGAACGCGCCAACCGGCATCCTCGCCACCCCGGCGAGCATCGTCATGGCCATGAAAGGCGGAATGCCGGTGACCGCGCTGATCCCGGTGGTGCCGAGTAGCCAGCCGGGATGGCGTTCGCACTTGGCGCGCAGCACACCGAACCACCGGCTCGCCCAGTGGACGGCCACACGCCACCGGGTCCTCCGCTGCGCGGCGGAGGTGTTCGGACGCATGAAGGCCGGCAGGGCCACCGCGCCCCGACTGGCATAGAAGTAGACGAGCTTCCCGGCGACCTGCCCGAGCGCGACTACCGCACCGAGCAGCCAGCAGGACATCGGCGGATGGTGGTGGTGGTCGGAGACCAGACCGACCAGGAAGAGCTCGACACTGATCAAGGGGAACACGGCGGAGCCGAAGGCGACTCCTCCGGTGATGCCAAGCCACGCCAGCACGCCTACACGTCCCCCAGTCCGGTTGCGGCGCCGACGCTACCCGAATTCTCCGACTTGGTCGTCATCCTTCGGACATCATCCTGTGGAGTCACGCCCGGGCCCATCACGACGACAGGCGTAGGTCGAGTCCGCCGGTCACCCGTGCCTCGCGCAGCGGCCGTCCAGCCGCGTCGAGAGTGCGGACCGCCCCATCCGTCCGCCACCCGGCCCGCCGGTAGAAGGCGGCCGACGCCCTGTCCGCCTCGGGGATCCAGCTGATCCCCCTGGTCATGCCGGCCTCACGCAGACACGCGGCGGCCGCGACGAGCAGCCGCCCACCGTGTCCTCGGCGTCCCCACCTCGGCTCGACCAGGAGCGCGGCCACGAGGCCGGTGCTCGCCGCGTCAGCCGGCAGCGTGCCGTCCGCCTCGGCGGCCTCACTGTCCGGCGCGGCGCCGGCCGCGCAGAAGCCGACGGCCCAGGCTCCCTCGGTGGCGACGAACACGCTGGCCGGCCCGTTCGCCACGACCTCCCGCCAGGCTTGTTCGCTCTCGCCGGTGTCCAGGCCGGCAAGGACGTGCTCCGGCACCAGATCCGCGTACGCCGTGCGCCAGGTGTCGCGCTGGATGCGGACGATGTCGGTGACATCCTCGGAACGTGCCGGACGAACGGTGGCATCGGCCATACCCCCAAACCTACTTGTCCGTGGTGGCCGGCCAGCGGGTCGGGCGGGATCGGGGAGATGTCGGGGGTGGGTGGCAGTATGCCGGCCGTGCAGACCATGTCGTCGTCGGTGGCCCGCCGCACCGCGCTCGCCGCGCAGGGCTTCGCCGATCCCCGCCCCGCCGGCGTCGCGACACGAAGTCATCTCCGGCGGACGTTCGGCCGCACCCAGCTGCTCCAACTCGATTCGGTCAACGTGGCGGTGCGGGCGCACTACGCCCCCCTGTTCAGCCGTCTCGGTGCCTATCCGGCGGAGTTGGTCGACGACGCCGCGTGGTCGCACAGTGCCCGCCGGCCGCGGCTGCTCGTGGAGTACTGGGCGCACGAGGCGAGCCTGCTGCCCATCGAGGACTGGCCGCTGATGCGTTGGCGGATGAACCGGTATCGGGATGCTCCGGGCCGGTACTGGCAGGCCGCGGCCTGCTCGCCGGACCAGGTCGCCGACGTGCTCGCCGTGGTGAAGGAGCGCGGGCCGATCGGCGCCGGCGCCATCGAGCGCGAGCTCGGTATGCGCACCGAGCGCAGACGGGGCGGGTGGTGGGGCCGGTCGGACGTGAAGAAGGTCTGTGAGTGGCTGTTCGCCATCGGCGAGCTGACCACCGGTGCCCGCCGCGGATTCGAGCGCCTCTACGAGTTGACCGAACGCGTGGTGCCGCACCACATCCACGGTGCGCCCGAGCTCGACCGGCGTGACGCGGTGCGCCGCCTCGTCGCCAAGTCGGCGATCGCGCTCGGCGTTGCCACCGAGCCCGACCTGCGCGACTACTACCGGCTCGACCCTGAGGACAGCCGGTGCGCCGTCGCCGAACTGGTCGAGGACGGCGAGCTGCAGCCGGTGTCGGTGGCCGGCTGGCGGCAGCCGGGGTACCGGCACGTGCGGGCCCGCGCTCCCCGCCGGATCACCGGTCGGGCCCTGCTGTGTCCGTTCGACCCACTGATCTGGGCGCGTGACCGCGCCGAGCGGCTCTTCGGCTTCCGCTACCGCATCGAGATCTACGTGCCAGAGCCCAGGCGGGTGCACGGCTACTACGTGTTCCCGTTCCTGCTCGACGAGGACCTGGTCGCCAGGGTCGACCTCAAGGCGGATCGGGCGGCTGGCGTGCTGCGCGTGCCGGGCGCCTTCGCCGAGCCCAGTGCCGAGCGCGGCCGGGTGGTGGCCGAGCTGACCGCCGAACTGCGCGCCATGGCCGACTGGCTTGGGCTGGATCGGGTGTCGGTGGGGGAGCGGGGCGACCTGGCCGCGTCGTTGCGTGCGACCGTTGGCTGACGGCCGCACGCAACGGTCAGCCGCCGCCGCCGGTCAGGGGTTCCGCGGCTCCGAACTGTTCGGGCTCAGTGCTTGGCCGGCCCCGCCACGTCGCGCTTGTTCGCGACGAGCTCATGGGGTTCGCGGTCGAGGTCGCCGATTCCGAAGCTGATGATGCGCCGGGGATGGATCCGGATGATCGCTCCCTCGATCTGGGCGGCGGAATCCGTTGGCGTGTCGATCGCTTCGGCGTACCCCCGGATTTCCAGGCATCGCACCCGCCAGGGCTGGATCGAAGCGATGTCGTCGACCACGAACGCCACTCGGCCGTTCTCGGCCACGTTGCGGAACTTTCGGCTGGCCGCCATGTTGTAGCCACCGATGTCGATCGTCTTGGTGCTGCTGTTGTAACCGAACCCCACCGGACTGACCTGGAGGACTCCGTTCGGCTGGACGGTCGCCAGCCGACCGAGACGCTGGGTGCCCAGGTAGTCGAGCTCGATATCGGTGAATGACATGGACTCCCTACCTTTCACGGGTTTGATCTCGTCATTCGTAGGCTCGCACACAGCATGCGACCTCGATCTGGCTTGAGGTCAAGCGACCGGTGGGGCTTGGCGCCGTTCGGCGGAGGGGGCCCCGGCTCTGCGTGGCCGAGTACGGTCAGCCGGCGGCCCTGGTGATCGTGGCGTTGCCGGATCCGGTCCTGCCCCGGATCCGCAGCGCCGGCTCGTCGCTCGGGGGCGTTTCGGTCACCTCCAGTTCACTGGTGGCCTGTCCAGAGTGTGATTTCAGGTCGACCATCGCCGTGGCGCCCTTGCGGACGGCCACCTGCAGTTCGCCGGAACCGGTCGCGAGCTCCACCGTGCCACGGGCGGCGTCGGCGACGGTGATGTCGCCGCTTGCGGTGCGCACCATTAGGTCGGCCTGCACCGCGCCGAGCCAGACGTCCCCGGTGCCGCTGAACAGCATGCTCGGCGCGCCGATCGAGGAGATGTCGATGTCACCGGCGCCGGTCTTGATCCGCGCTCCGCCCGGCATCGGACCCAGCCGCACGGTGGCCGAGGCGCACGCCACCGTGGCCATGCCGTCGGCGCGGTCCACGGTGATGTCCCCGGTGCCGCTGGTGATGTGCAGTCGCCCTGCCCGCCCACTCGTGACCAGCCGGGCCGATCCGCTCTTCACGCCGAGGTGCGATCCGCTCGGTGCCCGGACCAGCACATCGAGAGGTACTCCGCGAAGCGCCGGCGCCTTGGGATTGCGGATGACCAGCCGGCTGCCGACCAGGTCGACCCGGCTCTGGTGGACCGCATCCTCGGGCGAGCCCTCCTGCGGGCCGCCGAACTGCCCGCTCACCCAGCTGAGCAGGCTGGAAAGGCCCGGCACCCACTGGTCGCCGGCCGTCTGGTCGTGTCGGATCTCGACCCGGGCGCCCGGCTGGTCGACGAACTGGACCTTGATATGCCCGGCGCCGACGGCGATGTCGATCTCGAGCGGTCCGTCGATCTCGAAGTCCAGTTG